>APMI01011439.1_pt1 | contig 24068 bp, 24 predicted proteins | sample 667938 | NCBI WGS metagenome assembly APMI01 (sample SAMN01084076, study PRJNA167559) | wastewater metagenome | biome: Wastewater | place: Denmark: Ejby Moelle, Odense | collected 2011-11-28
GTGCCGCAGGAATGCCTGATCCTGACGATGCGCGCGAACCAGAAGTACTTCCCGCTTTTTGCCGCCGACGGCAAGCTGCTCAACAGCTTCCTGATCGTCTCCAACATGCAGCTCGAAGATCCGTCGAACATCATCGCCGGCAACCAGCGCGTGGTGCGCCCGCGGCTGTCGGATGCGCGTTTCTTTTTTGAGCAGGACATCAAGGCAGGCTTGACTACCCGCGTGGTCAAGCTCGATACGGTGGTTTATCACAACAAGCTTGGTTCTCTCGGCGACCGCGTCCAGCGCATGTCCATCGTGGCGCGCGAAATCGCCGGCCTGCTCGGCGCCGACGAGAACCTCGCCAACCGTGCTGCGCTGCTTTCCAAGGCTGACCTGCTGACCGACATGGTTGGCGAGTTTCCCGAGCTGCAGGGCACCATGGGCCGGTACTACGCCCTCGCCGAGGGTGCCCAGCCCGTCGTGGCCGAAGCCATCGAGCAGCACTACCGCCCGCGCTTTGCCGGCGACCTGCTGCCCGAAAGCAACATCGGGCGCGCCCTGGCGCTGGCCGACAAGCTCGATGCACTGGTCGGTTTCTTCGGTATCGGTCAGGTGCCGACCGGCGATCGTGACCCCTTCGGCCTGCGTCGTGCCGCCCTTGGTGTGCTGCGCATCCTGATGGAAACCCCGCTGCCCCTCGATATCGCGGCCCTGATCAACGGATCGGCAGCGAGCTTCGCCCCTGGCAAGCTGACTGCCGAGGTGGCCGGCCCGCTCTATGACTTCCTGCTTGAGCGCCTGCGCAACCAGTTGCGTGATGCCGGTCATGCGCAGGATGCGGTCGATGCGGTGCTGGCGCTGAAGCCGACCCGTATGGATCTGGTGGTGCCCAAGCTTGAGGCCGTCGTCGCCTTCCAGCAACTGCCCGAAGCGGCGGCCCTGGCCGCGGCCAACAAGCGGATCGTCAACATCCTGAAGAAGGCCGGGTGCGAGGTTGGCGAACCCGACGTGGTGCTGCTGCTTGAGGACGCCGAGAAGGCGCTCTTCCATGCCATTGTTGAAGTCGCGCCGCTGGCCCGCTCGCACTTCCAGAACGAGGCCTACACCGATGCGCTCAAGGTGCTGGCCGGTCTGCGCACGGCGGTGGACCGCTTCTTCGACGAGGTGATGGTGATGGCCGAGGAGCCGCTTGTGCGTCAGAACCGTCTCGGCCTGCTGGGCCAGTTGGCCGGCCTGATGAATCAGGTGGCGGACATTTCCCGTCTGTCGGCCTAAAGGGACACCATGAAAATCATCGTGCTCGATCGGGACGGGGTCATCAACCTCGACTCCGGGCAGTTCATCAAGTCACCGGACGAATGGAAGCCGATTCCCGGCTCCCTGGAGGCCATCGCCCGGCTCAACGAAGCCAACTGGCGGGTGGTGATTGCCTCCAACCAGTCCGGTGTCGGGCGCGGTCTTTTCGACATGGATACCCTCAACGCCATCAATGAGAAGATGGTGAAGGCCATCGGCCAGGTAGGCGGCCGGCTCGATGCCATCTTCTTCTGCCCGCATGCGGCGGATTCCCCTTGCGATTGTCGCAAGCCCAAGCCGGGCATGTTCCTGCAGATCGCCGAGCGTTTCAACGTCAGCCTCGAGGGCATGCCGGTGGTGGGCGACAGCCTGCGCGACCTGCAGGCCGGCGTGGCCGTGGGCTGCAAGCCCTACCTGGTGCTGACCGGCAAGGGCAAAAAGACGGCCATTGATCCGGCCTTGCCCGAAGGCACGGTGATCTTCCCTGACCTGGCTGCGGTGGTTGCGCAGCTTACTGCCTGAGAGTTTCCCGTGGTCTTCATCCGCAACGTCCTGTTCATGCTGGCACTTGCCGTGTTTACGCCGCTCTACGCACTGATCGGCATGGCGAGCTTTCCCTTCGGCCCGAAGATCCGTCACAAGCTGATCCGTGGCTGGCCGCGCATCATGGCGTGGGTGGTCAAGCACGTGCTGGGGATTCCCTACCGCCTGATCGGGGCCGAGAACATCCCGAAGGAGGGGCCGGCGATCATTCTCTCCAAGCACATGTCGGCGTGGGAAACCATCATGTTGCAGGACATCTTTCCGCCGATGGTCTTCGTCATGAAGAAGGAGATCCACAAGGTGCCCTTCTTTGGCTGGGGTATTGCCCAGATGCCGATGATCGCGATTGACCGCTCGGCCGGCAAGGATGCCCTGTCGCAGGTGGAAGCCCAGGGGCGTGACCGGCTGGCCCATGGCTTCTGGGTCACGATCTTTCCGGAGGGCACCCGCGTTGCTCCCGGCAGCAAGAAACGCTACAAGGCCGGTGGCTCGTGGCTGGCTGCCCAGACCGGCACTCAAGTGGTGCCGGTGGCCCACAATGCCGGCGAGTTCTGGCCGCGCAATGCTTTCTTCAAACGACCCGGCGAGGTGGTGGTGAGCATCGGCCCGGTGATTGAAACCGTCGGGCTCAACGCCGAGCAGATCAATGCTCTGGCGCAAACGTGGATTGAAGGTGAGATGCGTCGCCTGTTCCCGGGCCATTACCGCAGTGCAACCCCGCGTAAGGAGAAGGCCGAGGCGTGAATGCTCCGGCTGTTGAAACCCGCGAGATCGTCCTGGAAGGGCAGCGGCTTGTCTATACCTTGAAGCGCAGCGTGCGCAAGACGCTCGGTCTGCGCATCGACCAGCGGGGGGTGACTGTCGGCGTTCCCGTCCGGGTTGGCTTGCGGGATGTCGAAACCTTCATCCGCAGTCATGCGGCGTGGGTTATCGAAAAACTCCGCACCCGGCCGGTGCCTGTCCTTCAGCCGGCTTTCGAGCCGGTGGATGGCGCGACCATTCCTTTTCTCGGTGATGCCTGGCATCTGCGTATCGGGCGCGGCAATAATCGGGTGCTGTGGCATGAGACCGGCCCGGAGCCGGTTCTTGAACTGGCCTTGCGGGCTGGCGGCGATGCCCGCTTGCTGCTGTTGCGGGGCTTGCAGCAAAAAGGCCTGGCGTTGTTCCGCAACCGGGTTGAAGCGTTCTGTCTGCGCATCGGTCGCCCGCTACCGGCAGTAGGTTTGTCGAATGCACGAACCCGCTGGGGTAGTTGCAGTACGCGTAGCGGGATCCGCCTGCACTGGCGCCTGATCCATCTGCCATTGGGTTTGATCGACTATGTGGTGGCTCATGAGGTAGCGCACCTGGTGGAGATGAACCACTCGCCGCGTTTCTGGTCTGTGGTGGAGTCCCTGTACCCCGACTATGCCGCCGCCCGCAAGGCGCTTCGCCAGGCGGGGGCATCCCTGCCGCACATCTGAATCGAGGAAACACCATGCGTCTTCTGCACACCATGCTCCGGGTTGTCGATCTCGACAGCTCGATCGCTTTTTATACCGAAGTGCTCGGCATGCACCTTTTGCGCCGCAATGACTATCCTGAAGGCAAGTTTACGCTGGCTTTTGTCGGCTATCAGGATGAGTCCGCAGGGGCCGTGCTCGAGCTGACTCACAACTGGGGAGTCGAGTCTTACGAGCTTGGCACCGCCTACGGCCATATCGCCCTGGAAGTGCCGGATGCCTACGCCGCCTGTGCTGCCATCAAGGCACGCGGTGGCAAGGTGGTACGCGAGGCGGGTCCGATGAAGCACGGTACGACGGTGATCGCCTTTGTGGAAGACCCGGACGGCTACAAGGTCGAGCTCATTCAAGCCAAATCCTGAGCGTCAGGCATCGGTATCGAGCGGGAGGCCAAAGGCTTCCCGCAAGGCGGCGAGTTCAATGCGTAGTTCGTCAAGGATGGCCGGTGTGTCGGCGAGGCGTTTTTCCCGTCCAAGGCGTTCGAGCTGTTGGGCCTTGGCCTGGGCCCGGCTGGCGCAGAAGTTCGATATTGCGCCCTTGAGGGCGTGGGCAGTGCTGTACAGGGCCTCGGCGTCACCGGTACGGATGGCCATATCGATTTCGGCGAGCATACGCGGCTCGTCTTCGCTGTACATCACGATCAACTGGGCGAGAAGATCCTCGTCGTCTCCGAGGTTGGCGAGTACGTTTTCGCGGTCGAATACTGGTCCGGAAAGCGGGACGGACTCACTCACCGGCGGTGGCGAAGGGTCGGCATGGCCAGAGTGGTGGATCAGTACTTCGACCAGATCGGGTGCATGCACCGGCTTGGACAGATAGCCGTCCATGCCGGCCTGCAGGCAGCGCTCCCGGTCGCCCTTCATGGCATGCGCGGTCATCGCGATGACAGGAGTCGGGTGGGCACCAGCAGCTTCCCGCTCGCGGATTTTCGCGGTGGCATCGAACCCTCCCATGATCGGCATTTGAACATCCATCAATATGATGTCATAGCGGTTGCGCTCATGAAGATCAAGGGCTTCCTGGCCGTTGCTGGCCACATCGACCTGATGGCCGAGCTTGCCCAGGAGGCGCAGGGCGAGGGTCTGGTTCACTACGTTGTCTTCGGCCAGCAGGATACGCAGCTGGCGTCGTTGTTCGCGCAGGCTGTGACGGGTGATCAGTTGCCGGTCGGTGCCGTCGTCCTCAAGGGGGTCGACGGAAAGCAGGATGGCGTTGAGCAGGTCGGAGGCCTGGATCGGCATCGGCAGGTAGGCGGCAACCCCGAGTTCCCGGCACCGGGCACCGTCACCGCGGCGGCCTTCTCCGGCCAGCATGATGATGCAGGGGGTGGGATGCGCCAATTGCGGGATGGCCTCGACCAGCTGGAAGCCTTCGGCATCGGGTAGCTGGGTGCCCACGATGACGACCCGGTAAGGCGTGCCGTCGGCGCTCGCCTGGGCCAGTTCGCGGCGGCTGGTGGTGGCATCCGGGACGGCATACGGTGCCATGCGCCAATGGCCGAGCAGCTCCGTGAGCATGGATCGTTCGGTGGGGTTGTCTACGGCGATGAGGACTGGCAATCCTTCGAGGTGCGCTTGTTCTTCAATGACTGGGACCGACTGCCCGAGACCGAATTGCGCCGTGAAATGGAAGGTGCTGCCTTCGCCCGGGGCGCTGCTGACGCCGATGGTGCCGCCCATGGCCTGGACCAGCTGGGCGCTGATGGTCAGTCCCAGCCCGGTACCACCATAACGTCGGGTGGTGGAGGTATCTGCCTGTGAGAAGGCTTCGAAAATCTGTTCCTGCTTTTCGGCAGGAATGCCGACACCGCTGTCCTCGACGCTGAAAGCCAGGTTGGCAGCGCAGGCGGAGGAGGGGCCCGGCTGGACGACGACCCTGATGCTGCCGCGGTTGGTGAACTTGATGCCGTTGGCGATCAGGTTGATCAGGACCTGGCGCAGGCGGTGTGGGTCGCCGACAAGGCTGTCAGGTGTTTCCGGAGCGACCTGGGCGGTCAGTTGCAGGTTCTTTTCGGTGGCTCGCTGCTGCAGGGTACGTACCGCCAGGGCGACGCAGTCGCGCAGGCTGAAGTCGATGTGTTCGAAGTCGAGCTTGCCGGCCTCGATTTTCGAGAAGTCGAGGATGTCGTTGATGATGTTCAGCAGCGAATTGGCCGAGCTCTTGACGAGGGTCAGGTATTCCTTCTGTTCGTTGTCCAGCTGGGTGTCGAGGGCCAGGTCGGTCATGCCCAGGATAGCGTTCATCGGGGTCCGGATCTCATGGCTCATGTTGGCCAGGAAGTCACTCTTTGAGCGGCTGTTGGCTTCCGCCGATTCCTTTGCCTGGCGCATGTAGGTTTCGGCGGCCTTGCGTTCGCTGATGTCCCGCAGGTAAGCGGTGACAAGCTGGCTGCCGTTGCTCTCGACGGCTACCAGCGCCACTTCGACGGGAAACTCCTCGCCGTTGCGGCGGATGGCAATGGCCTCGACACGCTGTCCGGGGGCATCGGGGCTTTGGTCGGCAAGCAGGTTGCGCAGCATCTGGCGCTGAGCCTCGCGCAGGCGCTCCGGAAAAAACAGCACGGCATACGACTGGTGCAGGGCCTCGAGGCGGGAGATGCCGAATGTACGTTCGGCGGCCGGGTTGAATTCGAGAATGTAGCCTTCGCGGTCGGCGGTGATGATGCAGTCGAGCGCAGCTTCCGTGATGGCCCGGTTGCGCGACTCGCTGGCCGCCAGGGCCGACTGGCCATCGAACAGGCGGATGGAGGTCCAGTTGAGGGCATCCACCAGCTTGCGGATCTCGACCGTGTCGCTCGATTCGACAAGCATCGCGCCACGGCTGGCTTCGAGGCCCTCGGCGAAGGCGGTGGCGCGCTCGAGGCTGCGCAGCGGTGGGCGCAGAAAGATCAGGATGGCGGCGGTGCCGATGAGCAGGGTCAGGGAGCCGGCCAGAATGCTGTCGGCGAAGATGTGGCGGAGGTCATCGGCAGCGGCCTCCGGGCTGACTTCCACGCGCAGCCAGCCAAGCGGAGCGATTTCACCCACACTGGACCACGCCACGATCTGTTCTTCGCCTGCCGGACTGGTCAGGCTGGCCGCCCGGCGGTTCTCGGTAGGCAGCGGGATGGGAGGCGGGGAGGCTTCAGGGACGAGGGCTGCGCCTCCTGCCTGCCTGCTGACGCTGACCAGCGGATGCCCTTGGCGGTCGGTGACGGTCAGGAGACGGATGTTGGCGGTTGTCTGCAGTCCGGTCAGGTGCTTGAGCATGCCATCGATATCGCCCTTGGCCATGTGCGGCGCGAGCAACGCAGCGAGGTGGTTGCTCAGTTCATCGGTATGCTGACGTTCGATGCGCTCGACGAAAGCAGCCTGTTCGTAACCCACATAGACAGAATAGGCGCCGATGGACAGTGTCAGCAGCAGCGCGAACAGTACGGTGAGCTGCTGGCCGAGGGAGCGGAGGCCGACATGGGTGGCCAGGCGATTGAGGGCATCTTTCATGCGTCGTCCCGGAAGCGCTCGCGGACGGCCAGCACTTCATTCCAGCGTGCAAGAAACGCGTCCACACAGCGCGGGTCGAAGTGGCTGCCACGGCCTTCCTTGAGAAAATTGACGGATCGCTCCAGATCCCATGCCGGTTTGTAGGGGCGGGTGGAGGTGAGTGCATCGAACACGTCTGCCACCGCGACGATGCGCCCGACCAGCGGAATTGCGTCGCCGACCAGGCCTCCGGGGTAGCCGCTGCCGTCGAACTTCTCGTGGTGGCTGAGGGCGATCTCGGCGGCCATCTGGATCATCGGCGAGGACGAGCCATTGAGGATGTCGTGCCCGATGCTGGCGTGCTGGCGCATGATCGCCATTTCTTCTTCGGTGAGGCGGCCTGGTTTCAGGAGGATGTTGTCTGGCGTGCCGACCTTGCCGATGTCGTGCATGGGGGCTGCCGTCAGGAGACGCTCGCATTGTTCGCGCGGGAGCCCCAGTTGTTCGGCGATGAGTATCGAGTAGTGGGCCATGCGCAGGATGTGCCCGCCGGTTTCGGGGTCGCGGAATTCGGCTGCGCGGGCCAGGCGCGCCACTGTTTCCCGTTCGCGCGCGACGATGTCGGCGGTCTTGCAGATGACGGCGGCCTGGAGATCGTCATTCCAGCTGCGCAGGCGCTTCTGGCTTTCCCGGAGCTTGAGCATGGTGCGCACTCGGGGGTCGAATTCGTGCCTGTCGATGGGTTTGGTGAGAAAGTCGTTGGCTCCGGCTGTGAGGCTCTGGTAGCGCACTTCCTTTTCGTGGGCTGCGGTGACCATCAGGATTGGCACCGTGTCGCTCGGGTGAAGCTTGCGAATCGTTTCGATGAATTCGATGCCATTGATATCCGGCATCATGTAATCGACGATCACCAGGTCGGGTTCGTTGTTGCTGCACCACTGCAGGCCTTCCAGCGGTGAGGTGAAGCATACGATTTCCATCCCGGCAGGGGTGAGCTTGCGGACCAGCGCCTGGATCAGGGTCAGATTGATGGGCGTGTCGTCGACGATGGCTATGGCCATGGAGGCTCCGGAGGGACAACTGGCGAAAGCCGGCCCTGTTGGGCGTGAGGAATTGTCAGATTATCGGCCTCCTGGTCGCGAAGTTGAGCTTCTGCTTGCCAGATCTGCTTGGAGGTTCGTAGTTGTGCTTTAGCGCACGGCCCGGATCACTCCGGCCATGGTGTCGAAGCCTGCGTCGTAGAACCCCTGGAGGATCGGTGCAATGTGCCCGAGGGCGATGTAGAGGACGCCGAAACCGACGGTCAGGGTGATCGGAAAGCCGATGGCAAAGAGATTCAGTTGGGGGGCCGCGCGGGTCAGGATGCCCAGGGCGATGTTGGTGATAAGAAGGGCGGTGACTACGGGCAGGGCCATCAGCAGGCCGGATGCGAAGATTGTCGCGCCGAAGCGCGCCAGCATCATCCAGCCCTCCTTGTGCAGCGGGGCGTCGCTGATTGGTAGCCACACAAAGCTGGCGGAGAGGGCATCGAGCATCAGCAGGTGCCCGTTGAGGGCCAGAAAGATGAGACTCGAGATGAGGGTCAGGAACTCGCCGATGACGGCGGTTTGCCCCCCCGCGATGGGGTCGAAGAAGGTCGCAAAGGACAGCCCCATTTGCAGGCTGATGAGTTCGCCCATGACATCCAGCGCCGCAAAGACGACGCGCATCGTGAGGCCCATGGCGATGCCGATGATGGTTTGCTGAAAGAGCATCAGCATGCCGTTCCACGAGTTCAGGGCGATCGGCGCGATCTCCGGGAGCGCCGGCGCCAGGCCGATGGCAACGGCGAGTCCGACCATCAGTTTGAGCCGTCGGGGCAGCGCGTTGTTGCCGAAGATCGGCGCCGTGCCGATCAAGGCCAGAATGCGGGCCAGCGGGTAGGCCAGGACGGCCAGCCAGGCGTCGAGCTGGGCGGTGGTGACGGAGAGCATGGCGGGCGATCAGCCGATCATCGAGGGAATGCTTTCGAAGAGGCGCCGGATGAAGTCGGTGAGCATGGTGATCATCCACGGCCCGGCCAGCACCAGGGTGATGAAGGTGGCGATCAGCTTGGGCACGAAGGAGAGGGTTTGTTCATTGATCTGGGTGGCGGCCTGGAAGATCGAGATGAGCAGGCCGGTGACCAGCGCCGCGATGAAGAGCGGCGCCGACACCAGCAGGGTCAGTTCGAGGGCCTGGCGGCCGAGATCAATGACGGTAGTCGGGGTCATGGCAGGTCCTATCCGAAGCTCTGGACGAGCGAGGAAATCAGCAGGTTCCAGCCGTCCACAAGCACGAAGAGCATGATTTTGAAGGGCAGGGAGACAATCGCCGGACTCATCATCATCATGCCCATGGACATCAGCACCGAGGCCACTACCATGTCGATGATGAGGAAGGGAATGAACACGATGAAGCCGATCTGGAAGGCGGTCTTGAGCTCGGAGGTGACAAAGGCGGGGATGACGACGCGCATCGGCAGGTCTTCGGCCTTTTCGACCCGGGGTGTCTTGGCCAGCTTTGAGAACAGATTGAGGTCGGGTTCGCGGATCTGCCTGAGCATGAAGGCCTTCACCGGCACGGTGGCCCGGTCAACGGCTTCGTTGAAGGTGATGCGGTTCTCGGACAGGGGAAGCCAGGCCTCGGTGTAAACCTTGTCGGCCACCGGTGACATGATGAAGAAGGTGAGGAACAGCGACAGGCCGACCATCACCTGGTTGGGCGGCGATGTCTGGGTGCCCATGGCGTGACGGAGCAGGGACATGACGATGATGATCCGCGTGAAGCAGGTCATCATCAGCACCATTGCCGGCAGGAAGCTCAGTGAGGTGAGCAGCAGCAGGGTCTGGATCGACAGGCTGTACTGAGTGCCGCCTGCACCGGCCGGCGTGCTGGTCAGGGCCGGCAGGGCCTGCGCCAGAAGCGGCAGCGGGGCCAGCAGGAGCAGGGGGGCGAGACGGCGGAGGTGCTGCAGCGTTTTCATCAGGGGCGGCGTTCGAGGGTCTGTTTGAGCCAGCTCTGGAAGTCCTTGCCACCGGGCCGGGATGACGAGGTTCCGGGAGGCAGGGGAAGTTCGGCCGCATCCAGGGTCAGCAGGGTGCTGACGCGGCCAGGGGCGACGCCGAGGACCAGGATCTTGTCAGCGACCTCGACCAGTACGACCCGTTCGCGCGGCCCGACGGCGGTTGCGCCGCGGATTGTCAGCAGGCTGGCACCCTTGCCGCCAGCGCCAAGGCGCTTCAGAAAGTGCAGGGTGGCAAAGAGGAGCGCGATGATGAGTGCCAGCCCGAGAAGCATCTGGATGACACTCCCGGTGGCGTCAAAGGTGCTGTCCGCGGCGATGGAGGGGCCCGTCAGGAGCAGCAGGCAGGCAGGCAGGAGCGGGAGGCGCATGGGGCAGCGAGTGGGTCACCGGGAGTCTGCTCTCAGCATAGCCGGGTGCCCTGAGGCTTCATGGGTCGATTAGATGGACAAAAACCGCACTTTTTCATGCTTTGCGGTTTTGCCGATGAACCGGATTGCGTGCTATTACTCAAAGCATCGGTGACGTCCTGGAGGAGTGATCATGTTGCTGTGGCATCGTGAGATCCAGCCTGAGGCTGGCGCGTCGGAGGGAATCGCGGCGGTTGCGACCGATACCGCGGCATATGAGGCCAAGCGTCAGCGCGCGCTGCAGATTCTCGGTGAGCGCTGGTTGCTGCATCGGGCCAATGCGCCGGACCGGCATCCGCCGCACTCGGTTCTGTCCAGAGCGCGTGCGGAGGCAGCGGCGTCGCCCTGACGCTGGGGGATTGATCCTGGAGGGAGGGCCGCCCCGGAAGGGGCTGGCCGGGTCAGCTGCGCAGCTTGCGGATGCGTTCGGCGGGCGTAATGATGTCCGTCAGGCGGATACCGAACTTGTCATTCACTACCACGACTTCACCCTGGGCAATCAGGGTCCCATTGACGAGCACGTCCATGGGCTCGCCGGCCAGACCTTCAAGCTCGACCACCGAACCGTGGGCCAGTTGCAGCAGGTTGCGGATGGCTATCTTGGTGCGCCCCAGTTCCACGGTGAGTTGCACCGGGATGTCCAGGATCATGTCGTAGTCGTTGATTGAACCACTCTTCGCGCCGGCCTGCCCGAAGTCGGGAAAGAGCTGGCTGGCCGGCTTGGCCTGATAGGGCGACTCTTCCGCTACACCGGGCTCCGCTGGGTCGGTCAGACCTTCGGAGGCGGCCTGCTCCTGCATTGCGGCAGCCCAGTCGTCGTCGCTGATCTGGTTTTCGTCGGGGTTGTCGGTTTCTGACATGCTGTGCTCCTAGCCCTTTGCCTGGGGTTCGTCTTCCTGGGCGAGGAAGCGTTCGACCTTCAGGGCGTATTGTCCGCGCTGGACGCCGTAACGGGCTTCCATGAACGGGATGCCGTCCACTTCCGCCTGAATGGTTTCCGGAATGTTGAGAGGGATTACGTCTCCGGGCTTCATGCCGAGGATGTCCCGTAGGGTGACCTTGGCCGTACCGAGGCGCGCCACAAGGGTGACTTCGGCCGATTGCAGCTGCTTGCCCATCATGCTGACCCAGCGGTTGTCCTGGGTGATGTGGTCGCTCTGCATTGTCGAGTAGAGCGTCTCGCGGATTGGCTCCAGCATCGAGTAGGGGAAGCAGAAGTGCATTTCCGCCTGTGAGCCGCCGAATTCCAGCGTAAACGACGCCGCCACCACGACTTCGCTGGGGGTGGCAATGTTGGCAAACTGGGGGTTCATTTCTGAGCGTACATACTCGAACTCCAGTTGCTTCACAGGCCCCCAGGCCTTTTCGTACTCGGCGAATGTGACCTTCAGCAAGCCCTGGATGATGCGCTGCTCGGTGGGCGTGAAGTCGCGGCCCTCGACGCGGGTGTGAAAGCGCCCGTCGCCGCCAAAGAGGTTGTCAACAACCAGAAAGACGAGGTTCGGGTCCATCACGACCAGCGCGGTGCCGCGCAGGGGCTTGGCGACGAACAGGTTGAGGTTGGTCGGAACCACCAGGTTGCGCACGAATTCGCTGAACTTCTGGACCTTGATTGGCCCCACCGAGACTTCGACGTTACGGTGCATGTAGTTGAACATGCCGATCCGCAGGTAACGGGCGAAGCGCTCGTTGATGAGCTCCATCGTGGGCATTCGCCCACGCACGATCCGCTCCTGCGTGGCCAGGTTGTAATCCCTGACGCCGTCGGTGCTTTCCTCGGTATTTTCGGACTCGTCGCTCTCCCCGGTGACGCCCTTGAGCAGGGCATCAACCTCTTCCTGGGAGAGAAAATCCTGGGCCATGGCGGAACCCCGTTATTGCACGATGAACTGATTGAACAGCACAGCCAGCACTGGCCCGTCGTCCTCGGGGCGGCTGCGCTTGTTTTTCTTCTTTGGGTTGGGCGCGTAGCCGAGCACGTCGTTGGCCTCGTCCTTGATCTCGTCTGCGAGCTCCTCCCGGCCTTCGGCGTCAGCCAGATCGGAAGGTTTCTTGGAAGACAACAGCATGATGATCCGGTGCTTCAGTTCGGGCATGTAGGCTTTCAGGGAGTCGCCCACCTTGGCGTCGGCGACGCGCAGGATCATGGTCGACTGCAGGAAATGATCACCTTCTTCGGGGGCGAGGTTTACAGTGAACTGCTCCAGCGGAACGAATATGGGCGGCTTCGTCGGGTCTACCTTGACCTTGGCCGGTTCGTGATGTGCGGGTGCTTCCTCATCGGCATCCTCACCATCTGCTGCGTGCTTCTTCTTTCCCATCAGCATGAAGGCGGCTCCACCGGCTATCGCCAGAATGAGGACGACAACGATGATGATGATCATTTTTTTCTTGCCGCCTTTGGCAGGGGCTTCGCCTTCGACGGCTTCCGCCTTGGCCGGTGCTTTCGACATGCTGGATCACTCCTTATCTCGGTACATTGTTATCCATCACGTCCACCCTGCAAGCCCGAAATAGGGGCGTCATCGCCCGCCATTTATGGCGCTTCAGGCGAACGTATCTACCAGTCCTTCGCCACGCCGGACCCATTGGGCCGGCGCCGCACTCGCTGCAAGCCTGTCGTCGCCGCGCCGGTTGCCGCCGGGAGCGCCGTCATGGCGGCCTTCGCCCGAGCTGCCCGGCTGTCCGGACGTGCCGACGTCGGTCTGGCCAAGATTGATGCCGCTCTGTTCAAGAATCTCGCGCAGACGCGGCAGGCTTTGTTCTATCAATTCCCGCGCGGCCGGTGTGGCGGCCACGAACTGGGCTGTGGTCTGGTCGCCATTTACCGTGATCGACACTTCCACCTTGCCGAGCTGGGGAGGCGTCAGGGTCAGGTGGGCGTGGCTTTCTTCGTTGCCGACCATCCAGCTGACCCGGGTGCCGACCTCTTCCGGCCAGCCCGGGCTGCCGGCCGGCGTGGCAACGTGAAGAGGGATCGGGGACGGCGCGGGATGGGTTGTTTCGCCGCGCAGGTTGGCCAGCGCCGCTGCATGGATGTTGGCAAAGCTGTTGCTCGGCGCCGCTTCGCCGAGTAGTTCGGCAGCTTTGCCGGCAGAGGTGCCCGTCAGGTCGGCGGCATTGGCACGGGTGGCTGTACCGGCAGGATCGCCCAGGCCTGCGGCAAGACTTGCCGGGTTTCGGACTGAGTCTGCCGCTGCCGCGTTCGGTCCGGTGGCCGGATTACCCGTGCCGGCGGCCGCCGTGAGCGCGGCGAGGGCCGCGTCGGGGATGCCGGTCGTGGGTTCGATGTCCATGCCACGGTGCGCTGCGGCTGTATCGTCTGATGTCGTCTGCGCGGTGGAGAGCGGTGTGGCGGGTTGCATCAAGCCGGCGAGCAGGGCGAGCTCGGGCTGGATGGGAGGCGGGGCTTGCTGCTCGGGGGCCGACGCAGCGCTATCCGCTTCAGCGGTGGCCTTGCTGTCTGCCTCTGCGCTGTCGCCCTTCCTTGCGTCGCTGTTCATCTGCCGCCGCAGTTCGCTTGCAAAGCCCTTGCCCGGGGCTTCGGCAGATTCTGGCGTAGAGGCGTCCGGGCGCGCGGCGTCGGCGCCTTTGGCGGGGGCGACAGGGGCGATGTTCGCGATGGGGTTCAAGGCCGGTCCGGACATGATGTTGTTCCTGGTGAAGATGCAGACACCAGCGGATCAGCAAGCCACGTGCCAGTCGGGTCGTCAGGCCTCTGGATCGCGGTCGCGGAATTGCTTGGCAGCGTGTTCGTCCGTGAGCCGTTGTTCCTGCTTCGCATCCTTGCGGGCCTGCTGGTCCTGATGGCGGTGCGACAGCGTGTCAAAGGCTTTCACCTTGTTGCGCTGATCTACCCATTCCTGCTGGCCTTGCTCGACACGCCGTTTTGAGTCGGAGGCAATACGTTGCTGGTGGGCAATCGCGTCATCCAGTTTGACGAGAAAGGCGCTGAAATTGCGCCATGCGTCTGGGCCGATGCCGTTTTGCGCTGTCTCGATGAAACGGGCCTGGTATTCCTTGCGATATTCCACCAGCAGGGCGAGCTTCTCTTCGACGGCGCGTTCGCTGGCAATCAGATCACCAAGCTTGCGCGCGGCATCGTCCATCCTGTTGTTCGCCAGATCCAGCAGGGACTGCAGCGGAAACGGCTCAGTCATCTTCGCCTTCCTTTGCCCTTATCGGACTGGGGGCGGAAATCTTGAGTGGAGGGGCGCGATGAGCTTGCGGGTTTGCGATTGCTTTCATGGGGTGGCTCCAAAGAGGGCGTGGAGCTTTTCAACGGCGGATTCGTAGGGCTCGTTTTCCTCGATGCGCTGTTGCAGGAAGGCTTCGAGGCGCGGGTACATGGCTACCGCCTGGTCGAGCACCGGGTCAGAGCCGGCGTGGTAGGCGCCCACAGCGATGAGGTCGCGGGAGCGCTGGTAGCGCGAGAAGAGTTGCTTGAAGCGGCGCACCATATCGAAGTGCTGACTCTTTACGAGGTTATGCATGGCGCGGGAGATGGACTGCTCGATGTCGATGGCAGGGTAATGGCCCTGATCGGCCAGATGGCGGGACAGCACGATGTGGCCGTCGAGAATGGCGCGCGCAGCGTCGGCGATGGGGTCTTGCTGATCGTCGCCCTCGGCGAGCACCGTGTAGAAGGCGGTAATCGAGCCGCCGCCTTCCTGCCCGTTGCCGGCCCGCTCGACCAGCGCCGGCAGGCGTGCGAACACTGACGGCGGGTAACCGCGAGTGACCGGCGGCTCGCCGATGGCCAGTGCGATTTCGCGCTGGGCCATGGCGTAACGGGTCAGGGAGTCCATGATCAGCAGGACGTGCTTGCCCTGGTCGCGGAAATATTCGGCCACCGTGGTGGCGTAGGAGGCACCCTGCAGGCGCATCAGCGGGCTGGTGTCGGCCGGGGCGGCGATGACGGCCGAGCGGGCGAGGCCTTCCGGCCCCAGGTTGTGCTCGATGAACTCCTTGACTTCGCGGCCCCGTTCGCCGATCAGTCCGACGACGATCACGTCCGCCGCTGTATAGCGGGCCATCATGCCGATGAGCACCGATTTGCCCACGCCGGAGCCGGCGAACAGGCCCATCCGCTGGCCGCGCCCGACGGTCAGCAGGGCGTTGATGGCGCGGATGCCGACGTCAAGGGACTGGTTGATCGGGGCGCGCTGCAAAGGGTTGATCGGGCGGGTCTGAAGGGCGCGGGAGTGGCGAACGGTGAGGGGGCCGAGGCCGTCCAGCGGCCGGCCGGCGCCATCCACGACGCGCCCGAGGAGTTCGTCACCCATGGGCAGGTGCTTGGCCCGGTCGGAGGCGCGGCGGCGCGGTTCGATGCGTTCGCCGGCGATCAGTGCCGGCTGGGTTGGTTCGACGGGTAACACCTGGGCGCCGGGGGCGAGGCCGAAGACGTCGTCGGTCGGCATCAGGAAGATCTTCTCGCCGTGAAAGCCGACGACTTCCGCTTCCACCGAGGTGCCGCCCGGAATCACAATGCGGCAGCCGGAGCCAAGCGGCAGCTTGAGGCCCGAGGCTTCCATGACCAGTCCGTTGATGCGCGTCAGCCGGCCGGAGAGCTGGTATGGCGGAGTGGCGCCGACCAGCTTGCGGCCGTCCGCCAGGAAGGCCTTCCAGGTTTCCGTGCCGTGTTCCATCAGGAGCCGTCCCCGTCCCAGGAGATATTGCGGCCCAGGTTGTCCATGATGCGCCGCCAGCGGGTCTGCACGGTGGCATCGATCTGGCTGCCGGAGGCGTCGATGCGCACGCCGCCGCGGGTAATGGCAGCGTCCTCCACCAAGCGGTGGCCGGCGTGGGCGAGCTGTTCGCCCAGGTATTCCTTGGCCATTTCCACGTCTTCCGGGTTGAGATGGATCAGCGCATGGGTCTGGGGTAGTTGCAGGAGGGCTTCGCGGATCAGGTCCACGACGGCTTCGGGCCGTTCATTGAGGGTCTGGCGGACCATCTGGCGCGCCAGTTCGGTGGCGAGGGCGAGAATCTCGTCGGCGACTTCCCCATCGAGGCGGTTCATCGAGTCCTCAAGACCTTCCACCAGACTGTGGAACTGCATGGCCTCGATACGACCGCGGGCCGTGCCTTCCTCGTAGCCGGCGGCATAGCCTTCCTTGCGGGCTTCGTCGTGGATGCGCTCGATGTCGTCGGCCGTGGGCAGGTGGATGTCAGGCGAAATTTCGGGCGGCAGAATCGGGGCTTCAGGTGCTGGGGCCTCCTCGACGATGGCCGGCAATTCGGGCTCAAGAGGCCGCTCGGCTTCCTCGACCGGCGTGGGGGGAGATGCCGGCTCCGGCGCATCGAAGGAAGGGGGCGCCCAGCGCTGGTAGGCGCCGACGGCCTGGTGACGATTCGTCGTCATCGCCCCGTTCCCGAATTAGACGAAGGCATCGTCGCCTCCCTTGCTGGACAGGGCGAGCTGGCCTTCTTCGGCCAGGCGGCGGGCCGTCTTGAGGATTTCCTTCTGTTCCGCTTCGACTTCCGACAGGCGCACCGGACCGCGGGATTCAAGGTCTTCCCTGAGCATTTCGGCAGCCCGCTGGGACATGTTCTTGAAGATCTTTTCACGCATTTCCGGCGGTGCGCCCTTCAGGGCGATGATCAACGAGTCGCTCTGCACTTCGCGCAGCAGGGTCTGGATGCCGCGGTCGTCGAGTTCCATGAGGTTTTCGAAGACGAACATTTCGTCGAGAATCTTCTGGGCCAGGTCCGGGTCGTATTCGCGCACGTTGTCGAGAATGGCGGTTTCTGCCGCCGAGCCGACGAAGTTGAGGATGTCCGCTGCGTGACGCACGCCGCCCATGGCGGTCTTTTTGACCGTGGAGGCGCCGGCCAGCATGCGCGTGAGGGCCTCGTTAAGTTCGCGCAGGGCGACCGGCTGGACGCCGTCAAGCGTGGCGATGCGCAGCAGCACGTCGTTGCGCAGCCGGTCGGTGAAGTGCTTGAGGATTTCGCCGGCCTGGTCGAACTCGAGGTGCACCAGGATGGTCGCGATGATCTGGGGGTGCTCGTTCTTGATCATGTCGGCGGCGGTCGGGGCGTCCATCCACTTCAGGCTTTCGATGCCGGCCGTGTCGGAGCCCTGCAGCACGCGGCTGATCAGGTGGGTGGCGCGCTCGTCGCCGAGGGCCTTGGTGAGCATTTCCTTGATGTGTTCGTGGTCGGCCTCGACGGGTGTGCCCTTCTCAGAGTAGAGGATCAATTCGTCGAGAACGACCTCCACCCGTTCCCGTGGCTGCGAAGCCATGGAAGCCATGGCGGCGCCGAGCTTCTGGACTTCCTTGGGGCCAAGCAGCTTGAGCACCTCGGCCGCTTCGTCGGCGCCGAGGGTCATCAGCAGCAGGGCGCTTTTTTCCAGCCCCTCATCGTTGCTGCTCATTGCTTCCCATCCATTCCTTGATCAGATTTGCGACCATCCGCGGGTTTGCCTTGGCCAGTTCGCGGGCCAGGGCGAGCTTCTCGTCGTAGGCCAGGCGGGCTGCGGCCTCAGGGGAGAGGACCACGTTAGAGCCGCCCTCGCCTTCGCCCTCTTCGCCATCCTCGCCTTCGCTGCGGGCACCGGCCGCTTCTTCCTCTTCCTTGACTTCGGGTTGCGGCAGAACCTGCTTCATCAGCGGGCGGATCACGCCGAAGGCCACGAAGGCGATGACGCCGGCAATGACGAGGTACTTGATGAGCTCCTTGAACAGGACAACGTTGTCCGGATCCTTCCAGATCGGGGTTTCGGGCAGGGCGTCAGCCTCCGACGTGACAAAGGCGCTGCTGGCCACGTTGATGCTGTCGCCCCTGTCCTTGTTGTAGCCCATGGCCTCGCGAATCAGGTCCTCGATCCGCTTCATCTCCTCGTCCGGCAGCGGGGTCGTCTTTACTGTTCCGTTCTTGTCCTTTTCAACCTTGTGATTGACGGCTACCGCTACCGACAGCCGTTTGATCTGGCCAAGGGACTTCCGGGTGTGCTGGACGGTCTTGTCCACCTCGTAATTGATGGTGGCGCTCTTGGTGGTGCTGAGAGGCGGTTGCCCGTTCGCCCCTGCAGCTCCCGGCACCGCCGGGGTGGTCAGCGGCGCGGTGGCGGGTACCGGTGGCTGGTTGCTGAGTGCGCCGGGCACGCCTTGGGCACCCTGGTCGCGGGTCTGGCTTTCGTTACTTTGCTGGCTGCGTATGGCTTGCTCGGGTGATGGATTGGGGCGGTAGGTTTCGGCGGTCTGCTCAGTGACGTTGAAGTCCACGTCGGCGGTCACTTGGGCGCGGAAGTTGCCGGTGCCCAGGATGGGCTTGAGGATGCTGTTGATGCGTTCGATATAGCCGTCTTCCAGCTCCTTTACGTACCTGAGCTGGGTCGGGTCGAGGGCCGCCATGCGCAGCGGGTCGGGCTTCTTGGTGAGCAGGTTGCCGTCCTGGTCGATCACGCTGACGTTGTCGTTGCTGAGCTGGGGCACGCTGGAGGCGATCAGGTGCACAATACCGGCGACCTGGGCTGCATCAAGGGTACGCCCCGTGTACAGGTTGACCAGCACGGAAGCAGTGGGCTTTTGTTCGTCACGCAGAAACGCGGTCTGCTTGGGAATGGCCAGATGGACCCGGGCGCCGGCGACGGCGGCGATCGACGAGATGGTGCGTGACAACTCGCCTTCGAGGGCGCGCTGGTAGTTAACCTGCTCATGAAACTGGGACAGGCCGAGCTTCTGGGTTTCCATCAGCTCGAAGCCGACCAGGCCACCTTTCGGAATGCCCTGGGCCGCGAGGCGCAGGCGCAGGTCATGGACCTGGGAGGCCGGTACGAGGATCGCGTTGCCGTTGCTGGAAAACTTGTAGGGGACGTTCTGTGCCTGGAGGCTGGTCACCACGGCGCCTCCGTCCTTCTCCGCGAGGTTGGAGAACAGTACGGAATAGTCGGGCTGGCTGCTCCACAGCATCACGCCGACGATCAGTGCAATGCCAAAAGCCAGTGCGCCACCGGCGGCGAGTTTCTGGCGTTGCGACAGGTTGCGGATGTTTTCCAGAACCTGCGCGAAGGGTGAGGCGGGCGGTACCGGAGCGGCGGCGTCTTCTGCTGCCATGGAAACATTCCCCCTATTTCGGATGCTCGCATTCTGGGCGTGGCCCCTGTCTTTCTACCGGACGATTAACGGCGTTTTTTGCCGCTTATTTGCCGCCTTGCCGGCATGCGGGCGGGCCTAAGCTGCGAACCGGTGAAAATCGTTTCCAGCTGCTCATGAACCCTCCAGTCACCGAAGACCGTCTCGACGCCCGCCAGCTGGCCGATGCCTTTCGCCAGTTCAGTGAGGCATCCGAGGCGCTTACCGGCGCATATGCTGGCCTGCAGACCCAGGTTGGCCAACTGACCGAGCGCCTTAGCGTGCTGATGGGCGCACTGCCGGCCGGTGTCGTCGTCCTTGATCGGGATGGCCTTGTCGTGCAGGCCAACCGGGCGGTGGAAAGCATGTTCGGCGCCTCGCTGGCCGGCGTGAACTGGGCAGAGTTTTCGGCGAGCCGGTTCGGTGCGACTGAGTCTCCCGGTGAATGGCAGCTCGATTGCGCCGGTGAAGACCGCCGGGTGACCCGGGTGGATGCGACGCTTGAGTCCGGCGAAGGGCGCATCGTGCTGCTAAACGACGTGACCGACGCACACCGCATGCGCCTGGCCGTCGAACGTAACGAACGCCTTGCTGCCATGGGCGAAATGGTTGCAGGGCTGGCACACCAACTGCGCACGCCGCTGTCTGCCGCGCTGCTTTACACCGCCACCCTGGTTCAGCAGGAGATGGGGCAGGCCGACCGCGAGCGCATCGGCAATCGGGCCCTTGAGCGCCTGCGTCATCTGGAAAAGCTGATCCGCGACATGCTGCTGTTTGCCCGTGGCGAAACCCTGGGGCGCGAGCCCTTCGGCATCTGCGATCTTGTCGGCGAGCTGGCCCATACCCTGGAGCCTGTCGCCCGGGCCAGAGGCTTGGTTTTCGAGCCGACGTGCAGCTGCGGGGAGACCCGTGTGGTGGGCGATCGAAAGGCCATTGCCGGGGCGCTTACCAACCTTCTGGAGAATGCCGTGCAGGCCAGCGATGCCGGTGCCGCTATTCGCTTCGATGCCATGCTGGACGGCCCGTTGGTTCGTTTTAGCGTGACAGACAAGGGCCGCGGCATCGATCCGGCACTTCAGTCCCGGCTTTTCGAGCCGTTCTTTACCACTCGGCCCGATGGAACAGGATTGGGCTTGGCGATTGCGCGGGGGGTGGCCCGTGCCCATGGCGGCGACATCGGTATCCAGTCCGAACCGGGCCGTGGCTCCACCTTTACCCTTACCCTCGCCATGGGCGGCTGACGCCCCGCTGTACCCCAGTTTTAGAAAGACACCAATGCCCGAAGCCCTCCACATCCTGGTCGTCGAAGACGACGCCCCCTTGCGTGATGCCGTGTGCCTGACCCTCGAAATTGCCGGTCACACCGTTACCAGCGTCGGCGACGGACCTGCCGCGCTGGCCGAAGTGGAAAAACAGGCTTTCAACCTGGTTCTTTCCGACCTGAAGATGCAGCCCATGGACGGCCTGCAATTGCTGGCCGAACTGCGTCAGCGCCTGCCCCAGTTGCCGGTACTGCTGATGACGGCCTTCGGTGATGTCGAGAAGGCCGTGGATGCCATGCGTGGCGGTGCCTGCGACTTCCTCATGAAGCCCTTCGAGCCCAATGTGTTGCTTGAACACGTACAGCGCTATGCCGTCACTCGCCACGACGAAGGGATGATTGCTGCCGACCCGCACACCCGCAAGTTGCTGGCGCTGGCTGACAAGGTTGCCGAAACTGATGCGACGGTATTGCTGAATGGCGAATCAGGTGCGGGCAAGGAGGTCTTTGCCCGCTATCTTCACGAACACTCCCTGCGCCGCAAGGGGCCTTTTGTGGCCATAAACTGCGCAGCTATTCCAGACTCCCTGCTGGAGGCGACCCTCTTTGGCCACGAGAAAGGTGCCTTCACAGGTGCTGTTTCTGCCCAGGCGGGCAAGTTCGAGCAGGCGGAGGGTGGCACGCTGCTACTTGACGAAATTTCCGAAATGCCGCTGGGTTTGCAGGCCAAGCTGCTCCGCGTGCTTCAGGAGCGCGAGGTTGAACGGGTCGGTGGCAAGAAGGCCATTCCCCTCGACATTCGCGTATTGGCCACCACCAACCGGGACATGAGCAAGGAAGTGGCGGCTGGCCGCTTCCGCGAGGATCTGTTCTATAGACTCAATGTTTTTCCGCTGCCGATTCCCTCCCTGCGCGAGCGGCCGGGTGACATCGTGCCGCTGGCGCGGCATTTTGCGCTGATGCATGGCGTTCGCCTGAAGCGTCCGGGACGCCTGTCGACCGAAGCCGAAGCCGTGCTGGTGACCTACAACTGGCCGGGGAACGTTCGCGAGCTGGAGAATACCGTCCAGCGGGCCCTGATTCTCAGTGGCGGTGAGGCGGTGTCGGCTGATACGATCCGGCTGTGCCTGCCGCACTGGAATGGTGAGCCGGTGCGTTTGTCCATCGGCAGCCCTGCCGTTCCGGCGAGTTTTGCCGCAGAGTCGGCAGATTTTGCCGTAGAGTCGGCTCTGGCAGGCAGCGATGCAGCCCGTCCGGCCAACATGAAGGACCTTGAGCGGGAGCATATCCTGCAGGTTCTCAAGGAGGTGGGCGGCTCGCGCAAGCGGGCGGTGGAGCAACTGGGCATCTCGGAGCGAACCCTGCGCTACAAGCTTCAGCAGTACCGCCAGGAAGGGCTGTTCTCCGGTTGATGGGTCCATGTGCCTATTGGCACGTGCCTTGCTCTGAAATAGTCGAGAAAAAGGAGCTGGATCATGGATACCCGCGGAATCGATCAGATGTTGTCGGAACTGCGCGCCACTTCGCAGGTGGCCGCGGGCAAGCCTGCGAAGGCGGCCAATCCCGCTGGCGAGGCGGATTTCGGCCAGGTTCTGCAGAGTGCGATTGCCGATGTGAGTTCGGCCCAGATGCAGGCCCAGGAAATGGCCAAGGGTTTTTCGTCGGGCGATCCGAACGTGAATCTGCAGGATGTGATGGTCAATCTGCAGAAGGCCAATTTGTCCTTTCAGCAGATGGTACAGGTGCGCAACAAGCTGGTGACGGCCTATCAGGACATCATGAACATGTCCGTTTGAGCTGATCGGCGGAAGGACGAGGTGAAGCCGGCATTGCCGGCTTTTTTGTTTCTGTCGTGTCAGCGTATCCGTTCGTGGGCGTTTCTTTCCCGTTCCACTTTCAGGATGTAGCGCTGGATTGTCGAGGCCATGCTGTTTGACAGGTTCAGGAACTCACAGCCTGCACGCAGCATCACGCTGCCGTCCCTGTTTGTGATGCGGAACAGGTTGCGAACCCGTAGTGTGGTCGAGATTGCCCCGGTTTCGGGCAGCATCAGTCGGCAGTCGGCAAATTCCATGTCCGGCTCAAACGTCGCTCCGCTGCTTGGAACGGTGATGGCGACACCGCCACCGCTGATGTCGAGTACGCTTGTTTCCACCGAGATCACCTTGTTCTCGCCCCCGATGATCACCGGAATCAGGCAGCTGAGGGTGTGGGACCCTGGGGCTGTGAGGCGGTAATACTCGCGGCGTTGAAGGCGCAGCAGAACGTCCGGCAGCGGCACGCGGAAAGCCTCGTGGCCTTCGAAGGGGAAGCGCTCGATCTTGCTGGCGGCAAACTGGATCTTGATTTTGTCGAGCTGGGTAACGCAGATCAGCTGCTCCGCCGCTTCGACCCGTCGGTTGATCGTTTCGTCATTGGCCGCATCGAGGATCAGATGGCGCTCGTCCGGGGTGACGGCAAGGATGGCGGTCAGAAAGGAGTCCGCGCTGGCGTCGATGAAGCCACTCAGCATGGCCCGCTTTTGCATCAGGCTGCGCAGGTTGTAGAGGATGTCGGTCTTCCCCCGCAGCAGGTATCGGGAATAATCGTCGGCCTGCAGGAGTTCGAACTTGAGCGGCATGATGGCGGTGGCGTCTGGGGCAGAGTAGGTGTGGATTCTAGCAGCCCGTTTCGGGGTGCCGTGATTCACAGCAAACCTCATGCCCGTTTTTCAGGCGGGCCGGCCCCAAATGCAGCGGGGGACAGCTAGCGCCATCCCCCGTGTCGTGAAGCGGATCTTCGTCGGTTTAGCGGGTGGCTTCCCGTTCGATCTCTTCGAGGCTGGTGTGGCGCACGTCGCGGCCTTTGACCATGTAAACCACGTATTCGGCTATGTTTTTGGAGTGGTCGCCGATGCGCTCCACCGACTTGGCCACGAACATCAGTTCGATGGCCTGCGAAATGGTGCGCGGGTCTTCCATCATGTAAGTGATCAACTGACGCATGATGCCCTTGAATTCGGCATCGACTTCCTTGTCCTGGCGAACCACCTGGGCGGCCGAAATGGTGTCGAGGCGCGCATAGGCATCGAGGGCGGTTCGAAGCATGTCAACCACCGCGTCGGCGATGTGGCTGAGGCGAATCTGCGGCATGAAGGGCGACACCGCCGTGTGGATCTGCTTGGCCGTCTTGGCGATCTTCTTCGCCTCGTCGCCGATGCGCTCGAGGTCGGTAATGGTCTTTTGCACGGTGCTGATCATGCGCAAATCCACTGCAGTGGGCTGGCGCTTGGCGATGACCTGGTTGCAGGCCTCGTCCAGCTCGATTTCGAGCAGGTTCACGCGGTTGTCGTTCTCGATGACCTGGTCGATCAGCAGGAGGTCGCCGTCGGACAGGCCTTCCATCGCCTTCACGATCTGCAGTTCGACCATGCCTCCCATCTGAAGGACCCGGGTGCGGATACCTTCCAGTTCGGTATCAAACTTTTTGGAGGTGTGCTCGTTCATTGGAA
>APMI01000175.1_pt1 | contig 24054 bp, 20 predicted proteins | sample 667938 | NCBI WGS metagenome assembly APMI01 (sample SAMN01084076, study PRJNA167559) | wastewater metagenome | biome: Wastewater | place: Denmark: Ejby Moelle, Odense | collected 2011-11-28
TATGCGCACCTCAGTCGTTTTGCAAAAAAATACGACCAAGACATGATGTTTGTCCTCGGTCCAGGGCATGGATTCCCTGCGCTTCAGGCAAATCTCTTCCTCGAGGGGACGCTAACTCATTTTGACCCCTCGCTTCCAGTCAATCTCGATGGCATCCGTCGTCTGTGCCGTGAGTTTAGTTGGCCGTACGGCTACCCAAGTCACTCAAATCCCGAGACCCCCGGGGTTATCCTCGAAGGAGGTGAGCTGGGGTATAGTCTAAGTACCAGCTATGGCGCTATCCTCGATAATCCCGGCCTGATCGTTGCCTGTCTTGTCGGAGATGGCGAAGCCGAGACGGGTCCAACTGCCGGTGCGTGGCATCTCAATAAACTCGTCAATCCGCGCAAAGACGGTGTGGTCTTGCCAATTCTTCACCTCAATGGCTATAAGATTTCTCAACCAACTATCTATGGCCGCATGAGCAATTACGAATTGATGACGCTCTTTAGCGGCTATGGCTATGAACCGCGGATTGTCGATACCACCGACTGCGACGAAAACGAAGCCCATGATCGTATGGCAGAAGCACTCGATTGGGCTCATACGACCATCGAGGAGCTAAAAGTCTCTCAAGACACCGTTTGCCCGCGTCTGCCAATGCTTATCATGCGTACCCTCAAGGGCTGGACAGGGCCAAAAGAACTTGATGGGGATAAGATCGAGGGAAACTGCCTAGCGCACCAGGTAGTTCTGACCGAAGCAAAAACCGACGAACACCAACTAGCTATGCTCAACGAGTGGTTGGGTGGCTACAAGTTTAGCGAACTATTTAGTGAAGAGCAGGGCTTTGGTAGCTTCGTAGGTGATATTTTGCCAGAAAATCCAGAGAAACGCATGGGCAGAAGCCGGCATGCTCATGGCGGCGACAGTGTGTACACACCACTCCGACTTCCATCTGTCGAGCAATTTGCCGAAGACGCCACCGTACCAGGTACGATGGGCAGTAGCTCGATGCGCCGTACCGGCCTCTATCTCGAGGAGGTATTTCGCCTCAATGCCGAGACGAAGAACTTTCGATTTATGTCTCCAGACGAAACGTATAGCAATAAGCTTGACGATATATTCAAAGCAACTTCTCGTAGCTGGCAATGGCCGCTGCGCGACTGGGATAAGGATCTTTCCCAAGATGGTCGAGTCATGGAAATGCTCTCCGAACACAATATGCAAGGACTCATGCAGGGCTATGTATTGACCGGCCGTCATGCTATGTTTGCCAGTTATGAAGCATTTTTGCAAGTAGTGAGTAGTATGGTCGATCAGTACGCCAAGTTTTTGACGCAGAGCCGCGGTGTTTCCTGGCGAGGGACGATTCCAAGCATCAACTATATCCTCACAAGTAGTGGATGGCGCCAGGATCACAACGGCTTTAGCCACCAAAACCCTGGCTTTATCGACGACCTACTCCGTCGCCAAAGCAATTTCAGCGATGTTTATTTCCCGGCAGATGGTAACTGCTCGCTTGTTGTCATCGAGAAAATGCTCACGAGCGTGCGTCAGATCAATGCTATTGTCGCCGGCAAAACCGTCGAGCCACGCTGGCTTGACGTAAATAAAGCTCGCGAACAAATCGATCAAGGAGTGCTAGTGTGGGACTTCGCATCAGATGATAATCCCGATCTCGTCATGGCCGCAGCAGGTGATTACCCAACAAAAGAGATTATGGCCGCCATCGATATCATCAAAACTGAACGCCCCGAGGTGCGACTGCGCTGTGTCAATGTCAGTAGTCTCACCACTATGGGATTTGGGACACTCAACAACACCGCCGACCAAAAACTGTTTGATCATATCTTTACCGAGGACAAACCAGTAATCTTCAACTTCCATGGCTATCCTCAAACTATCAAGTCGGTACTCTTTAATTACGCGGTTGATTCGACACGATTTGACGTCCGCGGTTACAAAGAGATTGGCAGCACAACTACGCCATTTGACATGCACGTCCGAAATGAGACCAGTCGCTACGACCTGGTGATTGCTGCTTTCAAACAATTAGGCCACGATGGTGTGATGCCATTTGAAGAAGCCGAGCATCTCGCCGCAAAATACAAAGCAAAGATCGACGAAAATACTGAATACATCAAAGCCAATGGTATCGACCTGCCGGAACTTGATGCGTGGGTGTGGCCCGCAGCACGTGGCCTTGTCAAGACGGAGGAAGAAGCCTGGCATGGTCAAACTAACTAGAGGGCAGACACTCTATGATCCTCGTTGCTAATCCCGGCAGCTCAAGTCGAAAATACGCCCTTTATGACGACACCCTCCAGCTTCGTGCTGAACTTCATATCGAGACGGTCGGTGAGCGCCTCGCCGCGACACTGCACCATCATCAAACAACAACAAATGTGCCTCTCGAGTATAGTGATCTAGCCGAGTCGGCGTCACATCTCACTACCATCTTTCGCTACCATCATAGTATTGAGGAAAATGAAACGATTGCGACAATTGGCCTCCGCATTGTCGCGCCCAGTAGTTATTTTATGAGTGACCACATTATCAACGACGAGGTGGTCGCCAAACTTCAGGAGGTTCGTGAACACGCACCTCTTCATGTCGACGCGTCGCTTGAGGAACTCCGTCGCTTACGCGAAGCATACCCCGAGGCTACTGTCGTGGGTGTGAGCGATAGTGCCTTTCATGCGACTAAGCCAAATTATGCGTGGAACTACGGTATCGCCATTCATGATGCTGATCAATTTGACATCAAACGATTTGGCTACCACGGACTATCAGTAGCCGCGGCAATCGATGCACTCTGGGATCGTGGCAAGTTGCCACCGAAGGTCGTCGTCTGCCATCTTGGTAGCGGCTCGTCGGTGACAGGGGTGTTTCACGGTCGTAGTATCGACACATCAATGGGGTACTCCCCACTCGAAGGTGTCATCATGGCCTCTCGCAGTGGCTCGATTGATTTTGGAGCGGTCAAAGCTCTCAAAAAAAACTTGCAAATGAATGACGACAAAATTGAGGAATACCTCAATAGGCAGGCAGGGCTCCTCGGGCTTTCTGGGAGTAACGATATTCGCGAGCTGATCTCGCGTGAGGCCGATGGCAACCACATGGCTCACCTCGCACTTGATACGTTGATCCATAGTCTACATAAGGCGATAGGAAGTATGATTGTCGCTCTTAATGGCTGTGACCTGCTGGTGTTTACGGGCACAGTGGGGGAGCGTTCGGCTGTCATACGTAAACGAATCGTCGCGCACCTTGAGTTTATCGATTTTATCCTCGATGGCGATCTCAATGATGCTTGTACCTCGCCCGAAAAACTAACAAGTGTTAGCCAAGCCGCAAAGTCGCGTCCCATCATTGTTATTCCCGCCAACGAATCGCTTGAAATCGCAAAACATGCGCAGACACTGACGCGTACAGTAACGCTATGAGCCTTGTGCGCAACATCTATTTTTTCTTCAGCTCTTACGCCAACGAGCACGAGCGGTCGGTCGGACAATTTTTTGGAACACTGACCGAACATAATAATCAAGCCCAAACGAGGGCTCGTCTCAAGTCACTCCTCCAGCGCGACATCGCTGCCCTCAATCTATGGACTGAATATGCCTACAAAGGCTATCGCTATCTCAAAAAATCAAAGCGCCGTGAACTCTATGCAAATCTCGACCTCATAGCAGCAGACTTCGAAAGGTTCCGTCAGGCTCATCCAGGTAGTAGTTTACTCGCTCATCACACTATTGCTTCGGTATCTCAGAGCAAAGCAGACCCCGAGCGTCTCAACATCATCCAACAGCTACTCGATTATTTCTCCCCGGAAAGGGGACTGTACGTGTATCAAGCGTCCAGTTCATTCGGTCGTCTTCTGCAAAACCCATCCAAGGACACTCTCGTCGGCGACTGCAACCAGATCGTTACGCTTTATATCTACCTTTACTCGCGATACTTCGATGTAAGCGACCTTCAGGTACGATTGTTCCCGGGTCATGTTGCACTTCACTACGGCGGTATTGACATTGAAGCAACCAATGGCACCGTTACGAATTATCAGCATACTAAAGAAGCTCGGTTGCTCCCTGTTGAGGAAATTGTCAGCGTCAACCTACTTGATACCAGTGATCTCTACCTCACCACGCATGAAGTTTCACCAAAAGAGTTCTTGCAAGCAGCCCGATTTTCCCATCTCCTCAGCCACGAACGCCACCTCACACAACACAACCTCGAAGCTGCCTATAGCTCGCTTATCACCATGCTTATGAAGCGCGAGCGATTTATGCCTGCACTGGAATATGCCAAACAAAGCCGCGACATTCACCTACGCGGAGTAGTGGGAAATAATGGTGCGATTTATTATATGCGCCACAACGACTTCAAGTCTGCACGACGCTTTGCTGAGTTTGCCCCAAAACGCAGTGAACTAGTGAAGGAAAGTTATATCTCTGAAGGAACCTATCATTACAATGCTCACCGTTATCAAGCAGCGATCGATGCGTTTAAACATGCGGGTTCAGAGCCTATGATTCGTCGTTGCTATGAGGCACTTTTCTTTGCAGAGCAGAGCAAACTTGGGACACATCTCGATACAAAGACGATCGCACGCCACTCAAAAACTATCCACCATATGAGCCAGTATGCGAAGAAATCTGCCAATAGCCAACTCATCGCACAGGCAAACAACTTAAAAAAATACCTATAGTCCTCACTGTAGCCTGTGTTACAATGAGCATAACCAACTTAATGTATAACTCAAAAAATGGCAAATCTTTATACCTGGATCCACGACCTTGTTGGCAATCACAACCAACGTGCCGCCTCAAACGCTCGCGAAGAAAATCTAAGGCGTGCTAACCGTCATTACAGCCGCTTTGGTCGATTTGTACGGGTGCTTGGGCCGGGGGTAGTGACCGGCGCAGCCGACGATGATCCGAGCGGTATTGCCACTTATAGTCAAGCTGGCACCATCTACAAATATGGACTGCTTTGGCTATTCCCGATTATGTACCCGCTTCTTTTGGCCGTCCAAGAAAGTTGTGCTCGCATCGGAGCCGTCACCGGTGACGGGCTAGCCGCGCTCCTCAAGAAATACTACAGCCGAAAAGTACTCTATACCGCAGTATTCTTGGTGGTTATCGCAAATACAGTCAATATCGGAAGCGATCTCGCTGCAATGTCCGCTACGATGCAGCTCTTCTTTCCGGAGATACCATTTATCGGCTTGGCTGTCTTTTTTGCGCTGCTTTGTGTGCTGCTGCAAATCCTTGTACCGTATCGGCAATATGCAAAAATACTGAAGTGGCTCGCTATCGCGCTATTTGCCTATCCTGTTACCTCATTTATGGTTGTCCAGAACTGGGGAGAAGTGTTTCAAAGCACCTTCATCCCCAATGTCACGATAAACAAAGATACGATTTATATCATCGTTGGTATCCTGGGCACTACTATTAGCCCCTATCTTTTCTTTTGGAATACAGGCGAGGTCGTCGAGGATGAGGTTGAGACTCATCGCATTAGCAACCTCTCGACGGGTGCTAAGCCGCATATCAGCAAACGTTTTATCCACAAGATACGCCTCGACAATATCGCCGGTATGAGTTTGGCCAGCATTTCTGCCTGGTTTATTGTTGTTGCGTGTGCCGCAGCGCTGCACGGACATATCGGTCAAATCAATAATGCCCAGGACGCAGCAGCAGCACTTGAGCCACTCGTGCAAGGCTTCCCAAATGCCGGCCTTGTCGCCAAACTGCTCTTTAGCGTCGGTATCATCGGCATCGGCCTGCTCGCCGTACCTGTCCTGGCCGGCTCATCCAGTTATGCCATCAGCGAAGCACTCGGGATTAAAGAAGGGCTGTACCGCAAGTTCAAAAAAGCGCATGGCTTTTATGGCATTATCGCCCTCGCCACATTTGCAGGCCTGCTCATAAATATCATCGGCATCGATCCTATTCAAGCGTTGATCTTTACTGCTGTATTCAACGCGGTTGCATCGGTTCCGCTTCTGTACATGATATGGCGCGTTGGCAACAATCCCGACATTATGGGAGAATACAAAAACTCTCGCTGGAGCAACGCGGGCGTATTTGCCGCGTTTATCTTGATGGCAGCAGCTAGCCTAGTGCTGTTCTATTCGTTTATTCCGCGCTAAAATAAACAGATGACAAAACCTGCTCTCTACTACACCGTCCTGCTCGATACTATCATCGGTGGGGGACAGGCACTTGGCACGCTCGATGACGGGCGCAAAGCACTCGTGTGGGGCGGGCTCCCTGGTGAAACTGTTGCGTTTCGGATCACAAAAAAGAAATCTCGTTTTGTCGAAGGAGTTGTCTCAGAGATTAAAACGCCCTCGACTGAACGTATTTCACCAGCGGACCCCGATAGTTATCTTAGTACTAGCCCATGGCAATTCATGAAATTCTCGGCCGAGCAACATTACAAAGCCGCATTGGTTGAAGAAGCATTTGAGCTACATGACATAGTCCTCCCAAATCCTATCGAAATGTATAGTGACGGACATATCGATCACTATCGCAATAAAGTCGAGTTCAGCTGGTACAGTGACTGTGATAAAGACGGAGATGAAACACTTGATCTAGCATTCTTTAGACGCGGCTCAAAAGGTAAAATCACGATCGAGGAGTGCTCACTCATACCCGATTCAATGATGAAACTCGCAAAAGAGATTCGCGATCTTTTACGTGCCAAGAAAGTGACAGCACGTCAGCTCAAAACTCTTCTTATTCGTTGTGATCAATCAGGCCAGTGTGTCTGGCAACTTTATCTAAAAGAAGTTAATCCAGACATTATCACCACCAAGGAAGCTTCAAACCTAACAGCTCAGGGCGGAGAGCTTATCTATAGCGACCCCAAAAGCCCCGCCAGTCGTATTACCAAACGGTTAGCTCAATACGGAGACATAGCTCTCTCAGATATTCTCCTTGGCGTTCCATTTAATTACGCCGCGGAGAGTTTTTTCCAAATAAATCTTCCTGTTTACGAACAAGTGCTCCATGACCTAAAGCGATGGGTCGTTGCTGACACACAGACGATCGATCTCTATAGTGGGGTCGGTACCATCGGGCTTACGATAGGTGGTAACGAGTGTACATTGATCGAGATTGATGAAAATGCCGTTAGAGAAATGAAACGGAACATTGAACGCCTAGAGAGCAATGCCAAAGCCGTCCTTGCGCCGAGCGAAAAATCGCTCGACTACATTAAGCCGCACACAACCGTTATCGTAGATCCACCCCGCACAGGACTCCACCGAGACCTCATCACCAGACTACTTTCCTCGAGACCACAGAGAATTATCTATCTCAGCTGTAATCCTACTACTCAGGCACGTGATGTTGCGCTATTAGCGGCAGCATACGGTATTGCGCATCATCAAGGGTATAATTTCTTCCCGCGGACACCTCATATTGAACATCTCATCGTACTTGATTTACAGCGCGCGTTACTGTGATACACTAAAGACATGAAGCACAAGCGTATTCGCGGTTTTACTCTCGTTGAAGTTGCTGTTGTTGTCGCAGTCATCGCCATCCTTGCAAGCTTGAGTATTTTGGCGTTTAACAAGGTACAAGCACAAGCATACGATGCCAGTCAACGGACTTTAATCATAGCTATTATGACTACATTCGATAAATATTATGATAAATATGGTGAATATCCGACGGGTTGCTCACTAAGTACGGTCGCTTCAGGTTGTCGTGCTAACCAATCTACAGTCACTACTACATCAACTGCAATCTATTCAAATACTACTTCGTCAACAATTGCATCTATGCCAGGCCTAGAAAGTCTTGGGACTGTTCTCGGAAATACTTCAACGACACCGATTAATGGCACCTACCTAACATATGGTGTATACTATTGGGGACAATTAGGACAATATCCAAATGCAGGTTGCGGAACGGGGTGCTCTTCTGGCGTGTCAATTACTTCGCCAGGTGGCGGCATGGCCTGCAATTCTACCGATACTATTTATAAGATAGCAGGTGATACTCCTAGTAGCTATAGTTCATATACGCTTGCGTATCATTCAAAAGAAGATGGTCGTTGGCACATTTATCAAGGTAAGTATGGGCAGCGTCTTAAGTTTATGCCTGGGAATTATATTACTGCCGGTACAGCTATAGGAAAATGCGTGTTTGAAAACTAATTTAGCTTGTCTTAATCCGCCGATAGGCAAACTTCGTCGCCACACGCCAACCGCTGCGAGCATCACTATCTGCCTGATAAATGTGACCCTCGCGTATTTCCCGTACTAATAGAAGTGCGGGGTTGTAGGGGGCAAGCGTGCGATAAAACACGATGTCTGACTCATGAATTTCTTTTCGTCCAGGAAATACCAACGAAAAGCGTTCGCGGCCAATATCATCAAAATAATTTGGTCGTCCTTTTGGTGGAAAATACAGTTCGACGACAATTCCCATGCGTGCAGCTATTTTTTTGACATCGTTGAGCAACAGTTTTGAATGACCGTATATATAGCAATAGAGTTGTTTCTTTTTTGATAACAGTACCGTCGCACGCGCCGAATGTCCGACACTTATTCCGCGCACAATGACCTTTTCTATCTCTATATCGACACCAAACTCCTGTTTGGCACTTCGCTCGAGGGCAAGATCATCGTATATGTCATCATTCATTTGTTCTAATTATCGTATACCGCGCCAAAACTAGCAACACTAGCGTATAATAGTGGCTATGGATTACAACGTCTTATTGCACTTCGCTCGAAGCGGAGGAGGGGGCTCCAGTGGAGGTGGCGGCGGTGATATGGGACTTGCTATCGTGGGCTATATCCCAAGTTATTATCTCGGTAAACTTGTCAAGAAACTCTTTCCGCGCACACTGGAGCTTATCATTAGCGCCGCCTGTGCAACCGTGTTTTCAATCATTCTATTTATCATTGGCATTGTAGCCGGTGGCGCAATGTGGTGGTTCATGACACTCGTCATCATTGGTATTTGGCTCGGCTGGCACTCGGCATTCTTTGATATATGGGATAAACTCTCCAAACGAAGAAAAGCCGCAAAACAAAAATTGTCTTCCGCCGCACAAACTGACAATGCATGGGATGAGGCCTCACTCGTCTCATATGCACAGCAGGTATTCATGGCATATCAGTCTGATTGGTCAAAAGGTGATACGGGCCGAATTAAGACCTACGCGACCCAGCGATATACCTACCATGCTTACTTACTGATGCTCGCACTGCTACAGTTAGGACGACAAAATGTCGTAGGAAACCCTACTATACTTCGCTGCGAAATTATCGATATTCATGATGACGCCGACAACACCAAAGATAGTTTTACTGTTGCCATAGAGGCAACTGCTGACGATATTCTCATTGATACTGCATCAAATACACAGCTATTCCGAGATGCTTCTAGCTTCACAGAATATTGGACATTTCAGCGCAACCAATCTTCGTGGCTGCTTGATCATATCGAACAAAGCACAGCGGATAAATCGCTAGCGGATAATCAGCTCGCTGCCTTTGCGGCTGCAAACAACATGTATTATTCGCTTGACATGGGGTGGCTGTTCTTACCACGATATGGTCAACTTCTGGGTAACGGCAAGTTCGGCAAAAGTGATGTCAACAACCACGTTATTGGCATGTGGGACAAATACCTCGTACAATTCTACACACTGAGCCTTATGCCGAGCGATAGTACTGTCTTACCAAAAATCGTTGCCCAGATCTGCGTCCCAAAATCATATGGCGGTATCTGGATTCGTCCAAAATCAGGAAATATATTTAACAAAAATCTCTTTGGAGACGGAGCACCAAAAGGCTACACCAAATACGAGTTTGAGTGGCCGGACTTCAATAAGCGCTATGATGTATATGCTACTGACGCCGATCGCCTAGCGACGTTTGAACTACTCAATCCTGGATTTATGGCCTATCTCTATGACACAGATGGCAATATATGCATCGAAGTCACTGACAATATCATCTACCTCTACAAGAATCAAAAAGCGGCAACTTCCGCGGATTATCAACTTATGGTGACTCTCATGCAGAAGGCGTATAAGGAACTGCAGCTATGATATCTCTCCTCGAATCACTCCTCAGAGATTTTGGCCGCGGTGGCGGTGGTGGGTCCGGCGGTGGCGGCGGAGGTGGAGGTGGCGGTGGAGGTGGCGGAGGCCATAGTAGCGGATCTTCGGGCAGCGGCGATCCTCTTGATCCGTTCGTATCAATGCTCGCCACAACAGTTCTTTTAGGTGTCCTTACGACGTTAATAGGGGCAATTCTTCTACGGGACCTAAAAAAGAGGTTCCCGTCTGTGCAGCCTCGCACACTTATAAAAATTGAAGTCTTGGGTGCGGGTATAGCAAGCACCTTGTGTGCGATACTCTATTGGCCAATAGGACTCTTGTACGGCAGCAGCGTAATAATAGGCACCGTGGCAGGTATTATTCATGGTGCAAAAATAGCGGCTAGGTTACCCATTCCTCGGCGTTCACTAAAGATGGTTGGACCACAGCAGGCAACTACCGTACTCTCATCGGCTAAAACACTATTCCAAGATTATCAGTCTGCGTGGAGTAGAGGCGATAGTGCAGCTATCCGTTTGCTTACAACACCGTCCTTTGGAGATAAATCCGCCCTGCTACTCGAAGCTCTCGCTGTTTTGCAGCGCGTGAATCAAATGGACAATGTCCGCATCCGTGCATCGCGTGTTATCGATAGTAATGCTGAAGGAACTGTCTGTACAGTATTGTTTCGAGCCTCGGCTAAAGATACGTTGATTGACACTCCCACTGGGTCGACACTGTACAAAGACTCATCGACGTTTACAGAATACTGGCGACTCATTAAAAATGATACTGGTTGGCTCGTTGACGGCATCGACCAAAGCACGGCTGATATTGGCACACAGCGTGCCGATATGGTTAAGTTCGCAACAGACAATAAACTGTTTTATTATCTTGATATGGGTTGGCTATTCTTGCCAAGCCGCGGCAAACTATTTGGTAAAGGTAAGTTTGGCGTGTCAGATATAAATAACTACGTCGTAGGTAAGTGGGGTAGTTACCTTGTACAGTTTTATACATATAAGGCGTACGGTTCGTCCAGCAAGCCTATTGTCATCTCACAGCTTGCCGTTCCAAAATCATACGGCGGTATTCTCATTCAACCAAAAAAACTGTTTGGTAATAGTGCTCCTGATGGCTACACCAAATACGAGTTTGAGTGGCCCGACTTCAATAAGCGCTATGATGTATATGCAACTGATGCTGATCGATTAGCCACGTTTGAGTTACTTAATCCTGGCTTTATGGCGTATCTCTATGATACTGACGAACATGTATCAATCGAGGTGGTCGATACAATAATCTACCTTTACAAAACTGGTTCAGACCAAACGATCGACTATCAAACAGTGCTCACCATCCTCCAAAAAGCCTACAAGGAACTGCAACTTTGACAACGGCCTTCGACGCACGCTATCGCCAACTTAATGCCGCTCAACGCCAGGCTGTTGATGCCATTGATGGCCCGTTACTCGTGGTAGCCGGACCCGGCACAGGAAAGACCGAGCTCCTCGGTATGCGTGCCGCAAATATCCTCCGCTCAACTGATACATTGCCCGAAAACATCCTCTGCCTCACCTTTACCGATAGTGGTGCAGCCGCCATGCGTGAACGATTAGCAGGAATTATTGGTCCAGATGCCTATAGGGTAGCTATCCATACCTTCCACAGCTTTGGGACTGAAGTGATCAACCAAAACAATCAGTATTTTTATCATGGTGCGGCATTTCGTCCTGCTGACGAGGTAACCATGCACCAAGTGCTGAGTGAAATCTTTGATGAGCTTGATTATACAAACCCGCTCGCAAGCAAAAACAATGGCGAGCATACCCACCTCAAAGACACAATGAGTACTATTAGTGAGCTTAAACGCGCCGGACTCAGCAGTGATGAGCTCCTCGCTATTATCAACGCTAACGAAGAGGTGTTGGATAGCATTGAGCGCGATCTGACTGAAATTTTTTCCAACAAACCGAGCACTACTATGCTAAGTCTGCTAGTGCCCCTCGCCGAGCGAGTTGCAGCACTCGCGGTACCGACACTCCCATCTGGTATCACTCCGCTGGCAAATGTACTCGCACTCAGTATGGCTCATGCCTTTGATGAGGCTGTCGCCACCAATAAAACCACGCCTATCACGGCATGGCGCAACCAGTGGCTCGAAAAGAATACTGAGGGTGAGTTTGTGTTTAAGGACCGCAAACGTCACGCAAAACTACGTTCGGTTGCCCACATCTACTATGTCTACCTTTCGCGTATGGAGCAAGCCGGGCTATATGACTATGATGATATGATCTTGGGAGTAGTTCACGGCATGGAGACACAGCCCGACCTAAAGTACAACCTACAAGAAAAATATCACTATATCATGGTCGACGAATTCCAAGACACCAACCTTGCTCAACTGCGTATCTTGTTTGACCTCACCGATACGTCTGCAAACGAAGGTAACCCAAATGTCATGGCGGTTGGCGACGATGATCAAGCAATCTACTCATTTCAGGGAGCGGACGTCAACAATATTCACCGTTTTCGTAACCAATATCCCAGTCATCAAAGCATCGTACTGACCGAAAATTACCGATCGGGCGCTGCCATCTTACAACATGCCCGAGAGGTTATTGTACAGGGTACCGGTCGGCTAGAAACAACGATGGAGATCAGCAAGCAGCTCGAAGCGCAAAAGAAATCTGAGTCAACGGTCATACTTCAACAACTTCCCTCGGTGATCGAGGAGAGAGCCTGGATCGCGCAAAGCATCAAAGAACGTATCAAAAATGGAGCGACGCCTGCTTCAATTGCAGTACTTGCCAGACGACATCAAGACTTGGTTTCGCTCCTGCCATACCTCTATCATGAGGATATCGCTGTCAATTACGAGCGTCGAGACAATGTGCTCGACATCGAAGCAGTGAGGGCGCTCGAGCTACTGGCCCGTATTACCGTCTCGCTTCATGACTCAGAGTTCGATGTAGTTGACAGCCTAATGCCGCAGCTGCTCGGTCATCCGATGTGCAAACCAAATCCTGAGGCAATTTGGCGTCTTGGATTGACCTGTTACCGCGACCGTATCACCTGGCTTGAGGCAATGCAAAATTCAGAACGCTACCAACCGCTTGCCCAGTGGCTGATATCTCTCTCAGCTAACCTTTCGCATACGACACTCGAAGCGAGTATCGATATACTAACGGGCATACCGACCGAAGAAGAGTCTTCATCACACGACTATTCGTCGCCTCTCTTTGCCTATTATTTCTCAGATGAGCGCCTAAAAGACAACCCCGACGCCTACCTCACCATGCTGGAGGCACTCCGCACATTGCGCCACGCGCTCCGCCAGTATCGTCCCGACCAAGACCTCACGCTCCAGGATTTCCTTTCATTTATCGAGCTCCATCGACAGATGAAAACACCCCTTGTCAGCCTGCGACGGCCGAGTGAGCACGCCCAGGACGCTATTACGCTACTCAGCGCTCACAAGGCAAAAGGACTCGAATTCGATACCGTGTTTATTGTGAGCGCAATCGATTCTATTTGGGGCGAACGAGTACGATCACGAACCCGCCTCATCGGCTACCCCGAAAACCTACCGCTTGCGCCCGCTGGTAACACCTACGACGAGCGGCTGAGACTGTTTTTTGTCGCCATGACACGGGCGTGCCGTACCTTGATCATCAGCTATAGCCGTCACGACGAGCAGGAAAGAGACAGTCTGATCGCTCGTTTCTTGGTCGGCAGTTCACTTACACCGACAGTCTCAGTACCACAAACAACACTCGCGCAACTCACCGATCATGCTGAACTTGCCTGGCATGATACCATCACCAAACATCCTTCTATCACAATGAAACAGCTGCTCACGCCGCAGCTCGAAGCCTACAAGCTCTCGAGCACCCATCTCAACGCCTTCATCGATATCACCCGCGGCGGGCCGCAAGCATTTTTGCTGCATAATTTGCTCCGTTTTCCGCAGGCAAAATCGGCTGCTGCTTGCTATGGTACGGCTATTCATGCGGTATTGCAGCGCGCGCATACACATCTCGCGGCAACTGGTGACCGGCGGCCAGTCGAAGATATCCTCGGTGATTTCGTGACCGAACTCCAAAACCAACGCTTGCCGGCAGCTGAATTTGCTCTCTATAGCAAAAAAGGTGTCGATAGTTTAACGCGTTTCCTCGATGCAAAATACAGTACGTTTACCGCCACTCAAAAAACTGAACTAAACTTTAGCACGCAACATGTCCAGCTCGGCGACGCCCGCCTGACAGGCTCACTCGATCTTGTCGACATCGCCGACAACTCAATTGTCGTCACCGACTACAAGACAGGCAAACCCAGCCGCACCTGGAATGGGAACAGCGAGTATCAAAAGATCAAGCTGCATAAATACAAGCAGCAGCTGATGTTTTATGAACTCTTGGTGAGCAAATCGAGAGACTATAGCAAGTACGCGTTTACAAAAGGCGTGCTACAATTCATCGAACCCGACCAATCAGGTGTTATTCACGATCTAAGCTTGACGTTTACCGAGGAAGAATTAGCCGAATTCTCCGATCTCATCGCGGCCGTATGGCACTGCATTACAGCGCTTGAACTTCCCGATACTAGTAGTTTTGAGCCGACCCTCAAGGGCATCATAGAATTTGAACACTATTTGATTGACAATTTCGCAAAAAAATAGTAGAATAACATCGGTCATACTCAAGGCTCTCGACACCCATAGGGAGGTGAACTATGCCACGAGTCCCGTGTCCGCACGCCTACCCGCACTGGCCGCACAAGCCGTGTGACAGTAAGGGCTGTAGCGGCTGCGACAAGAACGGGGTCATCTGTTCCCGTTGCAAGCAGCCGCCCACTCGTCAGGGCATGATTGACATCTGACCACCTCCTACTTGCTCATGCTTGCGATCGTCTCAACAGCATGATAGGGTAGGACAGCGGGCCGACGGCTGTACAAGTTGTCGGCCCGACCGGCCTCATTAGCTCAGTGGTAGAGCTGCGGCTTGCCAAGTCGTGGAATGCCAGCAACACCGGCACACGCACAGGTTCGATTCCTGTATGGGGCTCCAGTACCCCCTAGGGGGTACTACTACGGGTTCACCGCCGGGACACACAAGTCCCTGGCGGTGAACCCGCTCTTCATTATTCGCTATAATAACTATCATGTCGACATTTTGGCACACCCTTCCTCGACCTTTTTTCATCCTCGCTCCTATGGAGGCGGTGACAGATGTCGTATTTCGCCATGTTATCACGCGTGCGGGTCAGCCAGACGTGTTTTTTACTGAGTTTACTAACGCGATGGGGTGGTACCGAGCAGGCGACAAAGCCATCGGCGGTCGACTAATCAAGACTGACGACGAATCGCCGATTGTTGCTCAACTATGGGGGAGTGATCCCGAAGCCATGGCGGCTATGAGTGGGTACTGCCGTCAGCTCGGATACGATGGGATTGATATCAATATGGGATGCCCCGACCAGTCCGCCGTCAAAGCCGGTGGTGGTGCCGGGATGATTCGCACCCCAGAAAAAGCCTGGGCGATCATCAAGGCAGCAAAGTCTGGAGGCCTACCAGTCAGTGTGAAAACGCGCCTCGGCTATAGTAATGTCGACGAGTGGCGCGAATGGCTGGGGGGCTTACTAAGACAAGACATCGCCGTACTGACCGTCCACCTGCGCACAAAAAAAGAGATGAGCAAGGTTCCCGCGCACTTCGAGCTAATCCCAGAGATAAAGAAACTGCGTGATGAACTAGCACCCGATACACTTCTTGTGATCAACGGCGATGTGCGTGATCGTGTTCACGGTATTGAATTTTATGATACGTATGGCATCGACGGTATCATGATCGGCCGAGGTATTTTTACCAATCCCTATGCGTTTAGTGACCGTACCGACAAACCAAGCAAGCAAGAATTCGACCGTCAAGAACCAGCTGCCAAGCAGCGCGCAGGCGACGACGCGAGCGGTGATCAACATGATAAACTTATCGAATTACTGCGATTTCATCTCGATGAATACGACCGCTACTACCAACAGACTAGCCGACCCTTCGAAACGCTAAAGCGCTTTTTCAAAATCTACATCCGTGACTTCGACGGCGCGAGCGACTTGCGGGTAGAATTGATGAATTGCACGACAACTGAAGAGGTCAGAAGTATTCTCGATAGGCAAGTATGTTAACTTGAATCTCACCCCCTCCTCCGACAGACAGTTGGCCCTGATGGGCCAAGGCCCGCCAAGGCGAAGGCTAGTCAGTTTGCGGCGGGCCGGTTGTCTGGAGTGGGGAGGGGGTGAGAGTCGGGTTAACGTCCGGGGCTCGACATTTGTTAAGGCAATCGAAACAACACCTGCTGTGATCCATCAGTAAGCGCCATTAGCGTTGCAATCGTAACCATAACTCGCGCCATAATGAAGCGATCACGGTCCTCATCTTGGGAGTCAAGCGGCAACAGCATACGCGCCAACTGTTTACTTCGCCATATATCATAACCGAATGCTTGCAACCCGCCGTGATCTCGCGCAAATCGATTTGATGCAAGTGTTGTGCTTGGGACAAAATTAACGATAAGTAATTTTTCATTGTGGTGCCCCTCGAGCACTGACACACTACCGGGAGATTTCTTCTCCAGCACCGTAAATATCTCATCCCGCCCAGCAAAATATTGATCAGCGTGGCTCTCGAGCACCGTGCCCGCACCAAGCACCCGCAAGTAACGATCCCGATCAAAGCGCGTATCGAGAATCGCTCTGACTAAGCGTTTGTTGTCCTCGATCAAGCCCGAGTCCAAGAGACAGTCGAGAATTGCATCCATGCCGTCAATCGCACCACAGCCAACACCGTGCTCATGCTCACGATTATCACGGTGCCCGCCTGGTGCCAGACCAAGTCGTAGATACGAGTCGATCATCGTCTCGGTATCTGTATAAAACGTTCCTCGTGTCAGGTCATCCTTATCAACTCCCAGCCGATAGGCAAGAGCTCCTCCGATCGCACCGCCGGGCACCTGCGGCCCAAGCATTCCTTCATCGAGCGCCGGATCGTGCCGACCATCGATACAGCGAGTCTTTGCCTTTGGATTTACTGGTACATAATACTCATCAAGCGATGACGCAATGGTGGCAATATCGACATACACATCGTCAGCCGACACACTCCCTGGCCAAGTCCGTTCACTCAATCTCCCGAGATGTACTGTCCGAGGCATCGTCCCACCCGTTCTTTCTTTCCTATAACTTTCGCCGGCGCCGATGGAGATCAGCTACCTTGAGGCGAACAGCGTGGCGATCAACCAACTGATGGGCTTTTTCGAGTTCAACTTGGTCTGTTGCACTATCGCGCATCTTAAGCGCTCGGTCAAGTGCGGCCTGTGTCTCTGCCTCGACAATATCGTCGCCGTGCTCAGCTTCATCAACCAACACGCGAACACGATTATTGCCGATCTCGATGATGCCGCCACTGACCGCAAAAAACTCCATGCGGTCATCGCTATGCTGTTTGTCGCGGCGCACCGCGATCACACCTGGCGATGCAACACTGACCAGCGGTTCATGGTGAGGGAATACCGCGATCTCTCCGTCTGCCGTTGGCAAAATCACCTCGTACACTTGCTCGTTGACTTTACTGCCACCGAGGGTAATTAGTTCAAAATCCATACTAGTTCTATCATACCAAAAACTCTCGCCCGATGCGAGAGTGCTAAGAGGAAATCTTGTACTGCGCGGGCGAGAGTGGAGCCGGGATCGGCTGCCACTCTCACCCTAGTGAGCGTACACAGCGACACTGCTCGTCTAGCGGTAGATGAACCACCAAACGAGCAGTGCGACGATGACCAGTGCCCACAGCCACCCCAGAAACAGGGACAGCAGGACGTAGATCACCAGCACCGCGACGCTCAGAAGTGCTCCCCAGTAGAGGAGCGTGCCGACTGCGGCCACCAGGCCGAGCAGCACCCCCCACCACCCGAAGAGAACGAAGAAGACCAGGGGGTAGCACCCCAGCGACACCAACTGGGGCCACCAGTCGTTGTCCTGACCGTCTGCGTCCCGGAAGACCCACCAGGGATCTCCGGGCTCGCGCCCTCCTGGGAGCACACGCGCCAACCAGTGGTTGAGCACGCGAACCACCTCCTTACATGAGGCTTGTTGGTCGGCTCGTTCGATTAAACAGGCCGTCTCTTATATTATATCACTATTGTTGTATAAAGTCAAAGAACTTTCATCTGAAGCCCCAACACCCTCCCCACTCCAGACAACCGGCCCGCCGCTAACTGAATCAGCCTTCGCTCTTGGCGGGCCTTGGCCCATCAGGGCCAACTGTCTGTCGGAGGAGGGTCTTGGGGCTTAGACAGCTTTTAGTCTTTTTTCTCGCTCAGAGGACCTGGCGCCATATAGAACCAGCTCTCAGGCTTGGCGTCATATTTGCCCGCAAGGATATCTTTAACGTCCCTGACGGTATCGGTAACTTTAATGTAGGAGCCTGGGTTGCCGGTAAACTGCTGCGCCACAAAGAACGGCTGCGCTAAGAAACGCTGCAAGCGGCGGGCACGGGCGACGGTTTGCTTCTGATCATCACTGAGTTCCTCCATACCGAGGATGGCGATGATGTCTTGGAGCTCTTTGTACTGCTGCAGGACACGCTGGGCTTCACGAGCTGTTTGGTAGTGTTCCTCACCGACAACTTCGGGGTCGAGGATGGTCGAGTTGGAGTCGAGCGGATCAACAGCTGGGTAAATACCAATCTCCGTCAAACCGCGGTTCAACACAATTGTCGAATCGAGGTGGGCAAACGTCGTCGCAGGTGCTGGGTCAGTGAGGTCATCTGCCGGCACATAGACGGCCTGAACGCTGGTAATCGAACCCTTTTTGGTACTAGTGATACGCTCTTGCAGAGCACCCATTTCTTGTTGGAGATTCGGCTGGTAACCCACAGCACTCGGCAAACGACCAAGCAGCGCCGACACCTCAGCACCAGCCTGAGTAAAGCGAAAGATATTGTCGATAAAGAGCAACACGTCCTTGCCGTCATCACGAAACGCTTCAGCCATCGCAAGACCCGATAGGGCCACCCGCAGACGGGCTCCTGGTGGTTCATTCATCTGACCAAAGACAAGGCTCGTCTTGTCGAGCACGCCGGCTTCTTTCATCTCGTGATAGAGATCGTTGCCCTCACGCGTACGCTCACCGACACCCGCAAAGACGGAGTTACCAGAGTGAAACTTCGCAATGTTGTTGATAAGCTCTTGGATGAGAACTGTCTTGCCGACACCTGCGCCACCAAACAGACCGACCTTGCCACCCTTTGCAATCGGCGCGATGAGGTCGATAACCTTGATTCCTGTTTCGAGGATCTCAGTCTTGTTGGTCTGCTCAGAGAGAGCAGGGGGCTCACGGTGAATACTTGCTGTTTTGCCTTTTGGCGCTGGCTGGCCATCGATCGGATCACCGACGACATTAAACATGCGTCCCTGTGTCTCGACGCCAACTGGCACGCTAATCGGCGCACCCGTTGCCTCGACATCGCTACCCCGACGCAGTCCATCGGTGCTTGAGAGCGCAATTGCCCGTACCGTGTGCTCATCAAGGTGCTGCGCTACCTCTAGCGTCATGACGCGTTTGTCGTGAGTGATGTGGAGTGCGTCATAAATCGCAGGTAATTTTCCCTCCGCAAACTCGACGTCAACCACCACGCCGACAATCTGGATAATTTTTCCGGTTTGTTTAGTCATCATTTCCTCCTTGTGTCTTGTCGATTGTATTTGCTGTATCGGTATCATCATCGCCACCCCAGGTGGTGTCAAAAGGCGGGGAATCGAGCGTGTTCATGGCTAACGGCACTCCTGAGCCAGCTACTTCGCTCTTTTGTGCTGCCAAAGCAGCCAGGCCTCGTGCCAATCGCGCGAGTTCCTCTCTACGACGTCTCACTCTCTCAAGCAAAAACTCGGGAATGATCTGTTGACCAGCGGGCAGGGATTCTCCCCATAGGTCAAGTGTTGATTTGCCCAAGTCTGAGTGGTACATTATTTCATTGCCTCCGCACCACCGCTAATTTCGGCAAGCTCCTGAGTGATCGCGCTCTGACGAGCCTTGTTCATCTCAAGCGTTAGATCATCGACGAGATCAGTAGCATTGTCGGTAGCATTTTTCATCGCGAGCATACGCATACTGTGCTCGCTGGCCCGGGCATCGAGCAACGCCTGAAACAAGCGAGAGCCGATCAACCGATAGGCAGCATCGTCCAACACTCGTTCAATACTTGGCTCATAGATAGCCTCCCGTACCGCATCACTTACCTCTGTCTCGATAAATCCGGCCGGGAAAAGACGAGTAACCGCCGCTGTCTGATTGATACTACTGATAAACTCTGTGTACAGTACGTCAACAGCATCAACCCTACCACTCTCAAATGCGTCTTTGGCGGTATTGAGGATAGCGTGAAACTGCGCGCCCTCGGGGTGATCTGGCAAATCCTCGTAAGTACCGATGACCTCTGTATCTTTGAGACGGGTGACAAATTGCGAGGCCTTGCGACCGACCGCAATGGTGAGATTTTTAACACCAGAAGCGTCATCGGCCTTGAGCTGAGCGAGGTACAATCGAAGGATATTTGAGTTATATGCCCCAGCGAGACCTTTGTCACTTGCGATAACAATGAGTAGACGATTTTTGACTGGTCGCTTGACGAACCATTTGTGCTGATCAGTCACTCCCTGACTAGCGAGATAGGTGAGTAGTTCGTTGGCAGCCCGCTCGTATGGCGCCGAGCCCTTGGTCGCATCTTGCGCACGCCGCATCTTGCTGGCAGCTACCATCTGCATCGCCTTAGTAATCTGCTTGGTGGACTTCACCGAGCGGATACGAGATTTGAGTTGCTGCGTACTAGCCATTACGAGCCTCGTCTAGAAGCGCTCGTGTATACCGCGCTTCCTCTTCCGTATCACTACTCATCCTTAGGGGTGGTGATTTTGCAAAGGGATCAATACCGGCATCGAGCAGTATTCTTAATTGAGCAACCCGCGAAAGTCCTCGCCACGCACGGTCGATTCTCCCATCAACCTCTGCTCGTGCTAATTGAGCTTCTGTTTCGGCAATCATTTGCCTTATATCATAAGCGAAAGATTCACCGTCATCTTCAGGAGCAGGTCTTATATCAGCAGTAACGTCAAATGGTAGCTGTTCCTGAACAACGGGCCTAGATAGTAGGTCACAATCTGTCCGGTAACCCAATTCGACGCGAGCGCGACGTGTCATTATTAGCCCTCAAACCCTTTCGCAACTAATTTTGCTAGCTTTGCAATTGCTTTGCCCGTTGAGCTATCTGCTTCGAGTTTGTCGGTGCCTTTATTGAGCTCCTGCATGACTTTCTTCTCATCTGTCCAGAGACGGGTGAGGAGGGCTTTTTGTGCATCCTTCACTTTATTTGCCGGTACGTGGTCAAACAGACCTTCACTCACGGTAAAGATACTGGCACACTGTTCCCACACGCTCATCGGCTGATATTGTGGCTGCTTCAGGAGTTCGGTCAACCGTTGACCACGCTCAATCTGCGCTTTGGTAGCCTCGTCGAGGTCGCTCCCAAACTGTGCGAAACTGGCAAGCTCTCGGAACTGGCTGAGGCCAAGCTTGAGGTGACCCGAAACACTCTTGACGGCCTTTGTCTGGGCGTCACCACCAACACGACTCACTGAGAGTCCAGCCGAGATAGCAGGACGAATACCCTGATAAAAGAGGTCGGTCTCCATAAAAATCTGACCATCGGTGATTGAAATCACGTTTGTGGGGATATAGGCCGAGATGTCTCCCGCCTGTGTCTCAATGATCGGCAGGGCAGTGAGCGAGCCGGCGCCAAGCTCATCACTGAGCTTGCTTGAACGCTCGAGAAGTCGTGAGTGAAGATAAAATACATCACCCGGAAAGGCTTCACGTCCCGGTGGACGGCGAAGGAGGAGTGACATCTGACGGTACGCGACTGCGTGCTTTGTGAGGTCATCGTAGATCATGAGCGCATGTTCACCCTTGTCGCGGAAATATTCGCCCATCGCGGTACCCGCATATGGAGCGAGATAGAGGAGGCTTGCTGGATCACTCGGACCAGTTGCCACCACAATCGTTTGGTCCATGACCCCCTCGCGTTTCAGGGTCTCGACAAGACGAGCAACCTTACTCAGTTTTTGACCGACAGCAACGTAGACGTTCACCACGCCACTCTGTTGCTTCGCTTGGTTGATCATCGTGTCAACAGCAATAGCAGTCTTGCCAGTCTGACGATCTCCAATAATCAGCTCGCGCTGGCCCCGTCCGATAGGAAACATGGCATCAATAGCCATGATACCCGTCATCAGCGGCTCATGCACGTGCTTACGGCCCATGACGCCGACTGCTTCACGCTCAACTGGCAATCGTTCGGTTGATTTAATCGCCGGTCCACCATCAAGTGCTTCACCCAGAGGGTTGACAACGCGGCCAAGCAGCTCAGTACCGACCGGAACTGACAAAATTTCACCCTTGAGTGTTACTCGATCACCTGCGGCAACACCCTGGTCACTTCCCAAAAGCACCGCACCGATTTCATCTTCCATGAGATTAAGCGCAAACGCCTCTACGACACCGCTGTGCGCAGTTTCGATCTGGAGCACTTCACTATAGCCGGCATCCGCCAACCCGTGCACCCAAGCCACTCCGTCGCCGACGCGAGTCACGATACCAACTGTCTCGAGCCTATCGCTCGTTTCCAGCTTTGCAATCGCGTCGCGAAGGGTTTTTGATAATTCTGTCACTGCTAGATCAGCCATCAAATGATTCCTTTCACTCGTTTTTACAATTTTGCCCGACGAAGGGCCATTAGTTTACTTCGAACACTTGCGTCCAACATCTGTCCGGGTGTCTCTATGATGACGCCGCCCAACAGCTGAGGATCAACTCTCTCGCGGATAGCAACAGTGTGAGCCCCCGTCAGCTTCTTGATCGCGTCTGTCATATCTTCGATCAGCGGTCCAGAGGTGGTAACTGTAGTGACTACTGTGCCAGCCTCAACAAGCGCGTCCTCGATAGCCCGGACGACAAGCTCTGCCTCTCTGAGACGTTTACTGTCAATCAAATACGCCGCTACTTCCTCGATACGCCGACTGAGCTCTCCATCGACAGCAATGCCATCAGCGACATAGAGCGCAAGCTTGCGACGCGAGAGTCTCGTGTTCACAGTTACTGCACCTCTTTCAGTGCGTCTTTGATAAGCGTCATGTCGACTGACTTTGTGACTGTTTTGCCCACAACTTTTTCGGTCGCAAGCGCTACCAGTTCAACCGTCTCATTATGAAGTGCTTTTTTGGCTGCCAATACGTCTTTGGCGAGCGATTCATGTGCCACCGCAACGATATGCTGTGCCTCTGCCTTGGACTTTTCCTCAGCCTGACGCATCATCTCTGTTGCTTCATCTTTTGCGGTTGCCACGATATCTTTTGCTTCAACACGTGCTTGTTTGAGCATTTTTTCTATCTCGGCTTGCGATTTTTCTGCTTGTTTGCTCGCCTCAACCGCTGCTCTGTTGCTCTCCTCGATCACCGCTTGACGCTTGTCGATGATCTTGAAGAATACTGGAAATATCCATTTATTCAGAATAAGGATGAGGAGCACAAATGCGATCAGCTGAAATACCAACAACTTGACATCAATACCAAGTGTTCCGAGAATACCGCTTGAGGCCGCTTCCTCGGTCGCAAAATGGGTGAGTACAGCAAGATCCATAGAAAAAACTTATCCCTTTGCCATGTAGGCGACAATGATACCGATGATGGCCAGTGAGTCAGCGAAGACGATAGCGGTGATCATCAACGTACGAATATCGCTTAGTTTCTCTGGATTGCGGCCAAGTGCATTGAGAGCACCAGCGCCAATCAAGCCAACGCCGATTGCTGCACCAAATGCAGGTAGTGCGTAGGTCAGACCAAATGCGAGTGGTTCCATAATTGTTATATTTCTCCTTACTATTAATTTGTTACT
>APMI01014790.1_pt1 | contig 24042 bp, 24 predicted proteins | sample 667938 | NCBI WGS metagenome assembly APMI01 (sample SAMN01084076, study PRJNA167559) | wastewater metagenome | biome: Wastewater | place: Denmark: Ejby Moelle, Odense | collected 2011-11-28
GGCGTGCCCGAGGCCTACGCTGCGGCGCTGCCGACCTTCAGCCCGCCGGCTTCGCCGCCGCCGTTTGCACCGTCGTCGCCGTTCTACTTTCTGGCTGAAGCGAGTGCCCTCCAGGCGCCGTCGCAACTGCCCGGCACCGCGCCGATTGCCGATAACCGCGTCGTGCCCCAGTCCTTCGGCTTGCCGGGTGAAGCGGAGCTGCACCAGATCCTCGCCGAGCTTGGCGGGGACCGTCGTGATGCCGCGGTGGCCCAGCCGGGGCAGTTCTACTTCCTCGACACGGCAGGGGGGCACAATCGGGACACCAGCGTGCCGGTCGTGCCGGCTTCGGCCCATCCGGCCTTTGACGTGCACGCCGTGCGCCGCGATTTCCCGATTCTGCAGGAGCGGGTCAATGGCCGGCAGCTGATCTGGCTCGACAACGCGGCGACGACCCACAAACCGCAATCGGTGATCGACCGGCTGGCGTATTTCTACCAGCACGAGAACTCCAACATCCACCGGGCCGCCCACGAACTCGCCGCCCGAGCGACGGATGCCTACGAAGGGGCGCGCAGCAAGGTGGCACGCTTCCTGGGGGCGTCGTCAACGGAGGAGATCATCTTCGTGCGCGGCGCCACCGAAGGCCTCAACCTGATCGCCAAGACCTGGGGCTGGCAGAACGTGGGCGAGGGCGACGAGATCATCGTCTCCCACCTCGAACACCACGCCAACATCGTGCCCTGGCAGCAGCTGGCCGCGGCCAGGGGGGCGAAGCTCAAGGTGATCCCGGTGGACGACACCGGCCAGGTGCTGCTCGACGAGTACCGCAAGCTGCTCGGCAGCCGTACGAAGATCGTCTCGGTGACTCAGGTCTCCAACGCCCTCGGCACCGTGGTGCCGGTGAAGGAGATCGTCGCGCTGGCCCATCAGGTGGGTGCGCTGGCGGTGGTGGACGGTGCCCAGTCGGTGTCGCACATGCGGGTGAACGTGCAGGAGATCGACGCGGACTTCTTCGTCTTCTCCGGCCACAAGGTGTTCGCCCCGACCGGCATCGGCGCGGTGTATGGCAAGCGCGCGATTCTCGAGGACATGCCCCCGTGGCAGGGCGGCGGCAACATGATTGCCGACGTGACCTTCGAGAAGACCATCTACCACGGGCCACCGACACGCTTCGAGGCCGGCACCGGCAACATCGCCGATGCGGTGGGCCTGGGCGCGGCGATCGATTACGTGGAGCGGCTCGGCATGGAGAACATCGCCCGCTATGAGCACGACCTGCTGGTGTACACCACCCGCGCCCTGCTCACGGTGCCGGGTCTCCAGCTGATCGGCACGGCCCGCGACAAGGCGAGCGTCAGCTCCTTCGTGCTGGATGGTTATCGGCCGGAAGAGGTGGGCAGGGCGCTCAACGAGGAGGGCATCGCGGTGCGCTCCGGCCATCACTGCGCCCAGCCAATCCTGCGCCGCTTCGGGCAGGAAGCCACCGTGCGCCCGTCGCTGGCCTTCTACAACACCTGCGACGAGATCGATACCCTCGTTGCGGTGTTGCACCGGTTGGCTCGTGGCAAGGGACGTGTCGGGCGTTGATCCGTTCGGCGCATTTTCTGTAAACCGGCTGACGGGCGGGCAAGGCCTGTCAGCCGTCCATTCCGAAGAGCACTGCCGGATACGCCGGGCAGATTGCTCCGGCCAGGCTCTTGGCTGCCGTGCTTATTCGTCGTTTCCGGCAATGAAGCGATAGGCGAACGCGCCGAGCAAGGCCCCGACAATCGGTGCCAGCCAGAACAGCCACAGCTGACCCACTGCCCAGTCGCCGACGAACAGGGCGACACCCGTGCTGCGCGCGGGATTGACCGAGGTGTTGGTCACCGGAATGCTGATGAGGTGGATCAGGGTCAAGCCAAGCCCGATTGCAATCGGAGCAAAGCCTGCAGGTGCCCGCTTGTCGGTCGCGCCGAGAATGATCAGCAGGAAGAACATGGTCATCACCACCTCGGTCACCAGTGCGGCGAGCAGGGAGTATCCGCCGGGCGAGTGGACACCGTAGCCGTTCGAGGCAAAGCCCTTGGAAACATCAAAACCGGCGGCACCGCTTGCAATCACATATAGCACGCCGCCGGCCACAATGGCGCCGAGCACTTGCGCCACGATGTAGGGCAAAAGCTTGTTCGCCGGGAAACGCCCGCCGGCCCACAAGCCGATGGAAACGGCGGGGTTCAGGTGGCAGCCGGAGATATGCCCGATTGCGTAGGCCATCGTCAGCACCGTCAAGCCGAAGGCCAGCGCAACGCCATGCAGGCCGATACCTACGTTCGGAAACGCCGCGGCCAGTACCGCACTGCCGCATCCGCCCAGCACAAGCCAGAAAGTCCCTAAAAATTCAGCACTGTATTGTTTCATCAAGCATTCCTAAAAAATGAGCGGTCTATCCGCACCAGCAGGATGAACGCCGGGGATGACAGTCCGTTGACTCATGCGGAATGAATGACGAAATTTGACATTCGAGGGATGGCAGCGCAGGCAGCAAACACCAAAATGCGGACAGACTCCGGGTCTGGCATCACGTTGGCGGGCAGACTTGTATCAGGTCGCCTCATGCACGGGCAGCGCCGGGTAGTCGGTGAGCCCGTGGGCCCCGCCACCGAAGAGGGTTTCGCGGTCGTGGGTGGCGAGCGCTGCGTTGGTGCGCAGGCGTGCGGGCAGATCGGGGTTGGCGACGAACGGCCGACCGAAAGCGATCAGGTCGGCCCAGCCTTCGTTCAGCGCGACGCGGGCCCGCTCGGCGGTGTATTTGCCGGCATAGATCAGCGTGCCGGGGAATGCGGCGCGTAGTTGTTGCTTGAAGCGGATCGGCATGTCGGGTGCGTCGTCCCAGTCGGCTTCGGCGATGTGGATGTAGCCAACACCGATTTCGCCGAGCAGTTTTGCGGCAGCGATGTAGGTGGTTTCCGGGTCGGCATCGACGCAGCCGTTGAGCGTGGTGAGCGGCGCCAGACGGATGCCGACACGCGCTTTGTCACCGCAGCCTTCGACCAGCGCGTGGGCGACTTCAGAGAGGAAGCGCAGGCGGTTTTCCAGCGTACCGCCGTATTCGTCGGTGCGCTCGTTGGCATTGGAGTCGATGAACTGGTTGACGAGGTAGCCGTTGGCCGCGTGCAGTTCGACGCCGTCGAAGCCAGCTTCCAGCGCATTGACTGCCGCCTGGCGAAACTGGGCGATGATCTCCACGATTTCTGCAATCGCCAGGGCGCGGGGCGTGGATGCCTGCACGAAGCCAGGCTTGCCATCCGCCTCGGCAATGTAAACGTTGACGCCTTTTGCCTGGATTGCCGACGAGGATAGCGGCGATTGCCCGCCGAGCAGGCTGGTATGGCTCAGCCGGCCAACGTGCCAGAGCTGCGCGAAGATGCGCCCGCCAGCGGCGTGCACGGCATCGGTGACCTTGCGCCAGCCGGCCACCTGCGCCGGGGTGTGGATGCCCGGCGTCCACGCATAGCCTTTGCCCAGGGGGGAAATCCAGGTGCCCTCGCTGACGATCAGACCGGCACTGGCGCGTTGGGCGTAGTACCCGGCCATCAGTTCGTTCGGTACATCGCCGGGCTGGCTGGCCCGCGAGCGGGTCATTGGCGGCATCACGATGCGGTTGGGGAGCGACAGGGCGCCAAGGGTCAGCGGCTGGAAGAGGGGGTCGTGGGGCATATTGGATCTCCGGAACATCGGTGTAGGGGGGGGCTGCGCGCTCAATCCCACTCGGGGGCCAGACCGGCGGGGCTGACTTCGCGGCCATTGCGTTCCAGCGCGGCAATCTTCGTCATGTCGGCCGCGTCCAGCCGCAAGTCGCGCGCCAAGAGGTTGCTGGCCAGATTCTCCCGTTTGGTGGAGGAGGGGATCACCGCGTAGCCGAGCTGCATGGCCCAGGCCAGCGCCACTTGCGCCGGGGTCGCCTGATGCTTGCGGGCAATTTCCCGGATCACCGGATCCTGCAGGACTTTTCCGTAGGCCAGAGTCATGTACGACGTTACGGCAATGCCGTGTTGCTGAAGGAAGGCGACCAGCTTGCGGTTCTGCAGGTAGGGACTCAGCTCGATCTGGTTGGTGGCAATGGCTTCCTTGCCGACTGCGTCAATGGCTTGCCGGGTCAGTTCGATATTGAAGTTGGAGATACCGATCTGGCGGGTCAGGCCAGCTGTTTTCGCTTCGGCCAGCGCAGCCATGTATTCGGGCAAGTCGATGCCCTTGCCGGGCGCCGGCCAGTGGATCAGGGTCAGGTCGAGGTAGTCGGTGCGCAGTTTCTCGAGGCTTTCGCGCAGGCTCGGCAGAAGTGTGTCCTTGCCGTAGTTATCCACCCAGATCTTGGTGGTGATGAACAATTGATCGCGGGCTACGCCGCTTGCGGCAATCGCTTGGCCGACCTCGGCCTCGTTGCCGTAGATCTGCGCGGTGTCAATCGCGCGATAGCCCAGGTCGAGCGCATTGCTGACCGAATCGATGACGGTCTGGCCGCTCAGGCGGAAGGTGCCGACGCCGAAAGAAGGAAGGTTCATGAAGTGACTCCTGTGAGGTGACTGATGAGGACGGGCATGTCAGGCTTCGGCCGGGCAGAGCCCCGATACACGCTTGTCGTCCAGGCGACCGCTCAGTACGGTGAGACCGAACGCGCAGAGGGTGACCACCGCAGCGATCCACGGCGTATGAGCAAGGCCAAGATGAGCGACAACCACCGAACCTGTCCACGATCCGCCGGCCACGCCAAGATTGAAGGCGGCGATGTTGAGTCCTGCTGCGACATCGACTGCCTGCGGTACGACCTTTCCGGCCTGCTGCACCACGTACACCTGCAGGGCCGGCACGTTGCCAAAGGCCACTGCGCCCCAGGCCAGCACGGTCAGTACGACCGGCCATTTATAGGGGGCCGTGAATGTCAGGAGCAGCAGCACGGCGGCCAGCAGCAGGAAAATGGTCTTGAGCGCCGGAACCGCCCCTTTGCGGTCGGCCAGCCGGCCGCCCCACACGTTGCCAAAGGCGACCGACACGCCATAGGCCAGCAACACGACGCCGACCATGTCCGGCGCAAAGCCGGCAATGTCCTGCAGGATGGGGGCCAGGAAAGTGAAGGCGATCAGCGAGCCGCCGTAGCCCACGGCTGTCATCGCATAGACCAGCAGCAGGCGCGGTTGCACCAGCAGGCGAGCTTGATCGCGTAAGCGCGCGGGGGGCAGATGGGGGATCGTCGTCGGTATGAATGCCATGGCGCCCAGCAGTGCGACCAACCCGAATACCGAGACGGTGAGGAAGGTGGCATGCCAGCCGAAATGCTGACCGATGACGGTGCCGAGCGGAATGCTGGTGACGAAGGCGACCGTCATGCCGCTGAACATGGTGGCAATGGCACTGGCCGCCTTTTCACGAGGTACGAGTCCGGTGGCAATGATCGAGCCAACCGAGAAGAACACGCCGTGCGCCAGCCCGGTCAGGATGCGGGCGACGATCAAGGTGGCGTAGCCGGGGGCCTGCCAGGCCACCAGATTGCCCACCGTGAATAAGGCCATCAAGCCGAGCAGCAGGGGTTTGCGCGGCAGCTTGCCGGTTAGCGCGGTGAGCAGCGGCGCACTGACCGCGACGCTCAGTGCGTAGAGGCTGACCAGCAGGCCAGCCGAAGGCAGGGCAACACCAAGGTCCAGGGCAATCGTCGGGATCAAGCCGACGATGACGAACTCGGTGGTGCCAATGGCAAAGGCTGCGAGTGTCAGGGCAAGCAGTGCAAGGGGCATGGTTGCAGTACTTTGGTTAAGGAATTGCGCCCAGTGTGCCGGCTTTACATTTGCTGATATAGACATGTATAAGCAAAACATAATTGATTTGAAATCAACGATGAAAATCACCCTTGATGAAATGCAAGCCTTTATTGCCGTCGTCGACAGCGGGTCGATCACCGCCGGTGCACAACGGGTCGGGCTGACCGTCTCGGCCACCAGTCGCACCCTGGGACGGCTGGAAGAGAAACTGCAGACCATGTTGCTGCGGCGCACGACGCGGCGCCTGGAACTGACTGAAGAAGGTGCTGCATTCCTGGAAAACGCCCGTTCGATCATCACCTCGGTGGATGAGGCCGAGGAACAGTTGGCAGCGCGTCGGGTGCATCCGGTGGGGCGCCTGCGGGTCGACGCGGCGACGCCGTTCATGCTGCATGTGATCGTGCCGCTACTGCCGGCCTTCTACAGCAGTTACCCGCAGGTGGAGCTGGAATTGAACTCCAACGAGGGGATCACCGATCTGATCGAAAAGCGTACCGACGTCGCATTCCGCATTGGTGCGCTGAAGGACTCGAGCTTGCATGCCCGCCCCATCGGAAGCAGCCGCGTGCGTATATTCGCCAGTCCGGACTATCTGCAGCGTCACGGTACGCCGACCACACCTGCCGAGCTTGCCCGGCATGTGCTGCTCGGCTTCACCCAGCCCGCTTCGCTCAACGAGTGGCCGCTGCGCGACGAGGATGGCAGCGCGCTGCACATCAAGCCGACGATTGCGTCTTCAAGCGGTGAAACGCTCAGGCAGATGGCGCTGACCGGGCTGGGCATTGTTTGTCTGTCGGATTTCATGACGCGCCAGGATCGCCTCGACAGGCGATTGGTGCCGCTGTTCTCCGATCACCTGCTTGATGTACGCCAGCCGATCAATGCTGTGTATTACCGCAACACCGCCTTGACCTCGCGAATCACCTGCTTTGTCGATCATGTGATCAAGGCTCTGGGGAAGGCCCCGTTCGACGTTTGAAGCCAGGCGCCGTCCCGGTTTTGCCGCCCTGCTAAACTCCGCGGCATGACCATCCCCCCGATTTCCACTACGCCGTGCCCCGAGCCGCAATTTATCCCCAGGGGCATCACGCCCACCGAGGAGCAGCGCGACATCCAGACTTGCCGCGCGCGCCACATCATTGCAATGGCCAACGCGGGGGCGGCTAAAACCACCACGCTGGCCCTGCGCATCGCCGAGTCGATCACGCGGGGCGTGTGGCCCGAGAGCATCATTGCGCTGACCTTTTCTGGTGAAGCCGCGCGGGTGCTGAAGGAACGGCTGGTGGACATCGGCCTCGATGAAAAGATCGTCCGGCGCATCCGCTGCGAGACTTTCGACGCCTTTTCCCAGCAGGTGCTGCGTGACTTTGAAGGAGGGCTGGCGCCGAGCCTGGCATCGTTCGATGCAGTCGCCCCGCATGTGCGCGCTGCGGTGGCTGAACTCAAGGCGCAGAACATCCAGCGCAGAACGCCACGCGAGCTCGCCTTGCCCGAACACAATGAGCAGATCTTCGAGTTTCTGACGATTGCCCGGAACTTGAAGGCGCGGCTGGTAAGGCCGCAGCTTGAAGACGGCGAAAGCTTTGAAGAGCACGGCGAATCACTCAATCTGCCGGAGAGCATCTTCCGGCTGTTTTGCCAGATGGAAAAGGATCGTGCGGGTTACGGCGATGAGCCGCGCTGGCGCGCCGAGTTCGATGCCACCTACGATCTGGCCTGCCTGCTGGCCAGCGAGGATTGCCAGATCAGGCCGCCCTTGTTCCGCATCGTGATTGTCGATGAACTGCAGGACATGAATCCGGCGACGTACGCCGTGCTCGAATACTTGCTCGTGCAGGGCAAGTCGTTCTTTACCGGTGCGGGCGACTTCGATCAGGTGATTCACCGCTGGGCCGGCGCCGACGTGAATTTCATCCGCACCTCGGTCGGATGCCGAGCGCGTCGCCGCCAATGTGTTCGACTGGAAGAAACGGGGTGGGCAGTTCAAGGACTGCGCCATCATCCTGCGCGCGCCTTACCAGTCGATTCTGATCGAAAACGCCCTGCTGGAGGCGGGCATCGGTTGGCGCGTGGAGGGGCTGGAGAGCTATCTGTTGCGTTCCGAAATTCTCATGCTGCGCGGCGTCATTGCCTTCGCACTGAATGATTACGAGTCGATACCCGGTGTCGAGAAGCGTCTCAAGGTGCTGCAGGCGCTGTTGTTGTGGCAGCAGTTTGAGTGGGGCGCCAACCGCCTCGACGATGCGGCGCTGAAGACGGCGGCCGAACAGCCCGATCTGTTTGACGCTTTTTTGAAGGGAACACTGCTCAAGCCGCAGACCCGCGCCGACAAGAAAGCCGCCGGCAGCAGCGGTGACGAGGAAACCGAGGCGGATTTCCGGTTTCTGGAAAAGGTCGGCGAGCTGCGCAAGAGCGGCCGTCACGACGAGGCGAACACGCTGCAGCACCTGCGCAAGCTCGATGCCGAAACCATCGACGAAACACCGGTGCAGCGCAGCGCCCGGATGCGCCTGGATAAAACCCTGGCGATGCTCCGCGAGGCGCCGCCGGACGAGCCGGCCTGGTCCGTGCTGGAACGCGCCGTGGACATGCTGGCCCTGAAGAAGGTGGCGCGGCAGATCTACATCGCGCCGAGCACGGCGGTGATGGTGGGGCGGTCGATCGACGGCTTCATCGACGGCGCGCGGCGCGGAAATCTGCCGCTGCGTGACTTTGCCCTGTGGCTGCGCAAGGCCGAGGCCAGGGCGCTGAAGCTGCGCGCGTCCAACACGGTGTTGCTATGCACCGTGGAGGCGGCCAAAGGGCAGGAGTTCGAGTCGGTGATGCTGCCGTGCCTGGAAGAGGGCGCCTTCCCGCTTAGCGGCTGTGACCCGGCCGAGGAGAGCAACCGCTTTTATGTTGCGGTCACCCGCGTGCGGGACGAGCTCACGCTGTATGTTCCGGACAACCCGGCGCGGGTCAGTGCCTTCGTGAAAGCCATGGGCATCGACAAGGCGATGGCGCGCGGGCGTCTTCAGCTCGACGCCCGGCCGTACTGATTGCTTGCGGCGGGCTTACCAGTCAGGTGCCCGCTTCTCCAGAAACGCCGCCACGCCTTCCCTGGCTTCGGGTGTGGCGCGCAGGTGGGCGATACGCTGCACCGTGTCGGCTACCACCGCATCGCCGATGGGCTGGTGGGCCACTGCGCGGATCAGGTCTTTTGCCGCGCCCTGCGCTTTGGGGCCGCATTGCAGCAGGCTGGCGACGACTTCGGCGACCTTGGCATCCAGCGCTTCGGGGGCGACCACTTCATGCACCAGGCCGAGCTCGCGGGCACGGGCGGCGTCGAAGCGCTCGGCGCTCTGGAAGTAGCGCAGCGCCTGACGCGGGCCGATGGCGCGCAGCACGTAGGGGCTGATGGCCGAGGGGATGATGCCGAACTTCACTTCGGAGGTGGCAAACACGGCGGCGCTGGAGGCGATGGCGATGTCGCAGGCGGCGGTGAGGCCGGTGCCGCCGCCCAGCGCCGCGCCCTGCACGCGGGCGACGGTGGGCTTCTTCATGTCGGCAAGGGCGCGCAGCATGGCGGCCAGTGCGCCGGCGTCGGCGAGGTTTTCTTCGACGGTGTAGTTGGCGGCGCGCTTCATCCAGGCCAGGTCGGCACCGGCCGAAAAGCTTTTGCCGCGGCCGGCCAGCACAACGGCGCGCACGCTGTCATCGGCATCCAGTTCGCGGCAGGCGCTGGTGAGGTCGGCGATGAGGTTTTCGTCGAAGGCGTTGTGCACCTCCGGGCGGTTCATCCAGATGGTCGCAACAGCGCCGTCGCGGGTGATGTCGAGGGTGGTCATGGTGAGGGTTCCGGATTAGGGGTTCAGGCAGCCGCCTTGCGGCGCAGCCACGGCGACAGGCGGTAACGCTCTTCGCCGTAATGAGCGCAGAGGTTTTCCAGTACCTGCACGACGCGGGCGAAGCCGATGTGCTGCGCCCAGGCCAGCGGGCCCTTCGGGTAGTTGGTGCCGTTCTGCATGGCGGCGTCGACATCGGTGGCTGAAGCAACGCCCTGCGTCACGGCATCGGCGCCTTCGTTGGCAAGCATGACGACGGTGCGCAGCACAATCAGGCCGGCCACGTCATCGAGTTGCGAGACGGCGATGCCGGCGGCCTGCAGAACGCTCACCGCCGCATTGAAGGCTGCGTCGCTGCACTGGTCGGCTTTGGCAACGGCCAGACGTGGGGTGGTCGCGTAGTCGAAGGCCAGGTCGAAGAGGACAAGGTTAGGTGTCTCTTCGGCGGCGGCGCGGAGCGTTGCCGGGCGGCCGTCGGAGAGGGCCAGCACGGCGTTGCCGATGCATATCCGGCCGTCGCCGTACTGGCGCTCGACGACGGTGCCGGCGGCTTCGAGGCGGGGAATCAGTGCGTTGGCTATGCCGAGTTCGCCTTCGACGATGACTTCCGCAGGTGCGGGCTGCATTGGCAGCACGTTGGGCTGCGGCTTGGCGGCATTGTCGCCATAGGTGTAGAAGCCTTGCCCGCTCTTGCGCCCGAGGCGGCCGGCGAGGACGAGGTCCTGCTGGATCAGCGACGGGGTGAAGCGCTTGTCGCCAAAGTAGGCGTCGAACACCGAACGGGTGACGGCGAAGTTTACGTCGTGGCCGATCATGTCCATCAGCTCGAACGGCCCCATCGGAAAGCGTGCACCCTCGCGCAGCAGGGCGTCGAGGGTGGCCGGGCTGGCGGCCTGTTCGCCAAGTACCCGCAGGGCCTCGGCGTAATAGGGGCGGGCGACGCGATTGACGATGAAGCCGGGCGTCGATCTGGCGTGCACCGGCACCTTGCCCCAGGCCTTGGCGGTGGCGTAGAGCGTGTCGGCGACGGCCGGGTCGGTCGCCAGGCCGGCGACGATTTCCACCAGCGCCATGCGCGGTGCCGGGTTGAAGAAGTGCAGGCCGGCAACGTTTTGCGGGCGGGCCAGCGGGGCGGCCATGGCGGTGATCGACAGGGACGAGGTGTTGGTGGCGAGGATCGCGTCAGCCGGCAGCACGCCTTCCAGCTCCTTGAAGAGGGCCTGCTTGACGTCCAGGCGCTCGACGATGGCTTCGATGGCGAGGCCGGCGTCGCGGGCGTCGGCCACATTGGTGACGGGCAGGACACGCTCGAGCGTGGCAGTGCAGTCGGCTTCGCCGAGCTTGCCCTTGCCGACCAGGAAGCGCAGATCCTTCTCGATGCCGGCGCGGCCGCGGGCGACGGCCTCGGCGCTCATGTCGTAGAGGTACACCGTGTGGCCGGCACGCGCGGCCACGTGGGCGATGCCGCTGCCCATGGCGCCGGCACCGATCACCAGGATGCGGGTGGAAAGGGGAAGGGCTTGGGTCATCGTTTCATTCTCCGGTGAAGTGGGGCGCGCGCTTGGCGACGAAGGCGGCGACGCCTTCCCGGTAATCGCGGGAGTTGCCCAGTTCGCCCATGAAGTCGCGTTCGAGGTCGAGCTGGGTTGCGAGTTCGTTGGCGGTACTGGCGAGCAGCGCCTGCCGGGTGCGGATGTAGCCACGGGTGGGTCCGCTGGCGAGCTTGCGGGCTGCGGCGCGGACGGTGGGCAGCAAGGCCTCGTCATCCACGCAGCGCCATATCAGGCCCCATTCGGCGGCCTCTTCAGCGCTCAAAGGTTCGGCAAACAGTGCCAGGCCCATGGCACGGGCGTGGCCGACGGCGCGCGGCAGCATCCAGCTGCCGCCGGTGTCGGGGATCAGCCCGAGCTTGCCGAAGGACTGGATGAAGCTTGCCGAGCGGCCGGCGAAGACCACGTCGCAGGCCAGCGCCAGGCTGGAGCCGGCACCGGCGGCAATGCCATTGACCGCAGCGAGCACCGGCATGTCGAGGCTGCGCAGGGCCAGCACGAGGGGTTTGTAGTTGCTGTCGACGGAGGCGGCCAGATCCAGCGTGCCGTCGGCGATGGCCCGGGTGCGCTCACCCAGATCCTGCCCGGCGCAAAAGCCGCGGCCGGCGCCGGTGAGGATCAGCGCACGCAGGCTGCGGTCGCCCCGCACAAGCGCCAGGGTCGCGCGCAGGTCGGCGTGCATCGCCGCGGTGAAGCTGTTCAGGCGTTCGGGCCGGTTCAGGGTCAGCGTGGCGATGCCTTCGCGGCGTTCGAGCAGGACGGTATCGAAGTGATCTTCGAGGCTCATGGGGGCACCCGTGTGTTCAGTTGGCCGGTGGTTCGTAGGCAATGAAGCCGGCTTTGACGGTGCCACATTCGGGGCAGGTGAAAGTGGAAGGAATGTCCTTCCACAGGGTGCCGGGGGCAATGCCTTCGTCGGGCAGGCCTTCCTCCTCGTTGTAGGGGAAGAAGCAGGCGCCGCATTGGTAATGACTCATGGTGGTTTCTCTCTCTCTCTGTTTGTTGTGGTTCGGGTTTGTTTTACGGGGTGATGATCAATTTGCCGGTGGCTTTGCGGTCGGCCAGCACCTTCAGCGCTTCGCCGGCTTGTTCGATGGGGTAGCGGCCGTGGATGGGCGGCTGCAGTGTGCCGTCGGCAATGCCGGCCAGAATGGCGGCGACCTGGGCGTGGCAGGCTTCGGGCTCGCGGCGCAGGAACTCGTCCCAGAAGATGCCGGCCAGCTCGCAGCCCTTGAGCAGCAGCAGGTTGGCGGGCACGCGGGGGATTTCACCGGCGGCGAAGCCGATGATCATCACGCGGCCGCGCCAGGCCGTGGCGCGCACGGCGGCCTCGGTGTACTTGTCGCCGACCACGTCGATGACGATGTCGGCGCCCTTGCCGCCGGTGGCCGCCTTGACCGCGTCCTTCAGGTCGCTGTCGTGGTAGTTGATGCCGATGTCGGCGCCGGCCTCGATGCACAGGTCGAGCTTGTCCTGGCTGCTGGCGGCGGCGATCACCTTGCAACCGGCGGCGTGGGCGATCTGCACGGCAGCCAGGCCGACACCGCCGGCGGCACCCAGCACCAGCACGGTTTCGCCGGCCTGCATGCGGCCCCGGTCATGCAGCGAGAACCAGGCGGTGGCGTAGGCCACCAGCGCGGCGGCGGCGACGTCGCAGGGCACCGCGTCGGGCAGCGGGAAGACCTGGCTTGCCTTGGCGCGGGCCTGTTCTGCGTAGCCGCCGAAGGAGTTGAAGGCGAGGACGCGCTGGCCGATCGCGAAACTTTTTACGTCTGCGCCGATGGCGCGGATGGTGCCGGCGAACTCGCCACCGGGCGAGAAGGGGAAGGACGGGCGGATCTGGTATTTGCCCTGCACGATCAGGGTGTCGTAGTAATTCACCCCGGCGGCGGCAACATCGATGATGACTTCGTTGTCGGCGGGGATTGGCGCGGGCAGTTCGCCGGGGCCGTGCTGTTCAAGGGGGCCAAAAGCCTTGCAGATGTAGGCGCGCATGGTGCTTCTTCCTCAGACGGGCGTGTTTTTGGGGAATTCGGGGACGCGGCGTTCGCGCACGGCGGCGAGGCCTTCGCGCACCTCGGCACCGCCGAAACCAAGCATTTCGAGAGCCAGGGAGTTGTCGAAGATCGGGCCGGCCTGGCGCAGCCAGTTGTTGAGGCTGTACTTGGTCCAGCGCAGGGCGCTTTGCGGGCCGGCGGCGAGCTTTCTGGCGATCTCGAAGGCGGTCGGCAGAAGGTCTGCAGCATCGACTGTTTTGGAAATGAGGCCGATGCGCTCGGCTTCCTCGCCGCTGATGTCGTCGGAGAGCAGCAGGTGCAGCTTGGCCTTGGCCATGCCGCACAACAGCGGCCAGATGATCGCCGCGTGATCGCCGGCAGCCACGCCGAGGCGGGTGTGGCCGTCGATCAGGCGGGCGTCCTTTGCGGCGATCGAGATGTCGGCCAGCAGTGCCACCGCGAGCCCGCCGCCGACCGCCGGGCCGTTGATCGCCGAGATGACGATCTTCGAGCAGTTGATCATGTTGTAGACGATGTCGCGGGCCTCGCGCCAGACACGCGCGCGGTGCGTGAAGTCGTCGGCCATGGCGGCCACCAGCTCGAGCGTGCCGCCGCCCGAAAAGCCCTTGGCCTGGCCGCGTACGATGATTACCGAGATGTCCGGATCCTTGTCGAAGTCGCGCCAGATTTCGGCCAGCTCGCCGTGGCCGGCGGCATCGGCGACCGGCAGCTTGCCGTCGGCGCCGAGGATCATCTCGACAATCCCGCCTGCGTGGCGGACGACGGAGAAGCCGGTGTAGTGGTCATAGTTCATTCGGAGGCTCCGGACTGGATGTAGGGTGTCAGACGGGCGCGCCAATCGTCGTCGAAGGGCGTCGGGCGCAGGGTGTCGAGATTGGCGAGGACCACCTTCAGGCTGATGCGCACGCGGGTCTTGCCGCCATTCACCGCCTCGATGTGCAGATGCAGGGAAGTGCTGCCGAGTTTGGCGATGGACAGCCGGAAGGTCAGCACCTCGCCGTAACGGCTGGGGGCGATGAACTCGATCTCGAGCTTGACTGCCGGGATGCCGAGGCGGCGTGTCTCGTGGAGTTCGGGAAAAGCCACGCCGAGGGCTTCGCGGAACCAGTCTTCAACGACCTCGTTGCACAGCTCGGCGTAACGCGGGTAGAAGACGATGCCGGCCGGGTCGCAGTGGGCAAAGCGGATGAGCTTGTCGCGCTCGTAGATCATGGGCGGGCGTCCAGGATGCGGGCGACGAAGCCGGCGACGGCTTCGATGACCGCTTCAGGTTGGTCTTTGTGGGGAGAGTGGCGGCAGTCGGCGAGCTTGACCAGATCCACGTCCGGCGCGCCGCGGGCGATGCGCTCGATCTGGTCCATGGTGCCGTATTCGTCGTCCTCGCCCTGAATGGCCATCACCGGGCAGGCGATGGTCGGCAGGTATTCCTCGATGTTCCAGTTGCGGAATTCGGGATGCAGCCAGATGTCGTTCCAGCCCCGGAAGGTCGAGTCCACATCGGCGTGGTAGCGGCCAAGGCGGCTTTTCAGGTCGGTATTCCGGTAAGCGACTTTGGCCTGCTCGATGCTGGTGACGGAGACTTCTTCGACCAGCACGTGGGGCGCCATCACGATGATGCCGGCCAGCGGGCGTCCGGCCCCGCCGGCGTGAATCAGGGCGATGGAGCCGCCGTCGCTGTGGCCGAACAGGAAGGGCGCGTCCACGCCAAGCGCGTCGAGCAGGGCCGGCAGGGCGACGAGGGCTTCGTCGTGCATGTAGCGCGGCGTGCGCGGTTCGGTGATAGGGGTGGATCTGCCGTAGCCGTGGCGCGAGAAGACGATGGCCTCGCAGCCGCTGGCGTCGGCCACCCGCTGCGGAAAGTCGCGCCACATGGACACCGAGCCGAGGCCTTCGTGGAGAAAGACCAGCGCCGGTGCGCCCGGCCGCGGGTGGGCCGAGACGAGGCGGACGACTTCGATTTCCTTGCCGAGAATGTTGAGCAGCTTCAAGTCAGACTCCCAGATGCTGTTGGATGAGAGCCTGATTATTGCGCAGGACTTCACTGTCGCCATCGAAGACCACCTGGCCTTTTACGAGGATCACCGAGCGGTGGGTGATTGACGTGACGGCAGCGTGGTTCTTGTCCACGATGACGGTGGCAATGCCGCTTTTGCCGATTTCCCGCACGATCCGCCAGATTTCGCGGGCGATCAGCGGGGCGAGGCCTTCGGTGGCTTCGTCGAGGATCATCAGGTCGGGGTTGGTCATCAGCGCCCGGCCGATGGTGAGCATCTGCTGCTCGCCGCCGGAGAGCTGGCCGCCGCCGTTGGTGAGCCGTTCGCCCAGGCGCGGGAAGGTTTCCAGCACCCGCTCGTAAGTCCAGTTGCGCTGGCCGTCCACGCCGGGGCGGGCGGCCATCAGCAGGTTTTCCTTGACCGACAGGTTGGGAAAGATGCCGCGCCCTTCCGGCACGTAGGCGATGCCCTGCCGCGCGATGCGGTGGGTGGCGCCGCCGGTCATGTCGTCGCCGCGTACCTTCACCTGGCCGTGGCGCGGCTTGACGAGACCCAGCATGCTGCGGATCAGGGTCGTCTTGCCCATGCCGTTGCGGCCCATCAGGCCGAGGGCTTCGCCCTTGTTGATATGGAAATCGACGCCGTGGAGAATGTGGCTGGAACCGTAATAGGTGTGCAGCTGCCTGGCTTCAAGGAGAACTTCAGACATGGTCGGCTCCTTCGTGGCCCAGGTAGGCCTGCTGAACGGCGGGGCTCCGGCGGATGGTGTCCGGGTCGCCGGATTCGAGCACCTGGCCATTCACCAGCACGGTGATGGTGTCGGCCACGGCGAAAACGGCGTCCATGTCGTGCTCGACCAGCAGGATGGCGCGGTTGTCGCGCAGGCGTTTGAGAAGTTCGACCATTTGGGCTGACTCGTCCGAGCCCATGCCGGCCAGCGGCTCGTCGAGCAGCAGGACCTGCGCGTCGGTGGCCAGCACCATGGCGATCTCCAGCTGGCGCTGCTCGCCATGGCTCATCTGGCCGGCGATGCGGTGCTCGCGACCGGCCAGGCCGGCTTCGGCAATTGCTGCGTGGGCGCGGGCCAGGGTGTCCGGATCGCGCACGGCATCTGTGAACACCCGCCAGGGCTGCTGGCGGCGTGATTGGGCGGCGAGGCGGCAGTTTTCGAGTACCGAGAATTTCGGAAAGATGTTGGTGCGCTGATAGCTGCGGCCGATGCCGACGCGCGAACGCTGGTGGTTCGACAGACCGGTGATGTCCTGCCCTTTGAGCAGGATGCGGCCTTCGCTGGGCGGCAGATCGCCCGACAGCATGTTGATGCAGGTGGACTTGCCGGCGCCGTTGGGGCCGAGGAGGGCATGCAGGGTGCCGCGCTCGAGGGTCAGGTTGACCTTGCTGTTGGCGGTGAGACCGCCGAAGCGGCGGGTCAGTTTTTCGGCGACGAGGAGGGCTTCTCTCATTTGTCTTCTCCGGTCATGGCGCGCTTGAGGCGGGCGGGGATGGCCGACAGGCCACCCGGCAGGAAGAGCACTGCCGCAACAATGGCCAGGCCCATGGCCAGCTGCCAGTGTTTGGTCCAGGCGCCGAAGGCTTCCTGCATGGCGGTGAAGGCAAAGGCCCCGGCGATGGCGCCGAGCAGGTTGCCCATGCCGCCCAGGATGACCATCAAGAGCACGTTGCCGGACTGGTGCCAGGCCAGCAGCTCGGGCGTGACGAAGCCGGACAGCACCGCGTACAGAAAGCCCGCCACGCCGGCCAGCGCGCCGGCCAGCGTGAAGGCGGCCAGCTTGTAGTGGAAGGTCGCGTAGCCCAGCGACAGCATGCGGTGCTCGTTGCTGCGGATGCCGATCAGCACGCGGCCGAAGGGTGAGCGCAGCACCAGCTTGAGCACGCCATACACGGCCACCAGCGCGGCGACGATGAAGTAGTAGAGCTGGCCGGGTTCGTTGAGATCGAAGGGCGTCCACCCGGCGATGGCGGCATCGGGCTTGAAGTTGATGTTTACGCCGTCGGAACCGCCGCCGAGATTGGTGTCGTGGAACAGGAAGAACACCATCTGGGCGAAGGCCAGCGTCACCATGATGAAGTAGATGCCCTTGGTGCGTAGCACGAAGAGGCCGATGACGAAGGCCGCCAGCGCAGCCGCAATGATGGCCGTCGGCAGGGCCAGCCACAGGCTCGCCGGGTCGTACTTGGGGGTGATCATCGCCACCGCGTAGGCGGCAATGCCGAAGTAGGCGGCGTGGCCGAAGCTGACCAGCCCGGTGAAGCCGACCAGCAGGTCGAGGCTCATGGCGAAGATGGCCAGCACCAGGGTCTTGGCGACCAGCTCCACGTAAAAGTCGGAGCCGAAGGACGGGAAGGCCAGCAGGGCCGCCAGCAGCAGCGGCAATAGCAGGCGTCGGGAAGTCGGGTTCATGGCTTCAGCCTTTCTTCAGGATGCCTTCGGGGCGCCACAGCAGCACCACGGCCATCACCAGGTAAACGATCAGGCCGGCAAAGTCGGGCAGCAGCACTTTGCCGAAGGTGTCGGCAAAACCGATGATCAGCGCGGCGATCAGTGCGCCCCACACCGAACCGATGCCGCCGATGACGACGATCACGAAGGAGATGATCAGCACCTGGCTGCCCATGCCCGGAAACACCGACGAGATCGGCGCCGCCAGCATGCCGGCCAGCGCGGCCAGGGCCACGCCAAGGGCGAACACCGTGCGGTAGATGCGGTTGATGTCGATGCCCAGCGACTGGACCATGTCGCGGTCGTGGCTGCCGGCGCGGATCATCATGCCCAGCCGGGTGCGCTGGATCAGCCAGTACAGGCCGGCCGCCAACACGATGCACACCGCCGAGATGACCAGCCGGTACACCGGGTAGCTGAGGGTGTCGTTGAGGGGGATCGAGGCGGCGAAGATGTCCGGCACCGGAATGCCGTGCACGTCGTCGCCGAGCAAGAGGCTGCGCACTTCCTCGAAGATCAGGATCAGCCCGTAGGTGAGCAGCACCTGTTCCAGGTGGTCGCGCTTGTAGAGATGGGCGAAGAGCAGCGCTTCAAGGGCGGCGCCAAAGGCCAGGGCGAGCGGAACGCCGAGCAGGATGGCGACAAAGAAGTTGCCGGTCAGGCTGGTCAGCGCGAAGGCCAGGTAAGCCCCGATCATGTAGAAGCTGCCGTGGGCCAGGTTGATGATGCCCATGATGCCGAACACGAGGGTCAGGCCGCTGGCTACGAGAAATAGCAGCAGGCCGTACTGCAGCGCGTTGAGCGACTGGATCAGGAAGGAATAGAAATCCATGCGTGTGTCTCCCCCTCCCGGCACCCTGGCGGGTGTCGGGATACAGGTTGCCGATGCGGGTAGGAGCGGGGCCGGGGCTTACAGCTTGCAGCCGCGGGCCGGGTCGGCGAGGGACTTCTCGGGGGTGTCGATCACCTTGTTCTCGCGCCCTTCAACCTTGCGCAGGTAGATGTTCTGCACCGGGTTGTGGGCTTTCGAGAAGGTGAAGGGGCCGCGCGGGCTGTCGATCTTCGCCATTTCCATGGCCTTGATCAGCTCGGTGCGCTTGCTGGTGTCGCCCTTGACGGCGGTGAGGCCGACGTTGAAGGCCTGGGCGGCGTCGTAGCCCTGAACGGCGTAGACGTCCGGTTGGGCCTTGTAGGTCTTGGCGTAGTTGAGGCGGAAGGCCTTGTCCTTCGCATTGTCGAGGCCGTCACCATAGTGCAGGGTGGTCAGGAGGCCCTGGCTGGCCTCGCCCATCGCATCGATGGTGCCATCGGTGAGAAAGCCCGAGGCGTACAGCGGGATGGAGTTCTTGAGGCCGGCCGCAGCGTAGTCCTTGGCGAACTTTGCCGCACCGCCGCCAGCGAAGAAGACATACACGGCGTCCGGCTTGAGGGCGGCGATCTCGGTCAGGAAGGGCTGGAATTCGACGTTGGGGAAGGGCAGGGTCATGTCCTTCAGGACCTTGCCGCCGCTCTTCTCGAAAGCTTCCTTGAAGCCGTCGACGGCCTGCTGGCCGCCGGCGTATTTCCAGGTGAGGGTGACGACCTTCTTGTGCCCCTTGGCGGCCATCACCTTGCCCATGGCGTAGGAGGGTTGCCACATGCTGAAAGAGGTGCGGAACAGGTTGGCGTCGCACAACGGGCCGGTGAGTTCGTCGGCGCCGGCGTTGGGGACGATCATCAGCGTCTTGTTGTCGCGGGCGACCTTGGACATGGCCAGCGCCACGCCGGAGTGCACGGTGCCGACCAGTACGTCCACATTGTCGCGCTTGATCAGCTTCTTGGCGTTCTCGGTGGCCTTGGCGGGGTCGGACTCGTCATCGACAACGAAGTATTCCACCTCGCGGCCGCCCAGCTTGCCGCCGTTTTCGGTGACGAACTGCTTGAAGCCGTTGGTGATGGCGTTGCCCAGCGAGGCGTAGGTGCCGGTGTAGGGCAGCATCAGGCCGACCTTGACCTTGTCCTGGGCTTGGGCCAGCCCGGTGGCGCCAAGGGCTGCGGCGGCGAGCAGGACATTGCGGGTGAGCCCTTTGAGTGTGGTTTTCATGTTTGTCTCCTCCTTTTTATGGGTACTACCAGGCGCTGCCGCGATTGGCGGCAAAGGCGCTATCGATGACTTGCCAGTCTTCAGCGGTCAGGCTCTTTTCGGCCCGTGGAATGACCAGGTTTTCTTCCTTGCCCATGTGGTCCCAGGTGAATTCCGCATAAGCCGATAGCGCCTGATCGAAAGCCTCGAAGCTGCCGCCGTCGCGCCATGCGCCGAGCTTGCGGCGCAGCGCTTCGAGGAGTTCGCCGCCTTCTTCGTGCTGGGCTTCGAGCACGTCGAGGATGGCGGCGGCTTCGGGGTCGCGGTGGCGCAGCAGGCGGAACAGGTATTCGTTTTCCTTCGGGTGATGGACCTTTTCGGGTACTGCTTCGATGTAGTCGAACATGGCCGCAAAGAGGGCAAAGTCGGCCTCTTCGGTGCCGGCGCGGACGCGGGCGATATGGTCGAGCAGGCCCTTGAGGACGGAGGCGATGGAGCGGTGCTCGTCGCGGATGATGGTGATGGCGTTGTGCATGGTGTCTGGTCCCTGGGTTGCCGGGCGGGCTCAGGCGCTGCGCGCGCGCAGCTTGAAGCGCTGGATCTTGCCGGTGGCGGTCTTCGGCAGTTCGGCGACGAACTCGAACCAGCGCGGGTACTTGTAGGGTGCAAGGCAGCCCTTGACGTGGGCCTTGAGCTCGGCGGCCAGTTCGGGCGTGGCGTCGATGCCGGGCTTGAGCACGATGTAGGCGATCGGCTTGATCAGCTTGTCGTCATCTTCCTTGCCCACCACGGCGGCTTCGAGCACGGCTTCATGGCCGATGAGGGCCGATTCGACTTCGATGGGCGACACGTAGATGCCGCTGACCTTGAGCATGTCGTCACTGCGGCCGGCGTAGATGTAGTAGCCGTCGGCGTCCTGGTGATACTTGTCGCCGCTGCGCGTCCACCCGCCCAGGAAGGTGTTACGGGTTTTTTCGCGATTGTTCCAGTAGTACGCCGCGCTGCTCGGGCCGGCGATGTGCAGCTCGCCGGCTTCGCCCGGGGCGACGGGCTTGCCGTCTTCATCCACCAGGCGTACGTCGTAGCCGGGAACCGGCTTGCCGGTGGTGCCGTAGCGCACGTCGCCAAGGCGGTTGGAGAGGAAGATATGCAGCATTTCGGTAGAGCCGATACCGTCCAGGATGTCGGTGCCGAAGTGGCGCGCCCAGCGTTTGCCGATTTCTTCCGGCAGGGCTTCACCGGCCGAGGCGCAGCGGCGCAGCGGGATTTCATCGCGGCCCGGCAGCTCGGGGCTGGCGAGCATCGAGGCGTAGAGGGTTGGCACGCCGTAGAAAATGGTCGGCTTGTGCTTGCGCAGGCGGGCGAAAACGGCGTCCGGGGTCGGCCGTTCGGCCATCAGCACGGCGGTGGCGCCGACGCTCATCGGAAAGGTCAGGCCGTTGCCGAGGCCGTAGGCAAAGAACAGCTTGGCGGCGGAGAACACCACATCGCTCTCCTCGATGCCGAGGATGGGGCGGGCGTAGAGTTCGGCGGTCTGAATCAGGCTGGCGTGCACGTGCACCGTGCCCTTGGGGGCACCGGTCGAGCCTGACGAATACAGCCAGAAGCACGGTGCATCGGACGAGGTTTCGACGGTGCTGAAATCGTCCGAAGCGTAGGTGAGCAAGGCAGCGAGCGAGTCGTCACCGCGACCACCGGCAACGATGATGCGCTCCAGCGTCGGCACCTTGGCGAGCAAGGGGGCGAACAGCGGCAGCAGGGCGCCCGACACCACGGCGATGCGGGCGCCGCTGTCGGTGAGCATGTATTCGTAGTCGCCCTGGGTGAGCAGGGTGTTGACGGCCACTGGCACTACGCCGGCGCGGATTGCGCCGAGGAAGACCGTCGGGAAGTCGATGGTGTCGTGGACGCACAGCAGGACGCGCTGTTCGGGCAGCACGCCGAGCTTGCCGAGGGCGTTGGCAAAGCGCGCCGAGCGGCCGGCCACGTCGGCATAGGTGTAGCTGCCGTTGTCGTCGATGAAGGCCGGTTTGTCGGACCGGCCGGCCTGCAGGTTGCGCGCGATGAGATCGTGCGCAGCGTTGTAGCGGCGCGGAATCTCGATCAGCGGCGGGCTCACCGAGTGATCGGCGGTGGAAAGTTCCGGCATCGTGTCTCCTCTGTTTTATGTACTGCCATGCCGTGCTTGCAAGGTGTGGTGTTGCTGTTCAGGGCTTGGTGAATTCGATCTGCCCCTCCGGCAGCAGGTAGAGAACATAGGCACGGCCCTGGCTGACCGTCGGGCAATGGGCGCTGCCGGGGCCGTATACCAGCCAGCCGGCGGGGGCGCCGTCGAAACGGGCGGGGCCTTCAAGTGGCATGATCAGGTCCACTTCACCGAGCGGATGGACATGATGCGGGCCGGCCAGGTCGGCCATGTCCACCACGTCGATGCTGTAGCCATGGGTGGCCGGAGTCGGTTTGGCGATGCGGCCGTACTTGACGCCGCCGCCCGCGTGCTTGCACAGCCAGCCCTCGGCCACGCCGACCTTGCAGGCGGCGACGATGTCGGCAAACAGCGGTCCGTTGGCCGGAAAGCTGTCGTTCAGGAAGGCTTCGAGCTGCTTGTCCACCGGCTTGCCGGCAATGGCGGCAGTGACGGTGGCGATGAGTTCGACAAAGGCTTGGGGATTCACGGGTGTTTCTCCTCGGGAAATCGGGGGGTCAGGCCGTCAGCAGTGCGGTGTCGGCTGCATTGATCGACAGCTGCGCCAGCAGGGCCGGATCGCCCTGCACCACGAAGCGCCGGTGGTACATCAGCAGTGCGCGCAGGCCACCCAGTTCCTCGCCACCGCCAGCACGGCCGGGGCCGCCGTGGAGGCAGGTCGGCATCACGTTGCCGTGGCCGGTGTGCTGGTTGCCGATGCTGCCATTGACTACCAGGATGCGGCCGTGCAGATCGCCGATGGCCGGCACCAGCTCACCCAGGAAGGCGCTGTCGGCGGAATACACCGAAGCCACCAGCGAACCCTTGCCGCGGCGGGCGATAGCGATGGCATCCATGGTGTCGGCGTAGGGAATCAGCGTGGCGACGGGGCCGAAGACTTCGGTGTCGTGCACCTTTTTGGCGGCCAGGCCGGCGGCGCAGTAGAGCAGGGTGGGCGGCACGAAGGCGGCGACGGCCGGGTCGGCATCCACCGGGGTGAAGGCGGCCGCATCGCCGCCGAAGATCACTTCACATTCTTCCTTCAGCACCGCGATGCCTTCAATGGCGGCGGCCTGCTGGGCCTTGCTGACCAGCGGACCCATGCGCACGCCCTCGCTGCGCGGGTTGCCGACGCTGATCTTCGAGAGCTTGCCAGCGATGGCTTCGCCGAGGGCGCGCACCGTGGCGGCCGGCGCCAGGATGCGGCGGATGGCGGTGCATTTCTGGCCGGCCTTGACGGTCATTTCTCGGACGACTTCCTTGACCATCAAGTCGAACTCGGCACTGCCGGGGGCTGCGTCGGGCCCGAGGATGGCGGAATTGACGCTGTCGGCCTCGATATTGACGCGAATCGAGGCGGCAACGACTTTCGGGTGGGTGCGCATGCGGCGCGCCGTGTCGGCTGAGCCGGTGAAGGACAGCACGTCGGTTTCGGCCACATGATCGAGCAGGTCGCGGGCGCCACCACACACGATGGACAAGGCGCCGTCGGGGAGCAGGCCGGCATTCACCACGTCCTCGACCATGCGCTGAGTCAGCCAGGCGGTGGGGGTGGCGGGCTTGACCAGCACCGGCATGCCCGACAAAAGTGCCGGGGCGGCTTTTTCCCACAGGCCCCAGGCGGGAAAGTTGAAGGCATTGATGAAGATCGCCACACCGGTCTGCGGCAGCAGGAAGTGCTGGCCCTGGAAGATGTCGGTCTTGGCCAGCGGCACCGGCGCCCCGTCTTTCAGGTGGCGGGCTTCGCCAAGGGCGCGGGCGGCGCGGGCGTAGCTCTTGAGGGTGAAGATCGCGCCATCCACGTCGGCGCTGGCGTCGGACTCGCTGGCGCCGAGATTGCGCAGGGAAATATCCAGATAATCGGTGCGCCTGCTTTGCAGCAGCTCGGCGATCTTGCCGAGGAGGGCGCCGCGCTCGGCGTAGCTCAGCGCCCGCAGGGCCGGGCCGCCGGTGTTGCGGGCAAAGTCGAGGGCCGCACCGAGGTCGAGGCCGTCAGCAGAAACGCTGACCAGGGCTTCGCCGGTAACCGGATCGAAAAGGGTCTGGCCTTCACCGGCACCCGTTTGCCACTTGGCACTGAGATAGTTTGCGAGTTTCACCTTGTCTCCAGGGATTGTTCTGCTTGTATGTATATGTGGCGAGCGTTGCAGGAACTTTGCTTCCTATTGGTG
>APMI01028093.1_pt1 | contig 24030 bp, 14 predicted proteins | sample 667938 | NCBI WGS metagenome assembly APMI01 (sample SAMN01084076, study PRJNA167559) | wastewater metagenome | biome: Wastewater | place: Denmark: Ejby Moelle, Odense | collected 2011-11-28
GTAAACATGCATGCGGCCACATCCCTTAAAAATTTAACCTTGGCATTGTCTTAATAGGATCCCAATATAATGAGATCGGTGATGCCGAGGATATTGTTGAAATTCACAAGCTTATTGTATTACTGTAGGTAATTGAATGGCTGCTTATTGAACGGGTTCCCTACATTAATAATAATTTACATGAAAGGATATGCAACAATGTTTCATAGTTTTCATTTTGTATCAATTTTTATATAGCATTTCGGTCTGACACTTTGATGGCGGCTTTGAAAATGGTAAAGAGTGTCTATTTTTATTATTGACTTAAGTTTGGATCCTTTACGAACTCGGCTGTTGATTTCATGAAGGTGTCCATAGCCTCAATGTGATTGATGAAGATAGTCGATATCATGGAAGGGTTTGTTTTTATCAAATCTGTGATAAAATCGGGATTCACAAGCTAATTGCATTATTACTCCTTTTTAATTTAACTGTTTTCGACCATGAGCTGTAGGACTTGACAGATTTATTAAGCTTTGGCTTAGTCTAAGAAACTAAAGCTAAATGGATTAACGTCCACCCAGACGTAGATGATCTTGCCATCAGTTTCCTCCTGCTCTATTTTGCTCAACCTGTCCACGGCAATCGTGATAACTTTACTTTTACATTGCTTATGTTTCTACTCAGACTAAGAAACATTCAATTGTTAATTTTATTCAACAGGTTTACAGTTGGGAATGAGATGATCATTCTCACTGTTTTAATAACAAATCTGCGTATAGGAATGTGCTACTTTGATATATTTTTATTTCGGGTATATCGAGAGATAGCCTGTCAGTATTTCGGTCCAAGTCTGTTATAAAAATCGGAAGATGCGACACTTCGTCCCCATTTCTAGGCAAGATTATGATGATTTGCCCATGATATGCGGCTCTGTTATTTGGGTAAAGTTGAGATTATTATTATTATGACTAACGCGGGAACCCTGATTAATTTATATTATAACCTCCGCACTTATTTCACAAATACTAGAGCACTTATTCTCACTCAATAATCAATCAGTGCATCTGTTTAATAATACGTTAAGTTATTACTTTTATCATACATAATCGTTCAGTATTTTCTAGAGCAAGACTATGTCCAAAAACGTTTCTCAGTTTTGGTCCATAATTCTCATTACTCTATCATAACCCATCATACGGACAAAGCGGGAAGCCCTCGACAGAATTAAGCTGCGATCGATATATAAAGGCATTCGTAAAATATAAAAAATCGATTATGACACTCAAAAGCGATCGAATCAAAGCAGTGACATCCAATCATACATGAGCATATCAGATTTCAAACCCTTAAGCAATGTGTACTCTTCAGTAAAAATGCATGAATAAGATTTCAACGCCAATCAGTTTCAGACCAAGAAGGACAAAATTAAGCAAATTCTTTAGTAGAAGCCTGAACGTTGCCGACTTGAAGACTGGATGATTGCTAGAAAAGCTAAATCTATGCTGGTCTAAGATTACCCTAGATCAGACTATTGTTCGAAAAGCATATTAAATTATTCAGAAGAAGCAGTACAGGCTATCAAAATGCACAAATTTGAAAAATTCTGTGATTCAAGCCTTAAAAAGAAGAGAGGTATGTTCCTAATGAAAGAGAAGAATCCACTAAAGCATAAAAACCTACCAATTGATGATAGTTTGACTCACTTAGACGATACAAAGATCGAATTGGCTATTGATATTTTTGATGTGCTTCTGGTTGCCGGCGGAGAGAAATAAGCAGAAAATCCAATAGTCTGGTATATTTGGAAATTCATCAACTTTGTGTTTGATTAGGGCGAGGACATGCATGAGGAAGCATATTTTCAAGTCATCAAGCAGATCAGTAGTGGGAGAACAATATACTATCAAATTTTAGCATGCTTGAGTGCCACATTGCAGCCATCAGCAAGAATGTACTTACCTTTGTTAAATTTCATATACTATCAGTCGATTGAACCAGATCTTTAACAATTTAGTCAATACCATAACTTCATTTTCTTCAGTCTCATAAAAAGTATTTTATTTCTCAATATTAGGTTTCCCTTGCAAAAGAAAAGCCCCGCCTTGTCTATTTGAGCTGTCTTGTTACATGAATCTGCGAAAAGTTCCCCTGCTGATTAGCTTTCCACGAGAGAATATTTTCTTCATGGAATTCTACTCCACTGTTGAAGAAATTTTAGTCGAACTTGAAGATTTGTATGGACTCAATCGAGACTAAAAATATTTATTTAGCATTGAAGGAGTACTACTAGAAACCGGCAGTATTTTAGATGGACTCAATCGAGCTCGTAAATATGAATCCCCTGAAGAATGGCTGTAACGTTTTGCACATTTTCAAGGATTTTCTGCCTTCATTGTAATCAAAAACATGATGTAAATCAACAAAAACGAGTAAAACTTTATCATCATGTACAATTATATCGTGAACCAGTACAAAAGAGGTCTATTTGCAGTAACTAATAAAGCCTCATTCTAAATAGGTGGGCTAATTATTGCTTCTGAAATAGAGATGGAGGATTATTGTTAATTTAGTCTTGCTAAGTATACTCCCCGTAAAAAATATCACAAAGGAATTACTAAAGAACGCATGTTGTGGATTGAGAAACAGATAATAAAGCATTATGCTGAATTCAAGGGGACTAAAATGTAAGCAAGACAGAAGATACTGTAAATTTTAAGTAAATCTAAAGCCTATCTTACTCATTTCTTCTTATGTAATGTATTCATCGATGAACACGAACCAACTCAAGCATGGGTAGGAGTCAAAGCTTCAAGTTTGCTGCTAGTCGAACCAGGCACAAGCCGTATTCTGAAAAATATTCAATATGAGACAATAAGGCAATGGGGTAAAAGTGCAAGCGAACTATGCCTGAAAATCGACAATATAGGTATACTGCACATTGAATGCTACACCATCGATGTACTTGCTTCAGTGTTTGGCAGCTATCTGTAGTACATTTTTAACACACTGGAAGAAAGACCAATTGCTCCAGCTAGTCGATAAAGATTAATTACGCATCCTAAGCTGGAAAAAACACACAGCATTGCCTAGTCAAGTTGAAATAAATAAGATACTGCGTTTATATTATCTATTATGATAGTTTTGTCTCTTTCTTATTATTTATTGAATTATGATACGTAAATTTAAAACAAAAATTAGATAACAATCAAGATTGATCTTCAAATGAGAGATGCAGTTGCAAATGATGCTTGACTGACATTGCCTATATTTTTTATCGAATTAGCTTATATCCTCTTAATAATTTTCTGCTGCTCCAGAATACGAATGTTTAAATCTTGGTAAAATCCCTTTAAGTTATACACTCCCCTGCTGTTGCAGCTATACACTTTTTAAGTGTTTGACGGAATCAGTGGTGGCTTGATATCTTTGCCTCCGAGCTTCTATTTATAGTTGGGGTCTTAGATTGTGTTCATTGATTTTGGCATCCAATGGAAATCAATAGAAAATGTTTATTAATATGTTAGTATTGTTATTAAAGTGTCAGGAATTTAATAAATTATTAAATAACTAAATCATGGCAGAATAACCAAACATGAAGAAGAACAATAACAATCTCTTGGGCACAGAATTAAAACCGTCATATAATCCGCCAGTTGAAACCCTGACAGCAGGTAAGGTGGGTAAATCCCATCATTAGTTCATAAAAGTGATGAACCAGTAAAAACAGCAGCATGAGTTTCGACCCATCACTCTTGAATAGTTAGCACAACATAAAACTAAAGCATCGGCCTGGTGCAGTCTCAATGGGACTGTCTATGACGTAACTGTCTATTTGAATTACCACCCAGGCGGATCAGTGCTGCTTGAAGGTTGCGGTAAAGAGTGCTCAGATTTATTCAGTAACTTATTAATTAATGTAGATGCGCATCACCCTTGGGTTAATGCTAAATATTTACTTGAAAAGTACAAGATTGGGTATCTCGCACGATGAATACAATTTTTAGTATGATTTACATATTCACATCATCATATTTAACTTCAGTATTCTTAGACTAGTTTAACGATGTCACTTATCTGTGCTCTTCTCCATTTCCAATAACTTTTGCTTAAACATTTGTTTTCGAGTTTAGTCTACGAACTTTTTGACTCCATTGTGCAGATTGGCCTGACTCGTAATTTAAATGCACTAAATGTTAAGATCAACACGCTTAACTGACTGCTCAAACTGCACAGGATTGGTCAAATGGTTCACTAGTCCTTATCTAATATCAGTTGCATTTTTATATATCTGCATATCTAAATTCCTAAGTATGTTGCAGCTGGGTGGCTTAAAATCTATTGTCTGTAAATATTAGCTGTAAGGTTTTCGCATTGGCTACAGAGTCCTGCAATGGAAGGCAGCTGAAACTGGCATACTTAAGCAAGTTATTTTGAGTTGCTTGAATTTTTATCTGGCTTGCTCCAGTTTATGCATAGGACCGGCCACTAGCACAGTGTTTGGAGTATTATAGCTGGCAATTTCAACATTATATTATTTGACAACATTTGATACTATATGTTTGTTTTCATCACTGAATCTGACAATAAGCATTCCGCTTGGCTCCTTAGTGAACTGCTCCATTAACTAACCCCTTTTGTGCACTAGCTTTAACGTAGTCTCTAAGTTGAAACTGCCGGCTACACATAATGCAGAATATTCGCCAATACTGTGCCCAATCATATAGTCTTATGAGCTCACTTTTATGCCAGTTGGTTCGAACAAATAGCGATAGGCCAGCACCTGCGATAGTACAAGTACTGGCTGAGTATATTTTGTACGGTTTAGCAGTTTATTCTTATCGGTTGAGCATATCTCAATGAAGTCAATATTCAATACTAAGGACTGCTGTTCTATCTATTGCTTAGCTTGTGGGATTTAAAGTAAAGATTATAGCATACCTTTTTGCTGAGTACCCTGGCCTGCAAACACGAACAGTCTAGGAGCCTGTTGTGAGAATTATCGAGTAATGGATCTAAAACTTTTGGCAAGCATTATATATAATTAAATTTAATCACTTATATGAGAAAAACTTCAAATTTATTAATCAGAGAGGGCAGCAAGAAATCATCGCGAGAGAGTCCACAGGTGGCGGTAACAAACACCAGTTTTAAATCTCATAAAAGTAAGGACTCCAAACGCCCATCATCGAATGTCGACATGTAGGTTCACAAATAAATGGTGCGTGCTGAGAATCTATCTTAAAGAGAGCAACAGGAAATACAGATATAAGCTAGAAGAACAGTCACCAAGAAAATAAAGCAAACTGAGAATAAATTTTAGTCTGAAGTAGTCGAAATGCTGGAAAAATAATGCACTAAGCTAGGTATGGAGTTAGAACATTAAAAACTGGATAATCAGAAATTGAGAGTGTAAATATAGAAACTTCGTGGCAATATTGAGCTATTAAACTAAAAACTGGAAAAAATGTATAACGATAGAACGCATCTCTCCAAAAATCAAATAGATGGCAAAATATAAAACAAACAGCTTGCCTAGGAAATACAGAATTTAAGGAATATGATCAAAAGTAAATAGAACGAAGTTGAAGGATTACACAGTCAAAAATAAGTTATTGTTTCATCCATGAAATCATAAATTGCATAACTGAGACTGACTATTTAGAAATTAAATACTAATAATAAAAACTTACGAGAGTAAAAAGATGAAATCGAAGAGGAACTTGAATAGAAAACTAAATAAGCACAATTGTTGAGAGAAAATTTTGAATCCAAAAAGAGAGAATGGGAGAACGAGAGAAAAGAATTTTAAGCAAATGCACGATCTAATATTTAGAAAAAAGGTGAGAAACTTACTAAAATACAAGTGGATACAAAGAATTTGCAAGACAAACTCAAAGAAGAGGAGACAATTCGTAAAAAAATAACATAGAAGAATAAATAGTTGGAAAAACAAATAGCATAGCAAGTGGAAAGTAAAAAGTAGCTTTAATAACAAATAGTAGGACTAAAAAAAAGAGTCAACGACTTATCAATATTGAAATCAAGTAATAATGCCATAATGAACCAAAAGATAACGAAAATAGTATAATAGAATTAAAAGCTTAAAACTGAGTTACAGTAAATAAAAACTGGAGTAAAAGCTTAGAAAAGTATTTAGAAGCCTATTCTATTTGGAGCCAATGATTTTGATTGATGTTTATTGGAAGACTTCAAAGTTAAACTAATTGATTGCTGTACAGACTTATATTATATAATAAATGGATAATTTTAAATATTCGGTAAAAACACAGCAGTTCGGAAAGAAAAGGCATCAAATATTTTCAAAAGATGTGTAAAAATAGAGCATGAGTTTGTAGGTGCACGAACCTTCTCATAATGTTAGTCATCTGCTATCATTGACCAAAAGTGAAGATCAAAATACTCTCACATAATTTTGGAAACAGCCTAGCTAACAGTATCAAATATATGAGTCAGCTGCTGTGGTATAGTAATAGAAGAGGACAGTAAAATTCAATAAGTCAAGTACGCGCAAGCCAACACTACAGCAATCGAAGTCAAGGACTAAAATTCATCATGATATTGTAGCAACAGCAAAAGTTAGTATTCCAGTTGGTATGCAATCGTCAAATTCACAATCAGCACATACAAACCATGTGAGTATTTCTACACCAGAGCTGGATCATCTGTCGATAAAATATTAATTCCCTCACAACCCATAACAGTCCCGTATTTATCAGAGCAATACGCCTGCAGTTGTACAAATTTAACCTTCGTATGAGCAGCTGCAACTAATAAAAGTAACATTAATAAATAACGAACAGAAACTGCAATAACTGACATCATCATTAAATAATCTATATAAGTCTGTTATCGACCTGTACTCTAACCATGAACTAAAAATGAAAGAGTTAGTTAACCTTCGATGTTATCAAATCGTAAACATATTCAAAACTGCGTTAATTTAACTTCACATCAAATAGAGATAGGTATAATAAATAGACAATAAAGTGAATGTACTCATCAATACTGTGAAGGATAGCAAGTAAATTTTGAGAATCGTTAAAATTAAGCAATAATGTATCGAAGCCATGCAGAAATCAAAACAATCTCGTCAAGTATTGCCTGCACCAGTCAAAGATAGCTAGAGGAAGAGCACCACATCATAGATGCAGTTATCTTCATCTTCTTACACAAATAATACTGCATCTCAGAATGCTAAACAGACAGTAAAATGTTAAAGAACTCCATCCGAGAACACAAAAAGAACAAGCTACCAGAATAAATAGGATATTAATTATTCACTTGATTTCTCTCTCCTTTCTAATAAGCACAATGAAGCGCCAAAGTAAATTCATCAATTACCATCAAAATAATTTAAAATGATAACCTGCTAAGCTGAGAATGATAGTTAAAGTGTAGCTACAAGTTTTATTAACTCGCCTAAAAAATCATAAGCTAAATAACTGTCATAGTTTAAGAAGTCACCTTTTGAGGCCAACTAGTTATTCCAGATAAGTAACACAATGCCTTCAATTCCTAAGATCCATGAAGACATATTTGCTCAGAAATAGAGCGAATACTCCTTCAGGAAACCGGTGTTGGACAATTACTCAAGTTTCTACTATCATCCCAAAGTTAAGAATGAGCATAGAGCCCCTGGTGCTAAATCATTCACAAATCAGCCTCAATCTAACACTTATGATAGGCTTAAGAAAAATCTATACTAGTTGATGCAGAACTCAGCCAGTAAGGAAGTTTGGCTTGACAATTTGCAGTGTCTTAGAAGAAAAAACGGCACATATTTGCTAGATACAGAAGGCAATGCTGTGATATGTTCACAACTTTAGTACGAAAAATTACTCAAAGATGGAGTCGTTATAGCCAGTCAATTTTGATATTTTCTATTTTTAATATTAGTTCATTGATAAGGCAACATTAGGATATAGATGATCAGTTAAGAACACAGCTTTCATAGGTTGGGATCATATACTTGATATTAATGAATGCATCTTCACCGCCTGTCTGCTCCAACAGCTCCAATGTTTCCGAAATAAGATCTCCAATGTTCAGCCTCTTTCTTTGATCGTATTAGATTTTATCACCGCAGTTTTTGTTAGAGTTTCTAAATATGTTGAAGATGGGTAAAATTTGACGATAATAAGGTACTAAAGCCTCGCCAATCATGTCACCACTCAATACTAACTTTTGAATCACTTTCAACATCACTGCTATGATATCAGAGTCACGAGTGTTTAATGCAGCTGTATATAGAAATATATGTACTCTTGATGGGGATAATCAACTGAGGAATGACTGGCAATATTTTGCTTCCACCCTTGTCCAACAAATCATATGTACCCATTATGGCAAATGAACGATACGGGTCGATTTTTTATCTGCACCCGTCGAAGAAAATGGGCAAATAGTGGTGATAATCGAGACTCTCAGCCGAGACCTTCCAAACAAGTTTAGGGTTTGAGCTTTGGTGATCAACTCGGATAGGCAAATCTCCTCTATCATAATAGCGTCTGAATTATGATGCTGGCACTTCCCGCTTTTAGAAGGCACCGCTTTTTGATGGTGGGGGTTGATGCTTTTACTTCTTCTCAAGGGTAGAAGAAGTTCTGCCTCCAGTACCACTAAGTTTAGCATGCTTTTGCAGAGATCCTGACATTGTGAGTTCCTGGTTAGGTTCGTGTTTTTTAGGCTACAATTTCTTTTTAGGGAGGTAGTCGGCAGGGAAATCACCAAAGGGCGAATGTGGGTTCTTGGGTGCATACTAATTCTTCCATGGTTTATATGATTAGTTATTGGCACGGCCCACAATGTTCTTCAATTGGTCCTCAGCTGCATAAAGGTAATCGTTACTTTGAATTAAGGTGGCGGGGTTGTCTTTTCGCAGACTTTGAGCGAGGGATGATTGCTGCAGTTTTGGGAGCATGACTATAAAAATATAAATATAACTTATTGCCAATCCTAATTTAAGAATATTTTTGAAACTCAACTCACGATACATATTTTTATTTATTTTTTCATCTGTTTAGTTTATTTTGAGTAGATTCTTATTAATATGAAATTGATTTCCGCTTGTGTTAATTAAAGGAAAAAATATATATACAAATTTAACTGTAATAATGATTCAATATTTTAGTAAATCAACCGAGCTGAGCAGACTCAAATAGCTGCCAATCTTGCGTGAGTCATAAAAAATAATAAGCATTTCTTATCCTCACAATGACATTCACAAGCTGCCAGCTGCTTTATCTAAGGCTCAAAATTTGCAATAAATCGATTTGTCCTATAACAAACTGACAAGCGTGGATACATTGTGCGATTTACGTCGACTCAGAATAATAAACTTGAGTCATAATCAAATCAGCATTATGCCTAAATCAATTCTTCGATTGCGCAAAGTTGAAGTACTCGATCTAGGTTACAATTTATTAAGCCATATGAACCATATTGGTGTGCTGTTTGAACTCAAAAGAATCAGGAAGGCTTAAGTGTAAATTATTGTGTAAGGCAATCAAGTGTATGCTCATCACAAACTCGATATTGATCGTACTTTTTAAAGTATTGCCTTGGATATTGAGAATGCAAAAAAAGTAATCGATAACAGGAACGAGCTTCAATAATTGTAGATTAGTAAGTCAGTTGACATACATCGTAGAACTCTCACTCATCCCCTTGATTAAGATCAATCCCTGAGTAAAATTATGCCCATGGGGACGAAAATCATTGGATCTTTACAATAAGCTAGAAATTGTATAGAAGTGTCCTTGTCAGCTGTCGTCTAATTTGAGAGAAAGTTTGCAGTGATGGCTGCTTCAGAGTTCAAAGGTTGGAATGAGGATATTGTAAAAAAGTTTAAAAATTAAGAGACGTCAGTCAAAAGCTTAATCGAAATGTATAAAGATATTTTGATGTATTTGAAAGATCAATTTACTAGTGCATCATAAGCGACTACAAAGCTGTAAACAAGCTTCATTCAAGCAACCGAAGTTCAAGAACTTATAAAAGATCAGCACAGTATATTATTATAAGCGCTAAGTCAAAGCCACGATGTTCCAATGTCGTCGTATAAAGTATGGGTACAACTGTATCGAGATCTACGTGTGCTTGGCGAGAGAATTCGATGGGAGGGCTGGAGTGTTATTCAAAACTAAATTAGAAATCAATAGATTGAAGCCCTTAAATTAATTTCGCCTACTAAATTTGACATTAACAAAGAAATTAAGAAAACATAAAATAACCTTTAAGTTTTATTATTCTCCAAAAGTAAAGAAATACAAAAATAAAGTACTGTTTAAAATTAGGAATGTTGTGAATGTTTCATAAAGACATAATAAGTGCGGCAATTAAGAGAAATAGTTTAAATGTTGACAACTTAGAATTTACAGTATAAATAAAAAAATGAATCAATTGTTGAGTAGAATACTCGTCTTCAAAAATAATAACAAATTCTTGGATATCAGCTTAGAAATAGACAGTAGTAAATCGTAAAGTGCGTAAATTAAAATATTGACAGTTCTGTGTATCAGAAAGTGCTGCTAGAGCAAGCAAAAGGTATTGAAGATTTAATCAAGTGTGACAGACATAAAAAATTTAATACTCTAAACAATTTTTAGAATACTCAAAAATTCGGAAATTTGTGTCAGACTGCTACGGCCATAGCTAAAGACAAGGCGATATAGAGTTCAAAATAATTTGTTAGTTAATTTAATTGCCAATAGCGAGATTCGTATTATCAAAATAATAAACGCCCTTACTTCAGTAAAAATTTGGAGTCGGCAACCCCTGGCAATGATCAATCGTCCAAACGCAGCAAAAGGCACACTATAAATTCAGTCGCATCTTCAACTGAGAAAAAAAGAAAACTAACGATTGAGCCAGTAGTTCGAAACAATCAGCACAGTTCGAATGGTCGAACAAATTTGCTTTCACGCAAGGTAACTGAAAGATAATAAAATTCACCTTAAAATGGAAAAGCTCATCAAAATAATAGAGTTGACAGTCAAAATAGTCAAAATAAAAGGGATAAAGATAGATATAGAGGAAGATAGAATAATAAAAGTCTTAGTAATAATTAAAAGAATGTTATCATCTCTGACTTCGCGATTACTTAAACAGGCAAATAAAATTACAATAAACAGATAACAAGTAGTCGTCAGGTACTTGCTGAGCTTGTTGCTCGTAAATGTAATGGGCATTTAATAAACTTGAAACAAAATAATAACCTTAATAATGTCGAAAACAATAAAATTAAGAAATAGTCATAAACTGTTTTATAGAGTTAAAATATACCAAAATATATTCCAACCGATTACCATTCTATTGAAGATTTAAAAGACTAACAGTCATATGAAAATTACATGAAATTTCATTTACGCAACAACATTATTGAAACTTTAGAGAAAAAAGGGAAACGGTACAGTCTAAATAAAGAAACATAAAAATCAAAAGACAAAACTATGACACTTAATCTCAAATAAAAAATAAGATAGCATAATAGAAAGAATGAATCATAAAGAAAAATTTCAAGCCGGGCTGTAACATCAGATCGAAACTTAAAAGCAGGATTAACAAAAAATATCCCTTTAAGCAGTAGAATTGTCTCTAATTCAAAATCATATGTAGAAATGTTAGGAAAACTTAGGCACTGATATTAATTAATTTTTCATTTTATATAATAATTTAGTACATTATGACAATTTATGATCACAATTTTTCAATAATAGCTTTGGTAAATTATGTTGTCTTAGACTTTCCTCCGACATCACCTGTTAAAAATTTGCCTTCCTTAATAACAGAAAAAGTTGCATTTTCGATTCTGTCGGCGTAATCCCTCAAGCCCATATTTTTAAGCATCATAGTACCTGATAATAATAGAGCAGTTGGATTTGCAAGGTTCTTGCCTGCAATATCAGGTGCAGTTCCGTGCACAGCTTCGTAGACTTCGCAGTCTTTTCCAATATTGCCTGAAGCAGTTAACCCTAAACCTCCAATTAGACCAGCGCATAAATCTGAGACAATGTCGCCGTACAAATTTGGCATGACCATCACATCGAATTGGGTAGGATTATTAGCAAGCTTCATGCATACAGTGTCGATTTGCTCCTCTGTGTACTCGATTTCAGGGTACTATTTTGATATTTCAGCAGCTGTTTGGATGAAGAGACCGTCTCCCATCTTCATAACACCTGCTTTGTGGCATGCGATAATTCTTTTTCTTCCCATTTTCTTAGCGTACTCGAAAGCGTAACGATTGATATTCTCGCATGCAAACTTAGAGATAATCTTCAAGTTTTAGACCACTCCAGGTACGACCTGATGTTAAAGACCAGAATATTCACCTTCAGTATTTTCGCGAATGGTGACAACATCGACACCTTCATATGGAGTTTTGATTCCTTCAATACTTCTGCAAGGCCGCACGTTTGCATATAATTTAAGTTTCTTTCTTAATGTGACGTTAAGTGACCTGAATCCTTTTCCAATAGGTGTTTCGAATGGACCTTTTAGACCGTAGCGAAGTTCTAAAACTCTTCGAATTGACTCTGCTGAAATCAAATCACCCTCTTAAGTTTGACCTTTAGTATGGATTTGATGGTGCTCAAACTCGATAGGCACTTTGCATGCTTCAAAAATGTCAGTGACTGCCTTCGATATTTATGGACCGATTCCATTTCCAGGGAATAAGACAACTTTTCTTTTCTATACAGCTGATGGCTTCGAGCTAGCCATCAGGAATGCTTGTACGGGTTTGAAGCTTTGTAAACCTTTCAACAGCATGCTTGTAATAATGACGATTGCTTAATTAAATTATAATAACTATTGTACTATTGGTTTTATTACGCAACACAGTTCGTATATTCTAGCCTTAACAAATTACCTATGCAATAAGTTGACGATAATATTCAGATTTTTAAAAGAATGGATAAATGCATAAAATAAAAAAACGTCGCCGGCAGGATTCGAACCTGCGCGGGCAAGCCCAACAGATTTCTAGTCTGTCTCCTTAACCACTCGGACACAGCGACTTACTTACATTTATCATAATTAACGCCTTATTGTTAAAATTTGCATTTATTTTTATTATTTATTATATCCTTGTTAAACTTAAATATCATATTTATTATTAGTAAAGCAATGAGGTGAATGTTTAGAAGCAGATGTATTTTTAAAATAAATTAAAAATGCTTATTTGAAACAAGCAGATATAAATTATCAATAAAATCATCAATATGAAAATTTAGTAAAGCAGGGATTGACCAAATGAGCGAGAATTGATGTTCCAGGCGCATAATAGTAATTACCGAGTACTCGATATCGATTTTGAAATACTTTGATCAGATCTCTTACTTTTCTGGAATTGGCAATGTCTATGCCATGTGCAATTTAAAAGCCCAATGATCTATCAGCACTTGCTGTGTACGTGTATACATTGCCTTCACTGTAGTAAATTTTACGATCTTTTTCCTGTGTGTAGCCAATTGAGAATAATTATAAAAATTTAATCATATTCTCAGTCAATGTCCTCACTCTCTGTTTTCTTCTTTAATATGCGAAGAACGAGCATATTCCATACAGAAATATACTTTTAATATTGGTATGCCATGCACGCTGTCTCACCATGCAGCTGAGCACAATGTACAAGTATTTTATTTATATGTTGTTGTTTAAACAGGGTGCAATGTCTGACATGAAACTGCGATAGGGCTCAGTGATGAAGTGCATCCATAGCTCAACTTCGAGTTTCTCATGCTCACAGATGAAGCGGCATTCAGTATCTTCATATTGTGTGCTTAACGAGTATATATTGAGCCCAAGTTTCTGTGATAAAGACTGGCAGATGGCCGCACAATGAGATTGCCAGAATGATGTCTCCATTGTGGTTGATTCGGGTAATATTACGAAGACTTATAGTTCAGCACCACGTAGATAAAGCTTATCCTTGAGGAAAGGTGTAAAAATATTAGCATTTGGAGAAACCATCAACAATTAACTTTAAAATTCTTTAGCTAGTTGCAATTTTGCATTGTGTTCATCGCCGAGAGGTTCAACAAATTGTGCAAATTCAATAATCTCGTTGTGAAAACGGACGATTGGATTGGGAATTTGCTCAGTGTGACTCGAAATCCATGGAGTGGATTCCTCTGACTTTGCTTGACTAGCAGCTATGAATTTGATATCAGGTTCTACTTCCTCTTTCATGGGGTGACTTTATTATTAATATTTGATTCACTAAATATTAGAGCTTAACTTTTTATACAAATCATCATTTGTTAATCAGCCTGATAATAAATATATTGGTAGAATACCTCATTTCAATTGGACTGTATCTTGCTTTTTAGACTAGCTACTTTTTCCTTGAATTCCGAAATAATTTTATCAAGTTTGACTGTATTTTTAGTCAAGTATAGACTTTCTTCACTCTTTTATTTGCTTTCATAATAAGCGAAGAAGTTTTTTATTGAGTCAGGAGTCTTACTATCTTTACCTTTCTTTTATTTTTATTATATTTGCTTTTTTATTTTACCAAAGTATTTGGCAATATTGAGTAAATTCTGACTAACAGTCTTTACACTCTTCAATTTGTTTAGATTGATTGATATAGTTATATCTTCAGAGCATAATGTTGAACTTGATTTTAGTAGCTTAGAAGCTATCGATACTAATATTTGAAGCATTGTCTCGGAAAAGAAAGGTTTACGAATCAGCACTCTCCATGATATTGTCTACATTGATATTTATTCAAGAGTATCTTCGAATACGACATTTTGATGTTCGAGTGCATCAATCGAAGCACAAAATATACTAATTATTTGTGGCGCCAGCAGCTGCCCTAATTATTTATTTTCCTATAAGAATGACATGATAGTATCGACTGCCTCATCGACATTACTTAAAGTTTATACGAAATTTACACTTTCTTTTGTTTAATTACTCTTACTCTGCTTAGTTATCTGCTCTAGTTTACCTTTCTCTTTTTTTACGATATCACACAATGGACCCACTTGCTTATTGTAAAGTAGCGCATTTCCATGATAATTCCAAAATAATCTGCACACCTTGTTGAGCTGTTCGTCAATTAATAAGTTTTGTTTGCATCCCTATGTTGATGAAACCACTGATTTATATGGCTAAGATTGTATTTATTAGCTATATAATTTTGTCTTCTGTTAAATTTTTCTTAATTTTTATAGCAAGTGACTGAAATCTTTGGAAGACATCTTCAATTCCGTCAGCAATTTGTGATGAAATTAGTTCAATTTTTTGAAAAGATTTATTATATTTTGAGCTTTCGACATGTTAACAGGCCAGGGGTCATTTATTTTTATCAAGTATCCTGCGATATCACCGATTTTTGGCAGATCTTCTGTCTCTTTCATTTCATAGTCAAGCCCTTCTACTTTCTTCTTGCTATTTGTTTTAAGTAGTCTTTTAAATCCTATTTCAGTATTTCTGAACAGCAGTTCGTTATTTTAATTAATGACTTTAGCTTTTTACTTTATGTTAGACGCTTATCTTTGAGGTAATTTTTTCATTCGGTCTTCATTCTGCTTCTTCAGAGAATGAATTCTAATATTTTTATCCTTTTTGGTGATCTGCTTAGTCTCGGGTTCCTCTACAAACTCAAAATCATCGAAATGCTCTAACTTTTACTATGCGATATTGAGTTTGAGTCCAAGCCAAAGTTCTGCAGTCACAAAGTAATAATAGAATGGTCTACAAGCTATGAATGAGCATAAAAGTACTGAGCTTAAGCGAAATTGTGTCTTCATTGTTGAGATATTTCGTTATCTTGTCAAGATTCTCTTAGATAATTTATCCCGCGCGGCGTTTTTTCTTAGATGTGACTGGTCGACCTAGAAACTCAAAATTTTGCATTATTTAATTTCTAAATTTGTTATTATAATTTAAATAGCCATGCTCGCAACAAAATTAAAGACAAAAGTTGAAATAATCATTAGTGCAATCCTCATTTTTTCTTCTTAAGTTTAGTAATTTGTTAGCTCTTCTGATTGAGGAGAAGTGCAAGATCATTTAATTAATCTCTTATTTTCTAATCAGAGTCATTATTGTTCTTATTGAGCATTCCAACGAGTTATTTGTACCTTCTACGAATTTATTGAGCCTCTGCTTCAATTTCTGCGACTTCTGATTTTTTGATGCTCTTAGTTGATACGATTACCTCTTTTGATTTCGATTTGCTTCTTGACTTTTTGTTACTATCGGTGCTTCTATTTGTGTGTGAACTTCTCTTGCTCTTCGCACTAAATATATTAGATAATTACGAGTTGCTTGATCTATTTAGTTATATGTTCATAGTTGTTGTTGATTTCTTACGACTGTTTGATTTGGAGCGCTCGGTACTGCTATTTAGAATTGAAGACTTACGGGCGCTCTTGGTTGGAGTTGCTGCAAAGTAATCTGTCGAAAATGCTTATATTTTGTTAATTTTTACAATTACTAAATTAGAGAAAAGTTACGAAATTTAAGTTGAGCAATCACTCCTGCAGGGAGGCCTTGAATTTTATCTATTAGTTCTTTGACTGCTTCTTTAAGCTGCCAAAACTTATTTCTATAATTTTTAGCTTCATTTTTATCTTGCCTACTCCTATCATCTAGATTTTTATAAGCTGTTAAAAGTTCATCGTATTTATCTTTTAATTACTATAACTCGTTGTTTGCATTAATTTCAGTTTATAGTGCTCTCCTCCTGGATGCTCGGCTTTAGAGAATCTGTCTTTATTAATTTTCGTAACTCGAATTGTTCAATGCAATTGTACTACATTTCAGTTTCTCAGCACCCATATTTTTTACTTCATTCTTCAAACTTTAAATTAATTGATCTTTTTGTTTATTTTTTTATTCAAGAGTTGCCATTTTCAACTCAAATTATCTATTTAAAGAGTTTAAAATATTCAACTACTATTGAAATCTGATTTATTACTCTCTGCGTTTATTTTCAAGTTCAAGTAGTTTTCTTTCTTTCAACTGGTTCTCAGACACTAAATTTCTAAACTACTGCTCTTGTGCTCTGAACATCATCTATGAAGTGCTTAGTTTCTTTTCCAGCTCATCACTATTGTTTGTGATTTTACGATTAGTTAATTATTTTTAGAGAGTATCATTTTTTCTCTATAATTCTTTAATCCAGCTTTTATCATGTTCAATACTCGATTATAAATTCTTTATCTTCCTTTTATTTTCTTATAAATTTCGCTTTAGCCCTTCATTTTTCTACACTTATGATTGCTCTCTTTTTCGTGATTACTTGTTCTATGTATTTAATTTACTATTTTATTGTTAAAGTGAACTAATTCTCTCTTGTAGTTTTTTCATAGCTGCAGCAATTGCTGACCCTTCACCTTCACTTCTTTACTTTTTCTATCTTGATGTAGACAAATTTTATGTAGATCTATCATTACGAGGAGGCTGTGATTTTCCATCCAAACTGCTTATTTTTTACTTGGCTTTTTGTATTGAGCTGGTTAAAATGTTATCGATGTTTGCATTGTTCTCTGTCCTTGGCTTTTTCTATCGCTGTTACATTATTGACTGCACAAAGCTCTCTTGTTCAGCCAGGTTGCGTTATATTTCTCTCAGCTTCTCGGTTGACATGCTATATTTTCAAATTTTATAACTAAAATAACATAGAGGTTAATCAATATTTAAATAGGATGTTATCTAAAAAGCTGATTCCCTTCAAATTCCTGGCTCTCATAATAGAAATCGTGTTATCAAGTCTAATATTGTCAACCCGAACAGTGTACCCATCGATAAGCAGTACGACAACAGATGCGAGGTACATATATTATCAATATAGTTTTATTGCGAGCTGTGCCTTGATATTGATTTTCAGCTTCATTCAGATTATATTCACTTTCTCAGGCATCAACGTGTTCAATTTACGCATCCATTTTTAAAGTATGCCCACTTATACGCGTAGACTTGGTTTGTAATTGGTTTGCCTGTCTGCTCCTGGCTTGGTTCTGCTTTGGAGTATGGCCCAGGGAGTATGTCTGGTTCATCTGGGGCTTCCTATGGTAACTCTGCATCTACTTAGCATATATCCACTGCTTAATTAACTATTTGGCATGATTTCCAATATTTGCCATAACAAGAATTTAGTTTTCGAAAAATTCAGATCTGAAGTTTGATTTTTGCTATTTTTATTTTATTGTATTTGCTCATTAAAGGATTGATTTGACTGTCTATTTGTTACTATTTATTTTTGCTTTATCATTTATAATAATTTTAATGCAGTAATCTCAAAAGTTGTCACTTTACGAGAAGACAAAATAATCACTTATTAGCACTAACAAGGGCAATCCAGACAGAGGAATCGAGATAATAAAATAGGTGCAAAATGAGCTTAAAGATTTGAAAAAGTAATTTCCTCAGAGCATGCAATAATTAAGCTCACTGTAAGTAATTTGTCTTAACAATTTGGCATGCGCATATAACAAGAAGAACAAACTTAGAGCGAGTCTGTACCAGTTGCACTTAGCATCTGAGTTGTAATCACTGATATTTCCAAACATAGTTAACTCTAACAACGCGGACTGGTTGCACCAAGTGGCGACTACTCACTCGAATATGTGTGCAGTGTTGTCACAGATGGGCGAGCACGACAAAGCGCACAAATAAATAAATAAAGCAATTTAATTGATGTTAAAAACACCATAAACATCGCAAAGTGACGCCCTGGTTGTGTTTTATTTCAACTGTGCAGTATAACTTTAGCATATGAACAAACTTAACGAAGCGCATAGGATGGCTGAGAAAGGGTACAATCTGGCTGTCACTTCCAATAAATAAATGGAAAATAGATTTGTATAACAGCTCGAAAAACTAGAGTAAAAAATAAAGAAAAGATAGAAGAAAATAGCTAGTCACATGCTACACAATATCAAAATGAGAAATAAGTCTCAAAGTGATGACAGATAGTCATTTGGGAAAAGAGGTAATAGCTTAAATTACATTTCTAGCAAGAACATGAATGATAATGCAGAAAGTACAGGGCTTCATTACGACATTAGTAAATAATTTTCAGTATACACGATTGACCCAAGATTGATTAAATCATCAAAGAATGCTCGAAGGAGTTAGTATCCTACTATCAAGCTACCTAATTTTAATGAGGCTGAAAATAAGAAGAATCTGACTTTAGGACTGGAACAACGTAAAAAAATAATTTCACTGTATGAACCAAAATCAAGAGAGCGGAGAATACCTAAAAATCAGAGACTGAGTCTGAAAAGGAGATAGGACACTCTTTAAAAACTGCTTGCAGGTCAGGCTATCTGAAGGAATTGTTAATTTTAATAACTTAATTTCAAATCGATAATTTATTGCCGATTGTTTTATTTTTTTGAATTAGTGAAATTTTGCCAATTGATTATGTCAGAAATATAAAATGCATTATGGATATTCCGCTTCCCTAAATTGACAATATAAATATTGTGCATCAATTTAAGAATTATCATCGAAATGCTTGGTGTATAATTCCATCGCGATAAGCCGACATCGAGTCACTCTCTTAAGAGAAACCCAGAAAGCACATCTCGCATTAAAGGAGAGAAATCGCCAAGAAACTAACTCATACATCAAAACCCTCAGTAAATTTAAAACTTATTCGTTAAATAAATCAAGAGGGCTCAATAACTCGCTAACAGGATTTAATCTGAACTAGTAAAGTAGCGTAAAAGTGTTGAGCTCACTTTTTTGTAATAACTACGAGAAATGGAATAGTCAATCAGGATCAAAAATATATTAATTCGAGAACTATAAACTGAGCTAGCTTCATTGAAAGGACCAACTTCAGCGAAAAGCATAAAAGATTACAATCCCAATTTAATCCTTTCCCAGTAGTTATCTCATAATATTACTGCCATAGTAGAGCTGCGTAAGGAAATGAAGTAGAAAAAGAATCATTTGGCTTACAAAAGACAGTAGGCTCATGATACTTATCAGAAGTATGCTCAAAAGTGCAAAGCAGAAATGAAATAAGTTATCAATTATGTTAAATTTGTAGACAATTTCGAGAAGAAGCGCAGATAAAACTTTATGAATAACAAAAACGACAAACTAAAAAGCAGTAATAAGAAATTGCTATCAGCAATTGGATAAGATCGTAGAATGGAGTTAATCAGTAACAATGCTCATATTGATAAAAATCTGAACCAGGTTAAGGATACCATCAATCACAAATCAGTTGCCTAGATTGCCATAAGAAACTAAAAGAAAAAGCACAAGCAATAAATGAACAATTTTATGAGCAAATTGGAATTCTTAAAGGACTAAGATAGCCTGCTGCAATAGAAAATACGAACCAAAGAATTGGAATTAAAAAGTGCATAAATGCGATTTAACTAGAGTCGAAGTAAGCCTGATAAATTTATGCAGCAGAGTCGGCGGTCTGATAAACTGAAAACACTTATTTGATGCTTATTTTAATTTTACCATAGAAAAAGAATAAAAAATATAAAGTAAATTTCAAGGAGAGGGTGAGTGATATGTAAAGGAAACTCTCGGTTTTGGCTTAAAAGTTTTGTTTTTCATGAATTTATGCTCAGTAACCCCGTTAGGTTTTAACATTACATTAGAGGAGGTACTAAATCGATTTTGATGTAGATTTTAGTTACTTAAAAAAGGCGTTGATTGAAGAGAAAATTTCTAGTTTCTTTGCTCAAAACTCTTTGGTTTTGATCCACTTTTAGGAGTCTCACCATTACGTGAAGAAGATTTTCTTTCTTTTTCTAAAATTTTACCTTTGACTTTGTAAAAATTAACTTTGTCTTTATTTCTATGATTTTTGTTCCTAAGTTCAAAACTTTGAAGGTGAGCAATATGCATATCAATAGTGTTTCGCAGACTTAAATTTGGAGTTGTCCTATGAGTTTCCTTCCTGTTAGTGGGAGTCAGCTTTTTATTTCTATTGTTCTTTGGAATGTAAAAATTTTTAATAGTATCAGAAATTTTATGTGGACTTGGTCTCTACTAAAATCCTTAAATTTAAACTTAAATATGTGTTTTGCTCCTATTTTTACTATGATGCTCTGACACACCATTTTCATTACTTTTATTCGCGTAAGGTACAAATTTAGGTGTACTTAAATCCATATTTCTACTATGACTATGCCCATTCTAGTGATGACTGCTGTGGTTAGAATAATTATGATGTGAGGATAGTCCGTTTGACTTGATGCTATTGTTCATTGTAAAATTGCCGTTCTTTGTTGCACTTTCGTAGCTGATAGACGCATCGCCTATTTCTACAACGAAAATACACTATTTTTCAATGAGGACATAATATTTTTTATCCGCGTTCACTATTTTGGCCACATTCTCACCTATAATTTCGAAGTGGATTGTCAGAAAGTTGAGGGAGAACAGCTTCAGTTATTATATCGGCGTTAAAGGTTGATTTATTGAACTGATTTGCTATTTGAATATTTTGGACACCAATTGCTATAGGGTCCTGTTTGTGTTAAGGAAATGCGATATCGATTTAGAGTACTGAAAGTAGCACAAATTCTCTACCAGCTGCTTCTGCTCGGCCATGGACAGATATTTTTCACTGAGCTGGTACAGAGTATATTTGATTCTGACAAGAGATTGCTGTTGCAGTTCGCTAGTACTTCCACTCATGCTGCCTGGTTTACTGCCATTAAGTAGACAATAAATGAGGGCTTCAATCAAGACCTGCATGCCGTATCCTACCCATAGGATCTGATAGTCTTCACCCGTATGGATACTGTTTATTAGATCATGTAACCGCCACCGATTGAAACGCTCGCTCTTAATGGACTAATATTCCCTGGGTTCAGTGCGGGCCGTATCAAAGCGGGTGTTTATTCGAGAGTACTCGAAATCGATCACTTTTTGAGATATTTAGCGGTGACTCATTAGGGTATAAAATTTTATTTATTTATTAGTACATAAACATCAAGAGCATCAACACTCCAGAGCATAACACAAGAACTTATTTTAGCACTGCCGGTCATTAAGTCAATATAAATGCAGATTTATAAGTTTGATACTGAACAGTTGTTTGATTGAATATAAAATAGAGTAAAATTAATTAAATTATGTGATGGACTAGTAATTTTTCTATAATGGAAGCATGCCAACCCCTCCACAAATAACAAAACCACCAGCAGTTTAAATTTGGTAACTCTTGCCTGCTATTTTTCTTCGAGGAGACTCCCATTGACCAGAAAGCATCACAGTCAGTTCTTAAACCTGGTTTGCGAAGATCTAATTTGGTGTCCGAGTGCCAGCCTCGAAAAAAATTACAGTATGGTAAATAAAATAGCCCGACTAATCATACCCAAAATGTGAAACCTTCGACTTGTAGTGGAAGTAGGGTGAAAAATCTATATTCTACAATCAGCCGCGGCGAGACTACTGACAGGTCAGGCCGAAAAACTGACCACAAAAAGTGTGAAAAGCAACAGTAGTTTATTAAGAAAGTGAATGCCACTGAGCAGCAAAAATAGTGCAAACAAAAATAGTAACATATTAAAGTCGAAATAGAAGAAAAAAGTATAATCTTAAGTAGTAAATAAATTATGTAATTGTTTGGATATCATCATAAATTGTATCATTAACAAATTGATTACTTAATCATGGGCAGGACACAGTAAATTCAAGTTAACCAGTCTCAAAATTAAATAGTGCAAACCCCTTTGACACAAGAAAATAATTCATCTACCCAATACCCTTCACATGCTGAGCGAGCTCCCATATTTTTACAGTTTCAAAGCAAGCCACTAACAAATGGCTATGATAAGTTAGTAAATTTAAATTTGAAGTAGAGTAGATACCTTGATCAATAGTTCTGCATATAAGATATTCTTGGAAAAGATCATCAGCAAATAGTATACATTTCGCCCTCAGCAACCTTAAGATTATTTCCGAACAACACTCAACACTCATTATAATTAAAGCAGCATGCTTCTGATCTGCCAATGGTCAATTTCATGAAATTCATGCACCAATCAGACTCTCGATTTTTTACCAGATTGATTGAACCTCCTATTAACAATGTTTTCGCAGTCTGGTTATTCTATGAAAGCTGTTTTCAACCCATTATAATTGATGGATACTTTCCCACTCACATTGGCCTGCACTCATAGAACAATAATGAAAATTTATGGATTGCCATATTCAGTAAATGTATTTGCAAATTGTTTAACACTCTTGACATTAAGAAACTTAAGAAAATCAGTCCCTCATAAATTTACCAATTAGTTACGGGATTTCAATTGAAAACAGTTAAAACGCAATAATTAGCACAATCTACTGATAAATTAAGTGATTTGTGCAAACATGCTAGAAAAAAGAATAAAACTATATTTTACAGTAGAGATGGAATCTTCAAGCAAGTCACTTAAAACTAATGTAAATAATTAAGTCTCTAACTTTCAACAATTAATAAATAAGTTTCCACTTAGCGCTCATAGCTTGAGCTCTATTTGCTTCCTGCGTTCAAGAATCACTTTATTTCAAGCGTATCTGTCTTTAGAAAAGCAGTAACTAAGTTTGAAATTGAGTGTTCATACCAATGCAGCATATCATTTATCGCTCCTAAGTCAGAAATAGGAAAGCACTTGCGAGTGTACATTTACAAGCAAAACGAAGACAAGCTGAGTCTTGTATACGAAGTGATCCCATCAGCTTCAAATTGGACAAAATTGAAATCAGGCAACTATAAACTGTTCTATGAAGATACGTGCAAAGCTATGGAGCATTTCTTCGATAAGACTAAAAAAAACCAAGATTATATTCAAGATAGAGACAGCACTTACTCAATGACAATAATGACGAGCTGTGAAGTTAAACTAACGAAATAGTAAATTTTATTCAAAAGTTAGGACACAATCCAAGATTCACTACACTACTATTCTATATCATGAGCTATTTTTACTATATTTACAATTTTACTTTGTTTGATACAATATGAATGATATGATATGATTCACTGATAAATAATAATTAGACTCACATTAGCTTACAGATGAAAGCCTAATAGAA
>APMI01003947.1_pt1 | contig 24027 bp, 22 predicted proteins | sample 667938 | NCBI WGS metagenome assembly APMI01 (sample SAMN01084076, study PRJNA167559) | wastewater metagenome | biome: Wastewater | place: Denmark: Ejby Moelle, Odense | collected 2011-11-28
ACATTTTTTTGCTTAGTCTTTCTTTACCAATGTTTTGTGAGGCTTGCCTAATGTGGACAGCACTTCCGATATGCTACCACTTACTTCCAGTTTACTTCCGATGTGAGCAGTACCTCGCGCTGTATAAATATAAATATGTTTACTATTTACTCACCACATGAGTACTTTCTATCTGCGCTCATGCGAAAAGTTCCCATTTCCGATTCAACTATAATTTCCGATTGAAAATGGCCAATCCTGAGAAATCCTTTACGGGCATACCATATGCAATAAATGATAATTTCCGATAATTACCGATTCGGAAATTATGCCGCGCGGTCTAAGAGAAAGTTCCAGTTGTTTCGGTTTGCGGAGGAATCGAAACCTCACCAATTAAATCTAATCTGGGCAGTTCCTTCGCTATCGCTCAGGATGACAGGCGAGTTATGCAAGATGCCCGATCGGGCATAAAATAAAATCGGGCATTTCCTAACAGTGTTAGGCGATTGAAATGCTTTCTCAGCCTATCATATGACGATAAAAATAGCATGCCCGATTTGTGCCCGACCGTGCGGCCGGGCGGGCCCGATTCGGACATTTGATGCCCGAACGATGCCCTATATTTATTAAGCCAGTGTTTAAATCCGGGCGAAATCCCGCTAAAATGCAGAATTTCTGCTTCCACATTTCAAAGAACTATTAGATAATGTGACAACGTGGAGACAGTGCTTAACAGCAGCAACAGGCCTTCAAAGAACCACATTGTTGCCTATCAAAAAATGATAGCCAAGCTCCCGAAAAAAATCGGGACTAGTCGCAATATACGTTCGTTAACAAGCCAAAAGCAAAAATAGATATCCACATTTTGGACCATTTTCGGTGTGGCAAATTTTGAAGAACACTCACCAAAATTGAGCATCCAGTGGCGGTGTTATTCACTTATATTTACGTTTCAAAATTTACGAATGAAATACTTCCTCATTCTCGCATTATCCATTCTATGCTCCAGCGCCCAGGCCCAAAGGAATGTCCCCGCCACCAATGAGTTCAAAGTCACCGGTGATATAAAGGCAGAGCGAACATTCCGCATCAGCGATATTGAAAAATACAGGCAAGCTGATTTAGGCGACATCTCTATCAAGAATCATAAAGGCGAGGAAAAAAGCCTCATCCATAAAGTGAAAGGCGTGCTGCTCAAGTCCATATTGGATAGCGTAGGCATCAGTATCGATAAGCCCAAGGAACTAAGCGAATACTACTTCATCTTCATAGCCTCTGATGGCTATAAAAATGTTTACTCCTGGAACGAGATATTCAACAGCCCCATTGGCGACAAGCTCTACATACTTACAGGCAAAGATGGCAAAGGTATGGCCGAAATGGATGGACATATACTCGTCTTATCCATGGCCGATTTTAACACCGGCAGCCGCTACCTAAAGGGCCTCGCAACAATAGAAGTGAAGCGGGTTAAATAACCTAGTCTTTCACGAAGCGGGAAACCTGTACCTCATGCTGCATGCTGATCTTCACAAAGTATAGACCCTTTGGCCAGTCCGCAACAGGTATATTCACCGCATTGTCCTTTAGTCCCTTTACATCGAGGCTGTATATTAAGCTGCCCTGTGCATTTATTACCTCCAGCCCTGTAGCTTCAGCTTTGCCATATTGACGCCAGTTGATCGCGATGTTATCTTTGGCAGGATTAGGGTAGATGCTGATGCTTTTGCCTCCTGCATTTACATTCGCCACAGCAGCAGGGTTGCAGTTACCGGTGCCCCAGATACAGTCTGCATATTCAGGATGGTCTATGAATGGGTTGCGGTTGTGCTGGATATTATATGCAGCATTGTTCCGGTCTATTTCCTTTTGGCTCACCGGGTCGTTATGATGCCATTCCAGCAGCATTTGCACAGCCCATGGTTTCAGATTCACCTGCGTTGCCATCGCATAGTTGCTATTGAATAGGGCACTGTCGGCCCAGTAGCAGGTTGATACATAAAAGTAGTTACGTGCTATATCCCCTTTAAACGAATCAATGGGCTCAAAGCAGGTGCCGCCCGGTGCACCGGGGTAGGTATTATTACCCAGCTTGCTGCCATTGGTGGAGGTAAAGGTTGCGGTACCCACTTTCCCGTAAGGATAATCGCTCCTTTTGCCATTCACCCAATAGTCTGTAGGCATCACGATGAACAGGTCGGTATACATTGGGGGATTGCTGTTGAAAAAGGTCTTTGGCCAGGTATGCTCGCGGTTATAGCAACCGTCTTCAGCATTGGGGCTGTTGGCACCACATTGGTCCACCTGGTAGGTATACTCATATGCCGGCGTGCCACCCGGCTTATCCGAATAGATGTCCCATATTTTCCCGCTCGGCTTCCGGTCGGTATTATAATAGGCGCTCCACAGGCCGGGCGTATATGTAAGCTCCGTGTGGTTCCTTATAATATTCCGTAATGCGATGCGTAAGGGCTGCCCGTTCAGGTTTGAAGCGTTGTCATAATAACCGGGGGGTATCTGCGCAAGAGCTAAAAATGGCAGGGCGACAAATACTAATAAAATAAATCTCTTCAATGGTCAGTGTTTCGGCAAAACTACAGGAGCAACTTTACCCCCAGTTTAAATTACTGTTATGCTTTTCAATTATAATTTTATCCTTTAACCAGTATCTTTGCGCCATGCAAATTTTAGACGGTATCCTTGTATCCGAGCATATAAAGGCTCAGCTTAAAACAGAGGCAGCACAGTTAAAAGCGAAAGGCGGTAAAATACCTCACCTTGCCGCTATACTTGTGGGCAATAATCCTGCAAGTGAGGCATACGTAGGCAATAAGGTGAAAACCTGTGCTGAACTGGGATTTAATTCGACCTTGCTTCGTTTCGATCCATCTATCTCTGAAAAGGACCTTGTAGACCAGGTAAAGAAGCTGAATGAAGATGACGATGTGGATGGTATACTGGTGCAGCTTCCCCTGCCCGATCATATCTCCGGCGACCTGATCATCAATACGATCGATCCGGCGAAAGATGTGGATGGTTTCCATCCTATATCGCAAGGCAAGATGATGTTGGGTCAACCTACCTTCCTGCCGGCTACACCATATGGCATAATGCTGATGCTGGAGCACTACAATATTGATGTTGCAGGTATGAACTGCGTGGTGATAGGCCGCAGTAATATAGTAGGCACACCAATGACCATATTGCTTAGCCGCAATGGCAAACCGGGCAATGCTACAGTGACGCTATGCCACTCGCGCACCCGCAACCTGAAAGAGATAACACAAAAAGCAGACCTTATAGTTGCTGCCATAGGCAGGCCAAAATTCGTGACCGCGGATATGGTACGCGAAGGCGCTATCATAATAGATGTAGGCATCAACCGAATAGACGATGCTACACGTAAGAGTGGCAGCAGGCTGGTGGGCGATGTGGATTATGATAATGTTGCGCCATTGTGCAGCTATATAACCCCTGTGCCCAAAGGCGTAGGCCCCATGACCATTTGCGGACTGATGAAGAACACACTTGAGGCAGCTAAGTTGCCCAAATCAAAATACAATTGATAAGCAGCGACCTCATACAAAATAATACCATGTCCTATCCTGTGATGGAGCACTTCTATACCCTGCAGGGTGAGGGTGCTTACAGCGGGCAGGCAGCTTACTTCATCCGCCTGGGCGGTTGTGATGTGGGCTGTGTATGGTGCGATGTAAAAGAGAGTTGGGATGCATCGGTACACCCGACTATGAAGGTAGACGAGATCGTTGCACTGGCATCGGCACAGCCCGGCCGTATCGCGGTAATAACAGGTGGCGAGCCGGCCATGTACAACCTTACAGCTCTTTGCGATGCCTTACACAGCAAAGGTTTCAGGGTGCATATAGAAACATCGGGCGCTTACCCCATACGTGGCAGCTTCGACTGGATAACACTATCGCCAAAGAAATTCAAAGCGCCGATAGATGAAAGCCTTGCGAAAGCAAACGAATTGAAAGTAGTAGTTTACAACAAGTCGGACTTTAAGTGGGGCGAGGAGCATGCACAGAAAGTTTCGGATAAATGCATCCTGTACCTGCAGCCCGAATGGAGCAAGAAAGAGGAAATGACCCCATCCATTATCAGCTATATACAAGCGCATCCTGAATGGCAGCTATCTTTACAAACACATAAATACATCAATATACCATAACATGACTTGGCTCCAGGTAATCATTCTCAGCATAGTAGAAGGCATCACGGAATTTCTTCCCGTTTCGTCCACAGGCCATATGATCATTGCCAGCTCCATCATGGGCATCAGTGCTGATGACTTTACCAAGCTGTTCGAGGTCTGCGTGCAACCCGGGGCTATACTGGCAGTGGTTATCCTGTACTGGAAAAGGTTTTTCAACTTCAAGAGCTTCAATTTTTATTTCAAACTTTTCGTTGCAGTTGTGCCAGCCTTAGCGCTCGGCTATCTCCTTTCCGATAAAATTGATGAGCTGCTCGAAAGCCCTGTTACGGTTGCTATGTCATTTATTGCAGGTGGCATAGTACTGCTCTTTGTAGATAAGCTATTCAACAGGGCCAGCATCGAGACCGATGAAAAGCTCAGTTACCTCAATAGCTTCAGCATAGGCCTTTGGCAGGTTATCGCTATGATACCCGGTGTAAGCCGTAGTGCAGCAACCATCATTGGCGGTATGCAGCAAAAGTTATCCCGCAAGTTTGCGGCGGAGTTCTCCTTCTTTTTAGCAGTGCCAACTCTATGCGCCGCAGCAGGCTATAAGATATTAAAGGCTATCAAAGAGCAGCCCGATATGCTTAAGAGCAAAGAGAACCTCTTAGCCCTGGGCGTTGGTAATGCCATCGCCTTTATAGTGGCTATGATCGCTATTAAGACATTCATCCAATACCTGCAGAAGCACTCCTTCCGTGCATTCGGTGTGTATCGCATACTGGCAGGCATTCTCATACTCTGCCTTTTATACGCCAACATCATAAAAAAGGAGCATGGCGCTGCAGCCGGTGAGCAGGCCAAAACAACGATCGTAAAAAGCAGCTTGAAAACAGGCAAGGCCTAAGGCGTGCCCCAGTGCTCGAACAGCAGGTTCAGGTAATGGTTCTCTTCTTTGGTGATCACATTGTCGGCCTTGGCAAGATCTATAGCAAATGCAAGCAGGCTGTGCCTTTCGGCTTCCGTAGCATCGTCATAAAAATCGTCCATTGCCTTTATAAAGTGCCGCTCCCATTCATCGGGCCTTAGGTTGCTGATCACTTCCATCTGCTTATCCAGGTTCACCCGGAAGGGGAACTCTGTAACAAGATAGTTGCGTATCACAACATCTTCAGCCGTGGTCACACGAAAATCCACTGCTGATAATATCATCAGCAGGTGGTACCCGGCTATTGTTTTATTCATGCGGTGGTTAGGCATAGTTCGTCTTGTTAGCTTTGCGCTGCAAGTAAGAGGTCCAGGTCGGTATATTTAAAGTTAAACCTTCGTGCAATAGGGGCATTGGTCACGCAGCCCTTATACATGTATACCCCGTTCCTGATACCGGTCTTACCCTGTATCAGGCCTTCCATTCCACCCATATCGGCACACTGCAGCAATATGGGCATGAGTACATTGCTAATAGAGCGCGATGCCGTGCGTGAAACGGAAGAAGCAATATTTGGTACACAATAGTGTATCACGTCATATTTTTTGTAGATCGGCTTTTCATGCGAGGTCACATGCGAGGTGGCAAAGCAGCCCCCCCTGTCAATGCTCACATCTATTATCACAGAGCCAGCCTTCATATGGCTCACCATCTCGTCGGATACCACTACAGGTGTAATACCGTTCACAGGCTTCAAAGCACCTACTGCCACATCAGCGTTCATCAGCTCCTGTGCCAGTGTCACCGGCTCCAGTACCGAGGTGAAACATCTTGTGCCTACATTATTCTGCAGGCGCATCAAGCGATATATTGAGTTGTCAAAAACCTTTACTGATGCCCCAAGGCCCAATGCAGTCCTTGCAGCAAACTCACCTACTACACCCGCGCCAATGATCAAGACCTCGGCGGGTGGCACACCCGATATCCCTCCAAGCAGTATACCCTTGCCATTGTGCACATTACTCAGGTATTTAGCGGCAGTAAGTATGGCCGAACTACCTGCTATCTCGCTCATAGAGCGCACAATGGGGTAAGAACCTGCATCATCTTTTATAGACTCAAGTGCTATGGCTATGATCTTCTTCTGCATCAGCATCTCCAGCATATCCGCCTTCAGGAAGGGCAGGTGTATGGGAGAAATAACCACCTGATTGGGCTGCAGCAACTCCACTTCCTCATCGGACACAGGTGCAGATTTGATGATCGTCGTAGCCTTGTAAAGCTCTGCCTTGTCGTACACTATGCGTGCACCGGCCTCGCTGTAATCACTGTCGAAATAGAAAGAACCTTCGCCGGCTGCATGTTCTACGGCTACATCGTGGCCATTGTTCACCAGCACATTTACTGCTTCGGGTGTGAGTGCTACCCTGTTCTCCTGGTAAGAGGTCTCCTTGGGTATGCCTATAAAAAGCTGCTTTTTCTTCGGCAGTATCTCCAGGGTTTCTTCCAGTGGAATGTAGGAAAACGATGGTGAAATATATGGTTTTTTGCTTACGCCAGCCACGGGATGCGGTTTTGCTTAAATATACAAAACTACTTATTATTAAAGAAGTTTTTTAACAGCTTAAATGATGTTAACATTACATTCTAATACCTTATTTATAGGAGGGCTTAGATAAGGTTTTGTACCTTTAAATCATAAATTTGCAGCCACCCGCATTATTGGGCTTATGTTAAGACAGTCGCACCACCAGAGATTACTACAAAAATTATCACCCCAGCAAATTCAGCTAATGAAGTTGCTGCAGATACCTACTGCCAACCTCGAAGAGCGTATAAAAGAAGAACTGGAAGAGAATCCCGCGCTGGAAACCGGCAATGAAGACGGCGCCCAGGACGAATACAACCTTGATGATAATAATACCGATGAGTATGATGGTGAAGGCGATGACCCGGATGTGGAGCTAAGCAACGACGGAGCAGACAAAGTGGACCTGGATGACTTTTTAAGGCAGGAAGATGATGAAAAAGGAAGCGACTATGGCGACTACTACGGCGACACTGAAGAGAAACAAAGTACGCCGGTAAGTGTTGAAACCAGTTTTCACGAACACCTGCTGGACCAGCTGGGTATGCTGGAGCTGGACGAACGTTCACATAGCATAGCAGAGCAGGTGATAGGCAGCCTGGACGAAGACGGCTACCTGCGCAGGGAACCAACTGCCATTGTGGATGATCTTGCCTTTGGCAGGAACATACATACTAATATGGACGAGGTAATGGACATCATCATCTCCATCCAGGGATTTGACCCGGCGGGTGTAGGTGCATGGACCTTGCAGGAATGCCTTTTGCTGCAATTAAAGAGATTGCCCCAAACCAAGGAGACAAAGAATGCTATCGCCATTATCGACAAATATTTCAACGAGTTCATAAAGAAACACTACGATAAAATCCAGCGCCAGTTGGGGCTGAATAACGAGGATTTTAAAGAGGTCATCAATGTTATCATAAAGCTAAACCCAAAACCGGGTGCTGCCTTTGCAGTGCTCAACAAGGCCGAGAGTTATGTGATACCCGATTTCTTTGTTTTCAATAATAATGGTTTCCTCGAGCTCTCCCTCAATTCGAAGAACGCACCTGAACTCCGGGTATCCGAAGGCTATAAAGAAATGATGCGGGCCTATGAGCGCAGCGAGAAGAGGGATAAACGCCAGCGTGAAGCAGTGCTATTCATCAAGCAAAAGCTGGACTCTGCGAAATGGTTCATAGATGCTATCAAGCAGCGCCAACATACCCTGTTGCATACTATGCAGGCAATAATGGATTTTCAGAAAGAGTTCTTCCTTACCGGCGATGATACCAGCCTGAAGCCAATGATATTGAAAGACATCGCCCTTGTTACGGGCCTCGATGTATCTACAGTTTCACGCGTGGCGAACAGCAAATTTGTGCAAACCGAATTTGGCACTTACAAGCTTAAATATTTCTTCTCGGAAGCATTGCAGACAGATAGCGGCGAGGAAGTATCGACCCGCGAGGTAAAATCTATACTCTCAGAAATAATAGGCAGCGAGAATAAACGCAAGCCTCACTCGGATGAAAAACTCACCGAAATGCTGCAGGAAAAAGGTTACAATATAGCCCGCCGTACTGTAGCCAAATACAGGGAACAGCTGAACATACCGGTGGCGAGGTTGAGGAAAGAATTATAAACTAACGCTTCTTATACTTCTTAGCGACAGCATCAAGCGTGTTGTAGAATTGCTTGCCATACTTGCGGATCAGCGGCTCTTTCAGGAATTGATAAACAGGCACCTTTAATTTATCACCCAATTTACATGCAGGACTGCAAAGGCTTTCACGAGGTTCGTAATTCACGGCTTCATAGCCCGGCATCTCTTTTATGCGCAAGGGGTATAAATGACAGGATATCGGCTTCTTAAAATCAATGAGCCCGTCTTTATGGGCTTTTTCAATAGCGCATTTTACAATGCCCATTTCGTCTGTGTAGCCGTAAGCACATATGCCTCCGTTTACCGCAGGTGTTACATAACCAAACTCGGCATCGAAAGTATGTGTGCCTTGCTTCTCTATCTCTGCTACATATTCGTCGCGCAGGTAGTGTTTTATTTTTGGGTATATATCGGCCAGTATTTTTGTTTCCTCTTTGGTAAGGGGTGCACCGCAATCGCCATCCACACAGCAGCCGCCTTTGCATTTCTGCAGGTCGCACACGAAGTTCTCTTCTATCACATCATCGCTCAGCAGCACCTTATCTATCGCTATCATTATTTACGGTTTGGAATGCAAAGATAATTATTCAAAAACAAAACCCGGCGCTAGATGCACCGGGCCTGATATTATGAGGCCTTTCGGCCGTTTCTGCATTATTTACATGTTGATGAAGTTCATCAGCATATCATACCTGTCGCGCATGTTTTCATCATTGCTGTGCTCGCCAAATACATCTTTTACCATATAGTCGTGACGCTCGAAGGATGATATCACTGCACCGAGGTCTGTACGGTTAGTCTTTATGGTCACTTCTATCTTACCGGTATGCACGTTATTCCTTAGCTGCGTGCTGATGATGAGTACATCCTCGTTCTCACATATGCGCGCTATTTCCACCAGCGAATAGTTCCTTGGTTCCAGTTCCAGCACTATGATAGCACCGGGGTTATCAAGGCCGCTACTTTCCGTGATATACGTTAGCAAACCACTCCTTGTAATAGCACCGAGGTAGTTGTTGCTGCCATCTATCACGGGTACTATGCTCAGGTTATGCTGGTGCGCTATACGCATTGCATCGTAAGGGTGGCTATTAGAAAACACCGCCGGCCTGTAGCTTAAAAAATCCGCTTTACTTAGTGGCGCTTCAGGCATTTCCCAGTCCAACACATCATTTTCAAGTATCAGTGCCTTGTATTGCTGGTCTTCTATGAGGGGGAGATGGGTAAAGTTATTTTCTTCCATCAGCGATAATGCCCTGCTCCCGGTGTCGGTCAGCTCCAATGTGGGTACTACGGGCGATATCAGTTGTTCTATGTTCATTTCGTCTACACGTTCTATTTACATGCTCCAACTATACTAATACAAATCTTGCACCAGTTTTGTTCGTTTCCACAATTATAACAGTAAGATGACAATTTTTAACCTTTGTGTTTGGCGAGAAACTCATCCAGTATCTTGTTAAATTCCTCAGGAACCTCCATCATGGGCGCGTGGCCGCACTTATCTACAAAATGCAGCTCGGAATTGGGTAACAGTTTATGGAATTCTTCGGCCACCATGGGGGGAGTAATAGTGTCATTTTTACCCCAGATAAGGCAGGCAGGTGTTTTTATGTCCTGCAATTCGTCACCAAGATTGTGGCGTATGGCCGATTTGGCCAAGGAGATGATCTTTAAGGCCTTCAACCTGTTGTTGGTTATTGCAAACACTTCATCCACCAGTTCTTTACTGGCCATATTGGGATCGTAAAAGGTAAGTTCTGTCTTTTTCTTTACATACTCATAGTCGCCTCTCTTGGGGTAGGTTTCACCCATACCATTCTCAAAAAGGCCGGAGCTGCCGGTCAATGTGATAGTTTTAACAATTTCGGGGTGCTTCAAGGTATAAACCAGCCCTATATGCCCGCCTAATGAATTGCCCAGCAGGTGAACTTTCCTCAACTCACGTGCTTCTATGAATTTGCTCACATACTTTGCCAGGCCCGATACGGTAGTATCCAGCAAAATAAGGTCATACAGGGGTAACATCGGTATGATCACCTTATGTGTATGCCTAAAATGGTCAACAAGGTCCCTGAAGTTACTTAACGCACCAAACAAGCCATGAAGTAATACCAGTGGCTCTCCTTCTCCTTCTTCTACGAACTTAAATTTGCCGAAATGTTTGATTTCGTATTGCATTACTCTTTTTAAGATTTTGCGAAAATAACATTGTTTCAGGTAAAATACACAATATTGGCCTTTCGGTAACAATTTCTTCTCCTTACAATTTATATTTTTCTTACAAATATTTAGTATTAAAATTCACATTTCTGCAAGCTTATATTAAGTAACTTTGCGCTGCATTAATACCATCTATGCTACAGCAATACTGCCCCTCGCTCATACAGTACCGCCGCTTGTCTACGCGCGAGGTAAGGATCGGCAAGCTCTTACTGGGTAATGGGCATCCTATCCGTATCCAAACCATGACCACGACGGATACGATGGACACTGCGGCCACCGTGGCACAGAGTATACGCTGTATTGAAGCAGGTGCCGAGCTGGTGCGCATAACAGCGCCCAGCAAAAAAGAAGCGGAGAACCTGCTGCTGATAAAAAATGAGCTGCGAAAACAAGGGTATGATACACCGCTTGTTGCCGATATACACTACACACCAAATGCCGCCGAAATAGCTGCGCGTATCGTAGAAAAAGTGCGCGTAAACCCGGGCAATTACATAGACAAAAAGAAGTTTGATTTCATAGAGTACACCAATGCGGAGTATGCTGCAGAAGTGGACCGCATACGTGAGCGTTTTACCCCGCTGGTGAAAATTTGCAAAGAGTATGGCACAGCCATGCGCATAGGCACCAATCATGGCTCCCTGAGCGACCGCATCATGAGCCGATATGGCGATACGCCCATCGGCATGGTGGAGAGCGCCATGGAATTCCTGCGCATAGCAAGAGATGAAAGCTACCACGAGATCATACTCAGTATGAAATCGAGCAACCCGCTGGTGATGGTGCAAGCCTACCGACTGCTGGTGCAAAAGATGGATGAAGAGTTTGGTGAATGCTATCCATTACACCTGGGTGTTACGGAAGCAGGTGATGGTGAGGACGGGCGCATAAAAAGCGCTATCGGTATCGGTACATTGCTGGAAGATGGCATAGGCGATACCATTCGTGTGTCACTAACGGAAGATCCTGAATTTGAGATACCGGTTTGCCGCGATATTGTGAAGCGTTATGAAACCCGTGCATCGCATGCACCGATACAGCCACTTAGCGAACAGAAAAAAATACATCTTCCCTACGATGCTTTCTCTTACAAAAGGCGCAACAGTACTGCCGTAAATAATATAGGCGGCACGTACGTACCCGTAGTAGTCGCTGACTTTAGAGATGCAGCAACAATAGCACATACCGATCTCCATGCCATAGGCTATCAATACGATGAGGCCACAGACAAATGGACAATAGGCGATGGTGCGGCTGATTACATCTATACAGGCGATAAACTAATTGAGTTCGCACTACCAGGCACCTTACAAGTTATTTGCAATAGTAAAGTATGCCCTGCAACGGATGTGAAGTATCATGCGTTGCTGAGGCAGGAGGAATTTATTGAAGAGGCAAGCCATATCCCGGAGCTTCATTTCGTAGCTATTGATGCGAATGGGGACTGGGAACAATTGATGCAGGTAATTGCCAAAGTCAAAGAAAATGCGAACACAGTTTTGTGCATCAGCAGCAGCAATGCGCATGCTATGCCATCAGCAAGGCGTTTTCTTATTGAGTTGCTACAGCAGCAATGCACCAACCCTGTTATCCTTCAGGTGTACAGCAATGACACCAGTATCGACGAACAACTGATACACCTGGCTACCGAAACGGGTGCTTTATACCTGGATGGCTTTGGCGATGGCATTTGGTTGAAAAATGACCCGGCGCAGATACAAAACCAGAAAGTAAGTGGCCGCACTTATCTCCCCGTAAGTAACAATCACCAGTTCCTGAATAATACTGCTTTCTCTGTGTTGCAGGCTGTACGTACCCGCATCAGCAAAACAGAATACATAAGCTGCCCCAGTTGCGGCCGCACGCTCTTCGACCTGCAGGAAACTACAGCCAAGATACGTTCAGCCACTTCACACCTCAAAGGTCTTAAGATCGCCATTATGGGCTGTATCGTGAATGGCCCCGGCGAGATGGCCGATGCCGATTTTGGCTACGTAGGCAGTGGCCCCGGCAAAATAACTTTATACAAAGGCAAAGAAGTGGTAAAGCGGAATGTGCCTAGTGATATAGCGGTAGATGAATTGATATCTCTGTTGAAAGACAATGAGGCCTGGGTAGAGCCTGCAATTATGATATAGGTATCGCGCTCCCTTCGGCTACCAGTTTTTGCTCATCACGGCTCTTTTTATCCAGCACTACCAGCAAGGATATGGTCAGGAAAAAGAGACAACCTACTTTGTGTGTTTCCAGCAGCTCTGAGAAAAAGTTATTGATAAAGCCTGCGGCGAACATCATGGATATCCCCAGTGTTACGTTCTTGTAGAATTTATCCGTAAACCGGAAGTATATTTTTTGCGCCTGCGAAAAAACCAATGCTACCAGTATGGCATATAATATCATAGCCGGCCAGCCCTGCTCCACCAGCATGTAGAGGAAATAGTTGTGCGTGGTAGACCGTTCGAGGTTCCTGCTCACATAGGTACGGAAAGAAGTTACTGCGTAAGGTTTATAATAGTAGTAAAAGGCATTGGGGCCATAACCTGTTATAGGCCTGTCCTGGCTCATCCTGATACCCGCCACCCACCTGTACAAGCGCTCCATTGATGACATATCCTCGCCCCTGAAAGTTGCCACCACGTGATCGGCAAACTTCTTGTGCATGTAGGTCTTATTATAATTGGGCCTGTAGTCAATGTATTTATTATGCTGCACCATAAAAAACAACATAGCTGCCATGCACACATAAAAAACCGGCATTACGATATTGGCAAGCCTTAGCCTTGTGGCTACCCCTATAGCCAGTGAGAACACGATGGCCACCATTGCCGCGCGGGCAAAAGTGAAGTAAGTAGCAACCAGGAAAAATGCAATGAGTACAGCCAGTAATATCTTCAACCCGGGCCTGCCCTTCAGCATTGGGTATGCTACCAAAAGCAAGGGGAAGAACATAGATATCACCGTGGAATAGTCAACGTGGTTATAGTACAGGCCACGTACCGCTTTTTCCACCTTCATAAAGTGAAAGCCATAAGCCTTGTGCCTGATCAACACGATCACCATCGTTATGGAGAGTGCAGTAAGCAGCAGGAAGAAACCCCTCCGGAAATCTTTCTTATCCCTGAAAACAAAGAAGGGTATAACAAAAAACGATACCAGGAACCATGTTTTGGCCAATAAGAATTTGATAGAGAGGAAGGACTCTTTTGAGTAGTACACAGCCACTATCAGCCATACATACTGCAATAGCACCACCAGCACCAGCGGATTTCTCCACCAATGTTTAGGGAATATATCCGGGTGCCGAACAAACGTGACCCCAAACATGAGCAGGAGGAGCCACATGATAGGTTCATCGGGCACCGTTGTAGACAGTGTGCCACTAAAAAATTCAAGCTGTATGGAAAATGGGATGGAAAATAGTAGTATCCAGTAAGCGGTTTTCCAGTTAATGCCTACCAGCAATACAAACAGGTATATCACGGGCACGGCCAGCACCAGGTATGAGCCTGTGTATGCAAATGCTGCAATACTTACAAACAGTATTGCCAGGCTTATCCCCTGCCACCACTTATATTCCGCTAGCTGCTGCATTATCTTTCTACTGCTATCAGCTCACTGTAATATGTGGTCAGTAATACATACAGGCTGGCGAAGAAAAATCCTAAGAACAAGCTCGATGCCAGGATGATAATAATTCCGGGGCCTTTAGGTTCCACAGGTGGCTTCGCACTCGATGTTACCTGGAAGAAAGATATCTGGCCGGAGTCAACACCTGTTGAATACTGCTGTAGTAAGGAAGATATCTTGGCCCTGTCGGATACGGTCATGTCTTTTAATGACTCATAGTTTTGTATCAATTCAATATTCCTGCCCAGGTTCTTGCCATTTCCCCTTACAGCGCCCATCATGATATTATCCCTGTTGGGGCTTATTACATCGTATATGCCCGACTCTTCACGTATCCTTGCCAATGTATCGGTCAGCGCATTAATAATGCTATCCTGTTCCACCATTTTCGCTTTTAGCGAGTTGTGCACATTAGCCCGCATGGTATTGTATATACCGCGGTATGCGCGCTCCAGGTCTTTTTCTGCTTCATTGGCCACTATGGCAGCACGTTCAGGGTCTTCATCAATATAAGTGAGCTCCATCATACGCGTTTCCGTGCGCTTCAGGTCCATTTGCTTATGGAACATCTGCTTGAGCTTATTATACTGCTTACGGTCATTTACGTCCAGTTTGTACCATCCGTCAAGGCCTGTGCCTTTTATCACCTGCATCATTACGGTATCCGATTCGCCCAGCGCTATCACTTTGTCAATGTCGTCTTCGTCGCCAAAGTAATCCATCTTATTGGTCGACGCGCCAAACATGTTAACACGGTCGGAATAGAGTGGGTTGCTCACCAGGAACTCCGATTTGCCTTCAAATTTCTTCTTCCTGATAAGGCTAAAAACGCCGCCCAATACAAGGGCTATAACCGTTACGGTAAGGATAAAACGCCTGCGCTTACGCAAGGTCTGGGTAATATCTACCAGGTCGAAACGGGGAGTGCTCATCGTTATAATTCGGGGGTTAAAAAATATATATTTAAACTTAAGTATTTGCTGTTCAATTTCCTAATATTGCTATTCTTATATCACTGTTTCGCCGGCATGCATCTTTTCGGCATTTTCGGCAAACTGCAGCGCATCCAGCATCTCCTGTATATCACCGTTCATAAATGCATCTAAGGCATAGAGCGTCATATTGATGCGGTGGTCGGTTACCCTGCCCTGCGGAAAGTTATAGGTACGTATCTTGGCCGATCGGTCGCCGGTGCTTACCAGGCTCTTTCTCCGCCTTGATATTTCATCTTCCTGTTTCCTCACCTGCTCTTCATACAACTTGGTGCGCATCATCTCGGTAGCCTTCTCCCTGTTGCCCAGCTGGGTACGCTCTGTCTGGCAGGTTATCACCGTGCCGGTGGGTACGTGGGTCAGTATCACCTTCGTCTCCACCTTATTTACATTCTGCCCTCCTGCACCACCGCTTCGTGCGGTTTCCATTTTCAGGTCGCTTTCCTTTAGCTCAAAATCTATTTCCTCAGCCTCAGGCATTACCGCCACCGTAGCTGCCGATGTATGCACGCGGCCGCTGGCTTCTGTTGCCGGCACACGCTGTACGCGGTGCACCCCGCTTTCAAACTTCAGGGTCCCATACACATCTTCGCCCAGTACTTCCAGCTGCACTTCTTTATAGCCGCCCACTGTACCTTCCGTTTCGCTTAGTACAGATACTTTCCAGTTCCTCCTTTCGCAATAGCGCAGGTACATCCTCATCAGTTCGCCGGCAAAAAGGCTCGCTTCATCGCCACCGGTGCCTGCCCTTATTTCCAGTATCGCATTCTTCTCGTCCTGGGGGTCTTTGGGTATCAGCAACTGCCTTATTTCGTCTTCAAGTTTTATTTTTTCGGCTTCCTGCTTTTCCAGGTCTTCCTTCGCCATGTCACGCAGTTCCTCATCGCTTTCGCCATTCAGTACTTCGCGTGCAAAATCAATGCCTTCTATACATGCTATATAACGCTTACGGGCCTCAACTATTTTCTCAAGTTTGCGGTATTCACGGCTAGTTTGCGAAAAACGTTTGTTATCGCTTACTACTTCGGGGTTGGTCAAGGCTACACCCAGGTCTTCAAATCTGGCGTTAATAGCCTCCAGCTTGTCAATAAAGGAACTCATCTATTCAATTCAGGTGTGCGAAGTTACCATATTCACATGGATAATGATACATTTTTGCCAAAACATGCTTTGCTTGCTTTTTTTAAAAATGTCATGGTATTATTTGATCCATTTAGTATTTTTCCATCGAACTTCAATATGTTTAAATAAAAATATCACCTATACTCAATGGTATTTAGCAGCATTATTTTTATATTTTATTTTCTCCCTATTTTCTTCCTGGCTTATTATATAGCCGACAAGAAATTTAAAAATATAATAATATTACTCGGCAGCGTATTTTTCTATGCCTGGGGCGCACCTAAATTCATCTTCGTTATTCTTGGCACCACCTTCATCGATTTTTACCTGGTGCGGTTCATGGCCCGTGCCGTCAGCAAATACCTAAAGTCCCTCGTGCTTTTACTGTCCTTATCCATCAATCTCGGCCTCCTGTTCTATTTTAAGTATAGTAATTTCTTTGTTGATAATCTCAATCATTTCCTCAACCATTTCCATCAGCATACCATCACCTGGGAAAAACTTGCCCTGCCCATAGGGATATCATTTTATACCTTCGAGACGCTTACCTATGTGGTGGATGTCTATCGCGGGGTACACAGGCCCCTCAAGAACTTTTGGGACTACCAGTTATACATCATTCTCTTTCCCAAACTTATCGCAGGACCCATCATCCGTTACCACGATTTTGCAGGGCAGATCTACGACCATACAGAATATGAAAATCCCGACAACCGCTTACGCGGCTTGTATCGTTTCTTTATCGGCCTGGGCAAAAAGGTGCTTATTGCAAATGCTGTAGGCTCAGCCGCAGATGTAATATTTGCTATGCCACACGACCAGTTAGGTACGGCTACTGCCTGGCTGGGAGCGCTTAGTTATACTTTCCAGATATATTTCGACTTTTCAGGCTATTCGGACATGGCCATTGGCCTCGGCCTGATGATGGGCTTCAGGTTCCCGGAGAATTTCAACAACCCCTACACAGCCTTATCCATTACCGACTTCTGGCGTAAATGGCATATTACATTGGGCAACTGGATGCGTAACTACCTCTATATACCACTTGGCGGCAACCGGGTAAAAAGCAAATGGCGGCTATACTTTAATTTATGGTTCGTATTCCTTGCTTCCGGCCTTTGGCACGGGGCTGCCTGGGGCTTTATTGCCTGGGGGGCTTACCACGGCATTTTCCTGGTGCTCGAAAGGCTCTTCCTCGGCAAGTGGCTTGCAAAGCTCGGCAAAGCTGCTTTCCTGTATACTTTTTTTGTGGTCATGATAGGCTGGGTGTTTTTCAGGATAGAATATTTCCATTATTCACTGGAATACCTCGAGCGGATGTTCCACTGGTATGGCAATACTTATGACTGGAGACCCGAGGGACAGTTTTTCTACTTGCTGGCGGTAGCTGCTTTCTTTTCCTTTTTTACTTTATCAAAATGGGGACAAGCCATACAGCACAAAGTGTTTTTTGAACAGTATACTTTAAGGCGCCATTACGTAATGGTATTCCTGGTTTTGCTTTTGTGCATCATTTCTGCGGGCAGGATCACTATTTCTACTTTTAATCCTTTTATTTACTTCAGGTTTTAAGTATGAAAGCGGAGAAAATAAAGAACGGCCTGTTTATTTTTCTTTTTGGCTTGCTATTCCTGCCAATGCTGCAGCAAAACACAAAAATCGTTGACATTGATGTACTCAAAGGGTCTTTCCCGATCGCACCGAATAGTTATTTTTCAAAGACAAAATGGTTCGATGGTTCATACCAGGAGGAGAAATCCAAATACTTGAATGACGCCTTTGGCTTTCATGAATACATCGTACGTATCAATAACCAAATTGATTTTTCACTATTCAAGATGACACATACTGTCGATGTCATTGTGGGAAAACAAAATTATTTATACCAAAGCGACTATATAAAAGACTATAACAGGCAGAGCTTATTAGACTCGAACCGCGCCAGGGAAGTTTTGTTTAAGTTAAAACGTATACAAGATACATTCGAGGCAATGAATAAAACAATAATTATCGTACATGCCCCTTCCAAAGCAGATTACTTTCCCGAGTATCTGCCACCTGCCACAAACCCGAAAAAAGGAAACACTTATCGAGAGCTATATATGTACCTAGGCGACTCGCTTGGCCTTCATCAAATAGATTTCAATGCCTGGTTCCTGGCCTTGAAGCCTAAGTATACAAATACGCTCATATCCCGCACCGGCATACACTGGACAGCATTTGGCGCAGCATTTGCTGCCGATAGCCTGGTTAAATACACAGAGCGGCTGCGACATATCAGCATGCCTCATCCTTCATGGTCTGTGGTAGAACGTGTCGATACCGCAAGAGGCACAGACGATGACCTGGCGCAGATCATGAATGTGATCTTTCCTGTTGCGCACGATACCTTTTATTATCCCTGCATTGTTTATGATAGCGATTCAACCAAGACCAAGCCTAAAACTGTTTATCTCGGTGACAGCTTTGTTTGGACGCTGATAACTGACGGCCTGATGAAGAACGCAAACACCGAATGGAAGTACTGGAATTACTTTCATGATGAGATAGATCAGAAAACGATCGACCAGAATGTCTGGGGTACACCCATTGATAAAGTAGACTGGGTCAAATCAATGCTCAATGCAGATTGTATTGTTTTAGTATACACCTCGCACAACCTGGACGGATTTGGAAGTGGCTTTGTGGAAAAAGCATACGATTATTTCTACCCACATACAGATAATAAATAGGTCTTTTCAGTCGCTTCTCTAAAGCAAACATTTCACACCAATTTTATAGTATTTTAGCTTGAGTATGTACAGGTCGGTCTTTGTCGTTTTTCTTTTATGCCTGCAGGTTTACATGGTGCACCACTTCGGGCATTTAGGGCCTTTCCTGCATCCTGTTGCCCTTCTTGTTATATCGCTCGCCGTCCCGGCCTGCTACCTGTTTTTGTTATTGAACAATAAAAAAGCTAAAAACATCAGCACAAAATATGGATCTGGCTTTGCCGGTGCAGTTATAGGATCGGCAGGCATATTAGCATGCTTTTTCCTGTTTAGGGCAGCCATAATTGCGGTGCCAGATCCTGCTGATTATTCTGATGTTTTGCCACAGTTGACAAGCCAGTACTATGCATTCAGCAAAGGGCAATTTCCCTATTTCCCATTACAGCAAATTGGCTGGCACCCCTACCCTGTGTATATGCCCCTGCATTGGCTGCCAATAGGCTTAGCAGGGCTGATAGGACAAGATGTAAGGTGGGTGGGCTTCCTCTTCATCCTCCTTGCCTGCGGCATCTGGGGATATTTTGCAGGGAAGTACAGTGCTCATTTTTTCAAAAAAATTACCGCGATATTATTACCGGCGCTGGTATTCGCCCTAAGCATCTGCCTGAGCAAGGGCGACTATGTGCGCACATTTGAAACCGTCATCGCTGCATATTACCTGCTATTGGCAATAGGGCTGTCGCAGAAAAACCTGGCGATAACTGTTGCAGGCATTATTTGTTGCCTGCTGTCCCGCTACACACTTGTTTTTTGGATGCCACTGTTCTTCATCATTCTCTGGTTTAATACTTCCCTGAAAAATAATTTGCTTTCCTGGCTGAGCATTTTACTGGCAGTGTTGTTCATTTACATTTTTCCTTTTTACTTAAAGGACCCCTCTATTCTTATGAAGGGAATAAACTATCATAATGTGGCAGTACTTGGTGAATGGCAAGGCTATGCCGCAGTGCCCCGGGTCTCTTATACTTTCGACAATGGGGTCAATTTCGCGCTGTACTACTATCACTTTTTCCCGGGTAGCCTAGAGCACAGGATATGGTTGGCACGTGTACTGCAGGCCGCAAGTTTGCTGTTGCTGCTTTTTGCAGGGCTGATTGCTTACCGCAAGTGGAAAGAACGCATCTGTTTTTATGATCTTAGCCTCGTAATGCTGTATTTGTTCCTGCTATTTTTCTTTATGTTCGGGCCGCTTACCTACCAGTACTATTACCTGCCCCTGTTGATGATCTCAGCAATAATTTGCGCTAAGGCCATTCTTTTTGAAAGGAAAACGGCGGAGCAAACACCTGCCTAACCCAGGTCAATCTCAGTATTATCGCCTATGTTCAGGCTTTGGCTTAGTCCGCGCACAAAGGCATCATTGCCTATTATAGATGAGTGCAGTACTACTTCCATCAGCTCTGCATATGAGCCAATGATGGAGTCTTTAATGATAGATGACTCAATAGAAGTATGTTCGCCTATTGTTACATTGGGGCCGATAATAGAATGAGATATTTTGCAGCCTTCAGCAATGCTTACCGGAGGTATGATCACACTGGTTTCGTAGGTATGCGGGGCTTGCAGCCCTGCCTCTTCTGCCATTTGCTTCAGCAATATCGCATTGGTGGATAACAGCGATTCTTTTTTACCGCAGTCAAACCAGTTATTCACACGGAATGCCTGGAAGTTAATTCCATTCTCTATCATATGCTCCAGTGCATTGGTCAGGTGGTATTCACCTTCCTCGCCGGCACTGCTGCTGCTCATGTGTTTTTCCAGGGCATTGAATAGCTCTATTGTCTCCTTTATATAGTACACCCCCACCATCGCCATGTTCGACTTTGGTATTATTGGTTTCTCCACCACCTTCAGCACTCTGTCTGTACTACTCAGCTCGGCCACGCCAAAGCTTCTTGGGTCATCTACCTTTCTCACCCCTATCTGCGATACGCTGCTGTTTAACACCTCCCGCACATTATAGTCGCAAATGGTATCGCCCAGCACTATCAGCACTTCGTCCTCATTTTTCACGGCCTCGCGCGTTAGCCAAATTGCATGGCCCGTACCGCGCCGGTCGTTCTGCGTAACAAGTGTATAAGAAAGGTCAGGATAAGTTTTGGCTATATAGCGCTGTATCTTTTCGCCCAGGTAGCCAATCACGAAAACAAAATCGGTAACCCCTGCATCTATCAACTGGTCAACAATAACACTCAGGATGGTTTTGCCGGCTATGGGTATCAGTGCCTTTGGTTGTGTATATGTAAGCGGGCGTAATTTGGTACCTGCTCCGGCTACGGGAATGATTGCTTTCACAATATACGTTTTAGCTTATTGCAATTGCAGGTACACAATGTGTGCTGTACCATACTATAGCAGCGTGAAAATAGTATAAAACAGCCATATTGCACCGCTTTTTGCAGCTTTCTATGTTATCTTAAAACTAAAGGCTATAAGCATAACATGTTATGCTCATAGCCTCTTATATGTTTTATCACCTGGCTGTAAAGACCACTACAGCGTAGCTGCGTATTCTTTTAATTTAGCTACCATCACGTTCAGATTGCCGTGCATATCTGAAGCCGCACTGATAACAGCAGTATAGATATCCTGCTTCTTGATCATCAGGTTGGTCCATTTTTTCTTTTCAGTTTCATTGGCGGCGTCCCTGATCTTTGTCTTTATAGCGGCCATATCATTGCCCACCATTTGTTTCAGCTCAGTAAATTTCTGGTCAGCAACAGGTTGATTATTACGGGTAACACCTGCTTCAAACGCGTTTATTTTGGTTGTAAAGTCCGCACTTGCAGCACTGTGAACTTGCTTGGCGGTACTTGTGCCCTTACCGGCACTGTTTTTTGCAGCTTGCGCAAATACCATGGTACTTGTTACAGCCAGTATGCAGCAGGATAATACAAAACGTTTCATTATGTTATTTTTTTTAAAGTTACTAAAATTACTGAAAATTATTTTAATCACTATCCAAGACAGATGCTTCCTCCCCATATAGTTGGGTCTTATACTTCAATGAGGGCGAAATAATTATGTCGCCAAGGCCCAGAAGCTCCCATTTTTTGTCCACAGTGTGTATCGTTCGCCCATCAGCAACTATGATATTGGGCCACGGCCGCTCAAAACCGTCCAGTATGCGGGTCTTGCGGGTACCGTCCAATCCGAGTATATTTTTGTCTTTGCCGCCATATAGGTGGTCGCGGCGGGGATCAAGGTTATTGCAGAACCTCCAAAGCACATCGGCTATATCTCCTGCATCTACAGTGTGTTCTACATATAATATCATCTTAATGCCTTGCATTTCAGGCAACTCACAAAGCGCATCATGCAATGCTCTTACATGGTTTGGCCTGTCTTTGCGTACTGCCGCAAAAAGCACCGGGATACCCCAGTCTTTTACAGCTATATCATTGATGCTCACCAGTTCGGGGAATAATTGCTGCAATTTAATGGCAGAAAAGCCAGGGGCCGGCTTAAACGGCAACAGTGGTACAGTCATCTCCTCTTCCCACTTTTTCGTGCCGTCTATGCACATTTTTCCGCCAAAGCCCAGTTTTGAGCAGCTGTGGTCCAGCACATCCATGGGCCCCTGGCTGAAATAAACATCGGTAGCCGGGTTTACATTGTCAAATACATATTTGGCCAATGCCTTGTAATCGTCCAGTTTTACCTTCCCGTCCGTGAGTACCAATATCTTATTGAACATCATTTGCCCTGCCCCCCACATCGCGTTCATCACTTTTTGTCCCTGCCCTGCATATTCCTTATTGATGCTGGTAATAACAAGATTATGAAACACACCCTCCACAGGCATATTCATATCCTGTATTTCAGGCACCATGGTCATTTTTATCGGCGCAAGGAATATCCGCTCGGTTGCCTTGCCTATCCACGCATCCTCCTGCGGGGGTATGCCCACAATTGTTGCCGGGTATACCGCATCTTTGCGGTGCGTGATCGCAGTAACATGAAAGCGCGGGTAAAAATCGGGCAGCGAGTAGTAACCCGTATGGTCGCCAAAAGGCCCTTCCCATATTAGTTCTTCTTCCGTGTCCACATAGCCTTCTATAATAAAGTCGGCATCCGCCGGCACTTCTATTTCGGGTTGCGTAAGGCACTTTACCAGCTCCACGCTTTTCTTGCGCAGGAAACCGGCCAGCATATACTCATCTACATTCTCCGGCAACGGTGCTGTTGCGGAGTAAGTATATATCGGGTCGCCGCCCAATGCCACTGCCACCGGCATTTTACGAATGCCCAGTTTCTTATACTCATTAAAGTGTCTTGCCGATACTTTGTGCTTATGCCAGTGCATCGCCGTCATATCGGGTGCAAAAACCTGCATGCGGTACATACCTATGTTGCGTATACCATTGTTAGGGTCTTTGGTATGTATGGCCGGCAAGGTAAGGAAACGTCCACCATCCTTAGGCCAGCACTGCAGTATAGGCAGTTTACCAAGGTCGGGCTTATCCATCACTACTTGCTGGCATGCGCCCTTGCCGCTTATCACTTTAGGCATCCACGATGCAAACTTACTCAGTTGCGGCAGCATGGATAGCTTATCGAGTATGCCATGCTTCGGCCCTGCAAGCTTTTTAAACAGGTCCGCAATATCACTTGCCACATCGTCAAGCTTATTAACCCCAAGCGCCATGCACATGCGGCGCTCATTGCCCATGCTGTTGATCAGCAGCGGGAAGTCTGTACCTGTTTTTTCAAAAAGTAATGCCTTGTTCCTGTCGGGCGTTTTGGATACCCTGTCTGTGATCTCAGCTATTTCCAGTACAGGATCTACGAAAGTGCTTATGCGCACCAGTTCTCCTGCCTTGTCTAATTCCTCTATAAAAGCATTCAGCGACTTGTATGCCATGGGGCGAAATTAATGATTAATTGACTTGTTTGCCTTGATAATGTGCCGGGCATAGAATCTGTATACGAGGGTATAATAAAAAAAACTGCCGCCCTTAGTGGGCGGCAGTTTTTTAAGTCTTAT
>APMI01005806.1_pt1 | contig 24024 bp, 24 predicted proteins | sample 667938 | NCBI WGS metagenome assembly APMI01 (sample SAMN01084076, study PRJNA167559) | wastewater metagenome | biome: Wastewater | place: Denmark: Ejby Moelle, Odense | collected 2011-11-28
ATATCCGGCACCAATGCCAATTTCTTGTGGCCCAGCCTGGAAAAGCTCGGCCACCAGCGCGATGAACTGGTGCAGGGGGTGGGCAAAGGCAAGCTGAAGGGCGTTGCCGACGAGGCCAAGGCCTGGCGTGACGTGTGGAGTGCTGGTCATGGTGTGGCGACCATTCACGACGCACCGCCTGTCCGTGAGCTGTGTGTTCGCCTGGCGACGGAATATCGGGCTGCCTGCGGTATCCCGCAAAGTCCGGCGCTGAAAGACTAGACCTGGCCGGAGATGGCCTTGTTGCAGCGGCTGCGCTTGGCGCTGTACATGGCCTTGTCGGCGTGGGTCAGGAGGCTGTCCGGATCGCTGCCATGGTCAGGGTAGACGGCCAAGCCGATGGAACTGCCCACCCGTACGTGGCAGCTGCCCAGGTTGATGGGCAGGGCGACGGCCTGGCTGATTTTGGCGACGATGCCGCGCAGGGTGGCCTCGTCGCCAATTCCGTTGAGCAGCACGGCGAATTCGTCGCCGCCGTAGCGGGCAACCATGTCTTCGCTGCGCACAACCCGGCGAACCCGGCCGGCAATGGCCTTGAGCACGATGTCGCCGGCCTGGTGGCCGTGGGTATCGTTGATCTGCTTGAACTGATCCAGATCGATGAAGAGCAGGGCAACCCGGTCATTCACCTCGCGGGCGCCGGACAGGGCGGCGCGCAGGTGACGCTCGAAGCGGTCGCGGTTGAGCAGGGCAGTGAGGCCGTCATGGTTGGCGCGGAATTCGTTGCGAGTGGCCCGTTCATGGAACTCGGTGACATCGACCATGGTGCCGATGAAGCCGCTGATGCTGCCGCGTTGATCGCGCAGCGGGCCGGCTTCGGCACGCAACCAGAGTTGCTTGCCATCGCGACGGGTATAGCGGAATTCCTCGGCGAAGCGCGTTGCCGATTCGACAGCGAGGCGCCAGCTGGTGCGCACACGGGCTTGTTCGCCGATGGGGAGCAGTTCGGTCCATGGCGTGCCGGAGACGGCTTCGAGGGAATGGCCGAGAACCTGCTCGCAACGTTCGTTGAGGAAGGTGCAGCAGGCCTGGCTGTCGGCTTCGAAAAGTCCGGCAGGGGCCTGGCGAGCCAGTTCACGGAAACGCATTTCGCTACGCTGAAGTTCGACCTGGGCGCGCGACAGGCTTTGCAGGTCGTTGCGCAGCTGGCGTGCCTGGTGCTTCAGAAGGGCCTCCCGGCGTACGGTTTCGGTGACGTCGCGGATCTGGAGCAGGCAGTGGCGCGTGCCATCGCAGTCCACCGGCGTGATGTCGACGGACTGCTTCGTGCGCTCGCTGCACTCGCCTCCCGGGGGAAAGAGGGGTAGCGGCATGGGGTGCAGGGCGTGTGACAGGCGGGCCGACCAGCCAAAGTCGATGGCCTCTCGCACGACCAGTGCCACTCGGGGGTCGATGTGCTCGCCGAATGCCTCGGTCAGGGAAAGGCCGCTGGCCTGCTCGGCTGAGCACTTGGCACGCTGTTCGATCCAGTGATTCCACAGCCTGATCCTGCCGCTGCTGTCGAGCAGGATCAGGCCAATGTCGACGCTGTCGCCCAGGAGGCTTTGAAAACTCATGGGAGCGCTTGCCCTGCACCGTGTTCGGGCAACTTGAACAGGCGACTGACCTGGGCCATGAAGCTCTCAATGGACGGCACATTCATGATGAAGAGCACAAAGCCCGACAGGTTGTAGGCTGCCATGGTCATGCCGATGCGGGCGACGAGGATCACGTCGCTGGCGTCTTTGTCGTCGAGCAGGCTCGCTGCCGTGCGGGACTGGACGCGCGGTAGCGAGCCAACCATCTCGGTGCCGAACAGGTTGGCCAGACTGCTCATGCAGCTGTTGATGACGATGTTGCCGATCTCGGCGAGGGCGTCCTGTTCGAGTTCGGTGATGTGCTGGATGGGGGTGTCGTCGCCGAGCATGCGACGCACGATCTCCAGGCTGCCGTGTTCCGGGAAGAGCAGCAGGGCGTCGGTCTGAAAGCCGCTGGCGGCGTTGAAATGCTGGTTGATGCGGCACAGGCGCTCGTCGGTGCCGGCTGGCCGCCCGTTTTCCAGGCGCTGGATCAGTTCATCCCGAGAAAGGACTTCGATGGTCGGAACGGAAAGTTCGATCTCTTCGCGCACGATGCTCGAGAAGGCCGCCGCAGCTTCACCGAGGGACAGGTTGAAGGCCTCTGTAAGGGCGTCCAGTTCCAGTTCCGAAAAGGTGCGCATCGGTTTAATCCAGTAGTTCCAGGATGTCGCTAATGACAGCTTCGCTGATCGGCTTGCGGAAGAAGTGGACGCCCAGGCCGGCAGCGCGTTGCTTGATGGCCTCCTGCACATTGGCGGTAAGCAGGACGAGCTTTGTTTCGGGATGGAGAACGCGGATTTTTTCGGCGAGATCGAGGCCGGACATGCCGGGCATGTTCATGTCGAGCACGGCCAGCGCGGGACTGACGTCCGCCAGCAGGGCAAGAGCCGCCTCGCCATCGCCGGCCTCCAGCAGCGCTAAGCCGGGCCGCAGGCTACGGATCACGGAGCAGCACAGCATCCGGGAGGCGCGACTGTCATCGACAAGCAAGACTTTGGCAGAAGAGGACATGATGAGCGTTCCATTCGGATACTTGGTTGCTCTGGTTACGGCGAGCATTTTGCAAACTTTAGTGAATTTATGCACAAAGGGTGCGTGCATACGGGCTTTCCGGGGACCTCTTTTCATGCGGTTTTTGAAAATCTTGCGTGGGAACGCTGGGCAGGTGCGGTGGATACCGTTGGCAGTCATACACTGCTCAACGTCTGCGCGGCGATGAAATACCGTGGTGTGGTGGTGGATGTGAACCGCCGAGATTCGGCGTCCCCGGGGGTGGAATCAAGTGCTGTCGCCCCTTGGGGCTTTCCCTGATCTTCCGACACGCCGGCTCCGGGCACCGGTAAGCTCCGGGCTCGCCCAATCGTCTGTGTTCCGGTCATGTCTTCCCGTCCCGCGCCTTCATCCATTTTCCTGCTCAGTCGTGTCTTCCTGCCGTTCGCGCTGGGTTACTACCTGTCTTACCTGCTGCGTACCGTCAATGCGGTGATCTCGCCGGATCTGACCGGTGAGCTGGGCTTGAGTGCGGCTGACCTGGGCCTGCTCACCAGCACCTATTTCTTCGCCTTCGGATTGGCCCAGATTCCGGTCGGCATTGCGCTCGATCGCTACGGTCCGCGACGGGTGGAGGCGACCTTGCTGCTGATCACTGCTCTTGGCGGTGTGCTTTTTGCCACCGGTGAAAGTCTGCCGACCCTGGCTGGTGCCCGCGGCTTGATCGGCCTTGGCGTGGCTGCCTGCCTGATGGCCGGGCTGAAAGGTTTTACGCTGTGGTTTCCGCGTGAAAAGCTGGCCTCCATGACCGGCTACATCATGGCCAGTGGTGCCCTGGGTGCAGTGACAGCCTCTGCACCGCTGGAAGCGGCTTTGCCCTTCATCGGCTGGCGGGGGGCCTTCTGGGTGGTGGCGGGGCTGGCCGCCAGCGTCGCCGCACTGATCTTCTTTGCCATGCCGGACAAGGAAGGCAGCGCCAGTGGCGGCGATCTGCAGCACGCTCTGCGTGGGGTCAAGGAAGTATTGTCGGCGGGGCGTTTCTGGAGCTATTCCGGTCAGGCAGCCTTTTTTACCGGCGGTTTCATGGCCCTTCAGGGCCTGTGGGCGATGCCCTGGCTGATGCAGGTGAATGGCTACAGTCGGGCGTTTGCGGCGGATCACCTGTTCTGGCTCAACATCGGCATGCTGGCGGGCCAGCTGTCGATCGGCACCTGGGCGACCAAGCTGGCTGCGCGGGGCATCACTCCGCTGCGTCTGATGCAGGTGGGACTCTTTCTGACCATGGTGGTTGAAGCGCTGATCATTGCCGAGATGGGGTCTACGATTCCCTTGTGGTGTGCCTTGGGCATCGTTTCGGCTACCGGTGCGCAGATGTATGGCGTGGTGGCCGGGTTGTTCCCGTTGCATCTGTCGGGTCGGGTGACCACTAGCATCAACCTGATGGCCTTTATCGGCGCCTTTGCAGTGCAGTGGGGGCTTGGCGGGCTGCTCGACGGCTTGCGCGGCGGTGGTATGGGCGGCGCCGATTCCCTGCGTGCGGCCTTCCTGATCCTGCTGGCGGCGCAAATCGCCAGCTTCGTGCCGCTGTCGCGCGCGGGGCGTTTCAAGCCCCACGGCGAATTCTGAGGCGTCAGCTGTCTGTTTCGGCGCCGGCCAGACTGTATTCGCCGCGGCCCAGACGGGCCATGGCCACGGCGAAGCCGGACACGCCGCCGCCCTTGTAGAACAGACAGGGCTTGCCGACCCGCTTGCAATGGGCTTTCACGTGGTAGTAAGCGTTGTGGCTGATGTTGTCGGTGGGGCACATCACCGCGTCGGCGCCGCGGATCAGTTCGGGCAGGCGCGATAGCGATTCCTGCTGACCGCCGTCGTGGTGAATCAGGGTGATGCCGAGACGCCCGGCGAGTTCGCGATATTGGGCGAGCAGGGAGGCGCGGCCGCCCACGTAGAGGATGCAGCGCTCGCTGAGGGCGTGCTCGCAGCCAGCGCAGTCATCGCCGCCTGGCCTGTCACAGCTGCCTGGTTCCATGGCCTGCAGGAGGTGTTCCAGGGCGTCCCGTTCGGCGAGGGCGGAATCCCGCTCGATGGCGATGCGGGTGGTGTCTTCGCGAATGTCCTTGAGGTTGCGTTCGAGTTCCCACACTCGCCCGGAGGCCGCCAGCAGCTTGTCGTGCGATGTTTGCAGTGCCATCAGGCGCTGGCCCATCTCGACGATCACCTGACCGGACTCGAAGCGTTGCAGGCGTTTTTGCAGCGTGGCGGTTTCGCTGCGCAGCTTGTCCTGTTCGGCGAGGCCGGCCTCGGCAGCGGCGACCTGCCGGCGCAGGGCGGCGAGTTCGCGCTTGAGGCCGCTTTTGAGTTCGAGGTTTTCTTTTTCCAGGTGCATCAGACGGCGTGCGTCGGCGGCCTGGCCGGCGCCAACCTGGTGGGACAGCATGTGAAGATCTGCATAGACCTGCTGACGGGTCTCGGCTGACACGGCCTTATGGGTGCACACGGCCCACAAGGGTCCGGCGATTTCGCCCCGCGCGCAGCAGTCGGTCCATTGGGCGCGCAGTTCGGTATCGGTCTTCAGGCGGGCAAAGCGGTCTACAGACAGGCGGTATTTTCGTTCGAGGTGGCGTTGCAGGTATTCGGAGAGAGGGTTCCGGCTGCGTGCCATACCGACGGCTTCCACATGCACGGTGAAATCGTCGCTGCCTTCGGGAGCGAACTGGAAGCGGCGGGCGAGACGCTGTAGTTCATCGATCGCCACACAGGTGCCGATTACCGGGCAGTGCAACTTGTCATCCAGATCCCACAGGCGGGCTCGGCGGACGGGAGCGGCCCGGGTGCCTGAGGGCGGCAGGTCGATGGTAACGAGGGCGTTGGCGTACTCGCTGCGCAGGATGGATTGCATGCTTTCGTGCTTGGGATCAGCGAGACACACGGCGGGACTCCTTTGAATCGTCGTTGAGTCGCCGGGCGGCGCGTTCGCACAGATCGCGGATGTCCCCGTCGAGTTGGGGGTTGTCGGCGAGGCGGTCAAGGAGGTCGGCGGCCCGGCGGGCCGAGTGGGGGCAGCCTGTCTCGCTAAAGCTGAGGACCTGGCTGAGTGCGCCGGCCCACAGGCTGGCGGTGGCGGCGAATCCGGTGGTGGGGGGCATGCGGTCATCCGTCCTTAGATGAGAATGATTCGCAATTTAAACGTGTTGCGGTGAAATGTAAACGAGAACTATTCTTGTTTGTGGGTGTGCTCTTTTATTGATCTGTCGCGACCTTGACCAGCCAGCTTCGGATGACAGCTTCGTCGTCCGGAGCAAGGCTGTCCAGCAGGCATTGTTCGGCGATACGGACGCGCTCCTTGCATCGGGCAAGCAGGGCATGGCCGTTGTCGGTAACTTCGATGACGCGCATGCGTCCGTGAGTCGGGTGGGCGTGGCGTTTTATGGCGCCGTCGCGCTCCAGGTTGGCCACGATCAGGCTGACGGTCTGGGGGGTGAGCAGGGACAGGCGGGCGAGGTCGGCACCGGACAAGCCGGGATAGGCGACAAGCATGGTGAGTACCGAAAACTGGGGAGGTGTCACCCTCAGGTCGGCGAGGGCTCGCTCCATGCGCAGACGATAGGCCGCCGCCGCCTGGCGCAGGAGGTAGCCGATGTAGCCATCGACCCCACGCTTGCCCTGGCCGGGCGCGGGGACAGCCGGGGATGCCACGGTTTGTGCGTCGTGCTTGTCCATAGTGTAAGGGCTCGAATATTATGTCAGAGCTCATATATTAATTCCTGGAGGCCGCTATGGCGCATATCGATTACACCGACTTTCACCAGTCCGCGCCTGCGGCGGTTGCCGCCCTGATGGCATTGGGCCACGCGGTGGGAGAGTCCGGACTCGAGAAAGACCTCGTCGAGCTGGTGAAGCTCAGGGTGTCGCAGATCAACGGCTGCGCCTTCTGCGTGCAGTATCACCTCAACCTGGCCCGCAAGCTTTCGGTGTCGGCGGCCAGGCTGGATCTGTTGGTGGCGTGGCGCGATGTGCCGGTCTTTTCGGCACGGGAGCGGATGGCCCTGGCGTGGGCCGAGGCCTTGACCGGCATGGCGGGCAGGCCGGTAGACGAGGCGCTTCGCGAGCAGCTGGCAACGGTGTTTTCGACGGAGGAAATTGTCTTCCTGACGGCAGCGGTGGGCGGGATCAATGCGTGGAACCGGATTGCCGGCGGCCTCGCGTTTACGCCGCCTTCTGCGGCTGCCTGAGCGGAGGGCGAGGCGATGTATCTGCCGAAGCATTTTGCCGAGGAGCGGCCCGAGGTACTCCACGGGCTGATTCGTAGCCGGCCGCTGGCGACACTGGTGACCTTGTCGGCGGAAGGCCTGGTGGCCAATAGTCTCCCGCTGTTGCTGGTGCCGGACGTGGGAGGGCGGCTCCTGCTGCAAGGCCATGTGGCGCGGGCCAATCCGGTATGGCGGGAAAGCCTGCCCGGAGTGGATGTGCTGGCGCTCTTTCAGGGGGACGATGCTTACATCTCGCCGTCCTGGTATCCGGCCAAGGCGGAACACGGACGGGTGGTTCCGACCTGGAATTACGTGACGGTGCAGGCCCGCGGGAGGCTGCGGTTCATTGATGATGCGGCCTGGCTGAAGGATTTTCTGGACCGACTGACTCTGGAGCACGAAGGGAGCCGCGTGGCACCCTGGGCAATGTCCAATGCACCGGTGGACTACATCAAGAAGATGCTGGCGGCGGTCGTAGGGCTGGAGCTGGAGGTCACGCAACTGGTCGGCAAGTGGAAGGCTAGCCAGAACCAGCCGGTGGAGGCCCGTGAGGGCGTCGCCAGGGGCCTGCAGGAGGAGGGCTGTCCCGGACCAGCGGATGTCGTTGCGGCATCGCTAGCTGAGAGCCGCGCAGGTAATCGAAACTGACGCGGGGCGTGATCCGGATTCCCGGATCACGCCCCGCACTTGCAGTTGCTGAGGCTGCTTACTTGGCGGCCGCTTCAGCCGGAGCGGCTTCTGCTTTCACGGCGGCTGCCTTGGCGGACTTCTTCACCTTCTTGGCCTTCTTGTGCACCTTGGCCGCTTCGGCCTTCATCGGCTCGGCGGCCTTGGCGGCTTCAGCTTGCGGTGCTTCGACCTTCTTTTCCACCACGGCGGCAGCCGCAGCAGCCGGCTTTACTGCAGGGGTGGCGGCCGGCACAGCGGCGGGGGCCTGGGCGAAGGAGGCGGAAGCGAAACCGGCGGCAATGGCGAGGGCGATGATCTTGTTCAGCATTTTTCGTTCTCCTGAATGGACAGTTTGTTCGTTCCGGACCGGCGTGATTGCCAGCCCTTGAAGCGAATAACGCCACCATTTCCCGCAGGTTGTCAGGGGAAATGTAAGCCCATGTTCACTTGTAACCGACGGGCAGGGACCTGGCCTTCCGGGGACGTCACCTTGGGACTCTCTGCCGCGTCTGCTACAAACAGTGAATGGCTCTGTTTGCTTGCCGGGTTGAAGCGCGAGCCGTCCGCAGGCTAAGTTCCCCAACGCTGATTGACGAAGGAGATTCCCGTGATGCATCGACAGGCAGGTTTTCAGTGGCTCATGGCGAGCACGCTGGCAGTGGCCGCGCCGCTGGCTCAGGCTGAACTGGTGGTCTATTCGGCGACCCTGAGCGGCGCGGCCGAAGCGCCGGCCAATGCTACGCCGGGCTTCGGTACGGCCACGCTAACGATCGATACCCTGGCGCATTCCATGCTGGTGGACGTGGTCTTCAGCGGGCTTCTGGGGAATACGACGGCGTCCCATATCCATTGCTGTACTGCCGTGGCCGATACCGGTACTGCGGGGGTGGCGACCCAGCTGCCGAATTTCTCGGGCTTTCCGCTGGGTGTGACCAGCGGTACCTACAGCAATACTTTCGATCTCACTCTGGCGAGCAGCTGGAACCCGGCCTTCATCACCAATCATGGCGGCACGCCGGCCCTGGCGGAGCTTGACCTGCTGGCGGGGCTGGACGGTGAGCAGGCCTATCTGAACATTCACACGAATCAGTTCCCCGGGGGCGAGATTCGCGGTTTTCTGGTTCGTAACGTTGCCGAGCCGGGTTCCCTCGCGCTGGTCGGCCTTGCCGTCGGCGGCTTGATGCACGTCCGGCGGCGCGGGCGGACATTCGGCGGCTGATCCGGGGCCGGCGAAGGCTCAGACTTCCGCGGGATCGACGTCCAGGTGCCAGCGTAGTTCCCGCGGGGGCTTGAGTGCCCACAGGTGGTGGCTCCAGTCGGTGAGGAAGGCTTGCAGGGCAGGTCGGCCGGGGGCTTCGACAAGAAGCTGGGCGCGTTCCCGGCGGGCCAGGCGGACCATGCGCATTGGAACCGGATCAAACACCTGCACGCCGTAGGCCTGGGCGAGAGGCATGGCGGCGGCACGGGCATCCTTCAACCAGGCAATCGAGGTGGCTACTTCGGGGGCGTTGGCGCACAACAGCGCGTTGGCCGCGTAGGGCGGAAAGCGGGCCTGTTTGCGCTCCTCCAGCTGGAGGGCGGCGTAGCGGGCGAAGTCGTGCTTTTCCAGGCACTTGTAGAGGGGATGGTCTGGGTATTGGGTCTGGACCATCACTTCGCCGGGCAGCTCACCGCGTCCGGCCCGACCGCCCACCTGCATCAATTGCTGGAAGAGCCGTTCAGGCGCGCGGAAGTCGGCCGCGAACAGCGATGAATCAGCGTTGAGTACGCCGACGAAGGTGAGCCGGGGGAAGTCATGCCCCTTGGCCATCATCTGGGTGCCGACGAGGATGTCGGCTTCACCCTTGCCGATCTTGTCGAGCAGCCCCTCCCACTGGCTGCGGGTGCGCGCGGCGTCGCGGTCCACGCGCAACACGCGGGCGTCGGGGAAGCGGGCAGCAAGGGTTTCCTCGAGGCGCTGGGTGCCGCGCCCGAAGGGCTGGATGTCCTGGTCGCCGCAATCGGGGCAGGCCAGGGGAATGCTGGTGTCGAAGCTGCAGTGGTGGCAGCGCAGACGTTTGTCGGCCAGATGCAGCACCATGTTGGCGGTGCAGTGCGGGCAGCGGCTGACCCAGCCGCAGGATGGGCACGACAGCACCGGGGCGTAGCCGCGCCGGTTGAGGAAGACGAGGCTTTGCTCGCCGCGCTGCAGGCGGGCGTCGATGGCCCGCAGAAGGTGCTCGGAGACGCCGTGCTGGAGCTTTTCACGGCGTACATCCACCGGCCGTACCTTGGGCAGAGTGATCGCCACGGCTCGGTTGGCTAGCTCCACGCGGCGGTAGCGGCCGGTGTCGGCGGCGTGCCAGCTTTCAAGGGACGGGGTGGCCGAGCCGAGGACGATCGGCACGCCGCGCTGGCGGGCACGCCAGATGGCCAGGTCGCGGGCGTTGTAGCGCACGCCTTCGTGTTGCTTGTAGCTGGCGTCGTGTTCTTCGTCGACGACGATCAGGCCGAGGCGGGGCAGCGGCGTGAATACCGACAGGCGCGTGCCAAGAACGATCTCGGCGCGGCCTTCCATGGCCTGCACGAAGCCCTGGGAGCGCGCGGCTTCACCGAGTGCCGAATGCAGGCTGACCACGCGGGCGGCGGGGAAGCGATTGGCGACACGGGTTTCGAGCTGGGGCGTGAGGGCGATCTCGGGGACCAGCATGAGAGCCTGCTCGCCGCGGGCGATGGCCAGAGCGACGAGGCGCAGGTAGACCTCGGTCTTGCCGCTGCCGGTGACGCCGGCCAGCAGGAAAGGCTGGAACTTGCCGGCGTCGGCACCGATGATTTCGACGGCAGCCTGTTGTTCGTCGGTCAGCGTGGGAGCGCCGGCCATGGCGGACGGGTCGGCGGCCACGCCGGGGGTGATCCAGCCGCGTTTGAGGGCATCGGCGACGGCGGGGTTGGCGCTGTCTGCGTCGCGCAGCAGGGAGCGTCGGCGAGGGCCGCTTTCGGCAAGGCTGCGCAGCAGGGCAAGGGCGCGGCTTTCACGCTTGCAGGCGATGAGGGCTTCGCGGCCTGCATCGGTCAGGTCGAGGAGCGGGTCGGCTTCGGCGCCGGCCACGGCATCGGCTTTGCGTAGACGCGGTGGCAGGGCCATGGCGACGACTTCGCCCAGCGGGTGCTGGTAGTAGCGGGCGGTGAATTCGACCATGGCGAGCCAGTCGGCGGGCAGGGCCGGTGCTTCGCGCTGGATGGCAATGACCGGCTTAAGCCTGTCCACAGGCAGATCGGCGTAATCGGGCAGCGCAACGATCAGCCCGGTTTTTTCACCACGTCCGAAAGGTACTCGCACGCATCGCCCGAGGTCCCCGGCGGAAACGTTTTCTGCCGTGTAATCAAAGGACTGCGGCAGCGGGAGAGGAAGCGCGACGCGAACGATGGCGGTGCTCATGAGCTGTAATTTATACGCTTCCGTAAAAAGATTATGAAATCAGTGTGTTGCAGGATATTCATGAGGCGGTGGGTGGGAAACAATGTTGAAGCTATTGGGCTGATGAGGGTATTTTCCCTTGTCCACAAAATCTGTGGATAACTTTGTGGGAAAACTGGGTGAAGTCGCTGTAACCCCCCTTTCTGTAAGCCTTTTCCCTATCTTGCCTAAATCCAGCGCAAATAATATTCCATTTAAAAACAGCTACTTGGATGAATGTAAAATTCTGTCCCAGGTTTTGGTAACAAAATTGACAAAATCCGTGGTGCTGTGCACAAGTCAAGCCCTCCTGTGCAAATTTAGGGCTTGACGAGGGCGTTTTTACGGGGTTTTTTGAAGCGAGCAGGAAACAAAAAGGCCGGCGCGGGCCGGCCCTTCCGGTATTACCGTAAACAGGTTCAGGCGGCCTGCTTCCTCAGTTCGCGGCTGTATTCGTGGACGGTATCAACCAGTACGGTGACGTTGTCCGGCGGCGAGAACTGGGAAATGCCGTGTCCGAGGTTGAAGACGTGGCCGGCGTGGGGGCCGTAAGCGTCCAGTACCTTCTTGGCTTCGGCGGCGACGGCTTCGGGGCTGCCGAAGAGCACCGATGGATCCAGGTTGCCCTGCAGCGCAACACGATCGCCCACCAGGCGACGGGCCGCGCCGATATCCACCGTCCAGTCGAGGCCGACGGCATCGGCACCGCTGTCGGCGATATCGGCCAGCCACAGGCCACCGCCCTTGGTGAACACGATGCACGGTATCTTCTCGCCATCCTTCTCGCGGGTCAGTCCGGCAACAATCTTGCGGATGTAGGCGAGTGAGAATTCCTTGTACGCATCGTGGGCCAGCACGCCACCCCACGAGTCGAAAATCATCACCGCCTGGGCGCCGGCTTCGATCTGCGCGTTGAGGTAGGCGATGACGGACCGGGCCGTTACCTCGAGGATGTGGTGCATCAGGTCGGGGCGGCTGTAGAGCAGGCCCTTGACCTTGCGGTAGTCGTCGGAGCCTCCGCCTTCGACCATGTAGCAGGCCAGGGTCCACGGGCTGCCGGAGAAGCCGATCAGCGGTACGGAGTTGTCGAGTGCGCGGCGGATCTCGGCGACGGCGTCCATCACGTAGCCGAGTTCGATGTTGGGATCGGGTACGGCGAGGTTGCGGATCTCCCACTCTTCTTTGAGCGGGCGCTCGAACTTGGGGCCTTCACCTTCGGCGAAGTAGAGGCCGAGCCCCATGGCGTCCGGCACGGTGAGGATGTCGGAGAACAGGATGGCGGCGTCGAGGTTGTAGCGGGCCAGTGGCTGCAGCGTGACTTCGCAGGCCAGGCCGGGGTTCTTGCACAGGTCGAGGAAGCTGCCGGCGCGTTTGCGGCTTTCCCGGTATTCGGGCAGGTAGCGGCCGGCCTGGCGCATCAACCAGATGGGGGTGTAGTCGGTGGGCTGGCGCAGCAGGGCGCGCAGGAAGGTGTCGTTCTTCGGACGGCTCACTTGGAATCCTCGGCAGGCAGTACCGCACTCGGCGGCAAAGGCGGGATTATCCGCCATTTGCCGCCCTGACGGCGACGACACAGATCAAGCTGAATTACTTGCGCCAGAACTGGGGCGTGAAGACTACGGCCAGCGACAGGACTTCGAGCCGCCCGAGGAGCATGGTGAAGGTGCACACCCAGGTCTGAAAGTCGGTGAGCACGGCGTAGTTGGTGGCCGGGCCGACCTTGTTGAGGCCGGGGCCGGCGTTGTTGATGCTGGCTACGACCGCACCGAGGGCTGTCATGAAGTCGAGGCCCGAGAGGATCAGCACGAAGGTGATCATCACCACGCTCATGAAGTACAGGAAGATGAAGCCCAATACCGCGATGACCACGTTGTTGGGAATCGCGCTGCCGCCGATCTTGACCGGATTGACGACTGACGGGTGGACCAGCCGGGTAAGTTCGCGGTTGGCTTGCTTGGCGAGGATCAGGGTGCGGATCATCTTGATCCCGCCGCCCGTTGAGCCGGAACTGGCAGTGATGCAGGACAGGAAGAGCATCCACAGCGGTGCGAAGATCGGCCACTTGTCAAAGTCCTGGCTGGCAAAACCGCAGTCGGTGGCCATCGACACAAGATTGAAGCTGACGTGACGGAGGGCGGTGGGATAGTCCTCGTAGGTGCCTTCCAGCCATACGTAGAGCGCTACGCCGAAGCAGGATGTGACGATCAGGCCGATGACCCCGCGCGCTTCGACGTCCTGCCAGTAGGCCCTCAGGCTGCGCCCCCGCACGGCGACGAAATGCGTGGCGAAGTTCATGGCCGCGATGATCATGAAGACGATCAGGATGAATTCGACCTTGGGATTGTCGAAGGCGCCGACACTCGCATCACGGGTCGAGAAGCCGCCCAGGCCCAGGGCGGCAAAGGCGTGACAGATCGAGTCCAGCCACGACAGCCCGGCCCAGTTGAGCAGCAGGATGCACACCACGGTGATGCCGAAGTACACCAGCCACAGAGCCTTGGCGGTGTCGGCGATGCGCGCGGTGAGTTTCGAGTCCTTCATCGGGCCGGGGGTTTCGGCCTTGTAGAGCTGCATGCCGCCCACGCCGAGCAGTGGCAGCACCGCCACGGCAAGAACGATGATGCCCATACCGCCGAGCCAGTTGAGCTCGTGGCGCCACAGGTTGATGGCCGGTGGCGCGTGGTCCAGGTCGGTCATGATCGTGGCGCCGGTGGTGGTGAGGCCCGACATGGTTTCGAAAAAGGCGTCGGTGAAGCTCATGCTGTCATAGACGAGCAGCAGCGGGATAGTGGCGATGGCCGCCATCAGAGCCCATACCGTGGATACCAGCAGGAAGCCGTCGCGCGGCTTGAGCTCGCGGTAATTGGCGCGTGTGACGGCGTAGAGGGTCAGTCCGGCGCCCAGGGAAATCGCCATGGCGGCGATGAAATCGGCAGTCGTACCGTCATCGAAGTAGATCGCCGCGGCAATGGGCATCAGGTAGGCGAAGCTGAAGATCGACAGCAGGCGCCCCAGGACGTTGGCAACGGGCAGGAGCGCATCCATCAGAAGAACCCCCAGCCTACCTGGAACAGCTTTTCGACTTCGGGCACCTGCTTCTTGTTGGTACAGAAGACGATCACATGGTCTTCGGGGCGGATCACCGTGTCGTGGTGGGCGATGATCACTTCGAAGATCGGCACTTCGTAGGGCACCAGTTCGTTGTATTCGGTGCGGCTCTGGCCGGTGTTGCGAACAATGGCGGCGATGGTCGCGCCGTCGGGCAGGTTGATCTCTTCAATTCGACGGCCGATTACCTTGCAGTGCTTGGCGTCGCCGTGGGCGATCACTTCGAGGGCTTCGGCAGCACCCCGGCGAAGGCTATGCACGGCGGCCACATCGCCGCGCCGCACACGGGCGAGGAGCTGGCCAATCGATCTCTGTGCTGGCGAGATGGCGATGTCGATCCGCCCGCCCTGAACCAGATCCACGTAGGACTTGCGGTTTATCAGGGCGAGGGTGCGGCGGGCACCCATCTGTTTGGCCAGTGAGGCCGACATGATGTTGTCTTCCTCATCGTTGGTGAGGGCGAGGAACATGTCGGAGTCCTCGATGCTCTCGGCGTCGAGGAGCGCTTCGTCGGTGGCATCGCCACGCAGCACGAGCGTCTTGTGAAGCTCGCTCGCGAGGTGTTCGGCACGGCGCCGGTCATGCTCGATGAGCTTCACGTTTACGCAGCCCTCGACCGCTTTGGCGAGGCGCAAGCCGATGTTGCCGCCACCGGCGATGATGATCCGGCGGATTGGCTTGTCCATGCGGCGCAGCTCGGTCATCACTTTGCGGATGTGCGAGGTGGCGGCGAGGATGAAGACTTCGTCGCCACTCTCTATGACGGTATCTCCGGTCGGCGAGATGGACTGATCGTGCCGGAAGATGGCAACGACGCGGGCGTCGATATTGGGCAGACGATTGGGAATGGTCTTGAGAGGCTTACCGACCAGCAAACCGCCTTCGAAGGCCTTTACGGCGATCATGGTGACCATGCCGTCGGCGAATTCGAGCACCTGCAGGGCTTCGGGGAATTCGATGAGCTTGCGGATATAGTCCGTGACGATCTGCTCGGGGCAGATCGAATGATCCACCGCGAAGTTGGTGTCGTTGAGCAATTCCGGGTAGTCGACGTAGTCCGCGGCGCGCAGGCGGGCGATGCGCGTCGGTACGTTGAAGAGTGTCTTGGCAACGCGGCAGGCGCACAGGTTGGTCTGGTCCGACTGGGTGACGGCGATGAGCAGGTCAGCGTCCTGGGCGCCGGCCGCATCAAGGATGGAGGGGGAGGCGGCATTGCCGACTACCACCCGCAAGTCGAGGCGTTCCTGCAGGGCGTTGAGGTGCTCCACGTTGTTGTCTACGACAGTGATGTCGTTGGCTTCGGAGACGAGACTTTCGGCGACCGAAGTTCCGACCTGCCCTGCGCCCAGAATGATGATCTTCACGGTTTCGTCCAGCCCCGGCGAGGCGCCGCGAGCCGCCTTGTATTGAGGATTGTGGTGACGGCCGCGGGGCTGTCAGGAGTTTGTTTCTTCGTGGCGTCGACCGACGCTGATACCGAGCTGCTTGAGCTTGCGGTAGAGGTGGGTTCGCTCCAGTCCGGTCTTCTCGGCCAGACGGGTCATGTTGCCGCCGTCGATCTGCAGATGGTGTTCGAAATACAGGCGCTCGAAGATCTCCCGTGCTTCCCGCAAGGGCAAGTCAAGGGGCAGGCCGAGGGCGACGGAAGGATTCTTGACCAGCAGGTGAGCTACGTCGTCCATACCGATCTCGTCTTCCAGCGTCCCGAGGGAGAGCGATTTGATGGCCGCCTTGAGCTCGGCATAGCCACCGGGCCAAGCCTGGTTGCGCAGGGCATTGAGCGCTGCCGAGGACAGGCGGCGCGGCGGCACTTCGCCGCCTTCCACATAATGCAGCAGGATCTGGCTGGCAATCTCGGGAATCTCGTCGCGGATCTCGCCAAGGGCCGGCGGGGCCAGCGAGACTTCGAACAGGCGGGTCAGGGCGCGCTCGTCCCAGCCATGTTCGATCAGTTCTTCCGGGCGATGTTCGGTGGCCACCACGAGGGTCTGGGCGTGGCGTTCCAGGCGGTCCATGGCGAAGACCAGATTCTTTTGCTGAGGGCGCGACAGGTAGATCAGCTCGGGAACGTAGAGCACCCCGTTGCGGGCCCCTTCGAGCGTGTTGAGTTCAAGTGGCATCGATGACACGGACAGGTCCAGCCACGGGGTGCCGACCCGCTGGAGGGTACGGGCGCACAGCTCTGCGAGGCTGCCGGGGCCGACCCGCAGCAGGATGATGCGCGACTTCTCCGCCATTTGCTCGAGGCGCTTGCGCAGGTCGCGCAGCGGCGCAGAGCGTGCGAAGGCGCCGAGGCCAAGCGGGCTCGGCGCATGGGCCGGCTTGATACGGGACAGTCCGCGCTTGACGGCAGCGAGGAGTTTTTGCAGCGCGATGGGCTTTTCGAGGAACTCCATCGCGCCGATGCGGGTGGCTTCGACGGCCGTGTCGATGGTGCCGTGGCCCGACATCATCACCACCGGCATGCTCAGCTGACCGTTGGCGGACCATTCCTTGAGCAGGCTGACACCATCGGTGTCGGGCATCCAGATGTCGAGGAGGACGAGGTCAGGCCGGGCTGCGTTGCGGGCGGCCCGGGCGGCTGCGGCGTTCTCGGCAAGGATGATGTCGTGGCCCTCGTCGCGCAGGATCTCGGAGAGGAGTTCACGGATGCCGACTTCGTCGTCAACGATGAGAATTTTAGCCATGGGCACTGGACTCAGAGTGAGGGGCGCTGCGCAGTCGAATGCGGATTTCCGCACCGCCGGCTTCGCGGTTGGCGAGACGTATCTCGCCCTCGTGTTCGTCGATGATCTTTTTGACGATGGCAAGGCCAAGGCCGGTGCCGCGGGCCTTGGTGGTCACATAGGGTTCAAACGCGCGGGACAGGATTTCAGGCGGGAAGCCCGGCCCGTTGTCGCGCAGGATCAAGTCTACCCGGCGGGCGTCGGATCGGGTTAACAGCTGGATTTCGGCGTCATCGCGGTCAGCCAGGGAGTCCTCTGCATTCTGCAACAGGTTGTGGATGACCTGGCGAATCTGGGTGGCGTCGCCCATCACGGGGGGCAGTTCGGTGCCCAGCTCGGCGTGGATCATGACCGGGGAGCCTTCGTAAAGTACCAGCACCTCGCGCACCAGGGCGTTGAGTTCGAGCGGTGCCATCACCGGCGTCGGCATCCGTGCGTAGTCGCGGAAGGCGTTGACCAGGTTCTTCATCGCCTCGACCTGGTTGACGATCGTTGTTGTGGAGCGCTCGAGCATCTCGCGTCCTTCCTTGTCGAGCTTGTCGGCGAGCTTGAACTGGAGGCGCTCGGCGGACAGCTGGATGGGGGTCAGGGGATTCTTGATTTCGTGGGCGAGGCGACGGGCCACCTCGGCCCAGGCGGCAGTGCGCTGGGCGGCAATGAGGTGGGTGATGTCGTCGAACACCACCACCCAGCCCCCGCCCGTGTCGTCCGGCAGGCGGGTGCCGTGGAGCAGTAGGGTCTGTGCGCTGCCGTCGGGGTTGGAGAATTCGATCTGCCGGTTCCAGTCTGCCTCGGGCGCCTCGAAGCCTTTGAGAAGGGCGTCGCGAAAGATCGTGTGTCCCTCCCAGTCGTTGAGGCGGACCCGTTCGTAGCCGTCCAGCGGATCGTTGAGGATGGTCATCGCGCCGTGGTTGGCGGCCCGCAGATGGCCGTCCGGCGAGAAGGCCAGCACTCCGGCGGACAGGTTGGCAAGCACGCCTTCCAGATAGGCGCGATTGCGTTCGACCGCTGCCCGGTTGCTGTCGGCCTGGGCGCGGGCGTCCTCGAGCTGGCGGGTCATCTGGTTGAAGGACTGGGTCAGCACGCCGAGTTCGTCGCGGGCCGGCAGTGCCTGGCGGGGGCTGAAGTCGCCGGCGGCAACCGCCTGAGTGCCTTCGGCCAGGATGAACAGCGGGGCGGCCAGGCGCTGGGTGAGGACGAAGGCGACGGCGACGGCGGCGAAGAGCGCAAGGAGCAGCGTCAATGTGAGTGTGAGGGTGTAGATGCGCTTCAGGCCGTCGCGCGCCAGCGACAGCTCCTGGTAGTCGCGGTGCACGGCTTCTACGCTGGCGGCGTGCATGGAGAATGAGCGCGGGACGGATTGCGTGAGCTGCAGCAACTGCGGTTCGCCGAGGCGATGTGGGGGAATCGGCACGATGACGCGCAGTACCAGGCCATCACTGGCATTGCCTTCGACAGCCCGGTAGCCATGGGTCTGGCGTGCCTGGCGGAGCTGGGCGCTGGTCGGCTGCTCGGGCATCAGGGCGTCGATCTGGGTGTCGGCGGTGGCGACGACATTGCCGGCAGGAGAGAAGACTGTGGCCGATTCAACGCTATTACGCTCACGCAGCTGGTTGAGCTGCGGGGAGCGGATTTGCGGGGCGACTTCCAGTTCAAGGGTGATCTGGTCCGCCTTGGCGGCGAGTTCGGTGAGCAGGATATCGAGGCTGGTACGACCGAGCTGGAGGCCGCTCTCGAGAGCCGCATCGACACGCACGTTGAACCACGATTCGATGCTCTTGACGGCAAACTGGAGGGACACCGCATATACAAGCACCCCGGGCACCACCGCCATGGCGGCGAAGATTGCCATCAGACGCAGCTTGAGGCGGGAGCCGAAACGGCGCGCCCGGTATTCCCGCCACAGGCCGCGCAACTGAACGAAAACGAGGCTGGCGAGGCCGACGGCGATGATGCCGTTGAGGCCAAGCAGCAAGGTGTAGTTACGGGCAAACAGCGGCGTGTTGGCGCTGGCTGTGGCCAGCAGGAAGAGCAGGATGCCGGCGATGGCCGCGGCAACGACGAGGGCGGTGAGTCTCATTTTGACTCCCGGGCCGCGAGGAAGGTCCACCGATACCAGTCGCTGCTGAGGTTCCAGTCCTTATGTCCGAAGGCAGTTACCTGGAGTGGTTTGGGGAGTTCGCTGACGTCCAGGCGGAAGCGCAGCGCGGCGTTGTAGCTGCGTCCGACGCGCAGGGCATTGCGGTCGGCAATGCCCCAGTTGCGAATGCGCAGCATGGTGCGCAAGGCTTCTTCGGCACTGCCGAAGTTCTGGTGCAGGGCGCCGGTAGTGAGTCGGTACTGGCGCGTGAGGGACTGATATGAGAGGCGGTAGGTCAGCGTCTTGGTGACGATTTCTTCGTCAAGCCAGTACCAGCGGGGGGCGCTGAGTTCGAACTCGGTGACGAAAAAAAGCGACACCCCGCGGGCCACGACGTCGGCCAGCAAAGGGGTGAGCTCGGCCGCGATGTCGACGTTCAGGATGTACTGGTCGTCGCTCTGGATGATGGCGGCTGCGCGAATCTCCGCCTCGGCGGCATGGGCCGGTGTGGCACCGAGGGCGAGCCAAGCGCCTGCGGCGAGGCCGGCGGCCTGCTGCAGGAAGCGGCGGCGCTCAGGGGGCTTTCTCGAGCAGGGAGTAGAAGAATCCGTCATGGTCGGCGCAAGGCAGGTACTGGCAGTCGGGCTGATCGGCAATGGGCAGGCAGCGGCAGTCGGGATGACGGGCCGCGAATCCGGCGATCTGCTCCCGATTTTCTTCGGCAAATACCGAGCAGGTGACATAGAGCATTTTGCCACCCGGCGCGAGGACCTGCCACAGCGCTTCGAGAATCTCTTTTTGTTGTGCTGCGAACCGCGAGATGTCGTCGGAGCGGCGCAGCCATTTGATATCCGGGTTGCGACGGACCACGCCAGAGGCCGAGCACGGAACGTCGGCGAGGATGCGGTCAAAGGGGCGACCGTTCCACCAGCGATTGATGTCGCGACAGTCGGCAGCTTTGACAGTGGCCTGGAGGCCGAGGCGATCTAGGTTCTCGCTGACGCGACGAGCGCGGGCGGGGTCGGTGTCGAGGGCTGTCAGCATGACGTCGGCGCTCTCGAGGATGTGAGCCGTCTTGCCGCCGGGGGCCGAACAGGCATCGAGTACCCGCTGGCCATCGGCGAGGTCGAGATGGAGGGCCGCGTACTGGGCGCCGGCATCCTGCACGCTGACACAGCCCTCGGCAAAGCCGGGGATCCGTGCAACGGGGACCGGACGCTCGAGCAACAGCGCGCCGTTGGGGAGCACGCGAACGGGCAGCTCGGCCTCGGCGAAGCTCTCCAGGGTTTCGTTGCGGGTGGCGCGCAGCGGGTTGATGCGCAGGGCCATCGGCGGGTGGGTGTTGCCGGCGACGAGGATGCTGCGCCAGTTGTCGGGGTATTGGTTGCGGAGGCGACGGATCCACCAGGCCGGGTGGCGGAACTCGGAAACCATGTCGGCATCGGCGGCCTTGTTGAGTTCGGTTGTCTGGCGCAGGGCGTTACGCAGGACGCCGTTGGCGACGCCCTTGAAGTTACCGCCAAGCACCGTGGCTGCCGCACTAACCGCCTGGTCGACGGTAGTGTGGGCGGTGTCAGGACGGGCGGCCAGACGGTGCAGGGCCACTCTGAGCAGCGACTGTACCGGTTCCTGCAGCGGCTTTTGAAGCAGTTTGGCGAGAATGAAGTCCTGGCGACCGTAGTCGCGCAGGGTGCCATAGGCGAGATCGAGGATGGCACCGCGGACCCCTGGAGGGGTGGCAGGGCGGGCAATCCACAGTTTGCCGAGAGCTTCGGTCAGGGTGCCGCCGGCCACTACATCGGCAACCAGTTGGGCTGCGGTAAGCAGGGCATAGGCGAGGCTGTCTTCGGCCAGTGCAGCGGGTGTGCCGGGTTTGGTGCGGGAGCTGTTATGCATGGGCGTCAGGCAAGGAGTTGGCGTATGTAGTTGGGCAGGGCCTGGCCGGCGTGGTGCACTGCCGGGTTGTAGTAGCGCAGGCCGGTGATCCGCCGTTCGTCCAGTCGGCTTGCCAGGTTTGCTTCGCTGCCATCCTGCACACCAGGGGCGCTGGCGCAGGCCAGTAACCAGGGGCCGCCATAGAGGGGCACGCTGATGAGGCTGGTGCGCACCGAGGGGAAGACGGTGCGCAGTCGCTGGTGCAGGGCGGCGGTCTTGCGGGGCTGGTAGAAGGGCGAACCGAGCTGGACGTGGATCATACCCTGCGGTGTCAGGCTGGCTGCGCACAGGTGCAGAAATTCGTTGCCGTGCAGGTGTGCGCAGGCTGGGTTGTCAGGTTCGGTGAGGTCGAACAAAATCAGGTCGAAGCGCTCGCCCGCTTGTTGTGCGGCGTCCAGGGTCTCGGCAGCATCACCGATGCGTAGTGTGACGCGCGGGTTGGCAAAGGTGCCGGCAGGCATGGTCGGGATCTCGTCGCTAATCACTCGTACGACTTCGGGGTCGAGTTCGGCGATGAGGATGCGTGTGAGGCTGGGGTGTTTCAGGAGTTCGCGGGCGGACGCACCGTCTCCTCCGCCCAGGATCAGTGCGCTGGTCGGGGCTGGATGGTTGAGGGCGGGAATATGTGCCAGGCTTTCGTGGAGCATGAACTCGTCTGCTTCTGCAGCCATCGCGTTGCCGTCAAGGCGATACAGATGGCCGAAGCTGAGGCTGTCTTCCACTGCAATAATTTGGTGTGGGCTGGCTGTCTTTCTGGCAGGGCTGCACCTGGCCACGCTGAGGTGGGTATCCGTGGCGAGAGGCAGCTTGAAAGTGGTGGATTGTTTCACGTGGAACACGTCCTTCTGCGCAGGAAAATACTGGCGGATGGGTGCAAGCTCAGCGCATGTACGACGATGATCTTGATCGCACCGATCGCATGGCCGCTAGCGCCTGTGGGTCGATTGAACGCTGTGCTGGAATCTGGATCTGTCCGCCGCCACTAACGACGGAGTCCTCCGCCAACCTGGTGCACACGCCACCGGCGCGCGAGAAAAGAGGTAAATCCATCAGGAGTGTTTCACGTGAAACAAGCAGGCTCACCCGGAGAAGAATCCGGCAGTGGCGAGCGCGTTGCGAATGCCTGTGAGTCCGGCAAGCCCCCCGACGGGTAGGCTGACCCCGCGTCCGGGTATGCCGGGCTCGGTCGGGTTGATACGAATGAGTGGCTCACCAAGTGTCTCGCCGAACCAGCGTACGGTGGGTACATGAGTGCCGGCGCCGATCTCGATGACGACCGGACGCGCGGCGGATTGCAGCCAACTATCCAGGCGCTGACGCTGTGCCGCCGTACGTCCGGGAAGCCAGCCCCAGTCGCCAAACATCAGCACGTTGGGGCGCAGCAGTTCATTGCAGTTGGGGCAGCGCGGGAGTGGGGAAAGCAATTGGCAGGAGGTTTCATCCACGTCGGGGGAAAAATCGTCGGCTGACGTAATTGCATTGCCACAGCCGCTCATGCACTGGAGATGATTCAGGGAGCCGTGCACCTCACAGATTTGCGCCTGTGCACACCCGGCGCGCTGGAACTGCCCGTCAACATTGGAGGTAAACACGAAACTGCCGTGTTGCAGGTGGCTGGCGATTTGCTGCAGGAGCGCGAAGCCGGCGTGCGGTACGGTACGCCGATACAGGTTCAGCCTGTGACCGTAGAAGCCCCAGGCGAGCCTGGGTGTGCGCACGAAGGCATCCGGACAGGCGATGTCCTCAAAGGCGATCCGGGCGCCGGCAAGGGCCGGGTACGCGCGCCACAGGCCGGCATTGCCGCGAAAGTCGGGCAGGCCGGAATCCACACCCATGCCGGCGCCGGCGGTGATGAGCAAGCCATCGGCACTGGCAATCAGTCGGGCTGCCTCGGCGAACAGGGCGTCACTCATCGTCGGGCAAGGATAAAGATGCGCCGGAAGGGGAAGAGGGTGGTTCCGCTTGAGTCGGCAGGGTAGGCCTCGGCGAGGCGCGACCCGAGTTCGGCGAGGAATGCGGCCCTGGCTGCATCGTCGAGTGGAGCGAGGTAAGGGATTAGGGTCGTGCCTCGCAGCCAGTCAAGTACCGGTGTCGGGCCGTGCATGACCTGCCAGTAGCTTGTCTCCCACAGATGCAGCCAGGTGCTGCGGGGCGCCAGAATGCGCTGGTAATCGGCCATTGCCAGTACGGCACCCATGTGAGCAGCGCCGATCTTGTCGGCCCAGATTGAGGTGCCAGCAAGCTCGCGGATCAGTCGATGGGATGGTGCATTGAAGTTTCCGGGCATCTGTACAGCCAGAACGCCACCGGGCGACAGGCTGTCGAGGAGACGTGGGAAGAGTGCTTCGTGACGGTCGACCCAGTGCAATGCAGCATTGGAGAAGAGCAGGTCGAGCGGCTCGTCCGGGCTCCAGTGCTCGACATGGGCCAGCTCGAAGTGTGCCGACGGTAGCGCGCTGCGTGCCCGCTCGAGCATCTCGGGCGAGCTGTCGAGACCGGTGATGTTGGCGTCCGGCCAGCGCTGGGCGAGCAGGCGGGTAACGTTGCCGGCCCCGCAGCCGAGGTCCACCACTTGAGCTGGCCGCGTGAGCGGAATCCGGCTCAGCAAGTCTGCCGCGGGTTGCACGCGTTGATCGGCAAACTGCAGGTATCGATCCGGCTCCCAGCTCACGGCGTTTACACGTGAGGCTTGAGACAGAAGGCTGCCCTGGCCGATTGGTAGGTTTGCAGGATGCTCTTTTCGTCCACTTCGGGCACCGCCAGCTGCTTGGAGTACACCGCGCAATCCGGTCTGGGGTCAATCAGTTCTGAAGTGACCATCGCCTTGTCGTGGAGGGTCAGGGGGGACTTTACCGAGCAGCCTGCCAGGGCTACGGCGGTCATGCAGATACAGCTGAGGATAGGGCGCAAAGGACTCTCCATCGGGTGATAGCGCACGTTATCAGAGATGCCGACCCGCAAACAAGAAACCCCGGTTTTGGGCCGGGGTTTCTTGTTTGCGGTGATTGACTCAGGCGGTAGTGTTGATGACCTGACCCACGACCTGACCACTGCTGTTGACGCTCGGGGCCGGGCTGGGTTGAACCTTGCTCGCCCCATCATCCTTGTCACGATCGCCGTCAGGGCCCGGCTTTTTGACTTCTGTTGCTTCGGGTGAACGTTGTACCGCTTGTGTATAGGCGGCGTTTGAGGCGCCGCCGACAGAACCGATGCTCATAAGACTCTCCCTTCC
>APMI01016305.1_pt1 | contig 24002 bp, 16 predicted proteins | sample 667938 | NCBI WGS metagenome assembly APMI01 (sample SAMN01084076, study PRJNA167559) | wastewater metagenome | biome: Wastewater | place: Denmark: Ejby Moelle, Odense | collected 2011-11-28
GAGTGCGGCAACGCGACGATGATCCACAAGGATGGCTGCGACTTCTGCACCGCCTGCGGCTATGTGGGGCAGTGCGGCTGAGAGGTGCGCGGCAGCGATCAATGAACGGTGTCCGGGACCCCATAAGCTGCAAGTTGGACCCCATAAGTTGCAAGTCGGGACCCCATAAGCTGCAAGCTTTTCAGGGTGGCCGAGGCCCCCAGCTGCAGAAATAACGGCCCATCGCGGCTAATTCAAGACCAGGCCGTCAGCAGTAATTTGCTGACGGCCTTATTTTTTGGCCGGGAAATGGAAGTCGCGAATCATCTGCAGGAAGGGCGCCTGAACAAATCCGAACACTGGCTCAGCTCGAGCGGCATGTGGCGTAAGGTATTCAAGAAGTGCGAAATGAAGAGGTTTCCCGGACTTCGCGCGAATGCCCGCGAAATTGGCGGCCATTAGCATTGCGCATATATATAAATAGCCGTCGAAGTCAAAGAATTTAAGAGCGTTTTCTAGCTGGCTGGCCTCTGTTCCGGTTGTAGGAATTTCGTCATCAAGCCAATACTGCCCAATGATCGGGTCTAACGTCTCTTCGTCAAGAAATGGCCCTAGTTCTCTGCTGCTGATGTTTGCGTCGAATATCGTCCAAATCGGGTGATCGAGCCAGCGCGTCGCATTGCGGCCGGTGTGATGGGAATCAACCGCCGCCACCAAATCAAATCCATACTTCCCTCGTGGTCCTCGAGTTGGAGCTCGGTCGCCCCTAAGGTATTGGTACATCAACTTTGAATTGTTGAGTTCGACGTCACCGGCCGGGGTCGCTGAGAAGCGCTTGGATGCGCCAGAGGCCGAATATCCCGTGTGCAGCAAAACGGCGTACGCCCAAGCCATGCCTCGGAGCCCGTCAATACGCCCAGCGAGCGTGGGCTGCTTTAGCTGGTCCGCACCAGCCGGCAGTAGACCGTTTCCATCGCTCTCATTTATTTCATGCGCCACAGCCGGTCAACTCTCATCGGTGTTTTGGCCGGCATTGTGCATAACACCGCGCACCGGTGCAACCAAGCGTGACTGTGCGTAATCTGCGAAGCGTTGACGCAATTGCTTTGTGGCGCCGACATGGTTTCCGGTCGAGACATGGATCTTGTGGCACCTGAAAGGCTATATGAACCAAGATGCTCGTGATGAACTGAGGTATTCGCTGAATCAGACGTACGGACCCTTGATCAACGGAAAGCAGCTGGCATCTTTGTTGAAGTTTCCTTCAATGGCTGCATTCAGGCAGGCGCTGAGAAGGGGAATGTTGCCGGTTAGGGTTTTCGAATTGCCAGGTCGGAAAGGAAAATTTGCTCTGACTGGCGACGTCGTGCAATGGCTGACTGATATTCAATCTAAATAGTTGGAGGGTGTGATTTTGGATCTGAGTGTGAAAAATACGAACGCTGTGTCGGATTGCTTTAAAGACGGAGTCCTGGCGATTGAATACCCAAAAGATGGCCGAATCAGGTCGCGCAAAGTTATCTCCAGATCGAAGGCGCGCGGCTCGGGAAAATATCCAAGCTGGAAAATGGGGCGAATGATCCACTGGGAATCTCCCCATGAATTGAACGCATTCAGGCTTCTGGACGCAAATTCGGCGGTATTGAAGTTTGCTGAGCAACCACTGGTCATCAAATACCGGCTTGACGGCGTCGAGCATGAGCACTACCCCGACATCCAAGTCACTACACGACAGGGCAAGGAGTTGTGGGAAGTGAAGATGACCGATGACGCTGCTGAGCCGGAGGTGGCGCGGCGTACGGCGCTCATGTCTGCTGCGCTGCCAACCCTCGGCTATGTCTACCGAGTTGTCCACGCTGAGGATCTTGGGAGTCAGCCCCGGCTCAAGACCGTACTTGAGGTACTTCGACTTGGCCGTGCAGACATCCCGGCGGTCGAACGCGAACGGCTTCGAGTCACTTTTGAGCGGGTCCCCACCTTGACCTGGGGTGACGTCAAGCGCGGCGCGCTGGGCGCGAAGGGTCAGTACTTCGTTTGCCGCCTGATTCTGGAAGGCGCCATCGCGCTTGATCTGACGGCTCCCATCTTGGACAGCCGGCCGCTGACATGGCACGGTCAGCAAGCGGACTTTTCCAATCCGGCGGAGTCGATTCAATGAAGACCAACGTCAAGAAGTCTTTTTGTGCAGCCTTCGACGAATGGAGTGTCTCCACTGTGATGTGTGAGCTCGTCGGCGGTCAGCGGTGCTGCGCACTCGCCCTGATCGGCGGAATGCCGGCTACGGTGTTGGCTGTCCATGTCGATTCACGATTTCCTGCGGCGCGGCTGTATGAGCTTTGTGACCAAGCGGCTGCCCGTTATGGCCTGCCGCAGCGAATCTGGACGGACTGCGGACCTGAAGGAATGAGTCAGCACCTCAAACAATGGGGTCTTGCCAACTGCGTCGCGATTAGCCACCAAGCCGGGCATAGCCACGCCAGGAGCAAGGCGTGCTTGCAGTTTGAACATTGGCTGGGAAGAACATTCCTGAGGCTTGGGGCATTTGAAAGCGTCGAGCAGTGCAAGCGCGTTATCGAGCAATCGCTCATCGGTCACAACAGCTTGCTCGTACGTTCCGCTCGACGAGGCCATGCGGATTCAAAGCTGTTCTCGCGCGCGCAGCGGACGCCCGGCGACTCTCGTGCGGAGCGGTCCTTGCGATGCCTTGCGCCGGATGAACTCACTGAAGTCGACTGGACGCCGATCGACGTCGCGCATGTGATGCGACATGCAGCCCCGTCGGAGAGGCAGCCGGCCATGACGAGTCCCGAGTCCGACCAACATACGCTTGACGAGGACGCTGGTCATGGGAACTAGGAGGTTTGAAAAGGACGCGAGCTTTCGCATCGACGGCGTCGAGTTCGTCATGCGCAGGAAGCTCGGCGCTGAACTGTGGCAAATCGAAGAAGCGAAGACCGGTCGACTTCATCAAAAATCCGAAAGCGAACTGCGGCATCTCTATGTCGACGATCGGCTGAGCTTTACCCAGGAGGATGCCTCCTACAAGGGTGCAAGGATCGGAAAGGCGCATCGCGAAGTTGCTCAGCCCCTCATGGCGGACGCCAAGGTGCGGCGAGCCTACGCGGTCGAGGCGGCCAAGGGCCCGTCGTCAGAAGCCGTATTGCGAGAGGTCGCTGCGCGGGTCTGGGCCAAGCTCGGAAAGCCCGAGACACCGCCCCACTGGAATACGGTCTACCGCTGGAGAGCCAAATTCATCGCTGCCGGGAGGGACATCCATGGCGTCGTGGAGCAGGTTGAGAAAAAGGGAAACAGAACGGAGCGCTATGACGAACGTCTGATCGAATTTGTCGACAACGCGATCGACAAGGTCTATCTCACGCAAGAACGAAAGTCGATTGAGGACACTGTCGATGCCGCAGTCACTGCGGTTCGGCGGGAAAACAAGCTGCGTCCGGAAGAGGATCAGCTTCCTCTCCCGCAACGGAGACTGGTCAAGCGAATGATCAACGATATCTCCGCCTTTGACCGATGCCAAGCTAGGTACGGGCGCGAGACAGCCGTGCGACGCTTCCGATCCGTCCAACGGCACCGGACTTCAGACGGGCCGCTGGTCCGCGCTGAGATCGACCACACGGTGCTCGACATCATGGTGGTCGACGACACCACCGGTCTGCCGCTCGGCCGACCGTTGTTGACGGCGTGCATCGATGACTCCACCCGCTGCGCACTCGGCATTTCGATCGGATTCGAGCCGGCGAGCTTCCTGACCGTTGCCCGCTGTCTCAAGCATGCGTTTCTTCCGAAGGTGAACATGCGGGCCGACTACCCCGAGGTCGTTCACGATTGGGATGCGCATGGCGTCATGCAGGAACTTTGCATGGACAACGGGGCCGAGTTCCACAGCGATAGCTTAGAAGCAGCCTGCCTCACGCTGGGCATCGAGATCCACTACGCGCCCCGGAAGACCCCTTGGTTCAAAGGAAAGATCGAACGTTTCCTGGGCACGCTGAACGCGTCACTCCTCCATGGCGCTCCCGGGACAACGTTCTCGAACATCTTCGAAAAGGATGACTATGACCCGTCGAAGCACGCGGTCGTGCGCCTCAGCACGCTGCGCCACATTGTTATGAAATGGATTGTTGACGTGTACCACGAGCGCCCGCACCGAAGCCTCAAGGTGCCACCAGCCGCACTCTGGAAGTCCTCTGTGGCCCTTGAAGACATCCAGTTGCCGGACGACCCTGCCCAGTTAGATGCGATTCTTGGCCGACGAGCACAGCGCGTCCTCTCGCACAAAGGCATCGAACTCGAAGGCTTGTTCTACAACTCGCCGGAACTGACGACGCTTCGCCGTGAGTTGGGCGAGCGCCTCGATGTCGAGATCTGCATCAACGACGGCGACATTGGCTCCATCACGGTGCTCTCCCCGGACAAGAAGCGCATGTTTGTTGCGCCAGCGCTGGCGCTGTCCTACGCAAAGGGCATGACGGCGTGGCAGCACAAGGTCTGCAAGCGGCATGCGGCGCTGCAACTTGGCAAGCACGACTCGGCAGGATGGCAAGAGGCCAAGACGGCCATCGCCGAGATGATCCGCCAGGAATTCAACTGGAAGAAGAAAGCCAAGCCTCGCGGCACAAATGCCCCTGCGAAGTCGGCCAAGCGGGTCGGCCGATACATCACGGGCTCCCGAGCGAGCCCGTCGAGTCGCCGCCTGCGGCTCCGGCCATGCCGCCGGTTCCGATGCCGACGAAGACCCTCAAGTTTGCGCCGGTGAAGCGGCAGCGCCGAGAAAGCACATGGAAGGACGAACTCTGATCAATGAAAACTCAAATGAACGACGATATTCGGCGTGTCGTTGAAAGCACGCTCATTCCCCATACCGCCTTTCAATCTGCGGTCCAGCGCCTTCAGCAAGGGCTTGACTACAGCCTTGGCTCATCAGAGCCGATCTGCCTGGCCGTTGTGGGGGAGTCCCGGACGGGCAAATCGCGCGTGCTTGAGGAGGTCGAAAGCACCCGGCCGCGCTCGCGCACTGTGAACGGTGCGGTGGTTCCCATCTTGCGAATCCGTGTCCCCTCGTCGCCAACGGTCAAGGGTTTGGCGGAACTGATGCTGCGGGCGCTGGGCGATCCGAACTGGGAAAAGGGAACCCAGAACAACAAGACGGCCAGGCTGCAAACCCAGATGAAGAAAGCTGAGACCATCATGCTGATGCTCGATGAGTTTCAACACTTCTTCGATAAGGGGACCCAGAAGATCTTTCATGACGCCGCCGATTGGCTCAAGATTCTTGTCGATGAAACCCGCGTGACCCTGGTGGTTTGCGGCCTGGAGAGTTGCCTGCCGGTGCTGTTGCGGAACGAGCAGTTGTCGGGCCGTTTTCTTGCGCCCATCTTCATGCGGCGCTTCAACTGGCTCGAAGACGGCGATCGAGAAGCCTTCGTCGGCATCCTGGACTCGTTCACCGTCGCGGTGTCGGAGCATTTCGACATGCCGGATCTGAGCGGTGAGGGCATGGCCTATCGCTGTTGGGTTGCGACGGGGGGGCTCATGGGCTACCTCACCAAGTTTCTGCGCCAGGTCGTCTGGACAGCCTGCGACGAAGGGGCGCGCAAGATCACCCTGGAAGACCTTCGCAAAGCACACCAACTGTCGGTTTGCAGCGCGACAGAGATGTCACAAGAGAAGTCGCCTTTCAGCCGATCGTTCTCGGCGGAGCCGACGCAGGAGGCTATCTCGATCGCGTTGTCGCTGGGGGAGCATGTCCAGAGCGTTCAGCCTGAGCGCCCGTCCCGCCGCTCCAAAGCACCGGCCAAGCCGTCACTGGCTCAGGCGCTGGTGGCCGCCTGAAACAGGCTCAGATCAAGCCGGGCGCGTATCGTTTCACGGCAGTCAATTCATGACTCTTCTTCTGCGTACTCCTCTACCGCGTCCGACAGAGAGCCTGCTGGGCTATGTGTTGCGCCTCTCCGAGGAGAACGGTTACGACACGCCCTGGCACATTCTCGTGCAGGCTGGCATTCATCAGGGAGAAATGGCCTCGCCTGGCTTTCCTCACCCCAAGCTGGCTTCCCTGACGGGGCAGTCACCCACGGCGTACGAGTCGATGGCCTATCGAGATTCCGGCAAAACGATCGGATATCAATTGTTGGGCCACCCCCTTGGCGACTCGTCAGTGTGTCGGCCACTGCGGCTGCGGCACCCGGCATTCTGTCCCTGCTGCGCCGAGGAGTTGGGCTTCATCGACGCGTTCTGGGATCTGGAAATCGCGATTGCATGTTCCCGGCACCGAACGGGGTTGACGAAGGCCTGCCCGGCCTGCGGCCTGGGGCTGTCCTGGTTCCGTCCTGGGATTCTGCAGTGCAAATGCGGCGCCGACCTGCGCGAAGCTGTCCGTCCCGACGCAAGTGATGCGGTCGTCGCATTGATGGAAGTACTGCGAGCCAAGTTGCACGGGGAACCGCCATTGCTGTCAGCGCCGGGATCGCCGCCGTCTGCCGCGTTGGCGATGCTCTCGTTGAAGGAACTTATTGCGCTGGTTCGGCAACTCGGCAGCTTTGCCCTGCTTGCAGCATCGGGAAGTTCGGAGGGCAGCGACGAGGCGATCGTGGAGGCGGCTGCCGAATCGCTTGCCGAGTGGCCCAAGCGGTTCCATCAACTGCTGCGCAAGCTGGGCGAGTTGCCAGGCGCGAGGACAGACTCGCCCAGTCTCGTCGCGAGGCTGGGCGCGTTTTACTCGACCCTGCTGCGGGGCCGGCCTGAGCATGCGTTCTTGCGCGACGAGTTCATTCAGTTTGGCTCGCAGCAGTGGGGCGAGGGCCTCGTCGATGCACGGATGTTGTCTGAGGGCGCGGATCGGCGGTTCACATCCCGGGCGGGGCTTGCACGTCGCACGGGCATCGATCCTCGGACCTTGTCGAAGTGGGCTTCGGAAGGAAAGCTGTCGATCAAGTCCGTGGAGAGCGGACGCCGGACGCGATACGTGGCCGACGCTTCGGAGCTGCCCGAGAAATCCGATGCGCCAGGACACTTCATTGAGGAGAGGCTCGCGGCGCGACTGCTCGGGCTTCCGGTCGCGGTGTTGGCCGCGTTGAAGGGCTCACACTACGCGGCGGCAAACAGCCCCGCCATGAAGCGGGGATACCACAGCGCAGATGTGGAAGTCTTCCGGTTGAGGCTTCTGGGCCGCGCTGCGGCGGCAGGCCCGTTGGCCGCGGGCGTACCGGCTCGCGACACGATCACGCTGGATGCCGTCATGAGGCAGACGCGTTTCGGCGGCGCTCGCAACAAGGCAGCCTTCCTCGGGAGATATCTTGACGGTGACGTTGAGGGATTTCATGTGTCTGGCAGCGGTCAATCCGAGCTTGTGTTCCTGCGGTCGACGATCGACGCCTATGCTCGTGCGAGCCGGGCATCGGGTGAGTTCATCTCGAGGACGGATGCCGGCAAGGCGCTTGCGTGCAGTGCTGCGGTTGTCGCTGCACTGGTGGCTGAGGGACACCTTCACTCCAGTTCGGAGCTACACGGCCGGGTGTTGAAGGCATCGGTCGACTCCTTCCTTGAGAGATATGTGCCGCTGTCGCTGATGGCCGCGGAGTCGCGGACCAAGGCCGCAAGCTTGTTGCGTCTTTCAGAGGAGTCCGGCCTGACCCTGCTGCGATTCCCGGCCGGGCGAGGGGGCTGCACGGCCTTTGTTCCGCGAGAACAAGCACTCCGACTTCGGGAATTGCGGCCCGCACCTCGTGAGCGCCAGCGCCCTTCTCCTGTCGAGGCGCTCAGGCAGTATCTGGAAGATCGCGCGCGCTCCGGCGTGAGGCTTCCGCGAAAAGGCAGCGTTCCCAACAAAGCCGAGATCGCGCGTGCGTGTGGTTTCGATCGTGGCTTGTTCTCGAAGGATGCGGAGATTGGCAGGCTGCTGCAGCGCGCCAATCATGATGATGGGCTCAGGTTCCAGCTGTCGATCACCGAATCTCCCAGCTTGCGCGTAGAACAGTACCTTCAGCGGCTGACGGCGAGCGGCCTGCCGGTGCCACGGCGAGGCGGGAAGCTGAACAAGTTGCAGATTGCGCAAGCCTGTGGCGTCAACAGGAACGTCCTGAACGCCAATCCCGAACTTCTTCAAATGCTCGACGCGCACATTGACGCACGCCCTGGCCCAGCGGCATGACGGCCTGCTCTGGACCGCTCGAAATTCTGCCGCCGCTCTCAACATTGGATTGGACCCGTCCATGCATGTCGACAACGCCAAGACTGAATTGCTGGGGAAGTTGCGCCAACTTCTTGAGCAGAGCGGTGAGGCCGACGGCACGATAGATCTCGCGGCCTGGCTTGAGGCATGGCTCAAAGACCCCTTGATTGAGCTGGGCGGGGCAACGCCGGCGCAGGTGATGCGCACGGCGTCGGGGCGGCGCCAACTGGTTACGCTTTTGGAACGGATGCGTGGAGGCTTGCCCGGCTGAACTGCATTTCAATGTCGGCGGCGGCAGTGGATTCGTTAGCCGAAGATCTCGGCCAGCGCAGGGTGCTGCTTCAACAGAGCGTCGCGGCCTTGCTCAGCACACTTGCGCCAGTTCGACCCGCGTGCGAGCGCGTCCCGCCAGGCCTCCCGGAATGGTGCGTTGCGGTTCTGATCCATATGCCACTCGATCAGCGCCGCGGGTTGCGCAAGATCTGAGGATTGAGCTTGGCCTGTGGATGAGCTGGCATGAGTGGTGACCTGCTGCTCTCCGTGGACGATGAGGTCGTGGATCGCAAGGCGCGCGGGGCCTGGCAGGTTGACCGTGCAAGCTCCGGACTTGGCGAAGGCAGCTCCTGGAACTGTGTCTTCGAGCAGGAACTCGGTGAACGCCCTCGGCTGCGATGTGATGTTCAGGTCGGGGACCTGAGTCACCTGACGGCTGTCATCGGTGGGAGCAATGAACTCGATCCGTAGTGCGGGCTCATCGGGGTTGCGGCGCTGGGTAGCGGTCTGGCCGGAAAACTGTCGGACCGGCAGCAACCCCATCTCTAACGATGAGACCGCGTCGTCGACTGGGATCTCAACGTCGGCGTGCATGGCAATCGAGATTCGGCTAGCAGCGTCTGCGAATCCGATGCCAGTTGACGTTTCGTTCCACGTCCATCGCACGCCCAGCATGTTGCCCATTGCGACGTATGCGTGCGTGCCGACCAGAACACCGCGCCAGCGGAAGAAGCCATAGTGAGCCAGCTTGTGGATGATCCTGAAGTGCTTCTCAGGTAGGGCGCTGCATCCCAACGCTATGCAGGCCTGCGCACGCTGGGCCAGGGCCTCGACCCGGATGGCGGTCTTGGCCTGCTCGAAATCGTCGATAAGCGCCTGCACGCGGCTGCCTTCCGGTCCCACATAGGTGGAGCGGACATGGCCGTCCGCGTCTCGGAAGTTGAAGTAGATGTAGATCTTGCTCTTGATCCGCCGGCGGTGGAACGAACCTCGCAATGTCGCGAACCTATCGCTTTCAGCACTCCGGATCATGTCGTAGAGCTCGGCGTACGAGGTCTGAGCCCCGAGGGAGAGTTCAGCAGAGAGCATGAGCAGCGTTACCATACGAAAATAATTTCTGTATGGTAACTCCTGGGCTGTTCGTGGCTACGAGGGATGAACTCGGTCCATCGGTCCATCGACCCGCCGTTCAGTGATTTTGCCGAGTTCAGCGGTTGCTGAATCACCCGTTTATATTGAAATTCACTTTGCTTTTTTCATCAAAGAGGGTATGTTCAGCGAATGTTGAAAGCTGCTGATTTGGTGAACATTGAGCGACGTGCCGTCGAGGCACTGCGTGCAGCCCTTGGCGAGGCTCCCGGGCTCACCGTGCTCGAGATTGAGGCTGTCGATGCCTCAGTCGACCTGATCTGTCATGTTGATTTCGCCGGGCGTCGTCATGCTCTTGTCGCTGAGGTGAAGTCAAGCGGCCAGCCTCGGCATGTGCAGGGCGCGTTGCTGCAGCTCAAGAAGTACGTCGATAGACAGCAAGACCCGAACCTCGCCACGCCAATTTTTATCGCCCCGTACCTATCTGAGGACGCTCGAGCGCTGTGCGTAGATAACGAGGTCAATTACCTTGACTTCGAAGGAAACGCTCGCATCGTGTTTCCAGGCTTCTTCCTGTCGCGCAGCGTGGCGGGGAAGCCGCCAGCGGAGCGGCGAGAGTTGCGCTCGCTATTCAAACCGAAGTCCGCTTCCGTGCTTCGCACCATGCTGCGCGATCCGTCAAAGAGGTGGCGGGTAGCAGACCTGGCAGGTGCATCGCTCGTCAGCGTTGGGCATGTAAGCAATGTGCGAAACAACCTGCTGGACAGGGGATGGGCCGAGGTGTCCGAAGAAGGGGTATACCTCTCAAATCCCGACGGTCTGCTTGAAGCATGGCGCGAGGACTACGCACCACCTAGCGGCGAGCGCCGAGCTTTCTACACGACCCTGCATGGTGCCTCGTTCGAGGAGGCGATTCGTAAATGGGGAACGGCATTGGCGCACGATGGACTCGCCATCCTTTCCTCGTTCTCGGCAGCCAACTGGCTGGCGCCGTACGCACGGACCGGCACGCACTACTTCTATGCAGATGAAGAAGGAGTAGAGCGACTGCGCCAGTTCCTGAGTCTTTCGCCAGCAGGCCGGGGTGAAAACGTTGTCGTCACCGTCTTCGACGACCTTGCCCTGTTCAATGACTCAGTTGAAGCGGCGGATGGCATTCATTGCACGAGCCCAGTGCAGACGTACTTAGATCTATACGTGTCGGGTGAGCGCGGACGTGAAGCAGCTGAGCACCTGCGGCGGGAAAGGCTGAAATGGCAGAAATGACAGCTGGCGAGCCTCAGTCCGCAAATGACTACGACGATCGCACGACAGCGGCGGTTAAATCCGTCCTGATCGAGATCGGTCAGATCCTGGGTAGCTACAAAGGCAAGTACGCCGTCGTTGGTGGCGCAGTGCCATGGCTGCTCTTGAATCAAAGCGCCGACATGCGTCATGTTGGAACGCTGGACGTTGATCTGAGCCTAGATGCCGAAGCTTTGGGGGATGGCGAGTACGCGCACCTCGTTGAGGCACTGAAAAGCCATGGGTACGAGCAGCGCGAGAGCCTTCGGCGCTTCCAACTCGTGCGACAGATCGATGCTCGCGATGGAGGTCCGTCTATCGATGTCATCGTGGACTTCCTGATGCCGCGGGATGCAGTCATCGCGAAAAACGATCAACCGCTGGTGGAGGACTTTGCAGTCCAACGTGCCAGCGGTGCCGAACTGGCACTGAGATTTAGCGAGTTCATCCCGATCTCCGGCGCGATGCCCAACGGCGGGATAAACAGAGTCGAAGTGGCCGTTTGCTCCATCCCGGCACTTCTTGCGATGAAGGGCCATGCCATCGAAGGCCGCTACAAGCAGAAGGACGCCTACGACATCTATTACTGCGTCCGGAACTACCCTGGTGGGATCGAGGCACTGGCTGATGCCTGCCGGCCGTTGCTCGATCACAAAGAGGGTCGCGCGGGGTATCAATTCATAGCCGCGAAGTTTGAATCGTTGGATGGATTCGGCCCGACCTGTGTCCGGCAGTTCGTCGAAGAAAGCCGAGCCCTTGAAGAGCGCACCCCGGATCAGTGGCAGCTTGACGCTTTTGGACAGGTGCACGCATGGTTGCGTGCGATAGGTCTATGACTAAAGCCGCCTCAATTGCTGTTCATTCAGGCCTGTCGGGTGCGCCCAGGCCACCCTGCACGGCCTACAACAATTTTCAGACGCTGCCCCTCGCAGCAAACATTCCTGAAGCGAAAGCAGGAGGGCAGAACTAGATGCAAAAGCCGCTGACGCCTCATCAAAGTCAGTACTACGCGTGGCTGCTGACCCGACGCGCGGCAGGCGACTCCGTGGAGTCGCTTGCATCTACGTTGGTGGACTCGCAAGTCGACCTTAACCCCCATCAGGTTGAGGCGGCCTTGTTCGCCTGCGCGAATCCTCTCTCCCGCGGCGTCATCCTGGCCGACGAAGTTGGGCTCGGCAAGACCATTGAGGCCGGGCTGGTGATCTCTCAGCGCTGGGCCGAGCGCCGCCGTCGCATCCTGATCATCGTGCCCGCCAACCTGCGCAAGCAATGGCACCAGGAGCTGCAAGACAAGTTCAACCTACAGGGCATGCTGTTGGAGGCTAAGAGCTTCAACGCTCTTCGCAAACAGGGTCGCCCGAATCCATTTCAAGGCGCGTCCGGCCCGGTCATCTGCTCCTACCAATTCGCAAAGGCAAAGGCAGCCGACATCAAGGCCGTTGATTGGGACCTGGTTGTCCTCGATGAAGCGCACCGACTGCGCAATGTCTACAAGACCAGCAACGTAATCGCCAAGACGCTGAAGGAAGCTCTGGCCCATGTGCATTCCAAAGTCCTGCTGACCGCCACGCCTTTGCAGAACTCGCTACTAGAGCTGTATGGCCTGGTCAGCATGATCGATGACCGCGTCTTTGGTGACATCGACAGCTTCCGCTCGCAGTTCACGGCGCAGCCCAGGGAGCAAGCTTTTGCAGCCCTACGAGCCCGTCTTTCCAGCGTGTGCAAACGCACGTTGCGCCGCCAGGTGCAGCAATACGTGCCTTACACGGCACGGCGTGCCATCGTTGAAGAGTTCTCCCCCTCGACCGAAGAGCGGGAACTGTCCAACCTCGTCGCCGACTACCTTCGTCGCCCCAACCTCAAAGCGCTGCCAGAAGGCCAACGGCAACTGATCTCCTTGGTGCTGTGGAAGCTGCTGGCGTCATCGACCCACGCCATCGCGGGCGCACTAGAGACCATGGCCAAGCGGCTTGAGGGCGAACTCGACGAGTCAGCCGACATTCCCGATCTGGCCGAGGCACTCGATGAGGACTACGAGTCGCTTGACGAAACCGCTGACGAGTGGGAAGGGCAGGACTCCTCCACTGCTTCGGCAGCGCCTAACCAGCGTGATGCAGTCGCTCAGGAAATTGCCGAACTGCGGCACTTCAAGACACTGGCAACCAACATTCGCGAGAACGCCAAGGGCACGGCACTGCTGACTGCTCTGGACAAGGCATTCGCCGAGCTCGGACGGCTAGGCGCGGCAAAGAAGGCCATCATCTTCACCGAGTCCAAGCGCACGCAGGAATATCTGCTTTCTCTCTTGGCGGACACGCCCTACGGCGAGGGCATCGTCCTATTCAACGGCACGAACAGCGATGCCAGAGCGCAGGCCGTCTATGCCGATTGGATCAAGCGTCACGCAGGGACAGACCGCATCACGGGATCGCGGACGGCAGATACACGAGCCGCCCTGGTTGAGCACTTCAAAGAGCGCGGCACAGTGATGATCGCCACCGAGGCGGGTGCCGAAGGCATCAACCTGCAGTTCTGCTCACTAGTCATCAACTACGACCTGCCATGGAACCCACAGCGAATCGAGCAGCGCATCGGTCGGTGCCATCGCTACGGGCAGAAGTTCGACGTCGTGGTCGTCAACTTCGTAGACCGCAGCAACGAAGCCGACGCCAGGGTCTATGAGCTGCTGGATCAGAAGTTCCAGTTGTTCGAAGGCGTTTTCGGTGCCAGTGATGAGGTGCTTGGGGCCATCGGCTCCGGCGTGGACTTCGAGCGGCGCATTGCGGATATCTATCAGAACTGCCGCGACCCGGATGCAATCAAGGCTAGCTTTGAGCAGCTGCAGCGCGACTTGTCCGGCGAGATCAACGAGGCCATGGTCAAGACCCGGCAAATCCTGCTGGAGAACTTCGATGAAGAAGTCCAGGACAAGCTGCGCGTCCGAGCTGCGGATAGCCGTGCGGCCCGCAGCAAGTACGAACGCATGCTGCTTGACCTGACACAGGCCGAACTGGCGGACTGCGCCCTCTTCGACGAGGACGGTTTTGTACTTCAGCGCCTACCTGCCACCGCTTTGGATGCGGTTGAATTGGGCCGCTATGAGCTGCCTCGCCGTTCTGGCGACTCGCACCTATATCGGATCGGCCATCCGCTCGCAGAATGGGTGACAAAGCAAGCGAAGAGCCACGAACTTTCGGGCTCGCGGCTCGTCTTTGACTACGACGCACATGGCATCCAAGTCAGCACCCTCAAGCCATATCGCGGCAAGACAGGCTGGCTGACTTTGAAGCTTGTGTCGGTTGAAGCCCTGGACAACCAAGAGCAGCGCCTAGTGGTGGCGGCAATCACGTCAGACGGCCAAACCCTTGCAGAAGACGACCCTGAAAAGCTGCTGCGCTTGCCGGCGCGGGCACAGCCCGCCGAACTGGCTTCGTTTGATGTATCGCCTCTCAGCGATGACTTGGCGACGCGCAAGTCTGCCGTCCTGCGAGAAATCAACCAGCGCAACTTGGGCTACTTCGAGCAGGAAGTCCAGAAGCTCGATGCGTGGGCTGACGACTTGAAGCTTGGTATCGAGCAGGAAATCAAAGAGATCGACCGCCAGATCAAGGAAGTGCGCCGCACGGCAGCCAGCGCCCCGGCGCTGGAAGAAAAGCTCTCCTGGCAGAAGCAGCAAAGGGAGCTGGAAGCCAAGCGCACAAAGCTACGGCGCGAGCTATTCAATCGCCAAGATGCCATTGAATCTGAGCGCAATGAGCTGATCAACCAGTTGGAAGCCAAGCTGCAGCAGGAAGTGCAGGAGCAGACCCTGTTCACCGTTGAATGGGAGTTGATCTGATGGCGACGGCACCGATTCGTCCGCTTGAACTGGATCTGCTCTGCCAGAAGCTGGACGCCGACTACGCAGCACTCATCATGGGAACGGGCACAAGCCCGGAATCGCGCCGCAGCAACTTCCTGTCCAAGACCATCGCCGCGTTCGTGTTGCATGAGGCCGCTGGCGCTAGCTTGGAAGAGGCCGTCGCCGCGAGTATCGACGGCGGCCTAGATCACGGCATTGATTCGGTGTTCGTTGCCAACGATCAGACCATCTGGCTTGTCCAGTCGAAGTACAAGGAGTCCGGCTCCGGGGAACCCGAGCTTGGAGAAGTGTCCAAGTTCCGCGATGGTGTCACCGATCTCATCCAGGGACGCTGGGCCCGCTTCAACAACGCACTTCAGAACCGCAGCGGCGCAATCACCAATGCCTTGAACAGCGGCGTCTGCAAGGTCAAGGTGGTACTCGCCTACTCCGGTACGGCAGTGTCCGATGACCGAAGGGACATCTTTGCCGACCTGGAGCGTGCGTTCAACGGGCCGAATCCCGGATTCCTGCGCTGCCATGCTTACGGGCTCACCACCCTTCACGACCTGCATTTGGACGGCATCTCGGCCCAAGCGATTGAGGCCGATGTTGAGCTGAAAGACTTCGGACACACCCAGGCGCCTTACAGGGCGTTCTACGGCCGCATGGATGCCAAGCGGCTTGCAGAACTGTGGGTGCAGTACGAAGACCGCTTGGTTGACCGCAACATCCGACGCTTCAAGGGAACGACGACCGTCAACGCTGGCCTGACAGAGACCCTGCAACAGGAGGCGGAGCACTTCTTCTACTTCAACAATGGCGTCACGTTCCTCTGTGAGGCCATCAATGAGCAACATCCTCGCGACCCCCATCGCGAGTCTGGGAGGTTTCGTGTCCGAGGGTTGTCCATCATCAACGGTGCTCAGACCGTGGGTGCCATAGCCAAAGAGCCCATTGCTCACTACGACGCGAATCCCGCCATGGTGATGGCGACTTTCGTATGTCTGGACAACACGCCAGACGGCTTTGGCGACCGGGTGACGCAATCCCGGAACCGTCAAAACGCGGTGGACTTGGAAGATTTCGCTGTCCTCGATGAGCGGCAAGCCATGTGGCAGCAGACGCTGAAGATGGCCGGTATCGAGTACATCGTCAAGCACGGTCAAGACGATGCACCGCCATCCCCAACCAGTTTCAGCGCCCGAGAGCTGGCTCCGTTTTTAGCCTGCACGGTCACGACGAACGATTGGCAGGACTACCTGGTCGCTGCAAAGTCCGACAAGAAGCGGCTCTTCGGACGCGAGGGCCTCGTGCCTGCGACCGATCCGTTACGTCAGTCCTACGAGCGACTGTTTGCAGATTCTCTGACCGCCAAGCAGATGTGGCGCATTGCCCAGATCGGCCGCACAGTCATCGGCAAGGTTCGAGATCGTGCAAGTGCCGAAGGCGATCCCCAAGGCTTGCCACCAGGAACGCTGCCCGCCAGAGAGGTGCTGGCCCACGGTGCGTGGATGGTGCTGCACGTGATCTTCATCCGGCTGCAACTGCACAACGGCGCCGAGTTGAATCTCTGCACGTACGAACTGACGGCGCTCTCTCGTGAAATCGACTTGGTGGCAGATCGCTTGGTCACCGTCGTTCAAGCAATCCAGTGGAACAAGCAGGCTCGCAGCGTCTTTGAAAACAAAACGGACTGTCGAACCGTGAAAGGCCGTTTGATGGCGGCCTTGGCGCAGCAAAGCCAGGGAGGAAATCAATAGTGCAAGCCAACATCAAGGGGCTGGTTGATCGCCTGGAGCTTTCCCAAGCCAAGGCCATGATGCCTCTGTACGAGGCTATCTCCAACGCTGTCGATGCTATCGAAGAGCATCAGGACGGCTTCATCAACCACTCGATTCGCATCCGGCTGGTCGCCTCCAATGACCTGGCTCACCAGGGCGGAGACGGAACGCTGATCGTGGACGGCTTCGATGTCATCGACGATGGCGTGGGCTTCAACGACAAGAACCTGGCTTCTTTCAAGGAGGCTCACACCTTGTCGAAGGTGAAGCTGGGTGGCCGAGGTGTCGGCCGCTTCACCTTTCTGAAGGTGTTCTCGTCCGTCCGCATTCGCAGCGTCTTCAAGCGCGAGGGCCAGGCCCTGCTGCGAGAGTTCGACTTCAGCATTGCAGATGAGCTGAAGGGCGCGGATGTCACGTCCGAGGTCGCCGAGAAAAGCGGCACACAGACCTCTCTGCGCGGCATGGACGAGAAGTTCCGCGCCGGGTGGCCCACACAGCCCGAGACGATTGCCGAGCGTGTGATCGCGCATTTCCTGATTCGGTTTGCGGCCCGCTCTTGCCCGCCGATGACGCTGGAATCACCCGGCCATGCGCCCATTGATCTGCACGCGCTGTTCCAGTCCACGGTGCTGGCCCACATTGAGGAGCAATTCTTCGATGTGTCTGGCCATACGTTCGCCTTGCAGGCCTATCGACACCGCGATGGCCGCTCGCGCCATGAACTGAACCTGTGCGCCAACGGCCGTGAAGTCACCACTACCAAGCTGCGAGACCTGCTGCCGGAGCTGCCCGAAAAGTTTCTGGATGACGAGCAGTCTCCCTACACCCTCATCGTGCTGGTGACCGGGGAGTACCTGGACGACCATGCAAACCAAGAGCGGACCCGCATCGCCTTCCAAAGCGACGACGAGCCCGAGCTGGAGCAGACACTGGTTTCTCGCCGCGCCTTGAACCAAGGCATCGCAGGCGCATTGCGCCCTTTGCTCACGGGCGACCTGAAGTCAACTAATGAAGAGAAGCGTGCCCAGATCGAAAAGTTTGTCGAGCAAGCCCCCGAGTACCGGGCACTCACACACCCTCGCTATAGAGAACTACTTGAGCAACGGATTCAGCCGGGTCTATCCGCCGAAAAGCTCGATGAAGAAATGCTGCACGTGAAGCGAACCGTCGAGGACGAAGTACGCAAAGAGGCTAGACACGTCGCAGCGCTCTTCGAAACTGAAACCTTCGAACAGTACCAAGAGAAGTTCAAAGAAATTGCCGAAAAAGCGAACGAGATTGGAAAGGCTCAACTCGCCGCATACATCGCGCATCGACGGACAATTCTCGACCTGGTAAACAATAGCCTCAAGAAGAAGCGCACCGACGATAAGTACCCGCTCGAAAGGGTCTTGCACAAGATGATTTTCCCGATGGGCATGACTTCGAAGGACATCTTCTTCGAGCAGCAGAACCTTTGGGTGATTGACGAGCGGCTTTGCTATCACACGCTGCTCACATCCGACAAGAAACTCAAGAGCGTTGCGGGACTCGATGACACGTCGGGGCGAGAGCCAGACATATTTGCCTTCTTCTATGACACCCCCATTGGTGTCGCTGAGCCTGACAACCTTCCCGGTGGAGGCGTGGTCATCATTGAGTTCAAGCGGCCCGGCCGGGACAACTATGACAAAGACCCGGCCGATCAGATCATTCAGAGGTTCCGTGAGATCGCTGAAGGAGGCGTCGCTGATGTGGACGGCCGCCAAATCAATCCTGCGAACCTCCGGTATACCGGCTACCTGATTGCCGATTTAACGCAGTCCCTGCATCGGCAAGTATTCGGACGCTACCACCGCACCGCCGATAACGAGGGCTATTTCTCTCCCTTGGCGACCGGCAACGGCTATATCGAAATTCTCTCTTATGACAAGCTTATCAAGGATGCCAATCGTCGCAATCGCATCCTGTTTGACAAGCTTGGCCTGCACAAGAATTAAGGTGACACCTCCATGAGCAAACAAAAACTAGAACTGACTTGGGTCGGGAAAGAAAAGCGCCCCAAGCTGGAGCCGCGCATCCTGCTCGAAGACCCGGGCAAGTCCTACCACGCCAAGCATCGCGTGACCGAGAACGACATTTTCGATAACCGGTTGATTTTCGGCGACAACCTGCTGGCACTAAAGGCACTGGAACAGGAATTCTCTGGGCAAGTGAAATGTGTCTACATCGATCCCCCCTATAACACTGGTAGTGCCTTCACGCACTATGACGACGGCCTTGAGCATTCTATTTGGCTTGGCCTGATGCGGGATCGCCTGGAAATTATTAAGCGGTTGCTGCATCCGACGGATGGCTCGCTTTGGGTCTCCATCGACGATTACGAAGCCCCATATCTTCGCGTTCTATTGGATGAGATATTCGGACGGCGCTGTTTTATAGCATCTAATGTCTGGCAGAAGCGCTACTCGCGCGAAAATCGAGAGGCGATCGGCGACGTTCATGAATACATTCTGACCTATGCAATGGATCCTCTGAGGTTCAAGGCAATTCGAAACAAGGTGCCTCCGACGCCCGAGCAAACAAAGGTCTACCGAAATCCAAATAATGATCCGAAGGGGCCTTGGCGGCCAATTCCTATGACTGCTCAGGAGGGGCATGCCACCAAGGAGCAGTTCTACGAGATAGTTTCACCTTCAGGTACAGTTTTTGTTCCGCCTAAAGGTCGATGCTGGGGCCTAAGCAAAGCCACGTTTGGGCGTCTGCGTGAAGAAGGTCGTATATATTTTGGGAAGAATGGCGATTCCCAGCCAAATGTAATTCGCTACCTCTCCGAGGTCGAAGGCTATGTTCCTTGGACCTGGTGGCCGCATGATGAGGTTGGGCATACGGATGAATCTAAGAAGGAGATTCACGCGTTGTTTGGAAAAATCGATGCCTTCGATACTCCAAAGCCCGAGCGACTGATGAAGCGAGTTATTGAGATCGCCACTGACCCTGGCGACCTTATCCTCGACTCGTTCGCTGGCTCCGGAACCACGGGTGCGGTCGCACACAAAATGGGACGCCGCTGGATCATGGTTGAGCTCGGCGAGCACTGCCACACGCATGTCATGCCGCGCCTCAAGAAGGTTGTAGATGGAGAAGATAAGGGCGGCATTAGCGAAAGCGTTAACTGGCAAGGCGGCGGCGGATTTCGCTACTACAAGCTCGCCCCCAGCCTGATCGTCAACGACCGTTGGGGCATTCCCGTCATCAATCCCGACTACAACGCAACGCAGTTGGCGGAGGCACTCGCCAAGCTGGAGGGGTTCACCTATGCCCCATCGGAGGTGCAGTGGTGGCAGCACGGGCATTCCAGCGAACGTGATTTCATCTACGTCACCACCCAGAACCTATCTGCAGATCAACTTCAGGCGCTGTCGGATGAGGTCGGTAGCGATCAGAGTCTGCTCGTCTGCTGCGCGGCCTTCCACGGGGTCACCGCAGCTAAAGCATCCGAGCGCTGGCCGAACCTGACGCTGAAAAGGATTCCGAAGATGGTGCTGGCCCGCTGTGAGTGGGGCCACGACGACTACAGCCTGAACGTTGCGAACCTGGCAATTGCGGAGAAGACAGAGCCGGCCGAAGAGCCTGAGCCTGCAACCAGCGCTGCCACACGTAAAACCAAGAAATCCGCCACCATGAACGCGGGGCAAGGCGGTCTATTCGGGGAGAACGAAGAATGAATGCACGCGTCCAGAACGCCGTCACTGGCCGGCTGTCTCTGCGCCCGCCGCAAGTGGAGTCGCTTGCGAAGCTCGTGCGCACCATTGAGGCCGCGCCAGAGCTGCTCGGTCACGGCCAAGATGTGGCAGCCATCCTTGCCACGCTGAAGGCGGAATTCCCGACGCTGGAGGACTTTGAACGCGACTTCCCCTCGCTGTGCTTCTCACTGGCCACAGGCGTAGGCAAGACGCGGCTGATGGGCGCGTTCATCGCCTACCTGCACTTGGCGCACGGCATCAACAACTTCTTTGTGCTGGCGCCCAACCTGACAATCTATAACAAGCTGATCACCGACTTCACGCGCAACACGCCCAAGTACGTCTTCAAGGGGATCGCGGAGTTCGCGCAGCAGCCGCCTTTGATCATCACGGGCGACAACTACGACCAGACCGGTGCGGTGGTTCAGGACCAGACGATGGGCTTCGCGCACGACGTGCGCATCAACATCTTCAACATCTCCAAGATCAACTCCGAAGTGCGTGGCGGCAAGGAGCCTCGCATCAAGCGCATGCGGGAGGTGTTGGGAGACAGCTACTTCAACCACCTTGCCAGCCTGGACGACTTGGTGCTGTTGATGGACGAGTCGCACCGCTACCGAGCTAGTGCCGGGGTGCGCTCCATCAATGAACTGAAGCCATTGTTCGGCCTTGAGGTGACGGCCACTCCGTTTGTCGAATCCACGCGTGGCCCCGTGCCTTTCAAGAACGTGGTGATGGACTATCCGTTGGCACGGGCGATGGAGGACGGCTTCGTCAAGGAACCAGCGGCCGTGACCCAGCGCAACTTCGACCCCAAGGCGCACTCTGCCGAGGAGATCGAGAAAATCAAGTTGGAGGACGGCGTTCGGCTACACGAGAGCACCAAGGTCGACCTGCTGACCTATGCCCGCGAGAACAGCGTGAAGGTAGTGAAGCCCTTCATGTTGGTGATCGCTCGAGACACCACTCACGCATCGCAGCTGAAGGAAACGATCGAGTCAAAGCTCTTCGATGGCCGTTACCAAGGCAAGGTGATCCAGGTGGACTCCAGCCGCACAGGGGCGGAAGAGGAGGAGATGATCACGAAGCTCCTTGCCGTGGAAAGCGTAGACGAACCGACCGAGATCGTTATTCACGTCAACATGCTCAAAGAGGGCTGGGACGTCACCAATCTGTACACCATCGTGCCGCTGCGAGCGGCCAACGCGCGCACACTGATCGAACAGTCGATCGGCCGCGGTCTGCGTCTGCCTTACGGCAAGCGCACTGGTGTTGCGGCGGTAGACCGCCTGAACATCGTTGCCCACGACAAGTTCCAGGAAATCATTGATGAGGCCAATCGCGGCGACTCGCCGATCCGCCTGAAGCAGGTGATCCTGGACGCGCCGAGCGCTGACGACAAGAAGGTCAGCGTCCAGGTCGGGTCCGGGGCAATGACACGCCTTGGTCTCACGGTTGCGCCGACCATTGCACCCGCACCTGCAAACACCGGCGCCGCACCGGCCCCGTCCGCGCCGACGCCCGTCTTTGCGACGGAAGGTGAGTTGCAAGCGGCCCGGATGGTGATGGAAGTGATCGGCAAGTACGAGGTCAAGCGCGACTTAGTGCCGACCAGCACCGCGCTACTCAAGCCGGAAGTGCAGTCGGCCATCTTGGCCGAGGTGGCTGAGCGGCTGAAGCCGACGCAGGGCAATTTGCTGGAGGGTGCCGATGACGCCGCCCCTGCGTTGGATCTGTCTGCTGTCGTGGCCAAGACTACCGAGGTCGTCGTTCAGCAGACCATTGACATCCCGCGCATCGCGGTGGTGCCCACTGGCGAGGTGACGACGGGCTTCCACCCGTTCAAGCTAGGCACGCTACCGAACTTCCAGCCGGGTCAGCGTGAGATCGTGGGCCAGGAGTTGCGAACGAATGAGCAATTCACCATGAGCCGCGAGGCGGGCGTGAAGGAGCAGCGCTTCGAGGACTACGTCGTCAAGAAGCTGATTGACTTCGACGACATCGACTACTTCACCCAATCAGAGCTGCTGTACGACTTGGCCGGGCAGGCGGTGGCGCACTACAAGGCGCAGAACTATTCGGACGCTGAGCTGCACGAGGTGTTCGATACCTATGGCGCCGAACTCGCCCGCTTGATCCGTGCTGAGATGATGGCCCACTTCTGGGAGGAGGCCACAGAGTACGAAGTGCAGGTCAGCCGCGGCTTCACGGAGCTCAAGCCCTGCAACTACACGGCCGTGGCCGGCCAGACGGCCCACCACTACCGGGAGACGTTGACAGACCTGGGCAAGATCAAGCAGATGTTGTTCGGCGGTTTCTCGCGCTGCCTGTACCCGCTGCAGAAATTTGACTCAGACACCGAGCGACGCTTCGCCGTCATCCTCGAGCGCGACGCGCTGAAGTGGTTCAAGCCCGCCAAGGGGCAGTTCCAGATCTTCTACAAGCTCGGTACTGAACAGCCGGAGTACATCCCCGACTTCGTGGCCGAGATCGACAACAAAATCTTCATGGTCGAGACCAAGGCGCGCGCCGACATCGACACCCAGGAGGTGCAAGCCAAGGCTGCTGCGGCAGTGCGCTGGTGCAAGCATGCGTCTGACCACGCAGAGTCGGTCGGCGGCAAGCCTTGGCACTACCTGCTGGTGCCGCACGACGAGATGTCGGAATCAAAGCGGCTGACGGACTTCCTGCGGTTTGAGGTGAAGGAATAGCGCGGAACGTTGACAGTGAAGGCAGAGCAACCGTCGACAATTGGAGTACGAACCATGGCATTGGAAACCGTCCGGCTCGCCGTGCTAATCGACGCAGACAATGCATCTGCATCGGTTGCCCAGGAGCTGTTGGATGAAGTCGCGAAATGGGGCACCGCTACTGTCCGTCGTGCCTATGGTGACTGGACCAGCCAAAACCTAAGCGGATGGAAAGACCGGCTACATCGCCATGCGATCCAGCCGATCCAGCAGTTCGCGTATACGCAGGGCAAGAACGCAACTGATTCGGCATTCATCATCGATGCAATGGACCTCTTGTATGCGGGAAACCTTGATGGCTTTTGCCTCGTGTCGAGCGACAGCGACTTCACACGACTGGCCACGCGTTTAAGAGAGTCGGGCAAGATCGTCTACGGCTTGGGTGAGAAGAAAACGCCGCCACCGTTCGTCGCCGCATGCGACAAGTTCATCTACTTCGAGGTGCTGAAGCCGCCGGCAAAGCCGGGCCCCACGGCGATCGGGGCATTGCCTGAGTTGCCGCCGTTGCAGCACCTTCTGCAGGACGCGGTCGCTAGGACGGCCCGGGACGATGGATGGGCGGTGCTGGCCAGCGTCGGCTCGCTTGTTGGCAAGACAGTCCCTTCGTTCGATCCTCGGAACTATGGATTCCCCAAGTTGGGAGAGCTTGTTCGGGCGCAGAGCTACCTTGAGGTCAAAGAAGTCCCTACCTCGGCTGGAATGACCCAGCTTTGGGTGAGGGCGCGTTAGCCGGTCCGCAGCGAATCGGGCTGCTTGCAGCTTATGCGTAAATCTTGGCGGAAACTTGCAGCTTATGGGGTACGGAGCTTGCAGCTTATGGTGAACGAGGCGACGCTAAGTGCTTGTCAGTCAAGGGCTTGTACTTGCAGCTTATGAGTCAGCGGACAAACGGGTGTGCGTTGCGGCATAACCTGCAAGGTCCACGGCGCAGGCTGCAAGCTCATTTACCCCAGCATTGAGGGCCGTCTTTCCGGCAAGAACGACGCTGGAGCCCGTAGCGATTCATTCGCTACGGGCTCTTTTCAATGTAAGCGCTCAGCGAAGTCATGTTGACGGCGTGACTACAGCGGCGAACGGCTACGCGGTCGG
>APMI01005252.1_pt1 | contig 24000 bp, 16 predicted proteins | sample 667938 | NCBI WGS metagenome assembly APMI01 (sample SAMN01084076, study PRJNA167559) | wastewater metagenome | biome: Wastewater | place: Denmark: Ejby Moelle, Odense | collected 2011-11-28
AGGCCTGCCGGCATTTGATGCCGGCAGGCCTGTTTCCATTAAAAGCTATATAAATAAATGATATAACAGGGTGGATTTTTGATCCGTTCTTTTTTATCCCCTACTCCACCCTTTCAAGTGGCACCATCCTTGCTTTCAACTCACGAAAAAGCAATTGCATTGATCTCAAAAAATTATTTTTTCTTAATTTTCAATATTTTTTGAAAACATTGTATATTTGTGGTCTAAAATTTTTATCATGAAACTTATCATACTGGGTGGTGGCTTTGGAGGCCTGAGGCTGGCACGCAAGCTGAGTAATAAACCCGGGTTTGACATTACCCTGATCGACAGGCACAATTATCACCAGTTTCAACCGCTTTTTTACCAGGTGGCAACCGCAGGGCTGGATGCCAGTAATATCTCTTTCCCGTTGCGGAAAGTATTCCACAAAAGCAGGAATGTGAAGGTTCGGTTGGCCGAGGTGCAGCGGATAGACTCCCTTGGAAAAAAAGTGATCACTGATACCGGGATATTTGAATATGATGCACTGGTAATTGCAACGGGCGCAGGTACCAATTTCTTTGGCAACCCCAATCTTTCCGCTTATTCCTTCCCGATGAAAAGCACGGTGGAAGCACTACAGATCCGAAACCGCCTGCTCAATAATTTTGAAGAGGCCATCATTGCAAAAACACCGGAAGCCCTGGAAACACTCATGAATATTGTAGTAGTGGGTGGCGGGCCTACCGGCGTTGAATTAAGCGGGGCAATTGCCGATATGAAAAAATACCAGTTACCAAAAGACTACCCGGAGCTGGATTTTACAAAAATGAAGATCTTTTTACTGGAAGGTTCCGCAAAAACACTCGGTACAATGAGCAGCCAGTCAAGTGCTGATTCAAGAAAATACCTGGAGCAACTGGGCGTAACCGTTATGACGAATGCACTGCTCAAAGATTTCGATGGCAAAAAGATCACCCTGCAGGATGGTAGTACCATTCTCAGCAATATGGTGATCTGGGCAGCAGGCATCAAAGGCAACGTGCCGGAAGGAATTGATAAAGAACTGGTAGCAAAAGGCAACAGGATAAAGATCGACAGGCAATGTAAAATACCTGGTACAGATAATATTTATGCGATTGGTGATGTAGCGTATATGGAAGAGCCTGCCTGGCCCAATGGTCATCCACAGGTGGCGCCGGTAGCGATGCAGCAGGCAGACCTGATCGCCAATAACCTTCGCAGGATAGAGATGAAAAGCGGCGATAAAACCCTGCTTGATTTTGTGTACAATGATAAAGGCAGTATGGCAACCGTGGGACGTAATCTTGCTGTTGTGGACGTACCCAAACCCAAGTTACATTTCGGCGGCTTTTTTGCCTGGATGATCTGGATGGGCTTACACCTGATGCTGATACTGGGTGTTAAAAATCGTTTTTTTGTTTTCTGTAACTGGTTGTATAACTATTTTACCTACGACCAAAACTTACGCCTCATCTTTAAACAGTTTTACAGGGAACCGAAGGCGGTTGAGAGTTATGAATTATGAGTTGTGAATTATGAGTTATGGATTATGAATTTCCTGTGAACTCCATTAACCTTTCTTTCTTTGCTCAAACTGTTTCAACAGCAGCTTTGCCCTGCTTTTAAAACCTGGAGTGGCGTGCGGCAACTGGTCATCGATCAGCAGTTTTATTTCCGGGATGATTTCAGGATAGAGGTTAGAAAGATTGCCCAGCACCGTCAACGAAAATATTTTTACGGCGATGGCCTCTGTGGGGCTTTCAACCCAGGCAAAACAAAGGTTCATTACATCACCCTGGTATTTTTCGGGAATATCCACATGCTGCAACAGCCGGGTAGAATTTCTTTTAACAGCATCGTGCAGGTTTGGTTGCTGCAGGTTTTTAATGAGCCTGGAAAAGTTAGGTTTGATCAGTTTCGGATGTGCTTCTACACAATAACTAACCGGCCATGCAGCCCTTTGCACCACCCGGTATTCCTCATCACCGATAAACAGTTGGAAGAGTGCATTAAAACGTTCCTGCGAATCGCCAACCCAGGCGACGATCTTACTGCACTGGGCTTTGCTGTGTTCAAATAATATTTCTTCCCTTAAGTTCATCTTATTCCTGGTAAAGGATTGCGGCATCCAGCCCGGCTAATTTTATTTGTGTGGAAACAGGTTTATTTCTACCAGCGGGAGCAAGAGCGCTCTTCCATTGGCCGGGCGGCAGACTAACTGTTCTCAGGTGCTTATTTCCATTAAAGGCTACCACGATCTTTTTCCAGCTGTCTTTTACAGCGGCGCCATCAATGGTATACACAATTGTTCCTGCAACCGCCTTTTGATCAAACCGAATACACTTTTTTACCTGTTCATTGCTCTGCAGCCTGAATGCCGGATGCTGCTTTCTCATTTTCACCAGGCTGGCCACATAGTTGTTTACGGCAATATTTGATTTCTTCATACTCCAGTCGATCGCATTGATGCTATCGCCGGCATTAAAAGAATTTTCTACTCCTTTTTTATTCCGCAAAAATTCTGTGCCTGCATGTAAAAAAGGGATACCCTGTGATGTTAGTACGATGGCCAGGGAAAGTTTATGCATCTTAACGCGTTCATCTTTGGAAGCTTCCGGGCAGCTCAGGGAGAGTTTATCCCACAAAGTATTGTTATCATGACATTCGCAATAGCTGATCACATTCCAGGGCGCTGCGGAATACCCTTTCTTTGAGTAATTCACTTTAGTCATGTCCACCTGCGGATGATCACTTGCAGCTACGATCCCAAACTTTACAGACTCTTCCATGCCGGGCTTTCCGCTTACAAAACCTTTGTCCTTTATATCGAACACACTTCCTTTAATACCATCTCTTACATCATCGCTAAAAACGGCGATGTGTTCAAGTTGATATGCGTTGGCTTTTAATGCCCGCAATGAATCCGGCAACGGTGATGCGCCCGCCGTCCAGCCCTCACCGTACAACAGGATATCTGGCTTTATTTTTTTCAGCGCTGCTGAAATTGAGTTCATCGTTTCGATGTCATGCACGCCCATCAGGTCGAACCGAAAGCCATCTATATGATATTCTTTCACCCAGTACAAAACACTTTCCAGCATAAACTTGCGCATCATCGGCATTTCGCTGGCCGTTTCATTTCCACAGGCAGTAGCATCTGAAAAACTGCCATCTTTTTTATGACGGAAATAATAACCCGGCACCAGTTGTTCAAAATTAGATGCGGCAGCATTGGCAACATGATTGTACACAACATCCATCACTACCCTCAGGCCGTTTTTATGAAACGCAGCGATCAGCTGTTTGAGTTCATTGATCCTGGTGGCTCCATTATAAGGATCGCTGCTATAACTTCCTTCCGGAACATTATAATTCACCGGATCGTATCCCCAGTTGTATTGTGCTTTGTCTAATGTAGTTTCATCAACAGAATTGTAATCAAAAAAAGGAAGCAGGTGAACATGTGTAATTCCGAGTTCTTTGATGTGTGCAAGTCCGCTTGGCAAACCATCAGTACTCTTTGTATATTCTTCTGCCAGGCCCAAAAATTTTCCTTTATGACTGATCCCCGAATTTTCATTGATGCTTGCATCCCTGATGTGCAGTTCATAAATTATGGCATCGGTGGCTGCATTATTTTTTGAAAAAGCAGGACTTCTATCTTTTTCCCAGCCGGCCGGATCGGTAGTTTTCAAATCAACTACCATTGCTCTTTTCCCATTCACACCAACTGCTTTAGCATAGGGATCCGCTACTTCGTTGCTCCAGTTGCCGTCAATTTTCACCCTGAATGCGTAGAAGATGCCTTGCCAGTCTCCTTCAAGCCTGGTACGCCATGTACCGTTGCCCAATTGCTCAAGTGGAATGGTTCTAAAAGATTCCCCACCGATGCCTTCTTTATATAGTAACAATTCGGCAGCAGTTGCGGTGGGGCTCCAGATGGTGAATGCGGCAGCCGTTTTTTCGTATTGCAAACCCAGGTCATTCCCATTATACACAGGATATTTGCTGTAATCGGTTTGTGCGTATGCCATGGCTGCCAGCATCGTAAATAAACTAAAGGATATAATTCTTTTCATGCATCATTGATTGTTCCAATTAAACAGCGGGCTGGTACCTTTCAAAAACAGCGTAGCCCCATGGATCGATCGCAAGCTGCCGGTGTTCATCGAGGTTGAGTACATCCCCTGTGAATGTATTTTTAAACTGGCCGGCGATCTTTTGATCCACGATATCAGCATCAATCTTATATTCACTCAGGTTTAGTATTACCAGTACTTCATCGGCTCCGTTGCGGCGCAAAAAAGCCAGGAGATGATCGTCTGCATTTGTATAGACAATAAAGGTTGACACAGCAGGATCGCCGCCTCTTAATGCTGGGTTGTTTGTGTGAAGCGTCAACAGCGTTTTATAAAAATCATTGAGTTCACAATTCTCTTTCCATTCGATCACATCTTTCTCAAAAAACTCCAGGCGTTTATGGTTGGGCAATTCCTGTCCGCTGTAAATAAGTGGTATGCCGTTCCAGGTAAAGCTAAATACCGCCAGCACTTTAGCCGCATCACCATACTTTTCATATTCTGTACCATTCCATGAATTTTCATCATGGTTGCTGGTATACCAAAGTACCTGCCCGCTTTCGCCGGTTGAATAATTGTATTGCTGTAACAAAGCATCCAGCATTCTTTTTGCCCGGTTGCGTTTGTAAAACTCTTCCGTTTTATGCATCCAGGTCCAGCAATAACAGGCATCAAATGCCTGGTAGTAATCAGCGTTCTCAATTCCATCGCACTCTGCCAGCCAGAACAATGTTTTTACTTTTTCAAGCGCTGTTCTTGCTTCGATCCAAAAATCAAGTTGCACCCATGCCGCCAGGTCGCAGCGAAAACCGTCGATACCGCATTCATCCACCCAATACTGCATGGCATCGATCATTGCTTTACGCATGGCTGGTTTTGAATAGTCCAGTTCAATGATATCATCCATACCACTGGCGATCTTAAAATCATTGGTGGCTTCGTCCATCTTATAAAATTCAGGATTTGAAACCGTCCACACATGGCCCCAGCCGGTATGATTGGCCACCCAGTCGATGATCACTTTAAAACCCATGCCCTGTGCCGTTTTCACGAGGTTCTTAAAATCTTCCAGCGTTCCAAATTCAGGGTTAATGCTCGTATAGTCACTGCAGGCGTAAGGACTGCCCATACTGCCTTTCATGTTTTTTGTTGCGATGGGTGTAATGGGCATGAACCACAAGGTTGCAACGCCCATTTCTTTTAGCCTTGGTAGTTCTGCCACAAAAGCGTTAAAACTTCCTTCGGGAGTATATTGACGAAGGTTGACCTCGTAAACATTGGTATTGTGTATCCAGTTGGCCTTCTTGAATGAATTCATGATGGTATTAAGAATTTATTGCTTTCAAATGTATGATGGAATTTCCGAATTCAGCAAGCGCTGTAAAAAGCAGCCGGCGTATCTTTGCGGCCTTAACAGATGAAGCAATGAAACAATTCAATGTTCCGGTGATCTACCGCAGCCCGCTGATCTCGGCCATAAAAAACAAGCGGAAAGAACTGGATAAAATGAAGAAGGATTTTACGCCTACCCTGCTTGATTTTGGTGCCGTACAAATCTACCTGGCCCGCCATTTCGGATTTTGCTATGGAGTAGAAAATGCAATCGATATCGCTTTCAGAACGGTAGAAGAAAACCCGGGAAAAAGAATTTTCCTGTTGAGTGAAATGATCCACAACCCCATGGTGAATGCGGACCTGCAGCAAAAAGGCGTTCGGTTTTTACAGGACACGTATGGAAAGGAAATCATTCCCATCGATTCTTTGACGAAAGATGATGTGGTGATCATCCCGGCCTTTGGCACTACGCTGGACATTGAAGAACGATTGAACCAACTTGGCATACAGACAGAAAAATATAATACCACCTGCCCATTTGTAGAAAAGGTTTGGAACCGCAGTGAACAGATCGCTCAAAAAGATTACAGCATCGTGGTGCATGGCAAACCAAAGCATGAAGAAACAAGGGCCACTTTTTCACATGCAGCATTTCATACACCCACTATTGTAGTGAACGATATGAAGGAAGCGATTGAACTGGGCAAGTACATTTCCGGCGACAATGAAGCAAGTGATTTTTATAAAATCTTTAAAGGCCGCTATTCTGAAGGCTTTGATGTTATGAAAGATCTGCAGCGCATCGGCGTGGTAAATCAAACCACCATGCTGGCCAGCGATACACAGGCCATTGCCGATCATTTAAAGCAGGTGATGAAAACGACTTACGGATTAACTGAAGACAAGATAGAGCAACGGTTTGCTGATACGAGAGATACCCTCTGTTACGCTACCAATGACAATCAAACCGCTGTTTACGGCATGCTGCACACAGCCGCAGACCTGGCGGTGGTAGTTGGCGGATACAACAGCAGCAACACTTCTCATTTGGTAGAACTATGCGAAGAAAAACTGCCTACTTATTTTATCAATGCAGCAGATAAGATCATCTCTTCTACGCAGGTATTGCACTATAACTTTCACAGCAAGGAGGAAATTAATTCGGCGCAATTTTTACCCATAAAAAATGAACCGGTAAAGATATTGATTACCAGTGGTGCCAGTTGCCCGGATGCAGTGGTGCAGGATGTGATTGAAAAAATACTGCTGGTGGCCGGCGTTGAAAAAGATATTGAAGCGATGATCAGTGAGTTTGAAAAATAAATTTATTTTCCCCAGCGATACGTATTGATGCTAAGCCCAGCCAGGTCAATCACCCTGTCAACCACGGTAGCAGCAACTTCCTCAATAGTGGATGGCCTGCTGTAAAAAGATGGTGTTGCAGGGCAGATGATGCCTCCAGCCAGCGTAACGGTTTCCATATTTTTTATATGAATGAGATTGTAGGGTGTGTCTCTTACCACACAGATCAGTTTTCTTCTTTCTTTTAGCACCACGTCTGCAGCTCTTGTGATGAGGTCGTTGCTGATGCCGCCTGCGATACGGCCGAGTGTACCCATGCTGCAGGGAACGATGATCATGATATCATATTGCCCGGAGCCGGAAGCAAAGGGCGCATTAAAGTCCTGCTGCGTATAAAACCTGGCCGGGTAATTTGAGTGCTCATCATTACCAAGCTCTGTCTGCCACACGGTTTTGGCATTTTCTGTTAAAACTACTGCCAATTCAGTCCACTGGTCTTTTATGGCAAATAATTTGTCTAACAATACTTTCGAATAAACAGCACCGCTCGCCCCGGTGATGGCTACAACAATTTTATGCATTACCTTTCGTTAAATAAATTTATCTAAGCTACTAAACAAAAATTGTATGCAAAAGGTTGGCGGTTTTTTTATTGCGCTACTGTTACTGGTAAGTATATTTTCGTTTACCGGCACCCGTAAAGAAAAAGTGCAGTGGCTTACTGTTGCCGAAATGCAGGCAGCGTACAGCAAAAATCCAAAACCAATTTTGGTGGATGTGTATACGGGTTGGTGTGGCTGGTGCAAAGTGATGGACAGGGAAACCTATGCCAAAGAAGCGGTAGCCACTTATATCAATGAACATTATTATGCTGTAAAGCTGGATGCTGAATCAAAAGAAAGTTTTGAATGGAATGGCAAAAAATATGGATACGATGCCGGCAATAAAACAAATGAACTGGCGGCTTATCTATTATACGGACAAATGAGTTTCCCTACCACTGTTTTTTTATCAGCACTGGATGCCCAACCTGCGCCCATGGCGGGTTACCTGAAACCCGGAGAACTGGAAGCGCCACTTAAATTCTTTGGCAACGGGGATTACAAAACAAAAAACTACCCGGAGTTTATGAATGGCTTTAAACCCAGTTGGTAACAGATTACTACCACTGTAATTACTTCACTTTCCCCTAGGCACTTTTCGTTATTCACTATCAACCCTGTACTTAACGGTATCTAACACACTATTTTCAAAACAATAGACTGTGCAGGGTGTTGCGTTGCCATTTCTTACGTCCTTCGCCCTGATTGATACGCTCAATGCTCCCTTACAGTGAACCAGTTATGGAATTAGCGGAAGCCATAGCCTCAATTTTTTTTTGATTTTTTTTTATCCGGAATGATAAAGGAAACTATCAACGCATGAGTGCTATCCAGCATCCTGTAATACTTGTCCACATTAAGTTGCAGCCTAACCGGCAATCTCATTACTGGGAGGCACCACCCGGAAAATCCGCTCCAAACCAGACAATTTGATGACAAATAGCGCAACTCCCGGAATCGAATAAATTCTACAGAATAATAAACAAAACACTACAACGTTAATAACTCATATTTTGTAAGGCGTATTGCATTGGAATCATCTAAAATGTAGTACGATACAATTTATAAAAATTTACTATCCCAGAATAAACCATTGGCCACCTGGCTAAGGCACAAACAAAAGGTACTTACCTCTTACTTGCGGCGCATCAACAGATGCCTTTATGACGGCGATTGTAGATTCAACAGACTTTTCAATGTTTTTTAACCATGCAGGATGAATAACTACAACTACAAAAGTGTATTACTATACACATTAGCCGGGCTGATACTGGGCTGTATGCTCGTGTTTAACAGTTACATGTTAAACGTACAAAACGGATTCAATGCCGCATGGTTTCACATTTTTGACTACTCCCCGGATTTTATTATCATCATGTCATTGCCGGTTGTTTTTTCCTTATTGTTCTGCTTTATCGGTATCCGCTGGCAGCAACTGGTGGCCTTTAATGTAAAGATAAAAGAGAACCTTATCCACGAACAGGCACTGGGTACTATGGCCGACAGGCACCTGAGAATGCTGGGAAAGGTGGTGGCAGAAATGAATGAAGCAGTTATGATCATTGACAACACCGGTTGTATTTTATGGGGCAACGAAAGCTTTTGTGAAGTAACCGGTTATACCCTTAAAGATGCAGTCGGCGAAAGGGCTGACCATATTTTAACAGGTACCAGGGGCGACAATAGCCTTATGAACAACATCAAGATCAGCCTGGTAAACAAAGGCAATCTTGAAGAAAGGATACATCACCGCAAAGATGGCAGCAGGTACTGGGCCATGATCAACGTGAAACCAATTTACAACGAGCGCAATAAAATATCGAATTACGTAGTCATTCAAACTGATATCACCGCCCGAAAAGAAAGGGAACTTGCACTGGAAAATGAATCACTTAACGGGCAGGACTATCCGCAAAAAACCGGGGAAACCCCTGGTAAGTCAGCCGGTACAACAGAAATGGCAAAAACCGGTCGTTGGGAAATGGATGTGGCAAATAACAAATTGTTCCTCACACAGGAACTGAGAAAAATTTACAGTATGCCGCTTTCGGGTGAGATCACCAAAGAAGACCTGCTGAGCCGCATTCATCCTGAAGATGTTCACGTTGTTGAAAAAGCGATCACAACAGCTTTAGCTGGTGAAAGAACAGAATTTGAGTACCGTTTCCTTACGGGTGCCGCTATGCTGCACCTGGTATCGAACCTGCGCCCAAAAATGAATGCAGAAAATATCATTGATGGCTGCACTGGCCGTGTGTTTGATATCACCCAAAGCAAAAAAATTGAGCTCGCTTTGATGAAGAGTGAAACAGAACGTGCCGCAGTATTCAACAACGCACAAACACTTATTTGCCTGCATGATACTGAAGGAGTGATCCTCGACATTAACAAAGCAGCCATTGACCAGATCGGTTATTCGAAAGAAGAAATGATCGGCAAAAACATGCGTGCAGTTTTACTGGACCAGTACAAATGCAAATTTGATGAGTACCTGCAGGAACTTAAGAAAAATAAAACTGCACAGGGCACCTTCCTGGTTGTGAATAAAGCCGGTAAAAAAATGGCCTGGCTTTACCAGAATACGCTCTGCGATAACAACGACAGCAAGCCTTATGTGATCGCCACTTCTATTGATATCACGGAATCATTGAAAGCCAAACATGAAATTGAAAAACAACAGGAATTCATTAACCAGATCATCGACAATAGCCCGAATGTAATATTTGTGGTAGACGACCAGCAGCAGGTAGTACTTTACAACAAAGAATTTGACCAGCATTATAACTGCCGCAATAAGCCTTTGCTGAAAACAGCGGAACTGGCAAAAAAACCAGATGATATTTTCCTGGGTGGTTTTGATGCACTTTTTGAAATGCATGACGGGCAAACGGTGATGCTGGAGGGCAGTACTTCAGGCGACAATTGCAAAGAAGGCGCTTCTGACTGGTATAGTATTATAAAGAAATGTTTCAAAGATAAAAAAGGCAGGAAATACATCCTCGTGATCGGCATGGACATCACTGGCCGTTACCAGGTAGAAAAAGACCTGATCGCTGCCAATGAAATGGTTGAACGCTCTCTTAAAGTAAAAGACCAGTTCATATCAAACATGAGCCACGAGATCAGGACGCCGTTGAATGCCGTGATGGGCTTTACTGACCTGCTGGCCGATTCAACACTGAATAAAGAGCAGCAGGAATATATTGAGATCATCAAATCCGCATCAGAAAATTTACTCGGGCTGATCAACAATATTCTTGACCTGTCAAAACTCGAATCAGGGCAGATATCATTGGAAAGCGTACCCATGGATATCCGCAAAACGATCTCCGATGTGGTGAGGATAATAGAGCCGAGATTAAAGGGAAAACCGGTTGAATTAAAAGTGAACCTCGACCAGCAACTTCCTTCAAAGATCAAAGGAGACCAGCTGAGAATTTCTCAGATATTATTTAACCTGGTAGGCAATGCCATTAAATTTACGGATGAAGGTTTTATAGAGATCACCTGTAAAAAAGTAAATGGATCAGACAACTCAAAACAATACCTTTCTTTCACTGTGAAGGATACTGGAATCGGGGTGCCAAAAGATAAACAGGATGCCATTTTTGAAAGGTTCACGCAGGCCAATGACAACACCCAGCGGTTGTATGGCGGCACAGGGCTTGGTTTAAACATCGCCAAAGGCATTGTTGACATGCATGGCGGCACCCTTAAAATGGAAAGTACCCCCAACGAAGGAACCATGTTCTATTTTATCATCCCGTTTGATACCTGTGAAAACGAAACCGGCACAGCAATAGAAAATACCAGCAGCACAGCACAGCACAATAAGAATTTCTTGTTATCAGGCAATGCCAGGTTGCATATTTTGTTGGTGGAAGACAATAATATCAATGCGCTGCTTGCAAGACAGGTGCTGGAAAATGGCGGCTTCACCGTGCTGCATGTTGTGAATGGCCTGGAAGCGGTGAACAAGGTACAGGAAGAGCATTTTGATGTGGTGCTGATGGACATACAGATGCCCGTTATGAATGGCATCACTGCCACTGAAATTATCAGGGCCATGGACTCACCGGTATCTAAGATCCCGATCGTAGCCATGACGGCCAATTCATTTTATGGAGAGATGCAAAACTGTTACAATGCCGGCATGACCGGGTATGTATCTAAACCGTTTAAACCTGAAAACCTTTTTGCCGCCATTATGAACTCTCTAAGCATCAGCGAGCCTGGAAAAAAAGACAGTTATAATATCAGCGACATCGTAACCTACGCTTTATAAAAATCAATATATGGAAACCGCTATCCCGCTTACTATCGACCTTACTTATCTTCATTCTGTTACAGGAGGAGATGCCCACTTTGAAAAGATGCTCCTCACCAATGCTGTTACGGATATCCAGGATAATATGGATCTTTTGAAAGAAGCATGGACCACCGGCAATGCACCGGCACTTGGCAATGCCGCCCACACCTTAAAATCGGTGGTGGTGATCGCCGGCATGTCGCCGCTTGAGCAATTGTGTAAAAGAGTGAACGTACTGTTTAAAGATGGCATTTTTCGGTCGGAAGAAGAAAACACTGTAAAAAAGATCCTCAATACCTGGAAAGAGGCAAAGCCCAGGCTGGTAAGGGTGATCGACAGTTACAACAGCCAGGTAGCGTAAACTATAGAGGCATTTACTTTCGGCTCCTGCGGCAAATACGATGCGGCAGGTTGGCTGTACCAGTGTATTTACAGGTTCCCGTATACATTGCTGGAATGGCAGAAAGCGTTTACCACGCTGCTTCTGCCCACCACTCATTGTGGAAAACATTTATATAAATAAAATATTGATTAAATACTATTTAGCCGTCCGCAGCGTTCTTCTTTTTACCTGGTCTAATACCAGGCAAAGGCTATTATGAAAAGCGTTTACTACAAAAGTGTTTTGAAATATACGGCCGCTGGAGTAATGCTTGGTGTAATGCTGGCAGTAAATGCTTATTTACTAAACCGCCTCAGTGGATTTAAAGGCCCCTGGTTCCATATTTTTGATTATTCCGCAGATTACATCATCATTGTTCTTTCCCCCATCATCTTAGGCTTATTGAGTTGCTTTGTCGGCATCCGCTGGCAGCAACTGGTTATTTTTAACGAGCAAATAAAGAAAAGTCTTACCCTTGAGCAAATGCTTGTTGCAATGGCCAACGGGCAATTAAAATTGCTGGGCAAAGTGATCGCAGAGATCAACGAAGCGGTGATCATCGTAAGCAAGAACGGCAATATCCTCTGGATCAATGACGGGTTTACAAGACTGACTGATTATACACAGCAGGATGTGATGGGCAAACCGGCCGATGAGCTGTTCATACAGATCTACGGTTCACAAAAACCATCTTTCAACATCAACGATATCATATCAAAACAGCAACCGCTTACGCTGGAAGCTGTTCAGTACAAAAAAGACGGCGCACCTTACTGGATTCTTACAAAAATGCAGCCCGTTTGCAATGAGAACAGCGAGCTTACGCACTATGTGATCATACAAACGGATATCACTACACGAAAAGCAAAAGAGATTGCACTTGAAAATGAAGTAGCAGAACGTAAGATCCTGGAAGAAGAACTTAAAACCAATAAGAAGAAACTGGAGCAGGCCATCGAGATTGCGCAGATGGGTGCCTGGGAAGTTGATTACCGCAGCAACAGCTCCAGCATTACAAGGGAGTTACGTACAATTTGTCACCTGCCGCTGAATGAAGATGTTTCCATCGAAGCATTTTTTAGCCACATACACCCCGATGATATTGGCCATATTCAGAGCTGTATCAAAAAAGCGCTGAAAGGCGAAACCAACGAAATTGAATACCGCTGCACTATTGACGGAAATGAGCGGCACATGCTTTCTAATATCGCTCCTAAAACCGATGATAATGGAAGGCTTACCGGTTATGTTGGCACTTTAAAAGACATTACCCACCGCAAACTTTTTGAACTTGCTTTAAAGAAAAGTGAAGAAGAAAAAGCGGCCGTGCTGAACAATGCACAAACAGCGATCTGCCTGCACGACCTCAATGGATTTATACTGGATGTAAATCCTGCTACCGAACAACTCAGCGGCTTTACCAAAGCGGAGTTAACAGGTAAGAACCTGCAGGAACTGATGTCTCCTGATTTTGAAGAACAGTTCAAAGCATATCTTGACACCATTGCCAGTGCTAAAAAAGCAAACGGATCATTCCAGATCATCCGTAAGGATGGTGTAAAAAGAGCCTGGCTTTATCAAAATGCACTGTACGATAATAAAGGCGGAAAGCCTTATGTGATCGCCAATGCAATCGACATTACAGAAACCGTAAGAGCGCAGAACGAGATCGAAAAGCAGCAGCAGTTCATCACACAGATCATCGAGAACAGTCCGAACATCATATTCGTGATCAATGAACAGGGCCAGGTAGTACTGCACAATAAAACCTTCAGCAACTATTACCTGTGCGATGGAAACAAATCGCTCAACGCAGATAAACTGAGACGCAGTGAAGAAGATGTTTTTTTAGGTGACCTGAACAATATGCTGGAACTCGAAGACAAAGAAATGATCAGGCTGGAAGGGCAGATGCCGGGCAATGATTGTACCGGTAACACAGAGTGCTGGTTCAACGTGATCAAAAAATGTTTTACAGACAATAAAGGACGAAAATATATTTTGTGCATTGGCATGGATATCACAGGGCGTTACCAGATCGAGACCGACCTGATCGCAGCCAATGAGATGGTGGAGCGTTCGCTCAAGATCAAAGACCAGTTCATCAGCAATATGAGCCATGAGATCAGGACACCGCTCAATGCGGTAATTGGCTTTACCGACCTGCTGCATGAAACAAGTTTGAATAAAGACCAGGGAGAATATGTAACCATTATCAAGTCTGCTTCTCAAAACCTGCTCGGCCTCGTGAATAATATTCTTGATCTTTCCAAGATAGAATCTGGAAGTCTGTCACTGGAAAACCTCCCGATCGATATCAAAGACGTGGTAACGGAAGCAGTAAAAATACTGGAACCAAAAGCCCGGAGCAAGGGCATTTATTTGAAGACCGTTATAGGAAGTAACCTGCCTGCGAGGGTATTGGGCGACCAGTTAAGATTGTCACAGATCTTCTTTAACCTGGTGGGCAATGCCATCAAATTTACCGATGTAGGCTATGTGGAGATCAGTTGCAAGCCGGTTGCAGGCTCAGATGATTCAAAGCAATACATCGCATTTGTAGTAAGAGATACAGGTATTGGCGTAGCACCGGAAAAACAGGTAGCCATTTTTGAAAGATTCACACAGGCCAATGTTGATACAGAAAGGCTGTATGGCGGTACAGGCCTGGGGCTCAATATCGCCAAGGGCATTGTAGACATGTATGGAGGTTCACTCCGCATGGAAAGTACACCGGGCAAAGGCACTGCGTTTCACTTTATACTTCCGTTTAATAAATACGATGGCCCCGAAAATGAAACCCTGAACAATACGGAAGAACGGAATAAAAAGAATTGGTTGCCTGAAGGCAAAAAAGTACATGTGCTGCTTGCCGAAGACAATGCCATCAATGCCATGCTTGCAAAGCAGGTACTGGAAAATGGGGGCTTTATGGTAACTCATGTACTGAACGGTGCCGAAGCGCTGGCAGCGGTGCAGCAGTCAGCATTTGATGTGATATTGATGGACATACAGATGCCCGTTATGAACGGCATTACTGCAACAGAGCAGATAAAACAACTGGATAGTGCTGCATCAAAAATACCCGTGGTGGCCATGACGGCTCATTCTCTCTACGGCGAAATGCAGAATTGCTACAACGCCGGCATGACGGGTTATGTATCTAAACCTTTCCGCCCGGAAGTATTGTTCTCGGTGATCATGGAATCAATCGAGATCCAGAAAACAAATAAAAAAATGAGTAATACCATTAACGATATGGTTATCTACAACAGTTAGAACAATGACGAATACTGCCATACAAGTAGACCTCACTTACCTGCGTACAGTATCAGGCGGCGATGAAACATTTGAAAAATTATTGCTGCAGAATGCCCTTTCTGATATCCAGTTACAGGTAAGTAGTCTTGGTGAAGCCTGGCGGCAAAAAAATGCGGTGGCCGTTCGTACGGCAGCCCATACTTTAAAATCAGTAGCAGCTATTGCCGGCCTGGCAGAAATCGAAACGCTTTGCCGGAAAACAGAAAGCAGTTTTATCGACGGTCAGTTTCATCCTGAAGCTGCACCGGTCGTATATTCTATCATTGAGAACTGGCAACAGGCCAGGCTTGTTCTGCAACAGATCATTGCAAAAGATTGACCCTATTGCTGATTGGCGACAGCATCACATTTCAACCAATTTTCACAATTCAAAGAGTATTTTGGGCTATTCTTTACCGGCAGTCTAACAAATCCCGGCACTCTTTTGATCGGTTAGCCAGCTTCGTACTTCGTATCCTTACAGGATAACAAAAGATCACACTGCAAAGATCAAACTCCCCGCCTATCTGCTCTACCCTGCCTCTTTATTGGGTTACCTGTATTGAACCAAAGAGTTTTCCTTTGGCAATTTTGAAAGAGCAAGTGACATGCATTGGCGATTCACCAGGCGGGACTCAAAGAAAACACAGGATTATTATCGCAAAGCTGCACCAGATCAAGCGGCCGGCAGGTTTTGAACACCCTGTTTCAATCACTATTGACATCACTAAACCACAGCACACAACCGTTAGTATCGGTTTAACAACGAGTTTGGCACGTAAACCGTTGTTGGGAAAGAAATGCAGGAAGGCATTGATTAAAGTTTACCTTGCACCCTAATAAAAATCCATGCCCACAACTAAAGAAGTAATAAAGCAGTTAAGTGATCACAATGCTGAACTTGAAAACTATTTCAGGAACACGATCATTCCCCAATTATTCATTGACAAGAACTTTATACTTAGAAAGTTTACCCCTCCTGCTATGAAGCAGTTTAACCTGGCCCCGGGGGATGTTGGAAGGCCTATAGCCGAGATCCACGAAAATTTTCGATACCTGTCGCTCATCGAAAATATCCAGGCCGTAATGGACAGCAACGAGATCCTGGAAAAGGAAATTCAAACCACTGACCTGCGCTGGTATCAAATGAACATCTTACCCTACATAAAAAAGGAAGACAACAAGTCAAATGGTGTGATCATCACATTTGTTGAAATTACTTTCCGGATAAGGGATCTGAAGGAACAGGAAAAATTAATATCAGATCATGAAACGCTGTTAGACAGCATTTCTCATGACATTAAAAATCCACTGACAAATCTTATCCTGGCAATTGGCGAGTTTAAGAATATAGGAATGGAAAATCAGCAGGATTTTAAACCGCTGCTGAACATTGTTGAAAACGCCTTAACAAAAATGAAAGACCTGGTTAATGAACTAAGTGAAAGCAGGGAAGGAGAATACAAGTACAAATCGCACGCTGAACTTTTGGACTTTGAACATATATTGGAAGATGTGCGGCTTACGCTGAGTGAAGATATAAGGGCCTCCGGTGCTGTGATCACCAGTGATGTGCAAATCTCTGAAATGACCTTTTCCAGAAGAAAATTGAGGAGCATCATCTATAATCTCCTGAACAATTCAATCAAATACAAATCTCCGGACAGAATACCCGAAATAGCAGTTAAAACAGCATGTACCGATGGCCGCATAATTATTTCGGTAACAGACAATGGCATTGGCATTGAGAAAGATAAGCAGGAAGCAGTTTTTTCCAAATACTACCGGTTGAACAATTCAATGGAAGGATCGGGGATTGGATTGTATTTAGTGAGAGAACTTGTAGTGAATGCCGGTGGAAAAATTTCACTCGAAAGCGAGTTGGGTAAAGGAACGACGGTTAGGATATCGTTCAAACAAGAGTGAAAATAAATAGCGCCCTGCCGGCAAAAGCAAATGAGAATTGCATTTGCCAATTAGAAAATACTTCATAAAAAAGAGGAGCCGGTAAAACCTGCTCCTCTTTTAGTTTTGTTGATTAAACGATGATCTTTTCTTACTGTTTGATAAACTTGGTTGAAGCTACAATTTCCCAGTTATCTATCAGGCTGATGAAATAAGTTCCTGCAGCAAATGATGTAATATCTACCTTCTTTCCTCCTGCGATCTCTTCCGGTGCGATCACTACCTCTTTGGTAAGTTGTCCCTGGTCGTTGTATATCTTCGCCTTATAGGAAGTTACTTTGGGCGTAACTACCTGTATGCTGATGTTGTCATGCGCCGGGTTTGGTGATACCTGCAGTACAGGCTTGTTCACTTTTTTATTTTCCACCCTTACCACATTGCTGTACGTTGACTTATCCATTTGATCCACCACTTTTAACCGGTAAAACACTACAGGTGAAGCTTCCAGGTCAGTGTACACATAGCTGTGTTCCCAGTTGTAGTTATCACCGTTCACACGCCCAACATATTTGAACTGAGTTCCATCACTGCTTTTTTCCACCTCAAAATATTTGATGTATTGTTCATTCTGCGTTTTCCAGCTTAGTTGCACATTGGTTTCTGAAATTCGATTTCCGGTGAATTTGAGATTGTTAACCGGGAGCACCGTGTAACCGCAGGGGTTACTTGAAACAATGGTTCTTGAAACAGAGCTGAAGTAACAATCAAACATGTTTATATCCACCGTGATACTATCCACCGACACGCCCGAAATCGTTAAGAAGGAAAGGTTATAATCCTGTGCGATCACTACACCATTTCTTTTCCAGGTATAATAAGCACCGTTGATGTAAGAAGTACCAACCCTTACATCAAAAGGGTTGTTGATACAATCAACCGGGTATTGGTAAATGAAGAAACGGCCTGTAAAATTAGCTACCGTTACCCTGTTACTGGCAGAGTTACCGCAGGCATCTGTAACCCTTATATCAAATACAGTACCGGCCGGAGGGGCAGGATCAACGATAATAATGCTGTCCGTTCCTCCGCCTCCTGAACTGATATAAGCGGCATCTGTTGCCAATTTATATTGGTATGTATAAGGTCTTGTTCCACCAATGGGCAGCAAATTCATTTTAAGATCAAGTCCACCATCGCATATGAGCGCATTGGTATACTTAAGATCGGGGTAGGCCGGCGCTGAAGTTGCAGGTGCGGTAACAACGATCGTTTTAGTGAGTGTTTCCAACACCGTTCCATCCGGGCAAATCACATCCACCGCAATGGTGTAAGTACCTTCCTTACCGCTGGTAATTTTTATACCTGAATAGCCGGGATATATCTTTACGGTATCTCCAACGTTCTGTTTGCTCATGTAAATGGTTGAGCCGGTAAAGTTTATTTTAAACCCTACCATATCATCAAGCGGGTATACATAACTGTTAGGTGCGCTGGTGATCCTGAGATTGTTCAATGTATAGTTCGTATTGCCGTTTCTTACCCAACCATTGATCATGATGGCCTTGTATCCATCTGTATAACAGGCCCCTACTGATGTTACCACCGATAAATTAAGGGCCCTCGTGTAAGTAGGTGGAGAGCCTATCGGAAGTATGGTTACGCTTTGGGTAACTGTTCCGGTTTGACAATTGTTTAACCACATTACCGAGTAAGTATAGGTGCCCGGCGGCAACAGGCGGTTGAGTTTGTAAGCTGTCTGGCCTGTATTGTTCCAGTTAGCATCGGCATAATAAGCCACACTGCCAAAGCCCGATATAGTAACATTCAAAATAGAATAGCCGGCAGGCAAAGGTTTTAAGTAGATCATGTACACGGTATCGTTAGGATTTGCCGGGCACTTAAAAAACGCTTTCACGGTATCCGTAATAACCGGGTTGCTGATCAAACTGCTGGAAGGAGTGTATACAACATTCATCGAATCCATCCGGCCGCAGGAGTCTTTCACAATTACCCGGTACGTATCTCCCACAACAAATCCATTGTAAAAAATGGTAGTGTAGCTGCTACTGTAGCTGTTAAAAGAATTTTTCGTAAGCACGGTGTAGGTAGGCCCGGGTTTAACCAGGCTGATGGTATCGCCTGCATAATTGATATTGAAATCAACCTTTAAATAAGTGCCACCAGTGTTACAATTGGGGCTGACCCCGGTTATAATTGGCTGCGGCATTCCATGCGTACCCAGGTTATAATAAAACACGGAGGAGTATGCAGGTATCGGGGTAGCAATACCACAATGGTTGCCCCCCGGGAAATAAATGGTGACTTTTAATGGTGCGTTGGCCGGGAATGTACTGCTGGCGTAGATATACGGCATTGTATAAGCTGGGGTGGAAGGCGAATAAAAATTCTTTCCCGTACCCGTTCCTGTGATCCCGGTTTCGCCGTTTACAGCAGTGTAGGTATTCATAGAATAATAATTACCACTCTGAGAGAGTGTAACATTTCGGTCTGCATACAGTGCCCCATTCGATGCATCCTCCACTTTGATCCTTAAATAAGGGCTTGGCGCATTGCCCCAAAAAACATGGTTGCTGTAGGCATTGTTATAATCGTAGGTTCCGCCCGTGGCAGAATCTCTAAAATACATATATACCGTTTCTGTACCGGTGCAATCCCCATAAAAATAGGCCCGTGAAAATGCAAGGCTTGGCACAGACAATGGAACTACCGGTGTTGGAGCGGGTGTAAGAAAATTAAAGGTGACAAAGTTGTTACAGGCATCTGTGATCCTCACATAATAGGTAGTGGATGCAAGCAACCCTGTAAAACGAGCCGAGTCATTATCTGGCTGAAAAGGCACTGCTGTAAAACTCGGATTGGTTGATATCTGTATTTTGAAAGGGCCGGTACCCCCGGTATAAGAAGGCTTTGGCAGCTTGTACACACCATCATTGCTAACACCGCAGTTAAACCCACTTTGCTTTACCAGTGCGTTTTGCCAGTAATAGGAACTCATGGAGGTGTAAAAGTTATTGATATTGGCAAACAGGTCTTTCATGCTGCCGTTGCAACTGGTGATCCTGATCCTGTAAGAACCGGCAGGCAGTGCATTGAAAGTATTCTGCGACTGTATGATCCTGATCACAGGACCATCAACAATTTCATACACATACTGCCCGCCACCGCCAGAGACTGGCTTTATGGTGATGCTGCCGCCCGAGGGGCAGTAAGCATGCGTAACAGTAAGACCTGTAGTAGTAATAGGACTGGAATCATAAAAATCGCACTGGGCAAAAATTGACTGGCCTGATATGACCAGGATCAATAAGCAAAAGAGAATTTTACGGTATTTCATAAGTATTGCATTTAAAGCCGGAAACAGGCCTCCGGTTGAAATGAAACGGCTGCTTACACCGGCTTTACCGGAATAAACATTCGATCTTTTTCTACTAAAGCATAGAAAAACATCTACCTCTTCAACCCGTAAAACGTAAAAACCACATTTTTATTTCAGAAACTGAAAAATTTTAATGGCTAACTGGCTCATAGTGAAGATATATACCCCAACCATGCAGGGTTTGGGAGCCGGGTGGAACCTAAATAGTAATGCGTAAAAGTACTCAAGAGAGGAATTGATCTTATACTAACGTTTCAACAGGGCGATTATTTTATTTTTGAAAGCCGGCTTTTGTGTAAGGGCGATCCTGAAGCTATTTAGCCAGCCCTGCAGTTTAGCATTTTCTTCCATCGTGAGGTCGTTGAAGAAATAAGCTGCCTCTATTCTCGTTCCATCTGAATTCATTGCATAAAAAGCCTCCGTAAGCACCCATGCCGTGCTTCCATTTTTAAAACCGAAGTGCTTGTAGATGGCCTGGTTGGCAGGATTTTCCATAATGAATTCAAGCAGTTGTGCCAGCACGCCGTAACTGTTATCATCCAGGTATTTTCGCTGGTTTAAAATGCTGCACAACTGCACATAGCTTTTTACGGAGGCTGCCGGCAACCGGTCGCTCCACTCCTTCTGCATTTTCATACTAAGATCTTGCGGACGAAATTTTTTGCGGAGTGAGCTGTCGTACTTCAGTGCTTTGTGTATGGCAAAAGCGGTTTTGCAATACTGCTCTTCCGTGAGCTGGCTGATCCCTTTGAGTATTTTGTCTTCATCTGCATTTTTAGGATTCTGGTACAGGAACAGCGATGCCACTACCGGGAAAAGCGCTGTATGATCTTTTAAGCCAAAAAGCTGGATATTGTTTTTGATGTTGTCGAGCCCGAGCAGGTCCATCAGGTATTCTGTATTGGCGTTACTGCTGAACATGGTCATGCCTCTTGCCACATCGATCAACCGCACGCTATCCTGTTTAATATGTTGCTGTGCTTTTTCAAAACTTAGCCAGGCAAGGTGAGCGCCGCCGTCTGTATTGGGGATATAGTATTTTTCGAGTTCCTTCAGGTCAATATAACTGTTCTCATCGATCACGTTGCTGCCGGCCTGCTTGGCAAATTCAATGGCCACCAGGATCTTTACCGTACTTGCCAACGGCATAACCTTGTTTTGATTCTGCTCTGCAATGATGCTGTCATTCTGCACCAGGTAAAAGGCCGCACGGGTTTTATTGGCAGCGATAAAAGAAAGTAGAGAGTCCGCAGCAGATTGAGCATTGCCGGCAAGCTGCATTACCAGCAATACAAGTAACAGTGGCATGTTTTTCATTGTAGTCATGGCAAGAGAATTATATTGTAAAATTGCAGCTTACCCTTTTAAGGAAGCCTCCCTAAAACTTATTCTTCCACATCATGCTCTCTACAGGCCGGTTGATCTGCCCGCTGTATTTGGCATTTTTTTTCTGGTTGTATTTCACTTCAATTTCACCGTCTACAGGAAAATAGATCAACTGCCCGATCGGCATACCGGCATACACTTTTACCGGCTGCTTAACAGAAATTTCAAGCGTCCAGTTACCACAAAAACCTACATCGCCTTTGCCGGCTGTTGCATGTATATCAATTCCCAACCTTCCGGTAGATGATTTGCCTTCTAAAAAAGGAACGTGGGCATGGGTTTCCGTGTATTCATCTGTAACGCCGAGGTAAAAAATATGCGGCACCAGCAGGTACCCTTCCTCCGGGATTTCAAAATGAATGATCTCGTTGTGCTTTTTTGCATCCAGCTCGTTGTTCTTATAAGTGGCCAGGTATTTTCCCAAATGCACATCATAACTATTACTGCCCAGTTGATCCCTGTTATAAGGTTTGATAACGATGGTGCCTTTTTCAATTTCTTCCAGGATTCTTGTATCGCTTAAGATCATTTTTTGAATTCAATTTATTAGCTTACTATTTTTGGGAATCATCCTTTTACTGCAGCAGCCGGTTTTTTAAAGCCTTCTTTGTAAAAGATCATGAACTCATTTGTACTGCATATCTTTAAAACAGCATTTAAAAAACAATACAAGTTAGTCAAAACAAAGCCCTGCAGAAAAGTATCTTGCTAATTTGCTTCATTAATTTTACAATCTCAAATCCACCGCCGCAATATGCCAATGGTTTATCAACAAAATATCAACCCATACAGTAAACTTGGGGTATGGCATATTGCTGAAACAGAAGCGTTTTTTACAGCTACAGTGCCGCTGCAGCGGGAGATCACCCATCCACACAAAAGATTGCAGCACCTGGCCGGGAGGTTTTTATTAAAAGAACTGTTTCCTGACTTTCCTTACGAACTTATTAAGATCGCCGATACCCGTAAGCCATTTTTAGAAGATGAAGCTTTCCATTTCAGCATTTCACACTGCGGCGATTATGCGGCGGTAATGGTAAGCACCGCCAGCCGGGTAGGTGTAGATGTGGAACTGATCAGCGCCAAACCACAAAAGGTAAAGCACAAATTTTTGTCGGAGGATGAACACCAGCTGATCCTGCAACTGGGAGCCGGTGTTAACGATGGTTACAATACTTTTCTTACCCTTGCCTGGAGCATCAAGGAATCGATGTACAAATGGTATGGCGATGGTGAAATTGATTTTATTGAACACCTGCAGATCAATGCTGTTCATATTGATGACAACAGCGGCGTGGCGCATTGTAAATTGCTGAAAGCCGGTACACGTGAACTGGCGGTGCATTTTTTACTGTTCAATCAAAATTGTATTTCGTGGATATCAAGCGATGTATAGGTTACGATAGCGAGGGATCCTGGTTCAGCACTTCACACATGGCCGCAAACAGGTCGGCATATTTTAATTTCATTTGCGCCGGACGTTCAAAAAAGATCTCTACGCTTTCGGCCCAAAATTCCTGGAAGTTGGTGAGTGCATAATCTGAATAAAGGTCGTTGCCCGGCAATTGCTCTTCCTGGTAAGCCCTGTTACCGCAGGCATCAAACTTGGGAAATCTTGCAACAAAATCCTGCTCTACATTATCGCCTGTTTCAAAATACTGGTAGTAAAAAGCGTGGGCAAACTCATGCAGCCCTACATTCTGGCCATTATCGGGAAAGCGGTATCCGTCCATAAAATGTTTCCAGGAAAGATTGATGGTATGCCCCGACACATTTCCTTCCAGCAGGCGAAGGGTTGGATGCAGCCCGATGAATGCATCCGGGAAAATATGAATGTGCGAAAAATTTGGCAGCAGGTAATTTTGCAGACCAAAACTCAGTTGTACTGCTGCTGCACTGATCAATATGGGCATTTCTTTAAAGCCACTTTCATCGTGGATCACAAATATTTTTTGCCCGATAAACTTTTTCAGGCGCTTAAAAAATTTAAGCTGGTC
>APMI01031741.1_pt1 | contig 23980 bp, 24 predicted proteins | sample 667938 | NCBI WGS metagenome assembly APMI01 (sample SAMN01084076, study PRJNA167559) | wastewater metagenome | biome: Wastewater | place: Denmark: Ejby Moelle, Odense | collected 2011-11-28
GCGCGCCCCCCCCGGCGTACGGGAGTCGACTCTCTCGGAGGCGGGTGGACACCCGTGCGTACAGGTGTCCACCCACCCTCAGGTGAGCTGACTCCTTGGGGGCGCCCGCGCCCGCGTCCGCCCTCAGGCGACTGCGGCGCTACTGAGCTGCGAGCGCCGCAGTCCCGAACTCAGGGAGAGGGTGACGAGCACCGAAGCCGCCCCGAGAAGGCCCATGGCTGTGGCCGGCGGCAGCCAGGTGGCGAGCATCCCGCCGACGAGGGCGCCGAGGGACTGCCCGACCATCTGCCCGTTGCCGAAGAGGCCAAAGACCTGGCCCTCGTTCGTCGGATTGGCCTCGTGAGCGAGCCGCTCCTGCAGGGCGAGGGAGGCCGAGTAGCCGACGCTGGCCACGAAGCCGAGCGCCAGGGCTAGCTCGACCGGAGGGTGCAGGAGGAACCCGAGGTAGGGAACGGCCAGGAGGAGCCCCAGCGGGGTGAGCAGTCGGCCCCGCCGCTCCAGGTCGGCCTTGCACGACCCACACCGGGGATGGCCGCTCGCGGCCAGCGGCGCGGTGAGTACGCGGCCGACGACCACGTCTCCAAGGAGCATGCCGGCGGCGGCCGTGGCGAAGAGGAAGCCCGACCACGCCGTCCCGCCGTACGGGACGAAGAGCGCCTCGCAGCCGGCGATGAGTCCGTTGGGGATCCAGGCGCTGAGCAGGATCGGGCGCAGCCGCGGGGAGCGCAGCACGTCGACGTTGACGCGGTGGGTCTCCGCCAGAACGTTGCCCGAGCGCGGCATCGCGGGTCGCGCGGCGACCCCTGCGAGCAGCACGGCTCCGGCAGCCACCATCAGGACCGCAGCGAGGAGGAAGAGCCCCCTCGTGGACAGCACCCGCAGCAGAAAGGCACCGGAGGCGAAGGCCACGACCTGCATGAGTCCCACCCCGACATTGAGGGTGGCGCGGCCGAGGATGAAGCCGTCCTCGGGGAAGATCGAGCGCAGGAGGCGGATCAGCGATCCGCCCACGACCGCGGGCACCAGGTAGCTCAACGCCAGGAGCAGGAAGCGGGCCACGAGCGGCAGCCCGGGCACGGCTTGCAGGGCGGCCTGGACACCGGTCACGGCGATGACCAGGAGGATGGCACTGCGCGCATCCAGACGGTCGGACAGGCTCAGGGCGGTGACCGATCCGAGGAGCGTCAGCAACGACCCGCCGAAGAGCGCGAGCGCGCTCAGGACCGGGGAGCCGGTCTCGTCGTACACGATCGTGGCGAGCGCGAGCGAGGCCAGGCACAGGCTGGCGATGACCAGAGCGCGGGAGATGATCAGGGCGCGGAACTCCCCGATGGCGAAGAGTTCTCCGTACGTCCGCATATCGGGAGCCTGTGCGAGGATCAGGGTCGACGGCAATTAATTCGCGTGAGGGCGAAACATGGGCGACTGGCTGGTGTCGGCGGATTTGCTGGCCCGCAGCAGTTTCGTCCTGTCCCCGATGCACGAGACCGTCGCGGCCCTGATGTCCCTGGACCGACCCTTCGGCGGGGCCGAGCGCGCGTTCTGCGCCCAGTACCGCCCGGCGTACCAGGCCATGCTGGAGGCACATCCCGTGCGCGATGCGCTCGTACGCCGTGCGTGGCGCCCGCGCCAGGGGTCCCGGCCAGGGTGGATGGCGGACTTCCTCGGCACCGTCCCCAGTGCGCCGGACCTCGACTTCGAGGCTCAGCTCGGTGAGCTCGCCCAGCAGTGGCCCGATCATCGCGTCCGGGCCGCCCTGCGCGAGATGGGAGATCGTCGCCTGCCCGCCCTCCTGCAAGGCGACCGCGTCAGCCAGGAGCTGGTCGCGCTGCTGCGGTGGGTGTGGACCGTGACCGTCGAGGCCGACTGGCCGCGGCGTCAGCGCGTCCTGCGGGCAGATGTCGTGTCCCGCACCCGGTGGCTGGCGACGCATGGCTGGGGTGACGTCCTGACCGGCCTGGGCGGGAAGCGCGGTTGGCGGGCCGGCGGACGAGTGACGGTCAACGGGTACGACCTGCCCGACCGCGACATCCGCGTGGCGGAGCATCTATGGTTCATCCCGGTGCACGCCCCCGGTGGCTGGGTGGCCTGGGAGGAGCCGGACCGGTACGCCGTGGTCTACCCAGTCACCGGGACGGCCATCGTGCCGACCGCGCCGGCGAAGGCCTCAGCCGGCACGTCCCCGATCAGCCAGGACGTCGCGCTGGCGCGGCTCCTGGGGCGCAACCGGGCCGCGATCCTCACGCTCTTGGATGCGCCACTCAGCACCACCCACCTCATGGGGCTCACCGGGCTCCCCGCGGCGTCGGTGTCCACGCACCTGCGCGTCCTGCTCGATGGCGGGCTCGTCCAGCGCCGACGATCGGGCCGCGAAGTCCTGTACTGGCGCAGCGCACTCGGCGAGACCCTGGCCGCCTGCCCCTAGCCACCAACCCGGTCGATCTCCCGTACGGGACCGGTGGGCTCATGATGCGCACCCCGCTGTGGGGCGTCTGCCTGCTCAGTGTCAGGGGAGCAGGTCCCAGAACTGTCCGCGCTGGCATGGCGTGGATGACCATCTCCTTGCCGCTCTCGAAGATCAGCACGACGGTCTCCAGCAGCCGGGCATGAGTGTCGAAGCCGAGTCGCAGTTCACGGTGCGGCCACTCCTCGCCCTCCAGCGGCTCGACCCACTGCGACCAATCGGCTGCCTGCACGGCGTCTTCGGCCGTCACGCCGCGCTTGAGCGCGCTGGGGTGGACCTTCACGCCGCGAAACTCGCCAGGGCCCGTCGAATCGCCTCCGAACGGGACACCTGATCGCGTTCGGCGACGGCGTCCAGGGCGGCGATCTCATCGGCAGTCAGACGCACCGCCACCACCGGCATCGGCTCCGCACCACGGCCCGGCCGACCGCGCCCCCGCTTCTCGAGCTGTTCGACGTCGTAGCCAGCCTCGGCCTCGGCCGCCCAGGCGGCGATCATCTCATCCGTGACCTCGTCTTCTCGCATGACGAAATCGTCAACGAAATTCCTGACGCCGGACACCCACCCGTGGTCAACCCCGGCGGACAGCGACGGATCGAGGTGGTCGACACCGTCCATCGGGCCGGACCCCCACCCACCGTTGTTCGGACACTCCCTCGGTGACCTCGAAGCCTTGCCGCCCCTTGGTCTTCCGCCCATCGACCAACCCGCGCAGGCCATCGCGCTGGAAGGCCTTGATCCAGCCACGGATCGTGTTCGGGGACACGCCGTTCTTGACGATCTCGCCCGCGAGCACTCGTCGGACTCTCGTCCTGTCGACGCCGTACTCAAACGTGAGCTGTCGCGACATCGCCTCGATGCGCTTGGTGAGGCTGACACCGAACCCTTCACCGAACGGGTAGAACGGCTCGCCGTCACGGGCCATGAGCGGGTGTCCATCTCGATAGCCCGTGAGGATCTCGAGGACGACTTCGAGCTTGACCCGGACCTCGGCCTTGATGTCGGGACTCAGGCTGTTCCACCAGGGCTGGATCGACAGGTGAATGGCGGCGAGCCCGTCCTCACCGAGCCCGGCGACTGTGAGCTGATCCGCGCGGATGAAGTGGTTGTCGCCCAGAGCATCTTTCACGGTGACACCGTGACGACCGATATCGACGACAACGCCGGGTCCGAACGACATGAGGACGTGGGCGCCCTCGAAGAGTTCGACCGCTTTGCTCATAGCGACAGCACCTCGGGCTCGCGTACGACGAGCCGGGTCTCGCGTCTCAGGGGGAGGTCGAGGTCGCACTCGATCTGCCCGCTCCATATCCCGTGCCACATTGCCGAGATGACGTGTCCGCCGCCCGCGTCGAGAGCCAGGACGTCCGCGATCGTCCCGCCGCCCTCGAGGTACTCACGAATCAGTCGGAGGGACCCGGCATACCAAGGCATCTCCCTCCGGTAGGCGTGAATCCACATCAGATTGACCCGGCGCACCCCGGAGATGCCGCCAAAGATCTCGTGCTGCCAGCCGACGTCCGCGCAAGCCTCGGCGGTGAGCCTGGTCTTCAGGGTGAAGTCGGCGTCCTGCCGCTCGGCTGGTCGCACATCCCACACGCGGATCGTTCCGTCGTCGTGACGGCTGAGCAGGTCGGGCGTGTGCTCGAGACGTCGGCCGTGTCGCTTCGCCGTTAGTCGGAGCAAGCAGGGCTGGGCCACAAGCCACGTCACGTCCGGTCGTCGGTCCAGTTCCCGGACCAGATCGTGCTCCAGGCCTGACTCCAAGTGCAGGTGGGACCGAGTCGTGACGCAGAAGGCGAAGACCGGGATGTGCCCAGACTTCGCCTTCACCTTCGGAGTGCGCGTACGACGCAGTTGCGTCACGTCCGGCCGCTCGAACCACGGCCACACGGCCAACTTGGCGCCGACATCGAAGAGCCACTCGACTTCGAGACCTGGGTCCAGCACCACAGGGGCTGGCCGCTTCCGGGCATACGAAATAGACTCGTCCACGCGACGGCACCTTCGTTTCTGCGCAACAGATTCATCAGGGTCGGCGTCGAGGGGTGCCCGGTGCAACGGGCGCCCCTCATCCATGTCTGGAGTCAGGATCCTCTCGGTCGACCTGATCGCAGCCTAGACCGGGCAGGGGCACGCAACAAGGGAAACGCGCCCATTAATTTTGCATGCCGCGCCGCCTCACTTCTCGTTTAACGCTAGGCATTGGCCACAGGCTGCCGTGCTGGACGCAACTCTGCAGGTCGCAGCGATACCCGTTTAATGTGCAGCACTGCACATAAAGTTGGGTCAGACAGTGGCAAGACGAGCGGAGGTCGACTAGCGTGACGGATACCAACCCTGCGGACGGCCTGACCAGCCGTCCCCGCGAGAACCGTGGGATCATTCCTGTGCCAAGACTCCATCGAGCAATGCCGCCCGGTGAGCGCACTGTGCCCGCAGCCTTGGATTGCCTCCCGAGTGCAACCGCAGCTCCGGACACTTGGCCCTGTCTAAACCCCGCCTGTCAGGGGAGGGACCCAGAGTCTGCAGGGCCAGCTGAGCGTTCTGGTGTGTGCACTTGGCCAGCGAGGGGTCGACCCAGCTACTTCTGTTCGAGCGCCTGCCGGGAGCAGTACGAGTACGAACGTGCCCAGTTGGCCGAGGACATCAAGGCCCTCGAGGAGGCCCTCGACGCTCCTGATGGCAGCTACAGAGACCGCCGCCGAGTCGAAACCGAGTTGGCCAAGCGCCGGTGGGGGATGCAGCGCTACCTCTTCGACTCCGCCCAGCTCACCCCGTCACGCAAGCGCAGAAAACGAAACGCATGACCCCCGTCGGGTTCCAGGACAAGGTCGCCTTCGTCTGGAGGGTCGCGGACAAGCTGCGCGGCACCTTCAAGCAGCACGAGTACGGGTCGGTCATGCTGCCGCTGCTCGTGCTTCGCCGGATGGACGCGGTCCTGGCGCCTACAAAGCAGGCGGTGCTCGACGCGGCCGCCGGGATGAAGGACATTGGCGAGGGCCAGGCGGCCCTTCTCAAGAAGAAGGCCGGCCACCGGTTTTACAACACCTCACCGCTGACCTTTGCCAGCCTGTTGGGCGACGACAAGAACCTCGCGGACAACCTGCGCACCTACATCCGCAAGCTCTCCCCCGAGGCGTATGCCGTGATGGAGGCCTACGACTTCGACCCCAAGCTTGAGCGGCTCGACCGCGCCGGGATCTTGTATGCCGTTGTCGCGGACTTCGCCGATCTCGACCTGCGACCGTCGCAGGTAAGCAACGAGGCGATGGGGTACATCTTCGAGGAGCTGCTGCGGAAGTTCTCCGAGATGAGCAACGAGACCGCCGGTGAGCACTACACGCCGCGCGAGGTCATCAGCCTGATGGTGAACCTGCTCGTATCGGGCGAGACCGCCAGGGAACTCACCGAGAACCCAAAGCCGGTCCGCACGGTCTACGACCCGGCAGCCGGCACTGGCGGGATGCTCATGACCGCCCTGCACCACATCAAGGACCTCAACCCGGCAGCGATCGTCAACGTCTTCGGCCAGGAGCTCAACGACGAGACGTGGGCCATCGCCCAGTCCGACCTGATGATGCAGGACACCGCGCCGGAGCGGATGCGCAACGGCAACAGCCTCACCGCCGACGCCTTCCCTACCGAGAAGTTCGACTACATCCTCGCCAACCCGCCCTATGGAGTGGACTGGAAGGCGTATGCCGCGCCGATCAAGGACGAGCACACCAAGCAGGGCTTCCACGGCCGATTCGGCGCCGGCCTACCGCGCGTCTCGGACGGGTCATTCCTCTTCCTCCAGCACATGCTCTCGCACATGAAACCCACCGGCTCGAGGGTCGGGATCGTCCTGTCCGGGTCACCGCTCTTCTCCGGCCAGGCTGGCTCCGGCGAGTCAGAGATCCGCCGCTGGATCCTCGAGAACGACTGGCTCGAAGGCATCGTGGCCCTGCCGGACCAGATGTTCTACAACACCGGCATCTCCACCTACGTCTGGATCCTCACCAATGACAAGGCTGACGAGGACCGCGGCACCGTCAAGCTCATCGACGCGCGTGAACTCGGCACCAAGATGCGAAAGTCCTTGGGCGACAAGCGCAAGGAGCTCACACCAAGCGCGATCAGTGAGATCGTGCGCCTCTATGGCGGAGCCCGCGACGAGTATGCCGCCGACGTCCGGGTGAAGGTCCTCACCAACGAGACCTTCGGCTTCCAGCGCATCACCGTCGAGCGGCCCATGCGTCGTCGGTGGGAAGTCGCCGCCGAGGCCGTCGCCGACGAACCGTATGCCGCGTATGCCGGCCTGCTGGGACAGCGCTTCGACACCGAGAAGGCGCTGTTGTCGGAGGTGCCCGAGCTGACGACGGCGCAGAAGAAGGCCTTCGCCAAGGCCTGCGCCGTGGCCGACCCTGAGGCATCGGTCGTCACGGGCCGCGGCGGCAAAGTCGAACCCGACCCAGATCTGCGCGACCAGGAGAACGTGCCTCTGCCGGCCGGCTGGCTCGCGCTCGGCGACGAGGAGCGCGAGATGGCTCTCATCGAGACAGCAGAAGACCACTTGGAGAACGAGATTCGGCCCTACGTCCCCGACGCCTGGATCGACCACACCAAGACCAAGGTCGGCTTCGAGATCCCCTTCACCCGGCAGTTCTACGTCTACACCCCACCGCGCCCCGTCGAGGAGATCGCCCAAGAGATCAAGGACCTTGAGAAGCAAATCCAGACCTGGATGAGCGGACTCGGCTTATGAGGCGCATACCCCTCCGCTACTTGGCCAATCTCAACACCGCCGTGCTGCCGGAAGACACGGATTCAAACTTCCGCTTCAGGTACGTGGACATCTCTCAGGTTTCGTCCGCCGGTGCGGTGGCGATTCCAGAAGAGTACGTTGCGTTCGGGGAAGCACCGAGTCGAGCAAGGCGTCTGGCAGCGAGCGGCGACACGTTGGTCTCAACCGTGCGCACCTACTTGAGGGCCATCGCTCCGGTTCCACCGTCGGCCGATCCACTCGTGTTCAGCACGGGCTTCGCTGTGCTGGCCCCACGGGAGGACCCCCGCTTCCTGAGTTATGCCTGCCGGAGCGACGTATTCGTGGAAGAGGTCGTCTCGCGGAGTGTCGGTGTGAGCTACCCGGCTATCGCACCTGACGACCTGATGGACATAGTCTTGCCCGCCCCAGAGGAGTCCGAGCAGCGGAGGATCGCGGACTTCCTCGACGACCGCGTCGCCCGCATCGACCAAATCATCGCCGCCCGTCGCAACCAGATCGAATTGGTGAACGAGTCCAGCCGATCTCGACTGCAGGATCTGCAGGATGAGTGGTCTGGGGAGCATGGATGGACGCGGCTGGGCCGGGCATTGCGAGGCCTGGAACAGGGCTGGTCGCCACAAGCAGAAGCAATTCCAGCCTCTTTCGAAGTGGGGCGTGATGCGGGCTGGGTGCGTGAATGGGGGGATCTTCCGCGAGGACGACAACAAGCGACTGCCAGACGGCCTTGCATCGGAGACAAGGTACGAGATACGCCCGGGCGACCTTCTGATGTCGCGAGCGAGTGGTTCCCTTGACCTGATCGGCAGTGTCGCGGTTGTCCCGGAGTCGGTTAGGGGTCGCCTCCTGCTCTGCGACAAGGTGTACCGGCTCTTCCCCTATGCCGGATGGAACTCCAACTTCCTGGCAACGATGCTTCGGACACGCAAGAACCGTGAGTTGATCCGACTGGGAGTCAGCGGTGCCGAAGGCATGGCTAACAACTTGCCATCCGGCGTGGTCAGAGGGCTCATGGTGCCGCACGTGCCCTTGGGCCAGCAGGAGGACTGCGCGGCCATGGCCTCCGTGATTGAGGCAGAGGCCAGGGACGGCGCGGAGCGGCTCGCAGCGTCTATCGGTCTGCTGGAGGAGTACAAACAGTCGTTGATCGCGGCCGCTGTCACTGGAGCGATCGACGTGACGACCGCTGGCGGGATACCGGGATGAGGCGAGCATGAGCATCACCAAAGAGTCGGCATTCGAGTCGAACATCGAGGCGCACCTGCTCAGCCACGGGTGGCAGTCACTGGCCCCCAAGTCATACGACCGGAAGGCAGGGGTGTTCGGCGAGGAGATCATTGCCTTCGTCAAGGACTCGCAGCCGAAGCAGTGGGAGCAGCTGATCACCCGTCATGGTGGCGAGGCGACGGCGCGGGAGAAGTTCCTCAAAGTCGTCATTGACGCGCTCGACCACCGGGGAACCATCAGCGTGCTGCGGGCCCCGGTGAAGGACTCGGGCGTCAGCGTCCGGCTGTGCTTCTTCAAACCAGCGAGTGGGCTCAACGAGGAACAGACGAAGCGATACGCCGCCAACCGACTGAGCGTTGCATGCCAGTTGCACCACTCAGAATCGAACCCTGCGGACTCGCTCGACATGACCTTGGTGGTCAACGGCATCCCGGTTGCTACGGCGGAGCTGAAGAACCCGCTGACGCACCAGAACGTCGAGAACGCGATGGCGCAGTACCGGACCGACCGCAACCCGAACGACCTGATCTTCCGCGCCCGGACGCTTGTCCACTTCGCGGTCGACCCGCATCGCGTGGCGATGACCACCAAGTTGGCCCGTGAGGCGACAGTCTTTCTCCCCTTCGACCAGGGCAGCAACGGCGCCGGCAACACCGGCACCGCAGGAAACCCGCCGGTGAAGACTGGCTACCAGACTGCATACCTGTGGGAGCAGGTGTGGCAGCGGGACGCGTGGCTGGACCTGCTCGGTTCGTTCATCCACGTCGAAGGCGAGAAGACCCTCTTCCCGCGGTTCCACCAGTGGCACGCGGTGCGCTCGATCCTCGACGCGACCTATCGTGACGGCGCCGGCGTGGATCGGCTCGTGCAGCACTCGGCCGGGTCCGGCAAGTCGAACACGATCGCGTGGACCGCTCACGCGCTCTCGCGCCTCCACGGGGCCGATGACGCGCCGATCTTCGACAAGGTCGTCGTCATCACCGACCGCAAGGTGCTCGACCGGCAGCTCCAGGACACGGTCGCGGGCTTGGAGCACACGCCGGGGACGATCGTGCGGATCGATGAGAACTCGGCTCAGCTCAAGGAAGCCCTTGAGGGTCACGCGGCACGGGTCATCATTACGACGTTGCAGAAGTTCCCAGTCGTCGCCGAGCTCGCAGCCAAGGAAGGAGCCGACGGCGGCACCAAGGGCGTGGTCGGCCGCCGCTTCGCGGTCATCGTTGATGAGGCACACTCCTCATCGAGCGGAGATTCGGTTGCCAAGCTGAAGAGGGTCCTGGGTTCTGGGGAAGGCGACGCCGAACTGGAGGCGGCTGCGGAAGCCGAGCAGGCGGCATACGACGCTTCTGTTGATGCGGCGGACGAGGCGCTGTTCGCCAGCGCGCGGCACCGGGGCAAGCAGAAGAACTTGTCGTTCTTCGCGTTCACAGCGACCCCGAAGCCGAAGACGCTCGACACGTTCGGGCAGGTCGGGGGGGACGGGCACAAGCGACCGTTCCACACGTACTCGATGCGGCAGGCCATCGCGGAGGGCTTCATCCTCGACGTGCTGGCGAACTACACGACGTACGGCGTGTACTACAAGCTCGCCAACGCGCACCCGCGCAACGACCCGGAGATGGAGTCGGGCAAGGGTCGCGCGGCCCTTGCCCGGTTCGCCTCACTGCACCCCTACGCGCTCGAGGCGAAGGCCGAGGTGATCATCGAGCACTTCCGGCAGAAGACCGCGGGCAAGATCGATGGGCAGGCCAAGGCAATGGTTGTGACCCGATCGAGGCTGCACGCGGTGCGGACGCAGGCCGCGCTGGCGGCATACATCGCGAAGAATGGCTACGACCAGGGCGAGCGTCCATTGCGGACCTTGGTCGCGTTCTCGGGATCGCTCATGGATCCGGACGCACCGGAGGCTCCGGCCGTGACGGAGGCCTCGATCAATGGATTCTCCGAGGGATAGCTGCCGAAGAAGTTCCACGGGCCCGAGTACCAGGTGCTCGTGGTCGCGGAGCACGCCCTCGCAGGGCCGTTACATAACGCCCAGTGCAGACACGCCCGAGGTGCATAACGTCGGCTAATTCTTAGAATCAACGTCCGTTCTTACAAGATTGAGTGCATCTTGTCGAGATGCAGTCAAGACTGCACGCCTGTGAGCGTGGGATCTTGCTCGAATCGTGGGCCCAGAGGAGCTGGCAGGACAGAGCCGTACAAGACCAACGAGGCGCATCGGCATCCGGTAGTTGATTGCAGCCGGCAAGTCTTAGGTCCGTGACGACTCGTTGGACTCGTCCGAGAGACTTTTCAAATACTCCCCCATCAGGGCGTTTCCACGGAACCATCTGGCCGCGATGTCACTCCAATGGTTGGTTTCAATCTCACCGTCGAGGCGGAACACCTTCCTGTATCGCCCCGCCGACTCGCGGCCTGTCAAAAACTCCTTCGCCGCTCGGGCGCCGTACTGCTCGTCCGTGTAGGCACGAACGGCGCCGTCACAGTGGATGAATACGCCGCGCTCTATGTCGCGGATCGCATGAAGGTATCGCAGGAGACGCAAGCCCGACTGGCGTGAACCGTGGGCTTCCGAAAGCTCCTCGATCTGGACGACCTTGTGGTCTTCCTTATCCAGGGACCAGTCGACGTACAGACGTGGGTACTCGTGAAGCAGACCGGACTGCGGATCTCCGAAGACCGTGACGCCCAGTTTGCGGGGATCGTCGATCGAGTCGGCTGAGAGGGGCGGACCCCACCAGTAGTCCTTCTCCAGGTAGGCCGAGAACGCAGATGCAGCCATCAAGTGTTGTTCGTCCAAGGCGAGCCTCAAGGCCGCTCGCCCGGACTTCCCCACGGCCAAGAGAGTCGCCGTCAGTGTGTCGTTTACGTTGCCGTTGAAGTTGCGCCGCAGAAATTGGTGATACGGGATCGCGGAGCCACCATGAAAGAGCGCTTGGGGTTGTGCCTCGTATCCAGCTACGTGCAGGAGCCCGTCCGCGTCCGTGTTGACTAAGAGATCCGGATGCTCCCTGTAGAGCCGAGCGCCGGCGTCGGCTGCTGCGAACGTTGCCAGGTCGAGCATGTAGTAGCCGCGCCCAGTGGCCACTTCCAGCATTGCCTCCGGCAGACGCTGATCCTCCGCCTCAGAAAGGTGCCACGGGAGCCAGCTTCGGACCTCGGCCCTCGTCGCTGCTGGCAGCCGACTGAGGTACTCCGCAAGGGGCGCGGCACACCTCGCGTAGGCGAGAGAGAGGGTTGGCTGCTTGGCAGCGGCGGCAGGACCAACAGGGGGCAGCGTGATTGGCTGAGCAAGGTGGTCGCGCATCGTGAACACAAGTTCATCGAGCAGCGGCCCACATACGCTGCGCACCATCTCTTCGACGCGCTCCGCGCCCTGAGTCTCCGTCACTGGCCCACTCTCCCTAAGATGCTCGAGTCGATCAAGCGCGTTGACCGTGACGTGGCAAGCGGTGTGTCCGGGGAGTGCAGCCGCTTCCCGGTACCTTTGACCACGTGAATGAGGTCGATCTCGATCCCGTGCTGAGCGGAGCAGTCGTTCAGGTCGAAGCGCCGAATACCGAGTTGGCGCGCTTCGAGACCGGCGTGCGCAGCATGCTTGAGCAGTTCGGACTCCCGACCGAGCAGTTGTTCGTTCCGGTCAACGAGCGTGTCTCCATGGTTAGCAACGTCGGCAACGTGCTGGCGGAACTGGATCCGACCGTGCGCGCCCAGTCACACTACGTGTCAAAGATGGTTGCTGCAGCGACGGTTGGGTTGTTCGACGCCGCGCTCAACTACCTCTGGGACGAATTGGTCTCAGCCCTGCGGTCGCGGGTCGTCGGATTCGACCTTGCATACTTCTTCGACATCGCGGCTGGCAACAACACTGACCTGCGCAAGGGCCTCAAGGGCGAGGAGGATCTGCAGAGTGTCGATGACGCACGGCTGCTGCGCGCCTCGCTCGAAATCGGCCTCGTCTCCGACGTAGGGTTCGCTCGGCTAGACCACATCCGATACATGCGCAACCACGCAAGCGCGGCCCATCCGAACCAGAACGACCTCACCGGGCTAGAGCTGGTCACGTTCCTCCAGCTCTGCATCCGCGAGGTCATCAACACACCGACGGATACTGTCACCGCTCACACGGGCCGCCTGCTGGCCAACATCAAGAAGGACCTGCTCGACCAGACTGCAGTCGACGCAGCGGCGGCCTTCTTCGACCAGCTGCCACCTGAGCGAGCCGATACGCTCGCCAACGGCCTGTTCGGCCTCTACACCGCGATGGACCGCACCCCGACGGTTGCTGACAACGTCCGACTGTTGTGGCCGCGCCTATGGCCGTTCGTACGCGAAGCCGCTCGGAGCAGCTATGGCTTGCGTCAGGCCCGAGCGATCGCCAGCGCTGAGACCGCCTTCGCGGCGGCCGCCCGTGAACTCATCGACCTGGTTAACGGCACGGCCTACCTGACGACCGAGGTGCGTGCCGTCGATATGAGTGAAGCCCTTGATCTCCTGAACGACGCGCACCATGGCTTCAACAACTTCTATAACGAGCCCGCTCCGGCTCGTCGTGTCCTGGATCTGGTGGGCGAGAAGGGCGACGTTCCCGACTCGATCCGTGACCGTTACATTCATGTCCTTATCGACTGTTTCCTCGGCAATGGATATGGCGTCAGCGGCGCCGCGGAGGTGTCGTACGAGAAGATGCTCGCCCGGTTCTCGTCACCTGATGCCGGAGCGGCTTTGCGCCTCTTCATTGACCCGGTTTACAGCTCATTGCTCGCAAGCTCTGTCGGCCGCGCGCAGTGGGCCCGGCTTCTCGACATCCTTGAGCCGAAGTTGACTAGCACCACGGACCGCACCCTGATGGCCGCGATTCGGGCGTTTACAGGCAACCCCGACCAGCTCCGCCTGGATACCAACATCAAGAGCCTGGCTAACGCCAAAGCCTAATAATGCCGACTCCTCGGCGCGTAGCAGGGGCCTCATGCTCAGGGCCAAGACGCCGAGAACTGGATCTCTTCGCCGACCAAATGGGACAGGCCGAGGTGGAGCAGTTCTGGCTGTAGTTGAAGGACATCTGGGTCCGCGACGATCTGCTCGCCAGCGATGTCGAGTTCCTCGAAGGCCGCGCGGAAAATGCCCACTGCTGCGTGCGAGAGGGGGCGGATCATCAAATGCGATCTCGCCTCCCCGGACTGGAACACCCCGACCAGGAGGGGGACCACAAGGCCGCGGGCCTCGGTGCGAACGAAGGCGTACCGGAAGCGCGACCCCGCCTGAGCGAGCCAGAGTTCCAGATGGCGTCCCAAGGGCAGGTCGAGCAGCAGGAGCGACAACTCTGGGTGCAGGTACTCGGCGAAGCGTGTGGCTAGCGGGCTCTGCAGTAGGGAGAGGGCCGCGACGGTGACCACGGGCGCGGGGGACTGGCTGCGAGGGGGCATCGTGGTGGTCACGTCGAGCAGCTCGATTTCGAGCCGGCCGCTCCCGTCGGGCACGGCACGCCGGACCACAGCGACGGGTCCGTGCTTGGCATCCTGTTCGTAACGTTGGTCGAGCACGTAGCTGCCGAGCAGCTCGGCACGTCGGCGAATGGTCAGGAACAGGTGTGGATCCTCCGGCCCGACGACCATCTCATGAAGGGCTGTGTCGGGCGGCAGCACACGGGCCCGCAACTGCTGGCCGACCTCGAAACCCTCCGCCTCAATGTTGTCGAGTACCCGGATGGTCCGCGGGACCACACGCGTCTCGCGCGACGTCGGGAGGTTTCCACGACCGGCGTCGGCGGCGTCGGCGAGGCGCTGGAGCCACAGCAACTGGTCGTCGTGCCCCAGGGTGTCGCAGCCCGCCTCGCGCAGTAGGTCGCAGACGTGGGCATAGACCGTTCGGTTGACGATCTCCCACTGGCCGGTTCGTTCGGGGCTAAGCATGTCGGCCGTAAGGGCAGGCGAGGACGCGGTCTCCGACCAACCGTGGTCCCCGCCGACGACGCGCTCAACCTCCCCCGTAAGCAGGTCACGGTTCAGACCGACACGACGGATCACCTCGAACCGGCGGTCCGGGTGGCCCGTTACTCGGATGTCGGCGAGCGAGAAGCGATCCAGACCGACTGTGAGGGCAGTCTCGACGCAGGTTGTCTGCAGGCAGGCGCGCGCGATCGCGTGCGCGACATGCAACCTGAGGTATGGAGATTCGAAGGGACCCACAAGGCTTTGCATCGCATTGTAATGGCGCGCGTAACTCGGGTAGGCGCCCGTGAGTTTGTCGAGTGTCCAACCCAAGGCAGTGGCGGGCGCCCACGTGGCGAACGCCTCGTGGATCTGGCGCGACACCGCGACCATGGAAGATGCGACGCCCCGACCGGGCACGTCGACCGGCTTCGTCAGGATCGCGGTCAGCCCCCCGAACGTGGTGGAATTCGCCAGCTGGCGGTGATGCGACTCGTGCGCAGAGGCGAACTCGACCCCTCGGGGGTCATCGTGCGGTGTCCGGATCCGCCACCCGCCACCGCCGCTCCAGCCGGAGATGCCATGGCCATCCGGGGCTCCCATTGTCACCGGGCGCGAAGAATGCGGATGCGGTCAGCTGGGCCGTTCTCTGCTTCTCCAGCTGCGCGCAACCGTTCGACGAAGTCGGCGAAGTCATACCGGTTGACCACCAGACGCGCCTCAGGAGGCAACTCTGCATAGAGGTCATCTGGGTCGTAAAAGAACTGCTGCGTCCTCGGTTTTAGCCTCAGATCGGCAAGAAGCAGGCGGTCCTTCGCGCTGAGTTCGACCCGCTCGATGTCGAGAACAGTGGGAATGACGGCAGTGAGAAAGGCAACCCCGAACTCGCCCCATCCGCGGTGCGCAAGTCCTGCCGCGATGAGGGAGGACAGGACCACGGATCGTACGCCCGCGCGGCTCAGGTCAAGGCTCCATCGGCCAAGTCGAAGGGCGTAGGCGTCGTCCGGGAGCACGGCGGCGTCGGTCCACGTCGGGTCGCCCTGGCCGACGAGCACGGCGAGGAAGTCGTCCAGGGCTGAGTCCTCGGCGTCACCGATGGTGGACCACAGCTCAACTGCTTGCTCGTCCGTGAGGGCGGCGCCGTAGTTGCCGACCGCGGCCAGCAGAACGTCAAGTGGATCGGTGTTGGGCCCGTCGGGTTCCACCTCGCCAACTCTACCGAAACCCTTCTTTCCTGACCTACTTACATCTGTGCAGTAAGTACCGATAAAGGCACCGATCTGCACTCACGCGCGCTTGTGGAGGGCGTAGGCGAGTTCGGACTGTTGGCGGTCGTCGAGGGAGTCGGCGAACTGGCGGTATCGGGCGCGGTCCTTCGCGGTGGGCTTATTGCCGCGCCAGGCGGGTGAGAGGTCGAGGTGGGCGTGGGCGACGTGGACCCACTGCCAAGTGAGGGCGAGGTCGTGGTCGCCGTAGCGGGCGTCGGGGCGGTTGCGGCGGGCCCATTCGTAGAACCAGCGGGTCATGCCGAGTCGGTGGTGGATCTTGGCTTCGGTGGCCCGGTAGTCGCGCCGCTGGCTCTCTTCACCGGCCCGCCAGATCCGGCTCTTCCATTCGTCCGCGCTGACGAGCATGGTGGCGGAGCAGGCCCGCGCACAGCGCACTCCCATTGGGCCGGGCATGTTGAGGGCTTCGGCGGCTTGGGCCCAGGTCGTGACGTCAGGGTTGAGCCTGGCCAGGGACAGAGACGCGAACAGCCGGACGGTGTCCTCGCTGGAGGTGGAGGCGCCGTCGAGGTGCTCAAGGTACTGGGCGTGCGGGATGACCTGCGGGACGAGGGTGAGGTTGATCGACATAGGCCCTCCGAGATTGTTGTCGAGGTGGTGGGACAGGCGCCGGTGTGGGGCGCGGGCGGCCATGACGAGGCGGGTCAGGGTGGGGGTCATGACGGTGCGGTCGGCGAGCCACCCGAGTGGGCCGTCGTTGGTAGTGGGGGTGAGCTCGGTCCACGGCGTCAGCACGGAGGCTGCGTCGTCGAGACACGGGGCGGTGAGTATGCCGTCGGCGGTCGCCATGGCAGCGCCCCGCAAACTGGGACTGGCTGGTGGGCGCATTCCCCAGCGGGGCCCGCGGTCGACAGTCCGCATGGACGCCTCCGTCGCGAGGTCTGTCGTCCAGGGCGCGAACTGCTCGGCGCCGGGTTGTCCGGCCAGGTGGAGTAGGAGCGTGGTCAGGTGCCGTAACTCGGTCAGGTAGGCCCCCGCCGGCGACGGCTGACCGAGGATCTCAACCGACTCGCCGGTGCCAAGCAGCTGGACCTGTGCCAGTTCCGGCCGACGGAGTCGATGAACCCGACGACCACGAGGCGGTATGCCCAGAACCGGCTGCGCGTCGCGCGCCAGGTGTACTACTCGGAGAACAAGACCGACTCGATCGACCTGGTCTTCTTCGTCAACGGGTTGCCGGTGGCCACTGCCGAGCTCAAGAGCGAGTTCCAGCAGGACGTGCACGAGGCGATCCGCCAGTACCGCCACGACCGCCCACCCGTGGACCCCAAAACCCGTCGCCGAGAGCCGCTGCTGACGCCTGGTCACCGGGCCCTGGTCCACTTCGCGGTCGACAACAGCGAGGTCTACATGACCACCCGGCTCGACGGTCCGGAGACCCGCTTCCTGCCGTTCAACCGCGGCAACGCCGGCCACGCCGGGAACCCACCGAACCCCCACGGGGCGGCGACGGCATACCTGTGGGAAGAGGTGCTGGCAAAGGACACCTGGCTGAACATCCTGGGCAAGTTCATGCACGTGCAGGTGAGCAAGCACAAGGACCCGGCGACGGGCAAGGTCAGCCGGTCCTCGACGGTGATCTTCCCGCGCTACCACCAGCACGACGCGGTCACCACGCTCCCCCGCGCGTCAGCATTCCTTCCCTCCGTCCGCGTTGCGGTCTGCAGTGGCAGGGGGTGTCGAGATGCGGGGAAGATTGCGCGACCGTGCGCGGGGCACCTTGCACAACTGAGCTCATCGGGCAGGGTCCCGCAAGATTCGCGTCCAGTCATCGGTGCAAGTCACGGGCCCTCGAACTGGGCTCCAGACTCACCAGACGGCGCGCGCAAAGGAACCGCGCAAGACGCCTTGCGCGCAGGAGCCGATCCGGCCGGGTCGTGCAGGATCCGACTCGCGCCCCATCCAGAAGTCATTCGTCCGCCAGACGCGGCGTCGTGCGGATGAACGGTAGCGGTCGCGTCAGGCGCCGATGGCGCGGCGGATGAGCTTCTCGACGGCCTCCTCGTTGCTCTGGGTCCACTGGGTGATGGCATAGGCGGTGGGCCACATTGTGCCGTCGTCGAGTTGCGCGGTGTCCTGGAAACCGATGTGTCCGTATCGGGTCTTGAACTTGCCCGCGAACTGGAAGAAGAGAATGACCTTGCCGTCCTTGGCGTAGGCGGGGAAGCCGTACCACGTGCGGGACGTCAGCTCCGGGGCCACTCGCTTGACCAGCGCGTGCAGACCGGTCGCGATGGCACGGTCCGTGTCGTCCATGGTCGCGATGGCATCGAGGACGTCTTGTTCGGTGTTCTTGCCCGCGGAAGTCCGTCGGGCTTCGGCGGCTGCCTGCTTGACGGCCTTCTGCTCGTCAGCGCTCAGGCCTTTGGTCGTCTTGGTCGATCGCTCGTGCGCCGTCATGGATGGTCTCCTTGGTGGGAACGGGGTGGCAAGAGGGAAGGTCAGTTCTCTGGGAGTTCGGCAAACGCCTTCTTCGTGGCCTTGTACCAGCCCATACCCTTGAGGGGGTTGCGCCAGCGGCCCTTCATCGCGTCAGCGGCTTCCTGGTGAGTGGCGTCACCGCTGGCGACCGCGTCCTTGAGGTGCCGGTCCTGGGCCTGGATGATCTCGTCGGCGGTTGCCTCCGTGTGGGCGAGGTCGCAGGGTCCGCCGAGCTGTCGGCAGGTCATGGTCTTCACGGGTGGGCTCCTTCAGCGGGTGTGGGGGTGTCAGTCACTGTGTTGACGGTGGGGACTCCTCAGGTGTGACATCGCGGACCGGACGCCTGGCCACCGGTTCGGAGTCGCGGCGACGCGTAACCGTGGCGAGAGCCTCCGGTGCCGCGCGGAAGACAATGCCCGTGACCTGCCCATCGTGGACGGTGAAGTCGAAGACCACACGCGCTGCCCCCTTGTGGAACCATGCCGCGCCCGGCCGGGCCCCGAGAAACACCGGGAGGGCGGCACTCGCCCCGCCGTCGAACATGGCCGCCACCGCATCCCGGCCTACCAGCCGAGCGGGTGTGCCCTCAGCGATCGCTGCAGGGTCAGCGGTCACGACGACCCCAGGGGCCAGGAGGTGGAGCAGACGCGCGAAGTCGCCCCCTTTGGCAGCCTCGAGGAAGGCGTCGACGACCTCCCAATCCGCCGGCGGCCCACCTGGGAGGCGAGCTGCGATCTTGGCCCGGGCCCTCGATGCCAGCTTCCGCGCTGCACTCGGTGAGGAGTCGAGAACCCTCGCCACGGTGGCAAACTCGACCCCGAAGGTATCGTGCAGGATGAACGCGACCCGCTCACTGGGAGATAGGGATTCGAGCACGATATTGAGCGCTACACCGACGCTATCGGCCAGCGTGACTTTCTCGAGTGGGTCCAGCGATGTCCCTGCCGCCTCCATTTCACTGTCGAATGCCGTGAGGTCCACCGGCTCCGGAACCCTCGACCGCAGCCGGTCCAGACACAGACGAGTCGTCACGGTCGTCAACCATGCCGACAGGCTCGAGATCTCGGACGCGTCAACACCCTGCAACCGCATCCAAGCCGCCTGGACGACGTCCTCGGCCTCGTGACGGTCCCCGAGCATTCCGGCCGCAATCCGCACCAACCTCAAGCGCTCCACCTCGAACTGGTCACTGGTGGCCATGAGATCTCCCTAACTGCCGCTGAGGACGTGCCCACATCATTGACGCAGGCCACCTTCTAAGTGTGACCACAAGCTTCGTGAGCCCCTTGCCCAAGTGCTTGGGGCAAGACCCGCACCTGCGGTTGACCCCGTTTGGTGGACATCCGGGTCCGTCACCCGGCCCCTGTCATACCCCTCGACAGAATCAAACCCACCAGACCCGGCAGCGCCGCCGGACACCCCACCCCGCCAGCCCGATGAAAGACCGAGGCTAAGACCCTCGTGGCCGCGCGAACGGCATAAGCCGCCGTTGAGAAAAAGCCGCTGAGCATAACGCGACGTTTATGTTACATAGGTTGCCCAGTTGCGCAAGATTGGCTGCATCTCGACATCTCGACAGCGCCCGCTCGACAACAACCAGTGTCGAGATGCACTGAAGATTGCGCGTCCGCCTGCTGAGCACATTGCGCAAACGGCGTGTTCAGGGGCGACCGTGCAAAGCAGCCGTCCCTTGTGCTCACGGAGGGTCTCGGAGCAATGGATGCCGAACCAGCCTCAGTAGATGCATGGTGGCGGATCGTGGGGCCGGTCTGAACGCGCTCGTTCGTATAGGGCCCCGTCACCGGAACACCTCGCCGGGCGGGTCATACGGTCACCGGCCAGAGTCGCAGTGTGGCTTGCGCCGTTAAATGGCGGGGTTCTGTAGGTGATATGTGGCGGGCCCCGGTCAACTGACGCCGATGACGAGAGTGCTGGCGGCGGCTTCGATGACGTCGTTGGTGATGGTGTCGAGTTCGTTGATCTTCAGGACGCGCTCGATCTGGGGGAAGAGTCGTTCCAGAAGCCGGAAGTTACCTCGGGTGATCCGGGCGATGGCGGCGATGGCTTGGGCGTCGGTGAAGTCCTCTGGGTCGAGGATCTTACCGAGGGCGCGCCAATGCCGTTGCAGGACGAAGAGCAGTTCCTCCTTGCCCAGGGGCCGGTACTGGTGGGCGAAGCCGACGCGGCTGTAGAACTGGGGATAGTGGCTGAACTGCTTCTCCAGACCGGGCATGCCGATCAGGATGAGGGCAAGGTTTTCTCGGTCGTAGCGATCGCGCAGCAGTTCCATTGCGGTGGGGCGGAGGCGTTCGGACTCATCGACGATGACCAGCTCCACGTAGTTCCTGCTGTGGCGCCATCCGCGCGTCTCTGGCGTGACCTGCCCGGCCGGCGCGAGGTGCTGCTCGATGCAGATGTTGGTGCGGGTGATGACCTGGTCGAGTTCGTCCTTCAAGGCTCGTGGCGTGGTCAGCACGCTGGGGGTGTAGAGCACGGTGCGGCTCTTGGCCAGCGCAGCGTAGACCTGCGCGTCACTGTCGGAGCGCGGTCCCCAGTAGGTCAGCAGGTCGTGGACCTTGTCCCAGCGGGCGTAGCGGCGCGCGGAGAGCGTCTTGCCCACGCCGGCTGGGCCAAAGCACAGGCCGATGGTGTGCCCGCGCCGCACGGCGTCGGCGAACTCGGTGAAGCGGCGGTGTTCTTTGGTCACGATGAAGCGCTGACTCACCTTAGGTCCTCTCTGTAAACCTTCAACTTCCGCCGTGGCGCCGGTGGCGGCGCCTCGGTCGCTGGTGGCGTTTCGGTGGTGTGGGTGGCCACGACGGCGATCCGCTCGTTGATGCCCTCCCGCAACGCCCGGCGCCGGGCGTTGCGGGAGGCCTGGACCTCCTTGAGGCTGACCTTCTGGTCGTGGTGGTCCTGGTTGATGGCCTTACAGACGAACTCCTCGTGGTCGAACACGCGGATCTCGGTGATGTCCCTGGGGTCGTAACGGATCACGACCGCCCGGCCGACATAGCCAGCCAGGGTCGGGGAGATGTAGCGCAGGCCCTGGAAGTGGATGCCATCGCGGCGCACCACCCTGGTCTGGGCGACGGTGAGCAGCAGCCCGTCGAGGTCCTCCAGGCTCTCCGGCATGCGCGGTAGCCAGCCATCGGCGATCCAGGCAGCGCGCGGGGAGGTGCCGAGCTCGCTGTGAGTCCGGTCGTTGTAGGTGATCACGAACTCCTCCAGCGCAGCGTCGAGCTCAGCCAGGGACAGCTTTGGCGTTGGCCAGGGGTGGCCCTCGGCGATGTACCCAGGCAGACCAGCCAGCAGCTCGGTGTTCACGGTCCCGAAGATCCTCTCCACCTTGCCGCGACCCTGAGGACGAGCGACAGCAGAGTGGATGAGCCGGATATGCAGGTCCACGGCTGTGCCGGTGAGTTGGTTGCTGATGAAGTCGCTGCCGTGATCGACGTAGAGCACATCGGGCAGGCCGCACATCGGCCAGGAGAGGACGGCCTTGTGCCAGATCGCCTGGCGCAGCGCCAAGGCGGTGTTCATCGCCGAGGGCGCGCCGAGGAAGACGGTGTAACCGCAGATCGCCCGGGAGTGGTCATCGATGATCGTGGTCAGCCATGGCCGGGCAGGCTTGCCGTCGGTGCCCACCACGAGGATGTCGAGCATCGTGTGGTCGGCCTGCCACATCGCATTGGGGTGCTCGGCCTGCCGTCGCAGCGCCAGTTCGTACTTGTCGCGATACGACGTCGGCCCTTCCAGGGCAAGGGTGACCATGCCCGGGTCGAGGTCGGCGATGATCGCGCGCACCACGCCATAGGAGGGCGCCGGCCATCCCCCCTCCTCGCAGATGGCGCTGATCTTGCGGTGGATGGTGATGATCGTCGGGCGGGGCTTGCTCAATGCCAGCCCCTCGATCAAGGACACGAGCTCGGAGGGCAGGTGATGGCTGCCGGCATCAGCGCGTCTTCGCGTACCGAGGCCCGTGTACCCCTCGGTGCGGTAGCGGGCGTGCCAGCGCTCCAGGGTGCGCAGCCCGACACCGGTGTCCCGGGCCAGGGCGGCGAGCGGGATCTGGTCCTCGACGTGAAGCCTGAGGATCTGCCAGCGCCCGGCCGCGTCCATGACCTACACGGCGCTTCTCGACTGTCGTGGTTCCTCCTACGGGACGGACAACTGGACCGACCGCAACCGCTGCGAGGGCGGACCACTGAGCGTTAGGGGGTCCCGTCCGGCTCCGATGCCCTCTCCAGGCTTCGGACCGCTGCCAGGCGGTGGAGCTCAGACCGTCGGATGAGGAGTGCGGCAACGGGCGCCCGCGATCGCGCTGGCGGCGTGATGATTGGTCGTCATTCGCGCCCTTTGGTTCCTTCGCGCACCATCCGACGATGTTCGCCGCGGCCGGCGGCGTGCCCGCGTTGCGGGCGGAGTCGTTCAGTCGCGAGCGATGTGAAGGGCGACCCAGAGCGCGCACCTTCGGCAGATGTAGGCCGGTTCGCTCCCGAGTGCGTGGAGCGACCTTCGTGGCCGCTGGCGGCCGCAGCACGAGCATCGTTGCTGGGTGTCATCGGCCATGTCGCGATGGTGCCACGGGCCGGTGACCTTCGCGGGTCACAGGTAGCGGCAGACGTCCTCGGGGGAGCATGTGGCCGGGTCGCCGGTGGTGGCGTGCTCGCGCAGGATGGCGATCGTGGTGCGTAGCTGCGCGAGCTCGGCGAGCTGCCGGTCGATGACCGCGAGGCGGGTGTCGAGCAGGTCGGTGACGTGCTGGCAGGGGGCCTGGCCCCGGTCTCGGATGGCCAGCACCTGGCCGATCTGGGCCAGGGTCAGCCCGGCGGCTTGGCCCCGGCGGATGAAGTGCAGCCGGTCGAGCACCTCGGGGCCGTAGTCCCGGTACCCCGCCGGGCTGCGGTCGGGGTCGGGGAGGAGTCCGACGTCCTCGTAGTACCGCAGGGTCTTAGCTGTCGTGCCCGACGCCTGAGCCACCTCACCGATCCGCATGCCACTCATTCTGCCTTGACCTTCCAGTGCACTGGAAGGTCGATCCTGGTCCTGAGGCGCGGCAACAAGGGAGGACTTATGACGGCAACGGACAAGGGCAGGTCGTATGACCTGGCAGTGATCGGGTCCGGTGGGGCGGCGTTCGCGGCCGCGATCCGCGCCACCACCCTGGGCAAGCGGGTGGTGATGATCGAGCGCGGCACCATCGGCGGTACCTGCGTGAACACCGGGTGTGTGCCCTCCAAAGCCCTGCTCGCGGCCGCCGAGGCCCGCCACGTCACACTCGACGCCGCCCGGTTCCCCGGTCTGCCACTCCCCGACGCCCCACCGGTCGACATGCCCGCCATGGTCGCCGGCAAGGACAAGCTCGTCGGATCGCTGCGCAGCGAGAAGTACGCGGCCCTGGCCGCCGAGTACGGGTGGGCCCTCCACCCCGGCGAGGCCACCTTCGTCGGCACACCGACTGAGCCGGCACTCCGCGTGACCGGCCCGGACGGCACGGCGGAAACCGTCCGGGCCGCGCACCACCTCATCGCTACCGGCTCCACGCCCTGGGCGCCGCCGGTCCCCGGCCTGCAGGAGGCCGGTTATCTGACCTCGACGACCGCGATGGAGCTGGACCACGTCCCGGAGTCGCTGCTGGTCATCGGCGGCGGCTACGTCGCCATGGAGCAGGCCCAGCTCTTCTCCCGCCTCGGTGCCCAGGTCACCATGCTCGTCCGCTCACGGCTGGCCTCCCACGAGGAACCCGAGGCCGCCACCGCCCTGGAAGAAATCCTCGCCGACGAAGGCATCGAGATCATCCGCGGCGCGGTGCCCACCGCGGTGCGCCGCGACCCGGCCACCGGCGAGGTCACGGTCACCGCCACCACCGCCGACGGCT
>APMI01032410.1_pt1 | contig 23978 bp, 18 predicted proteins | sample 667938 | NCBI WGS metagenome assembly APMI01 (sample SAMN01084076, study PRJNA167559) | wastewater metagenome | biome: Wastewater | place: Denmark: Ejby Moelle, Odense | collected 2011-11-28
TTTTATTAATTAATGACAATTGGAATTAATTTAAAATCCTACGATCAAATAATTTTAAATATTACTAATCGGTGAAGTAATAATTTAAAAATCATAGAAAGAGTCAAGAAAAAGGCGACCATGGTTTATCAATGTTCGCTAAAAGGTCTTTAAAACTACACAATTAAAGGATGCTCCTTTCGTTTATTTCTGCGCCGCGGAATCACTTCCCGATCAAAACTTAGTGGCAGTTATGAGTCACCAAGTTATGGACTCTGCTAAATTTTATCTAAATCAATGTGGGCTTTGAGACGATGTAAAATAATAATGGGTATTTTTTATTGAATTTTTAATCGGGCTTTATTGCTCATCTCACAAAATTATTCCGCTAATTATACTTCGATTTCTCGTAGCTATTAATTGAGTTTAATTTGTCTCGCTTCATCTCCTATTTAAGGAAATTTTCTCAAGACTATCTAAAATAATTTTCTAATGTCTTGAATGTTTTCTAAACTGAAACTTTCTGAAGGTTCCATTTCGGCATCATTCTATATTTTATTTGTCGTACGCACTTAATGCTATTCTGCAAGCCAAAGTCCGAACTTTAGAATTTTCTTACTGATCATATATTATTGTATGGTAAGTTGAGATTTTCCTTATGCAATAGCCTCGTAGTATTACAAAATAAGTCTATTTCGTTTGATAGTACCTAATGATTCAGGTTTCACAAGACAAAGGCAATCTTTTTCGCATTTATCAACAATGTGCAAGAGCGTGCCCTCCATTGCTTGTATTTTACGAAACAGTCTTGTCACATCCAAGTGGCAATTAGCCTATTCTCTAGTGTTATCTACGAGAACACATTATTTCCATTTCATTTAGAAGCACAAAAGTATTTTAACCCACTAAAAGATGGAGTACTTAACATACTTCCAGAAGGTAAAATCGTGCTCTCGGATTCTGTTTCCGTCTTCATCCTCGTGGAACACTCCTTACGCTACCATAAGTTCGTAACGGTATTGATTGAATGAGCTTAGGAAAATACCTAAGAATCCTATCAGAATTGAGAATAGTCCTCCAGCATATGAGAGCATTTCGTCTATTTTGCCCACTGTGCGCTCAATTAGTACAAATTTTCTATTCATTGAAAGATAGATCAAGGCGTAGGTGTCGTTATAATTTTTGAGCTAAATTGAAGTCTCCCGAAAGGAGTTCACATAATTTCCTTAGTTGTAGACCATTTCGTTAATGGGGCTGACACCTATGTCTGTTTAAATCCTGTAAGTGGCGAACTCCACAGTGGCGATAATACCTCTTTTGGTGGTGAAAGCAAGCTCAACGTCAGTGTTGATCGTGTAAGAAACTGGGTTTTTTGCCTGTGGGTTGATAACATCATCTAAGAAGTAAGCAAGCAAAAATATAGCACCCTACTCATCAGTTAAGTCCTGTACGTACTGCCTGTGAGTGGCTTAGTCTGCACAGTAACTCTAGTTCATGCAGGGACGAATATAGATAGTAATAAAACGAGGATTATCAGCGTAATAGACTTTCGACAGGGTTAAATTGTCGCTTTCTGAAGGGCAATAGAATTCGCCTATTTTATACTATTAAAATTAGCTTGTTGTGTTGTCTCCAAGCTTGCTCCATTGGTCTTTAGTGCATACGGTCATCTTGTAAGTAGTATTCTGTCCGTCCTATGCAATTATGTTATAGCCGACTTAGAAATAGCGGTGGGATTCATTAGCCGCAAGGTAGCCGACTCTAACTGCGAAGAACAACGGATTTGATTTGACCAAATTGCCTGAGAGTTTCTACTTCGCTCAATCAATTACTGTTTATGTTTGCACTGATTTTATTTGTGAGTATGTGAAGATACCCACTGCATTTATGATGAACACGTATCCAAAAAATAACGCCAGCAAGAATGACAACACCCCCGATGACAGACTTGAAGAATAAGGTTATTATTTGGCTCGCAGTGTGGGATAGGCCGAGAACATATCAAATTCACCGAAGAACTTTCGCACTTTACGCATTCGGCGATTGACTTTCTGAGGACTTATTGAGCAGATTAATAATTATCATGTTTCATATCTTCAAAAATTCTACAAACGATCAAGGTCATATACTTTCGAAGGATTGACGATATTCAACACCACTCTTTTCTTTCTCTTTGATTCTTCTTCAAACTTTTATTCAGGTTTTAAAGAAAGGAACTTTTTGGCAAGTCGATATAAAATTTTGATAGGTACTTTTTCTTGTAAAGAAACTTTTTTTTCAAAAGGCAAAGTAAAAAAAGATTCCGAAAGTTCAATCTCAATCTACTTTTGCTAATCATCAAGCTAAACTTAATCAGCCTATTTGGCAATAGGCTTGAAACATGTCTCTATAGTTTGAATCAGATAATTAATGTCCGACAGGGAGTCATAATTAATTTAATTTTAGTCAATACTGAATGATTCGTGAGTTAAGGTCGAGTTGCTGACTTGATTGTTCGTGGGTCTTTCCTCATTGTACAATAGCATCATGCCGAATTTGTATATTTGTGTTGAAATTCGATATTATTACAGATTTAATGCTGCTCTGCCTTGTATCACACTGTTGTAGTACTCAAGTATTAACCTATTGCGTTTTATGCGTCCCAAGGATTGAGGTTTGAGCAAGGCTATGCATTATCTTTCACTTTGAGACATCATGTAGCTGACTGCAAACTCTAGCCCTTCGATTTTTCTAAACAGTCTTGTCACATCCATTTGCTTGTTGGCCTCTTCTCTGGTTGTTTAAATAATCATGCAATCGTGCCATTTGAACTAATGACAAAACAAAATGGCGACCCATTCAAAAATCGAGTATTTAATATACTTATAAAATGTGAAGTCTCTCTCCTTTATAGCATTGCCATCTTCGTCCTCGTGAAAGACACCCTCTGCCACCATGAGCTCATATCTGTAAAGGTTGAAAGAAGTAACAAAAATAGCCAAAAAGCCACTAAGAATTGAAAACAAGCCACCCGCATAAGATAGCATGTTGTCAATTTTTCCTACTGTCCTCTCTACCAGTATGTGCTTTCGGTTGAGTGACAGGTAAATTAATGCATAATTATCTGCAATTGTATTGAGTTCTATTGACGTCTATCGATATGAATTCAAAAAATTGCCACTTTCAGTCACGATACTCTCCACCGGAAAAGCGCTCATGTCGGTTCTCACATCATAATTAGCAAATTCAATAGTGCCTACAATTCCTCGCCTGACTGTGAAAGAAAATTAAGGGTCGGTATTGAGAAAATATTGAACTGCGTCTTTAGAGTTAGGGTTGATGGCTTGGTCTAAAAAATAGACTGAGATAAAAATTGCACCTTATATTGATTTAAGATCTTACACTTTTTGTGATCTGATTGCTTATGGTAAGCAAGTTGAGCTGCTGTTAGCGTTGCATGGTCGTATATATATTGTAACGTACTGACTGTCTGGTGCATAGTATACTTTCTTTAGTTGAATTTTTGTTTAGGGTTGAGGACAATAGAAATTCTGTAATAAAAATTCGTTATAATTGCGTGAATAATTCGCACCAAGCATTTTCCATTGGTCAGGTGTGCACTGCTGCATAGGGTATGTCACATTGCTGCCATCTTCATAAATAATATTGTAGCCGACGTCAAACAGTTCGATGGAATCCTAATAACTGATATACCCAGAGCGTACTGCAAAGAAGATATCATCAGCATGAATTTCATCTGAGCCTAATCTCTAAATTAAACTATTCTTACTGACTCTGTTTGAATGGAGTCAATTTTTGCGTAAGTCACAATGTCCACCACATTGATTATGAAAACGTACGAAAAGAAGAGTGCGAGCAAAAATGAAGTCACTCCCGAACACAGGCTTGAGGCCTTAGGCTCCTCTTTAGCTCTCAACGTTGGTGGTACTGCGAACATGTCGAATTATGCAAAAAACTTTCGCACTTTTTTCATCAGGCAACTATTTTTGAGTATTATTTGCTATGATTTAATTTTAACTATTATAATACTTTTGTAAATACTTTGACTCGAAATCAGATATAGGTATGAAAATTAATGTAATTGCATTTAGTGATTGCTGAAAAATTGAATATTTTTTAGCTTGCGACTAAATCAGTTGCAATTATGTCATTGAAATTTAGATTTAATTGAATAAGCTAATTTTATTGAGAGTTCAGATATGGCTAATTTAGGAAACAGCAACTAATTTTTAGAGAATTACACGATAAAACGAGATAAACCCGCATTCAGCACTCCTAACTATGAAGTTCACCATGGGACTCAGAAGCAAACTAACTTGGCAGTGACAATAAAGATAATAAAATCATTTCCTGTTGATCTTTCAAGGTATCTAAAGAAGCTCAAAGACTGTAAATCGTAGAACACTATCCGCGTGTTTGAAATTTACGAGGATGCCACATGCATAATCTTAGTCACTGAGCATGCAGTTTATGGCACTCTTTCCAAAGCACTATCCAAGTGTGAAAGACTTGAATAAAGTGATGCTATATCGATCAGCAAGTGGATACTCAATGGGTATGTCGATTTATTGCGGACGGATTGCAACTGGGTCGGAACCGAAAACGATATATAATTCACTGAAACTGGAGTCAAACTGTCATGGAATGGCCACATGAATTTTAAGACTGAGAAATGTGTGACGCAAGTGCTTTAACGATTATCGAAAAGACCGCAAGATCTAAAGAGTATATTACCTTTTCCAAAAAGCAAAATCATGGAATAGCTCATTAAGGTCAGTTCTGAAAGTGCATCAGAAATCAGTATGCACAGTCAGATGAAGAAAAAATAAAAGAGTGTCAAAAAAAAGAGTAAGCACTGGACCGCAATTAAATAGATTAGTAGCAAAAGTTAGTATGCTTAATAAACTATTTATTTAGCAGTTAGTAAAGATTATGGGTTTGTGAGAGTTAAAGTCTATGACGCTGGCACTATCAACCCAAAGCAATTGGAGTTCAACAAAATCAAGTCTAACTTCACCCGAATTTTAGAAGTTTACGATGAGGTAAACAAAACTATTATAGTTTCAGAGTACAGCAACGATGGAAGCATGCAAACATACATAAGCAGACTCAAGACAGCCAACGTAAAATTAACAGAGGAGCATATTGAATTCTTACTGTTCTCGTTGTTTTAGCCCTTAAAGTTTGTTCAATAATCTCCAGTCAAATCAATTAATATGCTCCACATTAAAAATATTTACTTATAAAATGGAATTCCAAAAATTGGATAGCCTGTACCCATGAACAGTAAGCTTGAACTCGCTCTACAAAATAAGCAAGAAGTTCCTGACTTTTTTCATACTCAATTTAAAGCGGACCCAAAGAAATCTAAATAAGAGTTTGATACTTACTCACTAGGTATCTTACTATACAAGCTGATGTATACCGAGTATCCAATATTTCCATAAAATAAAGTACATATTCCGACTGTGCCCTCTTACAGCAAAAAGTTAAAGACTACGCTTGAGACCTTATTAAATGAAGGCGGTACTCTTAAATCTGTGTAGACTAAAATTGAAATTAATGAATAAGTTAAAAATCAAGTTAAAGAAAACAATGCGAAATTGAGCCATCAAAATAGTAAAATGGAAAGACAAATATCGGTTGAGTTGAGTAAGCGAACACTTGTTGAAGATATGGCTGAGACTGAAGATAACTTTCATCAATAGAATCATAGTTCTCACAAGTCAGAAGATAATGATCACTTGATGGATGATGAACTGAACTGCTGCTCAGTTTGGTGTCACTCTCTTGAGCTCACCGATAACTAACATGCCCTTAACCGATACATCAGAATTGCCAGTCTCTAGTAATCACCTTATAAGGTATATCGTATATGCACTAAAGTTCTACTGGTGCTAATATTTTACATATTCGTGTATTACTTCTTCTTCCTGAAAGCAAACATAAACTTCTTATCAGCACAATCCTCGCTTCAGACCTACAATGTAACAATCGCGACTACGAACTACCCAATAATAACTCAAGATACACAGGCATTTCAGACTCAGTTCAACAAAACAGCACGTTCTGTAGCTGCGCTCAATAGTCTCAATTGCCTTATCGATGGCTACAATAACAATCCTGTGTATAGTGATTTTTTAATAAACCAGTCATCAGGGTGGGTCTTCTTTATGGTTGCCTCACTGATTTCTTTTGTTATCATCATGCTGATCAAAGCATGGCAGACTTATGCTTTTGATTTAACCAAAGCTATATACAACTGGGACCATGGAGTAAACAATTTCAATATTACTAACTACATCGTGTACAATCTATCATTTTGCTGTTTGATATACGGACATTATTACCTGTTCAATATGATGTTCACAGGACAGCTGTCACCATGTATCGGTAGTCAGTACTACTATGAATCCACCTCCTCGTTATTCAACAATAGGCAGAAAGTAATTATGAATTAATGAAGTTTTTATTTCCATACATGACCACATTTATATTACAGTTAGCACTAGTGCTAGCACAATGGGGAATGATCTGGCAAAGTCATCACGTGACTTACAACAAACTGATTAATCCCATCATAATATTTTGTCCTTTTCTGATTACTCAGTGGATTGTTATTCGGATTGGACCTTTAACCGGCTATTTCATGCCTAATGCTCTGCAAAACGGAGATATTATCAAAACTTATTTTACTAATGCACAGTATGTTAACTTTTTAGGCACTGTTCCGGAAATACTGTGGATTGTGGAAATTGCCATTGGAGCATTAGTTGATGCAATTTATTGGTGCTTCCTAGATAAAAGAAGAAGAATGCTCATACATTAGTCCTCTGCAGCCAGTCTGTCAGATGCCAGATGATTTTAATAATAGTAAAAATATAGTATATTAATATCATTTACTTCAATTTAATTTCTATATGATCTAGGAAATGCTTTTTCTCTTTGTCTACACTATTAAAAAGTGATTTACGAATATCGAAGCGAAATCCCAAAGAAAAAATACAAAAAATAGAGGCCACGGATTGCCATGATGTGCTATGATGACTCCAGGGAGACTGAGTGTGAAGCAGTCAATAAACCAATTCATGCTTTGAGCAAGAGGGATAATACGAGCTGGTACTACTTCAGGCAAATATGACCATACCAGTGGACCAAAAGTTAGTCCGTACATGATGAGTAATATAACTTTAAATACTAAAATTACCACAGCGTACACCTCAAACGCGTAACTGAGAGCAAGTACTAAATTACATATGCATATTGAAATAGTGCCTAATTGAAAAGCTCCTCTTCGCGTCATTAGTTTGAGGACTACGTTCGAGAGAAAGCAAGAGATAAAGTAAACTAAGCTGATCAAAATAGGAGCTTTGCGCTAGAACTCAGGGTGGATAGATTTTAGCATTGAACCAGATGAAAGTAAGATGACTAAAATACCTGTCATTTTTCGAAGGATCGGCAAGTGAACTCCAATTAATATATCTTTTCGCTGCATGAACTGATTCTTATTTCGTAAGAAAAGCAATTTAATTTGATTGAAATAAAATCGATGTATTTCCAATTATTTCTATTTTACTATACTATTCACGAATTGAGGTTGATATATTTTAGCGAATATCTCTCGAGCTTCAGTTTATTGACTATTTTTCAAGTAATAAACTGGGCTTTAATAAATTATGTTCATTTGAATGCAAATTATAATGACAATTAAGGGAATTATGTTGAGTGCGCACATGATAATCCAAGTTTCTCTGACTTTCCCACATGCTTCGTAAATGGCAAATGCTAGAATGAATGATAGTAAGCCACCTAAGCTTTCATTGATGACAGGAGCAGTGCCAAAGTATGGCGCCACGTTTTTAGATGTTATTTATTTTATGTATGACGGTACAACAGCAACGAATGTCCCCACGCACCAACCGATTCCAAACCGAAAGATCATTAAAATAATAATTTAAGTGTACATGGTTGTAATTGTGAAAATTATTGCAAACATGCATGCGTTTTTTAAGATCTCCCTTGAACTGTAAGTTTTGATCAAGATACTGCAAAATATTGTTCCAAAAAAAGCACCCATTGGCGACATGGCTGATAATGCTGCTTTTATAGACACTGCTGATCCTTGAAAATTAAACAGATTTTAGAACTATTTCGTTGTCTGTGAGTTGACGATAGCTGCAATGAGCGCACGATTAAAGCCAAGAAAAAATATACTGGAGGTAACAATAATAACTACTCGCATTTGCATACCTATATTCTTATCAATACGGATGTTGCTATTCTAAGGCAGTTGCTGGTTCTTAGTACCATAGTCGAGCTAAAACGGAATGAGGATTTATTTTCTTTATGTTTGATTAACAGCGCTGATGTTTTCTTATTCTTTATTCCCGATATTTTACTATCGCATCGAGATACGGATTAAAAATTATAATTATATGCGCCAGATGTGAGAACAATAAAAATGAAAACAAATTAACAAGTCTATAGTCAATATCTTAACGTTGATATTTTACTCAAGCCCGATCGAGATTTCCTTAACGAGGTTAAGCTTTATGAAAACTTCAATATCATTTCTTTCTCTAATTTCTGTAATTGGGTCAGCTCCATTTATACAGACTGGTTCAACTTGATCTGTTGCAAAACTTGATTACAATTTTCTGATTTTAGGTTTATTAATTTGTTTGTCTTAAATTTTTGAACTTTTGATTTCCCCATCTCCATCGAATTGTGGATACTTTCTTTACGGTTTCTATTTTCCATTATTTCCGTCTTCTTATTTATTGCCAGCCTCTCTTTATTCATTTTGCTTTCCGACCGAGTTCGATTCGCATGTGTGAGCCGAGACTAGCTGAGAATTCTCCGCATTTATTATACTTTCTTCTATTCTTCCTTTACTCTTTTTGCAGTAAGTCGCTTTCTTTCTCTTTATTTTTGTTTTTCTTCACTGATTTACTTCTGCAAGAGAGTCTGATCGGTCTTTCTTCTCAAATGAGCTTGCTTAAGTAGATCGGCTCTGTGTTAAATATTTTTCACAATTTGCTCATTCTTTATCTGATTGTTATGCATGATGTTTATTCTATTTTGTAAGATTTGCTTCTCTTGCTCAAACTTCTTGAAGTCTCGTAGCACTGAGTGAAGTTATAATCCTTTCCGATTTGTTGATCTTCTTGAGGAGTACGCAAGCATCTATTATGACGCTGTATATTCTATAAAATCTGCTCTATAATAATAATCTGATGCTCAAATTGGCCATAAGTTTACTCGCTCTTTTCGCTGTCATTAGGCAGAGCAAGTGCAATTTTTGGGACAACATATTCTCATAAACTGAAGCAACTTCACCTATCATTCTGTCATAGTCAATCAGCTTTAAGTTTCCGGTTAGCTACCAAAACATAGAAATGTAGGCAGCAGTGGACTTTAATTTCCCAGATAAGATATTCACAGTGATCATCTCGAAACCGCTTCCTGGTTTCAAATTTTAGGTCATTCGAGCTCAACTTGAGCTGTCTTAATTTTTGTTGACCGGCAATAGCGTGTTAAGAGGATGCTAAAAGTATAAACTAGTGCTCAATGATACAGAACAAGGAATAGTATAGAAAGTCGATCTTAAATCTAAAATATTTTTAGTCAATCTGTTGTTCCAGTTTTAACAACGAAGCAAAAACGATAAATCTATGAACTAGTATATTTTAAGACCTGATCTTTTGAATTAGCACACTGAGGATCACTAGTAATATTAATTTAATCCTCTGCTTGTAGTCGATAAAAATGGTAGCATTGTTAAAATCTACTAAGACAAAGATAAAAAGAAGGAAGTTCCATTTCTACTGAAGTCTGTAGCAGGTAAAAAATTAGAGTGCAAATCAGAAACTAAGTTAATTACTAAATAGTAGCTTTACAAAATGATATCAGAAGGTATAGAAGATATTGATCTATAGAAAATTTTAGGTCTAGAAAAAGGTAAATTGCCAAATATTCCCAAAATTCCAGACTTCGATTTCTCGAAATTACCAAGGCTTTGATATATTAATCTTGTGCAGTAGTTAAAATTTATAAGTATCAGTAAGCTTAGTACTATTTATATCGATTAGCGTGCTTATTTTTTCGACGTCGATGGACAACAGGCATGCCACTTCTAATACTTTTGGCTTAGCCAACATCACCCATTTCGATATTTTCCTCAACTAATTCCATATCCTTCACGTGATTATATGAACTCGAGCGAATATGATTTGTAGCACGACCAGAGTTCGTACGTGTCATTTATTTTTATGCTTCTGTGAAATTTAGAGTTTCGTATGATTTCTTTGATGACCCATATAACTACGCTTATATTTAGCTCGTATTCAAAGGTCCAATCGTTTGAGATATATTTTTAATCATTTCTTACATTCTGCTATTCTTCATGCTTACATTTTCAAGTTTGGTTCGTAGGCTCTGCTCCCTTTGCTCTAGGTGTTTAATAGAACTAATTCTAGATTATTTTTATTGGTTTTCCATCATGATACGAGACTGATATTATTTAACATGCTCTCTATTTTTACTTTTGTAAAACTCATCTATTCTTTGTTTTCCTTTTTCTTTGTCGATGTTTAAGCTCAGCCAATTTTCCTAAATGAAAACATTAATACTCGTTTTTATTTTGAGTCATAATTCTTCTGCATTTTCTTTGAATACTCCCCATCAATTCGCTCCTGTCTAATACGAGAGTACTCGCTATGATTTCGATCTCTCAACTGGCTTAGACTGCTCTAATAGTTGCTTTTATGAATCATGCGTATGAGTTGATTTTGTCTTTTGAGTCTTTATAGTAGTTCCATCTTTTCCTGTTCATGCTTTGATTTCTAAATTACTAATTATAAACCTATTCATTATCGACTTATTGTCTTTCACGGACAGATAGTAGCTGTTGGAATTACTTCTTTTTCCTAAGTAGATCTTTGCGTGCCTTTTGTTATTATTTCTCAAGTAAGAGTACTCTATTTTCCATTGCTTGATGTTCGAGCTGGGCCTGCCTTCGCTGTCGACGTCTAGACTCTAGCTCGTGGCCTAGACCAATAAATTCGTGATTGACTCGAGGAAGTATAACTGGCCTGTCAGTTTCCTCTATCTGGACTAATTGCATATAATAAAATTAACAACTAGTGATGAAGATTTAGAATCATGAGAATTTCAATTGTATACTAAATTTGCAAAATATAAAAATAATTAAATATAATATCATTGGTTAAAAATAGAACTATTTCTTTTAAGCAACAATTAGCTCTTTGTATTTAAATATATTGGCTGATTAAATTAGACAATATCAATAGTATTTATATTTCTTATACAATCGCTCATTCTTCTAAGTTTTTTTTATTTGATTCAATATTGATAGATCAAATCTGTTTGGACATTGCAAGTTAAGGAACCCACAGTCTGTGAACAGATTCAAGAAGGATATGATTGAGCGATTGATTCAAGATCCACTAATATTTAATACAATTTTAGCCTTACTGAACTTAAGTTATTATACTATTCCACCTTATTTACTATTTCTATCTTCATTCCCCTAGCTTAGATCGATTCGATTTCATTTGTTTGTATGTTTTTGCAGCGATATTATCGATGAATTTTCGGCGCTTTAGGCCGTACATTTGAGGAAGAGTTAAAAATAATAAATTTTATCTTTTAACAGGCTGTATTTTTTATTCATTTTCGAATTTTGCAACAGGACTCTAAGCACTCCACTTACACAGGCAAATCAAAGTAATGCTAAAATATTTCGTTCCGAAAAGAAACTTTTATTTTTTGAAAGTAACGCTTACAAATCCCGATTAAAAAAAGGAACTATTTTCACATATTGACACTAAGCGTGCACTGCTTAGTCAAACACCAAGATAAATGCAGTTAATTTTGTTGGGCTTTCCGCAGCCAGTTTTATTTTTGAAAAACCAGTAACACTCAACTTTTAATATAGATATTAAAGTTGGCAAATATTAATAAAATGATTAAAGCCGTCGCACTACTTTTTGCGCTCGCTATCATGGTCTCAGCCGGAGGTCCCCTTACTTTCCAGCTGGGTAACAATCTCGCCGCTCTCACTCGAAGCGGATCCAGGTACAATGGTCTCGTAACCCTTGGCTGCCAAGGTGGATCTGGACAGTACTCTTTCTCCCTCTCAGGCCTCCCTGCTGGATGGTCTGCCGATGGAAACACAATCACCATCCCCAATATCGTCAATGTTGTCGGCAACTATGTCGTCAATGCTAGAGTCAGTGACAGCAATGGTAATGTCCTCGAAGGCAGAATTAACCTAGTCATCAACGGAGTCAACGTTGTTATCCAATCAACTGCTGGTGCAACTGATAATAACATTCAATTCTCTCTCGATGGTAGCGGAATTGCTGGTGCCCCCGGAAGCGGATCAGGTGCTCCTGGCTCAGGCTCAGGTGCTCCAGGATCAGGATCAGGATCACCCGATGGTGGATCAGGTGCCCCAGGTAGCGGATCACCAAGTGGAGGTGCACCAGGTAATGGATCACCCAACGGAGGAGCTCCAGGATCAGGTGCTCCAGGATCAGGTGCTCCAGGATCAGGTGCTCCAGGATCAGGTGCCCCAGGAAGCGGACCAAGCCCAGTTGCCCCATTGTATGAAAATTACCCAGGACTCCCCAGCGGTTCATCACCAACTCCCCCAACTGGAGGAAGATATCCAACCCCTCCCTCACCATCAGGAAACCCTTCAACCCCCAACATCGTCCCCAGCGTGATTAATTCAGCTCAAGCTCCATACAATCCCGCAAGAGATGCAAAACAACCAACTCTTGATGATGTCAAAAGAAACGCTGCCTTCAACAGACAGCTCAACGCCAACAAGGCCGTTGCTAACTTGATTTCAATCATTCAACAACTCACAGCCAACGTCAATGCTGCTAAAAACGATGCAACCGTCCTCCAAGATCAACTCAAGACTGCTGACAACGCTAACAATGACTGCAATAACAAGATCTATGATCTTTCTAACACCAGAACCAAGATTCAAAATGCCATTAAAGACAGACAAAACAGAATCAGTGATGCTAACAAGCAAGTTGCTGCTTTGACCCCAGTCATCAATGATTTGACCAAAACACGAGATGGACTTATCTCCAAGAGAACTGACATTGAAAACACACGATCCCCTAATTCTGTCAAGCTTGCCGATCTTGAGAAACAACTTAAGGACTGTAACGCTGCTCAGAATGCTTTCCAAAAACAAATTGATGATCTCAACAACCAGATTAATGGTTACAATGGAGACATCAAGAAAACTCAAGATGATATGAGCGCTGCTCCCGGAGCCATTGATCTGATCAATCAACAAATCCCAATTGTTGATTCAAAAATCGCTGATCTCCAGAAACAACTTACTGATGCTCAAAATCAAAAACTTAAACTCCTTCAAGACAAGAACAAATATCAACAGGTTTTGACTGATGGAGCCAACAGAATTAAAGATCTTCAGAACAAAATCGATGGTTTGAACAACAGAATTCCGGGCATTCAAGAACTTCTTGCTGCCCAACAGGTCAAATGTGCTGCCATTTCAAAGCTTCTAGACGATCTTAGAAATCAAATTGCTCAAAAAGAGTCTGATTACAAGACACTTGTTGATCAAATCAATGCTCAAGATGGTCTCATTAATGACAAGAAGGATCAAGCTAAAAAGATCACTGACAGCATTGCCAACCTCCCTAGCGAAATTTCATCTCTTCAACAAGAACTCGCTAGAACTGAAGACTCAATCAGAAGACAATATTACATCTGCAACGATGCTGCTGATGCAGTCCGAGCTGCTAAACAGAACTTGGATGCTTTAAATAACAAATTCAACACTGAGTCCAGCTGGCTAAAGGATGCCACTTCCAACCTCGAGAAAGCAAGAGCTGAAAAAGAACTTGCTGATCAAGGAGTTCAATAAATTATTGCCTCATCAACTAGCGCTTTGCCATTCGCCATTGTACCCAATGGTAACGGTAACACCCCAGCTGGCACTCCCGCTGGAAACAACCCCTCAGGAAGCCCATTAGGCCCAGTTCCTGATAGAAACCAAGTCGCTGCAGGTAGCCCAGTCGTCGTTGGTGATTTGAGCAGCTATTTATCTCAAGCCTATGGCGCTGGTGTTGACCCAACCAAGCCATCAACTGTCACAACTCTCTACCCCATCAGTGGATTGACTCTTCAAGCCTTGACTGGACAAAGCAGTGCAGGTGTTTTCAACCCCGATGGAACTTTTGTCACAGGAGGATTCAGCACTGGAAGCAACAACCCAACTACTCTCCCACTTGGATCTCAGTCAACAGGTGGAGCCTTGGGTGCAACTGGTAGCAGCCCATACGGACTTACCAACGGCAGCAATGGACTCTACGGTGGAGGTAAAATCCCAACTGGAGGTGCTGGAACTCTTAACTCTTTCTCATGCAATGGAGGTAACGGATTAACTCAAGGACAAGGTCGAGTTGTTGCCGTTCAGCCTGGTCAAGTCGTCGTGAGCCAAACCAACGGTGCTCAAATTACTTTGAAAGTCGCAGGTTGCTCAAACATGAACTCAGTTCAACAGAATTTCGCCATTGTTCCCCAAACTCCAGTTTACTTCAAGGGAGTCAACGCAGGTGCAGGTGTCGTCAACCTTCAATCACTCACATGCGTTTGATGATGTATCTGATTTATTTCATTTTAATTTGTCTAAAAATGCCCAATGGATTTTTGTATTGGGATTTATTATTAATTAATTTCTTACTATTGATGGCTTCTAAACCTGTCAGTCAGCTAACTCCCACAGAGAAATAACAACTTGCAGTCAGCTATGCAGCCTTCGTATTAGAAGGACAAGGAGCTCAAGTCAACGCTGACAGCATCGGAAATGTCTTAAAAGCTGCAAACCTGAATGCTTCTCCTGCTTTGATTAAGGCTTTCGCTAAAACTCTAACTGCTAAGAAATCGGTTGATTTCTTTGGCGGCTCAAGCTGCCCATCCGAAACTAAATAAACAGTGTCTAAGGATGACAAGAAAGGAAAAGATGCTCCAAAAGAAAGTAAAGACACTGCAAAAGATGCAAAGGGAGCAGCAAAGAATGCTCCACCTCCTCCACCACCTGCTGAGGAAGAGTAATTGGACATGGGAGGCATTTTTGATATGTGATGATTTGATTCTTATGTTCTAAGATTTTTAATTTCTTTAATCTATTGATATTTCTTTGTCAAAAATAAATAAAATATGTAATGCACAATTTTATTGATATATTAATGCCGTCAAAAAGATTACTGCATTTCATAATTTGCAAACTCTACTGCTCAGAAATTCAATAAAATGCAAAGGTTGAAATAACAATACATAAGGGTGAAGAATTATACTACTCAAGTGTTGCAACATTTAAAAATGGATGGGCAAATTTTTATAGACAGCCATTTGAACTAAATGGCTAAATTTAAGACTTCTACTTGGAAATCACCGAAACAAACACGAGACTCATCCAGGCATCACTTTACATTCTTTCAAGTTTATTAAACAAAATTGATTTCCGCAATAACTGTTTTGAAACTTTTGGGAACGGTTATAGGCTAGAGTGGGAGGCCAAATTTACAAATGATACTGACAATCGAGATTATTAAGCTACAGATCGAGATCAAGACTTTGCTTAATTTAATGAGGTATAAGATGATGCAAATTCATGCTAGATCAACTTACAACCTGCCAAACACATCATGAATAAACGTAAAAAATCAAAAAAGAGTTCGGATCTTATTTCTGAACCTTCATCGCTGAATTAGCAGTCCGGATAACGCACAAACGATACTTTTATTTTAAAGAAAAGGAGTCAGTAAATACAAATATAGGAGAACTATTTTCACTCTTGCCAGCTCGACTAAAAGAAACAAACTAGAAAAAAACTTCTAACTCAAAATAATAAAAAAATGTAAATGATTATTCCCATCCAAAGATAAGATTTAAGACAGGTTAGGTCTTGCGAAAAGATAAATAAATCTAAAATTGTCAATAATGAAGAGAGGAAATTTTTGAGTCCTGAGTGCAAAAGATCAAAGAGTCCAAAACTAAAGAGGTTCTTGTCAGGAGGCTTGTCTAGCATTAATTTTACTGGCTTGATATCTACTGCAGTAGTCGGCATTCTTAGTGGAATAGCTGCTGCACATGTTTGATAATTCATATTTTTACTTTCTTCTACTTTTAACAATAGTATTGATGGTAATAAGAATGATACAAAATCAATAACATAAATCATTGAGAACGGTTAACTTCAAGTAACTCCATATTACGGCTGTCAGTTGTGTTGAGCTCGTATACATTATTAATTTCATTGACTTTAAGGGAGTTCTTGCCGTAGTTATCGAAGTTCCCCTCCAGATATTCATAAAATTCGAACCTAGTGGTCAAAAAATAAGACAATATAAAAAGTACGAACACAATGATAGACTAGATGATGTTCAAGGCTGAAAAAGAGTTAACGTAGGGCTGTAACTGATTGCACACAATATCGATGATTCCATTCATGGAAGTGGTCACAAATCCACAGTTTGAGCCAGCTTGAAGTGTATTATATGGATTGAAGAACCCATTGAATATTTGCTGTACGTCATAATTGTAGAAATTAGCTACATTTGAGTAATACTTGAAATAATTGCTTTGATAGTTTTGTAAAGGAGTGGCTGACTGCTGAATAGGAGCTAAATTAGTGACAATAGTTCCGATACTCTGACCATAACTGATTAATGCATTAACACTGTTCTGATAATTAGTTGCATCAGTTGTACAGCTTCTAGAGTTAAACTGACTCACTCTATTACTGACAATAGTATTGATATTACTAGCGAATAGAACATTACAGGAGTTGCTAGGTATTGCTTGATTGGTCAAATAAAGTCCACAGTTAATCACATCAAAAGTAAAGTAATCATTTGTTAGTTTGCATGACTGTGTTGTCGAAGGGTTCGAAGAGTTAGCGAGTAAGTTTAACTGATCTAAAGCAACAGATGGCTGGGCTGTGCTTGGGACATTTTGGATAACTACAAGGTTAGGGTTAGCTCTGTAATTGGTCAGAGTGTTTTAAATTTGAGTCACAACTGTTGTGAACTGAGGACTGGGCATTGCTGCTTGATACTGTGAGTATAGGTTGCCAAATTGAGTCAGAATTGCAGCTTGCGAGAATCCTGTGAATATTGAAGGTGCGTTAGTAAAAAAGCATGTTTTAAATATGCCACTTAATTCAGGATTTGTGAAGGTGAGTTGATTGAAGTTTGTTTGATTGTTGAAATAATAGGGATAAGCTAGACATGTATCTTGTGAGAAAATGGATCCTCCGAGGAAGAAGCCTGAATTGATGAAAAGTAGTAAGGCGAGTAAATTAAAAATGTACCAGTAAAAGTACATGAAGCATCGACACTTAAAAACTTTGCAGAAGCAGATCATGCATACCGACACAAGACTCAATATGCATATAGCGAGTACGAAACTGTAAAATACGTAGAAAGCGATTTGCATTTTACCTTCGATAGAGTCAGCCTATGTTAAGTACTAAAAATACCTGCGAGAACCCAGATTGAATGGACGATTGATACGATCCAATCGATGTAGCGAACTGAGATACGGAGTTCACAAATGACTGCACGTTCTGAGGATTCGAGTTCATATTTCCTAAAACAGTACTTAGTGCTACTGTATTGTTAAGCCAGGTTGTCGAGTTTGTACTCATTTATTCAGCAACTAGGTAAGCTGCTGAGTTCACGAAACTAGTATTGCAGAACTGTTGGTTAAATTGAGCCTAGTAAGGTGATGGGCATCCAGATGGGAATGGGCAGTTGACTGCAGTTGCTGATGTTTGACATGCGAATGTTTGAGATCCAGCATATGATGAACCGGCAGTAGTATCTACGATTTGTGCATAAGCAGTGTTGGCTGAGTTAAAATACTGAGCTAGGAAAGGCACGTTGTTCTGAATATTGACTGAAAATAAATTGATGCTAGACTGGAAATTATTTACACCTGACCAGTTAATAGACTTGTTGTTGTTACCGCTGTAAGTCTGGTAAACTATGTTTTGAGTGTTACATGAAGTGAAATTATATGCCTTTTGCATGTCACTGCTTACTATTAATGCCGCGATAGCAACACAGATACCTAAGAATGCAAGGACTATAAAACTGATTACCATAACTCGCATGCAACATACATTGTATGTGGTACTATTAAGCTCGTTACCGCAACATCTACATAACAATATGCTTACTCTTTGCTACAGGAATTAAAGCAAATGACCTGTACAATAGTCGCAATGAAAAGTATGAATGTCAGCACCGCCATGGAAAACAAGGGGGCTGCGAATGGTGCCAGTGACAGCGCATAGTTCTTTAAGTTTTATTGGTTCGGGTTTTGGATCAGGGTTATGAGCTGATCCTTACCCCGGATGGAGTTAATACCTGCATCGAAGGCAGAGTCTACAGGGGCATATGGGATGATATAGTTTGGATTCTGACAAGTCTGTGTTTGGCATCGGACTGCAACGAGCAAGCTGGCAGCAAGTAGAAGCGCAATAGGCAATGAAATCTTCATCGATATTTATCACTCACTCTCAAAACGATTATATAATATAAATCAAAAAAGCAACGATAAGCCCACAAAGAGTAGATTAATTTATAAACCAATTTCATAACAGTACTCGATCAAGCTAAACTTAATATAGCTTCTTGTTCAACACATGTTGAATTATAAATTTAATAGAATATTAAAATATGCAGGATATGCTTACAGCATCATATGCAATTACTAATTATTAAACAGCAAATCGATTAAAGTATCATGTGGTGAATAGCAAAGGCGGCTTGTCTTCGCTCTAACACTCTAGTACAGACTCGTCTTTGGTTTAGTTTACTGAAATATTATTGTTCTTTCCTGTGCAGCAGTTGTCGGAAGTCGGTTGATGAGCCTACTATAACTTACCTTGTACTTTACCATTTACTCCACCGACTTCTTCCGACTCATCCCGCATGAATATAAGCGCCTGCTCTGATTGTAACTCTTTGATATCAATGTCTTAGTTGTCGGATATGTATTAATTATTTTCAGAGTGATAGCTGCAGTCTGACATCTCGATCTCCTCCTAGTCGCCCCTCTCAATGTACTTTATTATTTACTCGTAAGGCATAGGCAGTATGTTGTAAAATTTACGTGATAATTAGTCTTGAACCTGCATGAGATGACCTCCTTTCTAGTTATAGTACTCTAGATCCTAATCTATAGATTCGAACTCTTGCTTTAGTTTGATTGTGTTATTTGAAACTAACTGCAAATGTTCGTTGGCTTGATTGTAGATTTGACAAAAAGTACTACGTTTGAACCCACATTAGTTCCGCACGTACTTGATGTCAGTCTCCAAAATATAAGCCATTAAGTCAGGACTGCATTGTAGTTCAAACAATTGCCCATAAAATATGTCATTGCATTTAAGCACAGTCCTCTGAAACTCAGCAAATGGTGTGTTAATTTTATGCTGAGTATGACCGCACCAGTGGACTGTTTTCTCATCAATAGAGACATCCATCAAATATTCACTAAAGTCATAAACGCAGTAGCTGATTTAATCTTTAATCAAGTCATGAATTTAATTGCTCTGAGGTCGGTCAATTTTGCATATTTGGTCAATTTATATCTCCTGAATTCTGTTACGAACTATGCTGAATTAAAAATAGGGTACACGAATTATTGAGGTCTATTTTATTACGGCAATTTCTATAGTGACTTTTATATCGTAGACTTGCGATGACTCAGCAGAAAATTATTGTATATTTTTCCAAATTAATCGTGGAACTGAGACATACGCGATACCCACTTACCCATTGCAGGTCTCCAGAAGGTAAATTTAGGGATTTCTGCCGGTTCAGGGTCGAAAGTTTACTAATATAAATTGGAATAGCAGTTAAATGCGAATGCAAATTTTTCCTACTTTAATTTATTTATACCTAAGATAGACAAATTTGTTACTTGTATAGCAATGACGAAGTTACGGAACATTGAATACCGTAATGAAAATTCCAGTAACCGGTAGTATGGGTCTTAAACCCCTTGAATGTAAACAGCCGTGGCCTCTACAATTTCGTCAGTGATGGCCAACATGACCACGATCAGGTTGTGTAATTCATTGTCAGTAATTGCATACTTCTCGTACTCATTGTGCTTGATTAAATGACCTGCCAGTCTCACCGCTTTGATCTTCTGGAAATCCGGGTGCTTGCCCTTCGAACTGTTCACCTTGAAGAAGCACTTTATGTAAGTCTCGTTAGTCTTCGATTAATAAAATTCTGATAAATTTGGATACTCCTCGAATACCATGGGAAAGAGTTCTTGATCGATACTAACCAAATAATTCTGGAAAGTGCTGGAGCAACCCATGCCGACGGTCTATCGGACCATCTTCAACAGGGCGATTTAGGGATCGTCTGCCAGCCGTTTGATTTACTCGGCTGCTTCCGGACATTATGCTTGAGTGACTATGTGGAATAAAAGTTAGTTGTTGCGCTGCCTGCTGTCGAAGAGCACTTTAAAAATGCTGTTGGATTATGACAATTATGCAATCGTGAGCTTTTAAATAGCGCGGAACTTTGGGTGGTCATACACCCCGAAATAGTAGCTGCGGTCGGTACTCGTCATATGCTGCCGGATGTAAAGATAAGCTTCCAAGATAGCCTGCAGAGTTAAAAGGCTCTCATGGTTGGATTCCTTCACACTGAGATATAGGTCCCAAAGGTCTTGAGGAGTGAGGAATTCTAAGACTGTGTACAAAACTAACTTGGTTGTGGCTAACAGATTGATTAGTGTATTGCTTCGATGTTCTGCTTCCATAGCTCTATCAATTAAACAAAGAATTTAATTCAAAGGTAATCTTTGCTTAAGCTATCATTCAATAGGATAATAAGCTATTAATTTAACAATAAAACCAATGCCTCAAAAAGTATATTATTAATCATTTATACACGTCATTAAACCAGTCAAGTCATCAGAATTGATCTCAACTATAAAATATGCAAGTATGAGAGAATCGATACCATGGTGGCAGTTTATGAGAAAAGTCAAAGATATGAGAACACTATTGACAAATTTATTGATACAAATCATTAGCCAACAAAGGGAATAATTTTTGTTCTGCAATCTAACAATTCAAAATTGTTTTATGATCCAAACTTATTTTTAATATGAATATACTTTATCAAAGAATTGAATCTAAAATATTTTATATTGCTTCTTCAAAATCAACAGAATATCAAATAATCACATGTCAAAGATAATTTAAATGTCCCGAGGAGGAGGATCTACTCGCTCATCTCGAATGTTGACTTGCACGAATCGTAATCTATTTAGCAGATCTATCTTCATGAATTAGTTTTACTTTCCAGCGTTCACAAATGGGAGCTCTGGTTTCTTGTCTTCCAGTTTACCCTCAGGTCTGATATTTTTACGCTTGGGCTTCCCACAGAATTCAATACAGCTTGACATTCTATTTAATTATAATTTCTATGACATTTCTAAATCGCATCATAGTTAATGGCTAGTCAAAATTTTAATAAATACGTAAATCACTGATAATTACTTAATGCTTTTATTCTTTTGTCAATTAATTGTTATATTCTGTTCTCCAATCCTTAACAGATATTCTTTTGTTTCTACATAGCCATCGTCCGGTCCAGTTTGTGAATGCATGACCTCTAGACGTATTTATTGGCCTATTCTGGGTTTTTATTTGACACCATAGTCACGAGGGAAAGCGTGAAAAGCTAATTGTTTGTCAGCATTTCATGAGCTTGATTAGGGTCAACTCCTTTCTCAGCTAAGAAATTTTGTAGTTTCTTGCTATGATTGAAAATTGTACTTATTATTTCCTTTATTTCTTCTTCGCTTTTTGCGCTTGATGTTGTTGCAATCGAATTAACAGTCTCCACATATTTCTGAGAAGACAAAGGTCTTCTGCCCATAGACGACCTTGGTTTAATAGGTTTAGATTTATCTCCTTAAGGTTAAGCTTAATCATTTGATTTAAGTCTCTAGAAGGGCTTTGAACTTTCTCTCTGTAGCTTTGCCGTATTTATTTTCTTTGTTTTGGTGGCCTATTCTGTGACTTTAGTGACTGATGCCGTCTGTTTCATTGCTTTTAATTGACTTTTATATTATTTTTATTAATTTGACCATAATTATCATCGCCGCCTTACTCAAACACAAACCAACACAACTTTTTCCTTAAATGTTTGCGATTACTGTTTTACTAATGACTTTAATCGCAACGAAATCATTGATGCAACAAAATGAATTAATAAAAAGCTAAGGTAACAGTTAAACAAAATACAATACAATTTCGTCCCTATAAAGTGTACAATATTTACAGCATGTTAAAACTTTAGATCTGTTGATTAGTTTTCTGCACTGCAACAAGACTACCGGGTATACATAATTGAACAATCTGTTGTAGAAGCAAATAGCAAGCGAAAAATATGGAGTAAAAGGTCATTATTAACAAATTTCTTGCAATCCCAAAACGAAATACAACTCTTAATTTACAATAGATGATAATACATGTTGGAAATGCGGGAAACAGTTCAAAAATAAAACTTATTTGAATCTTCATTATTTTGTAAAACACAGAAACATATTAAAGAGTTTTAACATAACAGTAATTTCTTAGAATAGTAAAGATTAGAGTGAACATCAATAATTAGTATACGATCGATTTGTCGACAGTGTACTAAACTAGAAGTTGCACAAGTTGATAAAAAGTTAAGACTTGAAAATATTATTTTAATCATAAGCTCCTCAGCATCATATATAACTGTATTGCCTAAGACTATTTGACAGAGTATTGGATACACTAGGAAAATAAGGTAATGATGGTCGATATAGACATTTTATTGGTTCAAAAAATAGTCGTTAACTTTGTATGCTTATTGCATTAAAGATGTATGAGACCAGTCCTTGGGTCACTGTCGGCAAATATATAGGCATCATTATACTTGTTGCTGGTGGAGTGTGGTATATTCTTTGGGTTTTTGATAAATATCAGGATAATCAACGAACAAAAAGTAGACCAATCAAGATGAAAAAATATTGACGTTATTCACAAATGAGAATGATAAAATCACATAAAAGATAGACTGTCATTTCAATAATAAAGCATTTTAAGATTATGTGATTTGTTGATTTTTAATATTACAATTTAGACTAGTGAGTAGTAAGATTTACTCAGTTGAGTATTTGAGTATTATTTAAATTGCCTCATTTTTGTTTGAGAATTTATAATTATATTCAACTTTCATGTCAGCCGATCTCCACACTAAGAACCAAGAAGAAGACGAATAAGTCGATGAAAACTACGACCCCGAAGCAGAAGTTGTTGGCAACTGGAAGCTTCTCGATCTCCCCGAAATCCCTGTAGTTACTGGTGAAGAAGAGGAAGAAGTCTTGACCAAATTCAGATCTAAAATCTATAGATGGCGGGGATAATGGAAAGAAAGAGGAGTTGGCGAATTCAGACTACTCAAGCATAAGAAAACAGGTATCATTCGTGCACTTGTACGAGCTGAGAAAACTCACAAATGCATCGTAAATCATCTCGTGCATGCTGTGCAAATTTTCTGCAAACTTGAGCAAATGAAGACCAGCAATAACGCATGGACTTGGGCTGCCTATGATGTTAGCGATGAAAAACCAGAGACTGAAAAGCTATGTGCTAAGTTTACATCTAAATAAGACTTTGACAATTTCAAGATCGAGTTTGAAAAGGCCTGCGAGTCAAATGCTAAGGTTCTTAATGAACTTAAATCCAAAGAAAAGGAAGAGACTCACACTGAAAAGACAGAAAGTACTGAAAAAGCTGCTTAAAAAACTGAAGAGAAAAAGTAGTGATTAATTAATTGAATATATTAATCTCTTTAAATTTATAAATCTTTAACTGTAATTAAATTAGTATTATCTCAAAAACATCA
>APMI01022581.1_pt1 | contig 23940 bp, 18 predicted proteins | sample 667938 | NCBI WGS metagenome assembly APMI01 (sample SAMN01084076, study PRJNA167559) | wastewater metagenome | biome: Wastewater | place: Denmark: Ejby Moelle, Odense | collected 2011-11-28
ATGGTCAGCATACTCGGCGCGCCGACCAAATTCCGTGACGCCTTCGAGGCATTCGACACGACCGCAAGATGGAATGCCGTCCAGATCGCGTCCGGGGATATCGTTCAGGTCGACGGTAACGTCGCGGGCGCGAGCTACCTGGTGATCTCCAAGGATCCACTCTCCGAAGCAAGCGAAACCATCATCGAAACGCTGGATCGCTTCACCATGCCGGTACGCGTCGCAGCAGGTATTTCACTATCGCAGCGGATCAACGGTCAGGAGTTCGCCTTCGAACTCGTCTCGACTGATGACTGGCAGGGCGCAGTGCCTCTTACGCCCGCGAGCCCTGTCGCCATCGCTTCAATCTCCCAAGCGACCACGACGCTCAACGTCACGACGGCCGCGCCGCACGGGCTCAAGATCGGTGAAAAGGTCTCGATCACGGGCGTCAGCGACAGTCGCCTGAACTATTCCTGCCTGACGGTGGCTACCACGCCAACACCCACGAGCTTCACCGCCACGGCCGGGCCACAGGGGACGATCCCCTCGGCGACGGTCGGGCCGTTCACCAGCGGCTCGATCATCAAGGCCGATCCGCTGGGCTATGCCCGCAATGGATCGAGTCTCGTCTTCGAGGGGACGACAGCGACGAGCGAGAGCTACTATGTCCGCTCGGAGGGCGGCGATGCTCTGCCTTCCGGCACGATCGCAGGCAATCACGCAGCCGCCTTTTCGGTGTCGACGGCTGCCACCCAGCTGGTCGCGGCAGCAGGCGCTTATGCGTTCGCACCTGCGGCCTTATTCGAGATCCTGCCTCAGCTTGAAAAAGTGACCTTCAGCGGCTCGCCAATCGACAGTGCGGGCGCAATCTCGGCCATGTTCAAACGTTCGCAGGTCGTCCCCAATCCTGCGCGGGACTACAAGATGCGTCTGCGCGCGAAAAACCACCGGTCTCTGTCGCGCCCCGTCGGCAAGATCGTCTCGGCGGCCAAAGCGGGATCGGCAACAGTGACGATCACGTTCGACCAACCGCATGGACTGACGGTTGCCGATTTCGTCACGGTCCATGGCATCCGCGATCAGGTGAACTTCGCCAATCTGGCGACACCGACAGTCGTCGCCAGCGTGCCTAACGCCACGACGATCACGATCCCCATGGGCGCTTCGACGACTGCAACTTCCTATGGTGGCGTCGTCATCCGGGTGAATGGCGGCGTCTTCGGAGCGCCCATCAGCCAGGTCGCGCAATCCGTAGCCCGCGCCGCCAATGTGCTGACCGTCACCGGTTCGGCAGCATGGTCCGGACTGCAGGTCGGTCAGTACGTCAATTTGCACGGCGTGCGCGACGCCGTGACCGGCGCTGATCTCGGGCTCGACGCGCCCTATCGCGTGCGCGACGTTGCTTCGACTACGCTCGTTCTCGAACCCATCGGAGCAGCACCGACCGGCGCCGATATCGGCACGACGAACTGCGGCGGCGCGGTTCTGCCGCGCACCGACTTCCGGGTTCATTTCATCCGCATAATGGAGTTTACGCGCCTCATTACCGAGTCCATCGGTGGCTTCGGACGGGTCGATCAAATGGATGCCGCCCCGGTCCTGGTCACCAACGCCGTCTCGGCAGTAACTGTGACGGGCGGCGTGGCGCAGGACGCGGCGGCAGGCAATCCGGTGGGGATCGGCGCACGCGCCGCCAACGCCAATCAGGCGGCAATGTCCGCGACCGGCGATCTCGTGCACCTGATGGCGACGATGATCGGCGCGCTCGTCAACAAGCCATTCTCGATCCCGGAGGCGGATTGGAGTTTTGCGCCCGCTGGCGCGATTGCGAACACGACGGATGTCGTGATCGCCGCCACCGCTGGTACGGGGATCAGGCGCTATGTCACGTCCATTCAGGTGATCAACACCAATGCGGTCGCAACCGAGTTCGTGATCAAGGACGGATCAACGGTGATTTGGCGAATCTGGCTACCCGCCAACATGACGACGCCGTGGGACATCGACTTCCCCACGCCGCTTCGCTCCAGCGCCAATGCGGCGCTCAATGCCGCTGCCATCACTAACGGCGCCAGCATCTATCTCGACGCGCAGGGCTACACCGCTCCCTGACGCTGACCATGGCCACAGGCGCGCACACGGCGCGAAGGCCGCACCGCCGCGTGGGATGGCGCAGCCACATCCGAACTGGCCACACAGCGCGCCCTGTGCGCCACCAATGGCCAACCCCAAAAGCAAAGGACGACTCCATGCCTGGAACAGCTGCGGCGGCGGTCACCGTCGCGCCGGAAACCCTGACGATCACCTGGCTTGTAGCTGGCGGGATCATCGCCGAACTCTTGATCCTGATCGTCTTCCTTGTCCGCGTGGCGTGGTGGCTCTCTCAGCGCTTCACGTTGATCGACGCGACCCTTGCCGCAAACGCCAAGGAGATCGTCGCGCTCAAAGCCGATGTCTCCAATGACATCGCCGGCCGCAAGGTCGTGGCCGAGGCCCGCACCGACATCGCCCAGATAAAGGCGACGTTGAGCGAGTTTCGAGAACGCATCGACCGGATCGAAGCCAATGAGGATGGGCGCAAGCACGCCTGATCTGCCGCCACCAACCCAACCGCAACCCGACGAAAGCCCGCCCTCCGGCGGGCTTCGTCGTTTCAGCCGCCCACGATCAGCGGAAGTGGAACCCGGTTCCGCGTCCGAGAGCGGGCGAACCGAGAGGATGCCCGCAATGCTGCCTGCCCAATACCGTTGGCTCGAAGCCGAGCCCGGCCCGCGCATGATCGTCGAGGCGCTCAAGGAATACGGCACCATCGAAGTACCCGGCGCCGCCGACAATCCGAAGATCCTCGGCTGGCAAACGGAACTCGAAGTCGCCGATCTCGGCCGCGTCTATGCCGGCGTCTATCGGCACGATGCGATCCCGTGGTGCGGGCTGTTCATGGCGATCGTCGCCCACCGCGCCAACATCGAACGCCGCCCCGAGCGCAATCCACCGAAGCTCTATCTGGCAGCGCTCGAATGGGCATCGTTCGGCACGTCGGTTCCGAAGGGCGCTGCTGCGCTCGGCGACGTGCTCGTCTTCAAGCGCAAGGGCGGCGGGCACGTCGGTCTCTATGTCGGCCACGACGATTCCGCCTTCCACGTTCTCGGCGGCAATCAATCCGACCGCGTGACGATCTCCAGGCTTTCGAAGCAGCGCCTCGTGGCGGCGCGCCGCCCAGCCTATCGCGCCAAGCCCACGAACGTCCGCCCGATCCCTCTCTCGGCGAGCGGAAGCCTCTCCGTCAACGAGGCCTGATCCAACCCAACCAAGGAGATTTCCATGAACGCCGTTCTTCAGTTCGGTGCGGGCTACCGCACCTACATCATCGCCGCCGTGCTCGTGCTGGTCGTCGTCGTCGAGAAGGGCCTCGGCATCGATGTACCGGGCGTCGATGTCGGTTCCGACTGGCTCACTCAGATCCTCGCCGCGCTCGGCCTCGGCACGCTGCGGGCCGGGATCACCGGGGCGAACAAGTGACCGGCTGGATTGCGCTCGTCCTCATCGTCGCGGTGGTCGTACCCATCCGGTGAAGCCCGCGGGTTATGCGGGTTGCGATTGCTCGGCGGGGTTTATGCGGCGGCGGCGGCTGCAGCCGGCTTCCAGTTCCATGGGAGCAGCGCGTCGAGGGTTTGGACGGGATGATCCGCAATTCGGGCGAGCACGTCGGCGAGCCATGCCTGCGGATCGATGTCGTTGAGCTTGCAGGTGACGACCAGCGAATACATGGCCGCCGCACGCGCGCCGCCGCGGTCGGAGCCGGCGAACAACCACGATTTTCTGCCGAGCGCGATGCCGCGCAGCGCCCGTTCGGCGGCATTGTTCGTGATGCAGATCCTGCCGTCGTGGAGAAAGCGCGTGAAGGCGTCCCAGCGTTTGAGCACATAGTCCATGGCCTTGGCGACGTCATTGTGGCGCGACAGGCTGGCGCGTTCGGCGCGCATCCAGGTTTCGAGGTCGGCGATGACGGGCGCGCTCCGCTCCTGGCGGGCGGCTTTGCGTTCGGCGGCGTCAAGACCGTTGATCGTGCGCTCGATGTCGAACAGCGCGTCGATCTTGCGGACCGCGTTGAGCGCGAGCGGCGAAATCGGCGACGGGGTCTTGTTCGACGCTCGTCGTCGCGCGCTCGTTTCGATGTCGGCCAGCACGAAGAACTTACGGCGCGCGTGAGCCCAGCAGGCGGCCTCCAAAATCGGCCCGGGACTGCGGCCCGGTTCGTACAGCCTGCCGTATCCGCCATAGGCGTCGGCCTGCAGGATGCCGGAATAGCCCGCCAGATGACGCTCGGGATGTTCTCCGGCCCTGTCGCGCGAATAATGGAATGCCGCCGCCGGCGGAGCCCGGCCGCCGAACGCTCGGTCGTCGCGGACATAGGTCCATAATCGCGCGGTCGCGGTCTTGCCCCTGGCGAGCACCGGGATGGTCGTGTCGTCGCCGTGCAGGCGTTCGGCGGAAAAGACGTGCGCCTTGATGCGTTCGATGATCGGCGCCAGCACACCGACGCAGGCGCCGACCTGGTCGGCGAGGGTCGACAGGCTCAGCGGCACGCCTTCCCTGGCGTAGCGTTCGGCCTGCCGGTTGAGCGGCTGATGCTGGCCGAACTTCTCGAACACGATCATCGCCAGCAGGCTGGGGCCGGCCCAGCCGCGGGGAATAACGTGGAAGGGCGCCGGCGCCTGGGAAATGCTCTCGCAGTCGCGGCACGTGAACTTCTCGCGCACATGCTGGATGACCTTCCATTGCCGGGGAACGACCTCCAGCGTCTCGGTCACGTCCTCGCCGAGCCTGGCAAGCCGCAGGGAGCCGCAGCAGGCGCAGTTCGTCGGTCCCGGGACAATGACGCGTTCGCGTGGCAAGTGCTCTGGAAACGGCTTGCGCGCCGGCCGCTTGCGCGTGAAGGCCGCAACCTGTGTCGTTCCGGCTCGGGCGGCGGCCTGCTCGGCGGCGAGATCGTCCTGGCTTGCGGAGGTCTCCAGCTCCTCGAGCTGCAGCTCCATCTGCTCGATGAGCCGCGCCGTGCGCTCCGACCGGGTTCCGAAGAACTCGCGCCGCAGCTTCTCGATCTGCAGCTTCAGGTGCGCGATCAACGCCTCGGCGCTCGAGACCTTGGCCTTCACGGCCGCCGCCTCGGCCTTGGCGGCGATGGCGTCGGCCTCGGCGGCGATCCGGCGACCGCGCTCGACGATCAGCGCGGCCCGCAGCGCTTCGAGGTCGTCGGGAATGTCGAGGAAATCGTTGCCCATCCCCGGCACGAAAGCACAAAAGCGGCGGCTTGTGGCGCCCCTTTCTTGCGCCTGAATCAATATGCCGCGCCTCATCCAGCGGCGTGCGGCCGCCATGTTCGTTGTGGGTGGCGCCAGTCGATCCCCTCAAGCAGATAGCCGAGTTGCGCCGGGGTGATGACGACCGCGCCATCGGCCGGCGATGGCCAGATGAAGCGTCCGCGCTCCAAGCGCTTGGCGTAAAGCGACATGCCCAGGCCATCGTGCCAGAGGATCTTGATCAGATCGCCACGCCGTCCGCGAAACGCAAAAACATCGCCGGCGTGCGGATCGCGCTTGAGCGTCTGCTGCACCTGAAGCGCCAGACCGTTCATGCCGCGCCGCATGTCGGTCGCGCCCGCGGCAATGAACACGCGGACGCCGGAAGGGACAGGAATCATCGCCGCGCCAGCGCCTTCAACACCCGCGTCAGCGCCGCCGTCCCGACATCCGCCCAGACGATGATCCGATCGCCCTCGGCAAGCACGATCTCCATCTGGCCGCTCGAGGCTGGATCGGACTCCTCAGCCGCCGGTTCTGCGACGATCGTGACCGGCAGGATCGGCGTGAGTTCCTTTGGCGCGACGGGTTCGCCGCCAATCTGCCGCCGCCAGGTGAAAACCTGATTGGCGTTGAGATCATGACGCCGCGCGACCTCGGCAATCGACACGCCGTCCGCGAAGCTCTCGTCGACGATCCGGCGCTTCTCATCCTGCGTCCAAACCCGCCGCTTGCGTCCGGCCAACCCCGGAACGCCATCTCTTCCGCCTGACATCCGAATAAGTGTCCACTTGTTCCAAGTGGACACGATCATCGAGCCACCCTTGCCCGATCTATCTCCGCACGCCGCAGTCAATGCCAGACGGCCCTCGCCGGAGGGATACCGGTGGTCATCGCCACCGCGGCGATCTTCGCCGCTGGCCACAAGGCGGGCGTCGCCGCTGAGGCGGCGAAAGCCCGTGAGGCCGAACTCAAATCCCAGAAGGAGTCCTTTGATGCAAAGGACCGGATGCTCGAAGCGGGCGCTGCCGCTCCTCGTGATCGCGATTCTCTCGCTGACCGCCTGCGCGACGGCACCTTCTGCCGCGCGACAATCAAGATGAGAACAGCGCGTCAAACAGGATGAGAATCGCCGTGTGGCTGTGACGAAGGGAGGCCGTAGGCCGACCGAAGTCGCAGCCGCACGGCGAGGCGTTTTTTCGAAAGCCCTCTGGCGGTCGCGGCCGGTCGGATAACGAAGCGATTTTTCCATTTTGCAGGAATCGTCTCGTGCCCGGCCGCCACGTCACCGACCATCAGATGAGGCTATTCATGAAGTTCCGTCAGACCGAAACGGTCGCCGTCGCCGCCGCCAAGGCGTCGATCAGCGCGGCGACAGCCTATCGTATTGAACAGGATCCCCGGCTGCCTTCGGCAAGGAAGGCGCCGCGCGAGCGCCGGCGTCCTGATCCGCTCAGCGCCGTTTTCGAACAGGAGGTTGTGCCTATGCTGGCGGCGGCGCCGGGACTGCGGCCCATCGCAATCTTCGAGGAGATGATCCGTCGCCATCCAGAACTCGGGCATGGGATCCGCCGCACCCTGGAGCGGCGCATTCGCTCCTGGCGCGCCCTGCATGGCGCCGAACGCGAGGTGATTTTCCGCCAGACACATGAGCCCGGCCGCATGGGCCTGTCCGACTTTACCGACATGGGCGACCTCGACGTCACCATAGGCGGCGTGGTCCTTGATCACCGGCTCTATCACTTCCGCCTCGTCTATTCCGGCTTCGAACACGCCCATGTCGTGCTCGGCGGCGAAAGCTTCGTCGCTTTGGCGGAAGGACTGCAAAACGCCCTGTGGGCGCTCGGCGGGGCGCCATTCGAACACCGCAGCGACAGCCTCTCCGCTGCATTCCGCAATCTCGCCGCGGACGCGCGCGAGGACATGACCCGACGCTACGACGGCCTGTGCGCCCATTACGGCATGACGCCGACGCGCAACACCAAGGGCGTCGCCCACGAGAACGGCTCCATCGAAAGCGCGCACGGCCATATCAAGGCCACCATAAAGGACGCGCTGCTGATGCGCGTAAGCGCCGACTTCGAGGATTTGCCCGCCTACCGCCGGTTCGTCGACGAGATCGTCAGTCGCCGCAACGCCCGCCATCGTGCGCGCATCGAAGCCGAGCGCGCCCAGCTGAAAAGCCTGCCGGACCGACGCACCAGCGATTACGAGGAGGTCGGCGTAAACGTCACCTCCTCGGGCGGCTTCACATTGCGCAAGGTCTTCTACACGGTCCCCTCGCGGCTGATCGGACACCGGTTGCGGGTGCGCCTTTATGACGACCGCCTCGACGTGTTCATCGGCGGCACGCTGCTCATGACCCTGCCGCGCGGGCGCGCCCATCCGTCCGGCAAGCACGCCCATGTCGTCAATTACCGCCATGTCATCCATGCCCTGCGCAAGAAGCCGATGGCGCTGTTAAACTTGGTCTATCGCGACCAGCTGTTTCCGCGCGAGGCGTTCCGGCGCACGTTCGACGCCTTGCTGGATCGACTGCCAGACCGGCAAGCCTGCCGCATCATGGTCGACCTGCTCGCCCTCGCCCATGATCGCGGTTGCGAAGCCGAACTGGCCGATGCGCTTGCCGCCGGATTGAACGCCAAAGACTTGCCCGACATGGAAGCCCTGCGCGCCAGGTTCACGCCCGATCCCGCCAGAGTTCCAACGGTGGTCGTCACCTTGGCGCCGCTTCAGTCCTACGAGGCCCTGCTCGACGACAGCCTGATGGGAGACGCCGCATGATCGCGCCACAGACACCCATCGACGCCGCAAGGCTCAGTCTGCTTCTCAACGAACTGCGCCTGCCGGCCATCAAGGTGCTGTGGCCGCAATTTGCGGAGACCGCGGACAAGGAGGGTTGGCCCGCCGCGCGGTTCCTGGCGGCCATCGCCGAGCATGAACTCGCCGAGCGCGATCGCCGCCGCATCGAACGCCATCTCGCCGAAGGCAAGCTTTTGCCCGGAAAAACGATGGAATCCTTCGCGTTCGAAGCCGTCCCGATGATCTCGAAGGCGCAGGTCATGGCGATCGTCGCCGGCGACGCCTGGATCGGAAAAGGCGCCAACGTCCTGTTGTTCGGTCCGCCCGGCGGAGGCAAGAGCCATCTCGCGTCAGCCATCGGCCTCGCCTTGATCGAAAACGGCTATCGGGTTCTGTTCACCCGAACCACGGACCTGGTGCAGAAGCTGCAAATCGCCCGGAGAGATCTTGGGCTCGAAGCCGCTATCAATCGCCTCGACCGCTTCGATCTGCTCATCCTCGACGATCTGGCCTACGTCACCAAGGATCAGGCCGAAACCAGCGTGCTGTTCGAACTGATCAGCGCCCGCTACGAACGGCGATCCATGCTGATCACCGCCAACCAGCCGTTCGGCGAATGGAACAAGGTCTTTCCCGATCCCGCCATGACGCTCGCGGCCGTCGATCGCCTCGTCCACCACGCCGCCATCTTCGAACTCAATGTCGAAAGCTATCGTCGCCGCCAGGCCATCGAGCGAAAACGGGGGCCAGGTCGTCCAACAAACCAGGCGACCACGGCCAATCTCGCCGAGGCCGATCTCGCCGATTGACGCGCCGCGACAATCAGCATCCAAATCCGCTTGCGCGCGTCAATCAACACCGCGAATATCAGCATCGCCGCGACACCGGATTCTCATCCTGATTGTCGCGCGCCTCTCATCCAAATTGTCGCGCTATAACCTTCTAGGCCGTCCATCGTCTGCCCGCCGGTCGCGGCTTACGACCGCGCCTTCCAGGCACGGCTTGCCGATGAAATCCAGCGCCTGCCGCCCGGCGCAGCGCTGGAACGGGCGATGCTGGATTATGCCCGCCTGCGCGACCAGGCCCGGGTTTGTAGCGCGAAAATGAATTCGCATGAGACGTTGTCGGACAGAAAGGTCAACCCGACAGACCGATAACCTGATTACCTGTGCCGTCGACGCGCATCTCGACGGTGGACGATTTCGAGAGAAGGTACGAGATGGAGCCTCCCAGCGCGAACGGGTATATCATTGGGTTCGAGTCGAGGCTCGCCACTGACAGGCTGCGACCAGCGTATCTCAAGCATGCTTCTGCCAGCCACGCTGCGACTGGCGACCCATGGAGATCGATTGATTTCTTGCGGACAATCCTTTTGCCATTCTCAAGTCTCTCGATGGCACCCCAACTGGCTTGAGATTGAAGGACCATGTTCGTCATGCGGCGCGTTCCCTCGCGTTCTCCATAGATCTCGGCCATTCTTCTATGGATTTCAGCGGAGGTGCATTCGCCTTGCAGAGCGGTGAGCCTGCCAACGATCTCTGCCACTTTCCCAAAAAATGGATAAGTGGCCAACGCCATCCCCCAAGTCATAGCAGGAACAGAAATATCCGACCCATCCCGATAAATTTTGGCCCCGCGATCCGCGAACTCGACTAAGTCTGAACGCAGCGGCTCCAGCCACAGCCGATTCAGTACCGTTCGTGTCTTTTTCTTCGCAGCAGTACCGGGGTGAGATGCGTCTAGAATTTTGGCAAGATCATCAAGATTTGAAACGCCAGCCCTCACGCGAAGCGCAGCTTCCGCCCATTCCAGTTTGATGAAACGGTCAAATCCGATCTGAGGTGCAGGCGACTTCATCAAGTAGATCTCTTGATTGTTATTTTTACGAATGGAACGATCACTTCCTCTACGGAGATTCCACCGTGCGCGACGATCTGGTCTCCCTTCGGGACGAATGCTCCCCGGGTGCCGGCGTATAGCGGCAAGAAGTCGGACGGTAGTCCAGCGATATCGAAACGAAAGCCGTCAATTCCCTCGGGCACTGATTCAGCGAGGGCATCACTGCGATATGTCCGCACCCTCTCACCCCTTACTTCCGAAACAACTCCTTGGTTGAGCCGACCAATCCCTTCCGCTTCGACATTTCCGTGGTCAGCGGTGAGGTAGATCTGATACCCATGCCTTGCGAGCATCAGGAATAGCTCCTCAACGAACCCCGTGTCGCACCAAGCGCTGATCTGCCCGGCAATACCTCGCTTGCCCAACATCGCGCCGTGGACGATTTCGTCGACCATATCGACGACTATTCCGGCGACCTTCGTGGCCGGGTGGGAAATAGCGTCTTCCAACTCAGTCAGTTGAGCATTCCGCTTGAGGCTCCTCTGATAATAGATCTCCGGCTTGCGTAGACCATTTTCCTGCCAGAACCGCTCCCACAGCAACGGCTCTTGAGACGTCGTCGAGATGGAGCCCGCGAATTCTCTCGGCTTCAAACCGGAAAAAAGCGCCTGCCGGGAGACCGATGTGAGAGTTGGAAGCCAGGCGAAGCAAGCACCGTCTTCTACTGCTAATCCCGGAACGCGCTCCATGAGATACTCACGGATCTGGATCCACTGATCCATCGCGAGGCCATCGAAGACAAGAAGTGCAATGCGCTCCTCGCCAGCGTTGCGGCGTAGCGCGAGAAACCTTGGCACATGGTGAACCATGGCTGGCGCTTTCGCGGCAGGCAGGGACGGCAGATCAGCGAAATGCTTCAAAATCCATGCTTTTAGTCGTTCATCTGCTTCATGTTGCAACTGCCTGACTTGTTTCAATACGGTATCTGCGAGGCTCGCGTTCAAGCTATGGAACCTGAAGATCACCTCGCCCAATCGGCGCGCGAGATCGCCCCAGTCACGATGCGAAGAATCTATGCCAGGCAGCTCCCCGGAGATCCTCGTCACGCCATCACGGACGAGATCGGCAAGCGCATTGGGATCACTGATGAGCCCCACCTTGGCCCAATCCGGGATGCCAATGGGAGAGCCTTTGATGGTTACCGGCTGGAGTGTTCCCTCAAGAAACATCGTGTCCACGATCATCCGGACATCCGGATGTTCAAACGGAATAGCAATTGCGCGAAACGCCTCTGTCGGCTCTGCATCCGAGCTTCGAGAGCTGTGGACGCCGTACTGCCCCAGAAAGCGCTCCCAGGCATCTTGCACGACACGCACCATGTAGCTCTTCGAAGAGAGCAATTCGGCAACCGGAAGATCTACAAGCGTGGTTTCGCTCAGAATTGCAGATACATGATCCGCGAGGAGATCTGGCAGGCCAGATCCGCGGTAGTGCAGGCGTAAGACTTCTCGCCAGAAATCTTCGGGGCGGTTGAGCAAATATGGGCTGATGCGGAAGATGTGCGTAAGGATGAAATCTTTGGTGGCACTCTCACCTAAAGGGTGCGTCCCATGCCGATTGTGGGCTGCAAACAGCGCCTCGTGATATTCGGAGCCAATTCGTCGGATCACACTATAACTGAGCTTGGGAAATAGGTCTGCCAAGCCCAAACGGACCTGTCGCCCGTCGCGGATGTAGTCCCAAGGCAACACGTTCACATCGCTGCCATGGAGCTGCAAGATCAGCGCTTTGGCAGATCCATCCGCTCCCCGGTCCCACGCTGCACGATAGCGCTCTTCGTACTCTGTTCGAAAGGCTATAGAATCCTCAAAAGGCAGGACTTCGAAGCCCCGCTCTCGAAGGCTCAACAGTATCCGTTCATCCAAGAGAAGGTCGTCCGGATCGCATGCAATCCAGAAGTGGGACAGGTCGACAGGAAACTCCTGCACTACGCGTTCAATCCAGGCGCTCATGATGCACCTGCCGAAATCTCCCCGATGCGCAACACCAGGATGGCATTGAGATCGGGAGCGTAGGCCTCGGAGGCATCAAGCTGCGCCATGCGGATGTCGTGGTCCACCTGAAGGCGCTTTCGACGATGCTCTCTCACATTCTGAAGGCCGATGCGGTCAACGGCTTGATGCCGGGCTTCATAAGCGTATTGGGCGCGCTCGCGTTCTTCCTGAATGCGGGTTTTGTGCGCTCCGGCCAGATCGGAGAATATGCGCTCGCCTTGGACCATGGCAGCGCTGCTAGATTTTTCGAACCAAGCCGCCACATCCGAGATCGCTGGCGGTCCGACCAACGCCACCTGTTCGGTGAGCAGCAGATCCCAGATGCGCTTGGCTGTCGGCAAAAACGTCCGCCCCTCATCGTTTATGAACACGGGCATGAAGCGTCGCCGACTGAAATCGTCTGCAGACAAGCTGACCTCCCATAACGACCAGACCCCACGGACGCTTTCAGGCAGTCCGGCGATCCGAACGATCGGCATGGGCTGGCCTGCCACGCAGCGCGGCAGGTCGCTGATCAGTGCGCGAGCTCGGGGATCCTCAAGGGTTATCCACTCGATCGCCGGATTGTCTTCGGCGGTGCGCGCATCAAAGCAGACCGCGGCAGTCTCGCTGCCGTCGCCCCAGCGAACCCGCCACGCGTGACCATCCTCCGTGACCATCCTTGGTCGCTTCACCGCCCCTCGACTGCAGTCCGGTCGTGATCGCCCGCTCAAGCCAGAATTGCGCGGGGTGATCCCGCCATTTCCGCGCATCGTCGGCATCAAGGTCGTGACCGTCAGCAAGGAGATCGCTGCTCTTGCGGCTCTCTGCGATCGTTGACCGAAGCTGCGATACCACGGCATCGCATTTGGCTTCGATGGCGTCGGGATTCTGCAATCCCTGGACGAACAGTTCGTCGAACAGCGGCTCCGCCTCGACGGAATCCATCACATCGGCGGCTTTGTCGACGCCGAACTCCTCGGCGATGATCGCAAGCTTGGTCTCCAGCACCTCGCGAACGCGGTGCTCGACCGTATCTTCGAGCACGAAGTTGATTGCGCGGACGACATGGGGCTGCCCGATACGGTCGACGCGGCCGATACGTTGTTCGACCCGCATCGGGTTCCATGGCATGTCGAAATTGACGATGACGTGGCAGAATTGAAGGTTCAGACCTTCGCCACCGGCATCGGTCGAAATGAGGACGCGCACCGTTTGCGCGAATGCCTTCTGGGCGCGGCTGCGTGCGTCGAGATCCATGCTGCCGTTGAGCGTCGCGATCGAGAAGCCACGGCTTTCCAGAAATTCGGCGAGCATCGCCTGTGTCGGCACGAACTCGGTGAACACGAGGACCTTCAACTCCGGATCGTTTTCTTCCTGCTGGAGCTTGTAGATCAGCTCCAGCAGCGCTTCGGCTTTGGCGTCAGTTCCCTGTGCCTCCGTGGATCGGGCGAGCTTCAGCAGCGTGTCGACTTCCGCCTTCTCCATCTCCCAGCCTTTGGCCTGGACGGCGATGTCCACCTGCGTCTGGCCGTCGAGATCCGCCCATTCGTCGACATCGGCGGTGTCGAACAGCGATGGCTGGGCCGGCGGCTTGTCCAGCAGAGCCTGGCGTTTTTCGAGCGTGGCACGAATGGCGGCCGTACTGGATGTCACCAGCCGCTGCATCAGGATCATGAGGAACCCGATATGCCGCTGCTTCGCGGCCATGGCCTGGTTGTAGCCGTGGCGTACATAGTCGGTGACCGCCTCGTAAAGCTGCTGCTGGGCCGCGTGACGATCGAGCCATGCGACCGGATGAAGGCGGGTCATGCGCGGTTTGAAGAGCGGCTTGCCTTCAGCGTCGATCGCGACGCGCTTCTCGGTTCTGACGACGAAGGGGCGCACACGCTCGCTGGTCACACTGCTCTCATCGGGAAAGGAATCCCGGTCGACCAGCTGCATCAGCCGCATGAATTGGTCGGTCTTCCCCTGATGCGGCGTCGCCGACAGCAGAAGCAGGTATGGCGCCGCCTCCGCAAGCGCCGCGCCCAGCTTGTAGCGCGCGACCTGGTCCGTGCTTCCGCCCATGCGGTGAGCCTCGTCAATGATGACGAGATCCCAGGATGCAGAAATCAGATCCTCGAAGCGTTCCCGATTGTAGGTGCTGAGCTGCTCCAAGCTCCAGCCCCGACGCGCCTCCATCGGCTTCACGGAATCGAGCGAGCAGATCACTTGATCATGCAGCCGCCAGAGGTTTTCCTCGTCATTCCGCCACTGGCGGAAGGCGGAAAGCTCTGCCGGCTCGATGTACTGCAGCGTCTCTCCGAAATGGAGCCGCATCTCGGCCTGCCACTGTCGCACGAGCCCCTTTGGTGCGACCACGAGGATCCGCTTGGCCATGCCGCGCAGCTTGAGTTCGCGCAGGATGAGACCGGCTTCGATGGTCTTGCCGAGCCCGACCTCATCCGCCAGCAGGTAGCGGATCCGGTCGCGGCTCATCGCCCGGTTCAGCGCATAGAGCTGATGCGGCAGCGGCACGACGCTCGACTGGATCGGCGCCAGCAACAGATTGTCTTCGAGCGCGTCAAGCAGTTTCGCCGCTGCCGCCGTGTGCAGGATCTGATCGACCGTGGGCCGAACCTCGTCCAGCGGCGACAGGTCTTTCCCGCGCGCCCGCACGACGGCATCCTTGGCAGGCAGCCAGACGCGATAGGCGGTCTCGCCCCAGACATCCTGACGGTCGACGACTCGGCAAGGCGCGGCATGACGTGCATGCCAGCACCACTCGCCGATGCCATATCCGCCGCCCGCTTGTGTCACGCATTGGCCTCCATGCGTGTGAGCGCGCTGTCATACCAGAACAGCAGCTTCTCATCTTCCTGCAGGGCCTCTTCCGGCACCTTCTGGGCAATCGAGATGATCGTCTTGAAGTCCTTCGCGGCCCACGCCGAGCGGAAGCCCGCCCGCAGCACTTCGAGCCGGAATTCCTTCAGGCGTCGTCCCGGCGCATCGCGGTAGGCTTCGAACTCCTTCAGCAGGGTCTTCTCCCGCTTCTGCTCCAGATCCTGCGCCTTGCCGGGGTCTGGCACATACCAGCGCTCCCTGGCCTTCGCCTTCAGGCGCGGGTCCGATTTTTCGAGGTTTCGCAGATCGTGGTAGTTCGTCGACAGATAGGTGTGGATCTGGCTGGGCACGTCACCGGATGCGTCATAACGCAGGAAATTATCCTCCAGCAGTGCGGACAGTTCCGGGCGCATTTCGTGCTTCTTCCAACCTGCGCCGAGCTGAGTCGTGAACTCAGGATGCACTTCCTGATAGGTCGACGGCCGCTTCCGCAGAAAGTCGGTCAACCAGTCGATGGCGCTGCGCTCGTCGGCGACGAACATTTCCATCTGCGGCGCTTGAGCGACCTGAGCGCGCTTCCGGTCATATTCGGTGACCTGCTCCGGCAGAAACACCATGCCATCACGGTCAGGGAAGCGGCTGCGCAGCCCGTCGAGAAACTCTTGGGTCGAGAGTGGCACAGGCACGTCGTGGCGCACAAACCAGGCGACCATTCGATCAAAAATGCGCCGAGGGTCACGTTCGACAACAAATTCCAATAATCCATCCCTAGACTTTGAGATAGGGAGCTGTTGCAGGTGAATTTGCACGAAATCCCAAGCCGAATCCGGAGCAGCTCCGCGTTCTGCAAGACGCTGCTCCAGCCCACCGTTGGGTTTGTATGCAGAAATTACGAGGTCCTGCTTGACTGCCGTTGTCGAGGTGACTTGCCGATAGCTACCGAGAACCTTGTCAAGTGCATTCACTTCGGCGACCACGAAGCCTGCTTGCTGCAACGAAACTTGGATCGCATTCCATACTGAGGCTTTGCTGTTTGAAAAAACAACTGTCATCCATCGCCCGGGCTTCAACACACGAAAATACTCTGCAAAGCAGTTATGCATAAGATGTTGATATTCGGGTAGCGCCTTACCTTTGAACTTGTCGATGATAGCCTCTGAATTGGCGGTCGTCTTTACAGCGTGCCAAGCCTCAACGAGAAAGTTCAGATCTGCATAGAAAATATTCTCTCCAAACGGCGGGTCGGTGAATATATAATCGATGCTATTGCTTGGGATCCCCATATTTTCTGCAGACCCAGTCGTGACAATAGCATCTCCAACACGAGTTCGAAATTTTGCGAAAATTTTCGCCAACCGATCGCCGCGGGCGCCGATGGCGTACCAAGGCGAAACTTCACAACTCTTCGATGGTACATAGTATACGCCAGGCAGATATTTGTTGACCTGCTTGAATCCTTGAGGTTGGAAGCGGTTTAAAATTGATGAAGTCCAAATCGCTTGTTCTACGAAATAGAGTAGCGCATGCCTCAGGCGGATGTCAGCATGTCGCTCAGCCAATCTCCACATAAGCCCTAGCGCTTGCCGAACGCGGGGCAAGAAAAAATGATGGACGTTTGTGAACCCCTTCGGCGCAATTCGTGATCCGTGATACATGGTTTCAATCGGAAATCGTTCGATCGGAACACGTTCAGGAAATGGAAGGGCTTCTATTTTCTTTAGGATTTCCAGATCGTTAGCGTCAGGCTCCTTTTCAAAGCGATCCCTTCCCACCGTATACCGAATAAGTGCTGGCTTGAATTTGACGTGGCGCCATATCTCTCCAAGCGCCGGATCAAGTTGCGTTTCAAATACGCGGTCCAACTTATCTTTGTTCAGATCAGAGCCACAATGCGGGCATAGGAAGTTACCTTTGACATTTTGATCTTCGTCAAAAGCATCTTGAACGAAATTGATCTCATGTGAGCATTCTGGGCAACTAAAAATCTCGCTCCAGACGGTATATTCAACTCTACCTTTTGTTTTCCCGTCTGAATGCACGGTCTCATACATCCAGCCGAGTTCCGCTTCGACTTGTTTCAGAATCTGCTTTGCCGCATTCGAAAATGCGTCGACATCAAACGGGAGATTCTGGTTGGCGGAGATAAAGGTCGCCGCCGGAGAAAGATCGTTAAGGATGGCGCGGCGAACGCCCCAATTTGGTGCAGCGGTACCAGCTTTTCGACAATCCAGTTCAATCTCTCGCCGATACGACAACGGCGCGGTCCCGCACCACTGAGCAGCGATGCCGGTCATTCCTGAGCCCGAGAAACCGTCAAGAACAATATCTCCGGGATTGGTGAAGTGAAGGATCGACGGGACGATCGCAAGATGTGGCACTTTTGTGTGGTAGGCATGTGCTTGGTACAGCTGATCTGATTTTCCGACGGAAACGTCGATCGCCATTGGCTCCCGCTGATATTTCTCGGCTGGTTCGTAGGGCTTTCCAAAGTGCTCGGTAAATTCCTCCAGCCAAGGATTCGGACACGCCGTGTAGTATGGAGGGTCAGACATCTCTACTATGGCTTCGTCGGATCCAACGGGGAAGCCGGGCCTGCTACGAAACTCTTTATCCTTTAGTTTTTCTCTAAGTAGATTTCGGAAATGCTCTCGCCTTGCAGCTTCACTTCGGAAGCTGATTCCAAAACACTCTATTTTCATGTTTTCAGTTTTATTTGGGCTATTCAGCAAGTCGCTCATCTTCAGCTTCACAGTCTTTTCAGAGTTGTTAGAATATTTACATGGTGCGACTGGATCTCGCTTCACTTGGTGACCTACCAGTACCCGTAAGCCCGTCCCTCCGCTCCCCCGGTTACTCCGATGAAGATAGCCTTAGCGGAAAGCGCCATGTGCTCATCGGAGCCGTGGTCAACGACCTCAATTAGATAAACATATCGCTTACCGACTAGTTTTTTCTCGAAATGGATGATCCGGCCCGGATAGCTTACTCCGCCTTTGTCTTCGGTAATTAAACCAAGACGCCAAATATTTGCCCATTGACCGTAATCTTGCCCGCGACTCGCGAGCGGACAATATGCCTTTACCTTGCTATCAAAGGCGATAAATAGCTTTTCGGAAGCTCGCGATTCGTCGTCAAAAAACTGAATAAGCTCTTCCGAAAATTCGATTTGATTTCTTGAGCCGCCGGACATATTCCCAGCTTCAAGCCAAAGATGCGTGGCAGTTTCTATTGGCATTTGAGATTTCCCTCAGATTGTTGAGATGTGGCAGGTCGCCAATTACTCCACCACGAAGCGGAGTTTGGTCGTGTCCTTGCCCTTGCAGCGATCATTGAGGAGGCTCTCAAACCGTTTGCGCAGCTCGTCCGGCGATGCCGGCGATCCTCCCTGAAGCAGCGCCTTCTTGATGTCGTCGCTGGAAATCCCGATTTTCTCCAGCCCTGACAGCGCCTCCTGAACCGCGGAAACGAAGTCCGGCGGCACGGGATCGGGCAGCGATTTCGATTTCACGAAACCATCGACCAGCGTCCTGGCCGCAGGGCGCAAGAGGTCGAAGTTCGATTGGATGATCGGGTCTTCGAGGTTATCGAGGAGCGTCTGCTGCCAACCGCCCAGCAGCCTGTCCAACTCATCATCAAGCAGCTTGAGGACATTGGCCGCCGGAAGCATATCTCCTTGCTCGTTCGCCGGGCGGAAGCCGCAGTGCGGACAGACCGGGCTCGCAGCAAGCTCGGAGTCGACGAGCGCGGCGCAACTCTTCAGCTTGTCGAGTTTCTCCTCGAAATTCGACAGCTGACTGGTCGGCATCAGGGAAATGCCCGCCAGAGCGCGCATCGACACAAGGCGCGGATCCTTGCGCAGAACGGACTTAGTCTTGTCCTCCGCGACGCCCAGACGGGCCTTGCTGTGCTGCCCGACATAAGCTGTGAGGTAGTCCCTCTTCAACTGACCAAGCGTCTGCCTGTATTCAGCTGCGTGCTGCGCCGTCCGGTCAGCGGCGAGCTTGTCGAGAACCTGCTTTCGGGTGGCTTGCGCCTGCTTCACCCATGCATGATCTGGAGACAAGACCATCTCGGCCTGAGACAGGTAACTGGCGGTCGTCCCCAATTCTGCGACGAGATCCAGCATCCGCTCGATCGCATCCAGGATTTCGAGGTTCTTTTTCTGGGCTGCGATGTCGTCAGCGGTGATCCTCAGGTTCTTCAGCTTCCCCACGGTGTTGTAGGGTGACAGGCTTTCGGAGAAGCTTTTCAATGCGTCGAGTTTTGAGCGCCAATCGCGGATCTCTTCATCTCGAAGGAGCGACTGACCCCAGAAGCTCAGCCTTCCAGCCATGTCTGTGGAAGCGCTGAGCACGCGCCGCGTCAGTTTGCCGACTTCTTCCTGAAGAAACTTGACAGGCTCGTCCGAGCCTTGGGTCGCCTGCTGTGCAAGCCCTGGCGGCAGCGCAAGCAACTCGAACAGCGCTCGAAGGATGGCGACATTGATCTCCTTCGGAGCCTCGACGTGTTTGAACTGCTTCAGTTCGTCGAGCGGTCGTTCAGCCAACAGCGTGATCTTGCCGGAGTCGATTTTGTCGCCGGTGATCGCCAGGACGATGTCGCCCGCATAGACCAGTCCGCCCAACACGGCGACCAGCAGGTCAGGCTCAAGGCGGAATTTGACCGGAGCGAAATGCTCGACGTCTGTGACTCCGCTGAGTAGTTCGCTGCGGTTAAGCACCTGGCCGTGACCCTTCGCATTGAGCCGGGCAAGTACCTCCTGTGCAAATCGCGACCGAGCAGGGTCGATACGCTCACCATCCAGCATCTCAAGGCCGTCAAGGATGACCACGGCATCTTTCGTGCGCGTCCCGCCTGCCAAGGTGCGAAGAGCATTCGCAACGAGCTGCTTCCTGTTGGTCTCGGTCACCAATGCCGAGAAGGTCGGATACTCAGGCGCTACCTCGGCAAATCGGTTGTTCAGTGCCAAGCCGGAGATGATGTTCACGACGTCGCGGAAGTTGATGCGCTCGTCCGCACCGAGCCGCGCCTTGTCCCGCAGGGAGATACCCTTGGCCCATTCCTGCAGTGTCTTCGTCTTGCCCTGGAAAGTGACCTCATAGGCGGTCATCTGCTTTTCCTGGAGCCACTTGCTCATATCGCGCAGCGCGTCTTTGGCCTTGTCGAGGTAAATTGATTTCGCCCCGCCACTGGCTGTCGACGCGAGGTCCTGTGCCGCCGCATAGACGGACAGGTGACGCCTGATCGCATCATCGAGCCCCTTCAGCCGGAAGAAGACCTCGTCGGCCTTGTGTTCATCCCGGAAGCGCGGTGGCTCGAACGGCTGAATGAAATAGATATAGAAGTCTCGCTCAGGTTGGGCCGTCGGACGGTCGTTGGGTGCGCCGAAGAATAGATAGCCATTGCGCTCTACCCGGCGATCCTGCCATTCGATTTGATACTGCCAGATCTGATGGCCGGTGACGTATGTTGTTTCGTCTGTGCGCTCCATGAGTTGCCGAATGGCACCGTAGTAAGCGCGATCAAGCGTGTCGTCGGAGAGCGCTTCAGCCCGTTTGTCTATCTGGGCGTCGTAGTCGATATCCTTCTTCAGATCGAGATAGTACTGCTCGGTGTCGGGCGCCTTCGAAATGAACTGACCGTTCACGGTCTTCAGCGTCTCTCGAAGGACAGTTTGGACAAGCGAGAGGAGGTCAGCCTCGGGCTCACCGCCCATATCTCCGATGCCGGGCTGAAACAGGCAAAGCGTGTCGCGAAGTTCCTCGGCCGTTGGGCCAACCGGGACATAGATGTCGCCGCCGGTAGTCAGGCGATGCACCGCCAGCCCATCGATGATCCGCAGCGCCATGGGTTTGTATGCCGGGCGTGTGAAGGCTTTCCGGACCCGCTCTGACAACACTTCAGAGATCTTGAGCACAGGCCCGATATTCGGATCTGCGCGGAGGACAGAGTTCGAAGTCACCGTATCCCAGAATTTGTCATAGCCGATCAGCCCCGGGCGGTCGTTCGGCACTTCTTCATTCAAGATCGCTTGGATTTGGTCCCGCAGCGTAACTAGCGCACCGCGCTTCTCCGTGAACACCAAGCGTTCGAATGTGCCGATGTAGTCGGGATGAACCGGAAAGAGCCGGACATACTCGTCCATACGCTCATTCATGGAGCCATAGAATTTCGCGAATGGCGTCAGATAGGTACGGATCTTGTCTTGCTGAGCGGCCGTCTTTTTCAAAAGGCGCTCGGCCACGACAAAGCTTACGTCCTGGCGAGCAAGCAGGACTTGGGAGAAGCGGTCCTTTACGCGACGCAGGCTGTCGGCGACGTGCTGGAAGCGGCTGCTGTCGAAGATCGCTTCCTGAACACCAGCAACAAAGCGGAAGCGAAGATGCTTGGTGACCTCACCAATCTCACGCAGGAAAGAGAGGTCAAGGACAAGATCGTGGTCTTTTCGGGACCGAAGATACTCAAGGAATTCATCCACCACGAGAAGGACGCCCTGGTTCGGGTGCACTTCTGCAAATGCCGCCATCATTTCTTCGAACGCGGACTTGTTGTTTATGACCTTGTCGGCGGGAGGAAAGGCGAAGCTCACACCATGCTTTTCGAGGAAAACCTCAAGCTGCTGCGTGATGATGTCCCGGAGAGACATCTGGCTTGAGACCTCGATCCGGTGAACTTTGAACTTCCCCGCAATTGCGCCAGCAGATTCAGCAACTTTAGGATGACGAATCATCGGGACGTAGGCGGCGTCCTCTGCCACCAGCGAGAGCACCGACATAAGGTGTGACTTACCAGTTCCGTAGTTTCCGACGACCAGCACGCCCTTATGGTCCACGGCTTCGTCGAATGAGAGCTGTGGTATTATGAGCTTTGAGATGCGCTCTGCCATGTCGTCGGAGATGACGTAGGTCGAGACAAGCTTCTTCGCCTCGTCCGGGCGGTTAGCGTCCAGAAGCTGAATAACCGACTCAATCGGCTCAAACTGAATGAGATCGCCATAGAGCATCGGCATCCCGCATTCCCCCTTCAATGAATCTTGAACGGGACCAGGCCGTCGATGCCGTAGTCCTGATGTTCTGGATGTCCGGTTGTGGCGTAGGAAAGTCGGCCTTCCCGAAGTTCTCCTGGCCACGCCGCAACGACGCGACGCGCGTGAGCATGCCGCTTCAACAACTCGAGCGGGCTTAACTTTAGCGTCTGGTCGAATAAGATCTCGATATTGTCCATTATCAGCAGGCCGTTGTGGGAAGAATCATCCGCAAGCTCTTTCAACATGTCCGTCACTTGCAAATGTCTTCGTGTACTGGAAACCGACAGCAATTTACGACCTAACTCCATTCCGACATTTAACAAACGCATCTGCCTATTTTCAGCCAGTCGACCAAGCAGACTGCTCTTTCCTGTACGAGGGTGGCCAATCAGGAGAACCAACTTGCTGTTCAGGCCCGAAACATCCTCAACGAGACGATCCAACGCTTCGATCATCGTCAGCCCTCCATTCTGGACGAGGCTGTCTGAGCATGCGATCCCATGCCGAGTTCAAGGCCATTGAGCAGAACGATCTGCTGGTCTTGCGGTCGCCGAGCTGCAGGATCGGTGTCGAGACCAAGCCGTTTGAGCGCGTAGTACAAAAGTGCCTTTCGGACAGGGATCCTGGCCCTTCCGCTGCGCATCCCATAATCGAGAGCGATAACCTTCTGCTGCGTTGCTGAAAGGGCTGGGTGAGGCCCGACTTCCAACGTCACCTGCTCATTCCAGTCCGAGTCCGCGTCGGCGCTGATCTCACTTGAGCGTGTCGCACGCGTCTCCAACATGCGGGAGAGAAGGAAATCCTTGAATGCTTGGTCCGTCAGACAGAATGCCCTGACATGCCAACGGAAGCCATCGAACCCAATGGCATGTGGAGCAATCCATCGCCAAAGTGGCTCCGGCCTGGAAAGCGACTGGTAGAGAATCTCGATTGCTTCTGACCGGCGTATTGCCGAAACAATGGAGCGAAGAGTGGCAGCCACTACGCCTCGGACCGGCGTTGGAGCGGCATCGAACTGCGGAATTGCACCAATCCAGCAATCGGATCGATCCAGAATGCCGTCGGCGACTGAGCGCAGTTGGGCCAAGTATCGACTTGCATCCGGCTTGAGGAAAAGCGGAGAGAAATCGTCTCCTCGAACGTAGGTCCGGGCGCTCTTGTCGTAGGTCATGTTGGTCGGCGCCATGGCGATGTAGCGGTTCAAGTCGGTGGACGATTGGTTCACCGACACGCCGAACGCTTCCATTAAATCACCACGATTCACTTGCCCCTCCCAAAACAGACGGAACTCGATGAATTCGAGTCGTCGCTCGACGCCCCATCGCAGGTCCGCCTTGTCCATCGCCACTATTCACTCCCAGTGACATGACCCACACCAAAACTAGGCTCGCCCAGTTACTGGTTTCTCGCGGCAAGCTATCGGAAGAGTTCCGCGCTTTCAATCGAAAAGGCGCGCAAGTCGGACCGCTGGGCAAATTCTGTGGATCCCGCGGCATTGGCTTGGTCCGGCTGCCGAGTGGAATGACATGCGCATGATCGTGCATGCGTGCGAAAGGCAGCAGGCGCAAAACGAAGAAGAGATGCGCAGGGGCACAGCGCATCTCAACGGTTGACACGAAGGGGAATCTCAAGCCCCGAAGAGGGGACCGGCTTCACGCATGAGGCTGAGCGGCAGCCAGCTGCTGCGACAAATCGGATGTGCTCTTGCGGATCTGCATCAGCTCGTATGCCTCGATATCGGCCAAGCGATAGACCACCCGCCCGCCGATCTTTATGAACTGCGGCCCTTCGCCGGACCATCGCCAGCGTTCGAGAGTGCGGTGACTGATGTTCCAGCGGGCAGCAAGCTGGATCTGGTTCAGATGCATGAATGTCATTTCGCTTCCTTTCGCAAGTTTTGGACTGACTGCGACAGGACGTAGGCTCGACGAAAAAATGCTATCAAGGCATTCTTGCAGCGATGCCGCCATGATCAGCGAACAACTGCGCATGCGGCCTTTTATGTCGATGTTCTCAGCATTATTTCTCGGTAACAAGCGTCCCGATGAGACGATTTGGCTCGTATCCCTCTTCCTCCGCCATTTTTATCTAACCAATAGACGCATCCAAACGCGCCGAGGCGCGATGGCGG
>APMI01017807.1_pt1 | contig 23936 bp, 13 predicted proteins | sample 667938 | NCBI WGS metagenome assembly APMI01 (sample SAMN01084076, study PRJNA167559) | wastewater metagenome | biome: Wastewater | place: Denmark: Ejby Moelle, Odense | collected 2011-11-28
ATAAAAATAGCGATGAATAAATGTAAATAACTAAAAAAATAAAATAAAAATAAATAAAAACACAAATAAATACCAGCAAAAAAATTAGTTTATTAATTAAAATGAAAAGTATTGTAAAGATTTTCCCATTCAATATATAAAAATAATTTGATAAAACAAGAGTGGAAATAAAGATAAAGATATTCCCTATGATATAGGCAATAAAAAAAATACAAATTCTAATTAAAAATCTGATAAATTAAGTTCCTGAGACAACCAAGAAGCCTTAATAAAAAAATGAATTAATGTTAACTTAATATGAGTCTGCTTAGCAAAAAGACTAAACAATTGTGAAATTAGCAACGATCGCTTATATTCTTGTTTTGGAAACTAGATATCGATGCATGGAAGCAATTTAATAATTCAATCGTCAAAAACATCAAATGACTAACTTAAATAAATAGAAGAGCCAATAGATTAGACTGTTGATGATTCGCTTTAAAGAGATATTAATGATTGAAATAAAATCATTGAATGTAATAATTGTGAGCTTCAGCAAATTATTCTAAACCAAAGATGGCATTTCAGAAGAAGATGAAGCCTAAAATCTGCTTGTAAAATATAAAGATATGGACTTAGGTGCAGCATTAAAAATATGGTCAAAGCATTTCCTAAATTTACTAGTGTATTCTAATACAATATAGAATGTTGCATATAAACAATAATACCTCTAATAATTGAACAGGTACGAGTAATCAAATAAAATCAGACAATATATTTCAATGTTCTCAATCGATATCTATAAGCACTTTTAGGAAATCAGAACAGCAATGGGAAATATCGGAGTCAGCCTTCAAATTGAATAGTAGTTGGTCTTCATCGAAAGAGCTCTTAAATTTGATGCAATTTTACAAAAAATGAAAAAACAAAAGACTTTAGATCTAGCAACTTTCTAAAAGTCATTTTAATAGGTCCAGTTTATCATTAATCATGTTTACATTCTTGAAACAGTTTTAGAAATGTTACCATCTATCTCTAATTTTATCGTTAAAAGATAAAGATACGTTAGTCAATTTGACTCCTCAAACACACTTCAATTAGGGAATAAAAAATAACAAAATAAATAAACTTTGTGTTAGACAGCAAAATAAGATTCCATATTATAATCTTCAACAAACAATTTAGAATTAGCTTCTCCTTAAATACTAGATAGTTCTCCTCAAATTCAAGATCAATAATAGCAAATATAAAATACTCTCGAAGAAGAAGAGTAAAAAATATACAATAATTTTAAAGATTGGAGTAAATCCATCGACGATAATTAAACATGATGGATTGTAATTAAGGACTTGATCTTTTTATATGATATCATTTATTAATACTAATTAATTAATATATATTTTTGCTTATTTTTTGTATGAAGATTAAAAAACAAGGATTTATTATCAATTCAGTATAATATCAATGAAGCGCTTGAGTTGCTCTCATAGAAAATTAGTGTCTTATCGATGTTAAAATATGGCTAAAATATTGCTTTGTTTGGACTAACAAAAAATTAATATTGAACAATTTTATGATGTGCCTTAAGATCTGAAGCAAGAGCTATATCAATCCAGAGCACGATAGTCGATACGCATGTCCCAATTAATTGTAACGTCAAAACTGCAGATCTGGTATTAATGTAGGAATTTTGCACATTGGTGTTATATTTAGATACACATGAAGCTCGTTATTGTCTTGATGACCATCCTGGCCCTCGTTGTCGCTGACAGCTGCGGAGGTAACTGCCCATCTGGCCACTGCCCAACTTGCTACTGCGGTACTGCCAAGAGCATGCAAGATATCGGTGCATGGTGCGGAAAGTACAGCTGGAATCAGGCTTGCTGCAAATGCGTTGTTTCCCACGAAAGCGGAGGAAATGCCAACGCCCTCAACTACAACACCAACTCCTCAACTGATGTTGGACTCTGGCAAATCAACACTGTCAACTGGGGCTCATGCTCTGGAGGTCATGCTCCTTGCGACCCCAACGTCAACCTCCAATGCGCCATTAAAGTCTATCAATGGGGAGGAAACACCTGGAAGCTCTGGTCAACTCACACTGCCTGCGGATGCTGATTGTTACCTTATAATCCTTATTTTTAAATCATTGGTTTTTATTAAGTGGTGTGCAATCATAGCAATAACCATGCATTAATATTTTTATTGAACAGTTCAAAATATGTACAGTGAATTCTTCAAGCCCTCACGTCCTAGATTAGAGAATCCAACATTGTACACTGATAAATAACCACAGCAAATCAAACTTAGTTTACTCGACAATGCTGTTCCCGTCCTCCAAGTACTAGATCATCCAGAATGATTATCTGAATGCCAAATTGTCAACAATCCAGACTAGCCGCAACAACTCAGACAACTACTCTAAAAATAACTCAGCCATCAGTATGAATAATAATGTGAGCAATTTATCCAACAGTGCAATATTGAACAATAATATTAGTACTACTACTGTATAATCGAATAGTAATGGGTACAGGCAAGATATTTACAAGTTCAAAAGATAAATCAAGGATGATCAGTCGCATCGAATTCGTGCTGCTTTTATTTCTGGTAAACCATAGCTAGGACTCGCTTATTCTAGAAAATAATTGCAATAATCAAATGATAAGATGCAATTTAGTAATCATGGTGGGTCAAGATCTATGGCCAAGCTCAATAACCCTGAAGCTTGATTTAGATAATAATGTGTCAATTTTTCACATTTTATCAATTATAACATATATAAATGAATTTAGATGAGTAGCCAAATCTGAAGAATCTCAAGAAACTAGACTAAATATAGATATAATCGCCATCCCGCCACCCTGTGCCACATTAATAAAAAAAGCAAAAATAAAGCAACATAAAGCAGTCAAGCCATAATCACCACCATCAGCATCATAATAAATCATAAAGCAACGAAATCGCTTTATCATTAGGCAGTAAGAAATAGATCTAACATTCATCTCATGCAGCATCGCACACATCAGCATCATCAACAAACCCGCCACCACTATATGAATAAACTTACTATCTGACAGGCCTACGTGAAAATTATCTTGTACTGATATCCGACAACATGCATATTATTTAACTGCCTGTCGGGTTGCTCAAGGCTAATGTTACCATTGGTGACCCCATTAAACTTAAGTTATAGTTCGATGGCAAACGAGCGCAAAGTGATCGAAGAAAATTTATTACTACGCAAGAAAATATTATCAAAGATCTCAGCTAAGATTGATTACATATTTATATTATACAGTTCATCTAATCAAGTATTTAAAAGTTAAAGAAAAATATATATTATTCATTTTTAGCTGAATAAACCTCGAAAATGTGATCAAACAAGAATTTCATTTAGCATATTTTTAAGTCCACTACTTTGCAATTGCTTAATATTTGGGCCTATCATTCTTATAAAGTTGTGCAATATCAAACATGAGATAGTCACTACAGTCTGGCTACTTCATAATATCAATAATTCCCCGTAACACACTTGAAATAGTCAATGCTGGAGACCAGTGACTATGCAAGATGTCAATACTGATGGCACCATTCTAATTTATGTTTGGATGATATATTTTTGTTATGAATGTGCATTTTAGAGGACGGAAGGGGTAATCTATGGGAAATTTTATATCTAACAAGAAAACTCCTCCTGCATAAGGAGTTGTCTCTGGGCCGATTATAGCGGCCTACCAATGATATAAATCGCCATCTTTTGGTTTACCCCAACAGTTTTGTGGTGGATTTTTCTCAATATCGTCAAACTATTTCTGAATTCTCCTGAACATAATAATTATTATAAATGACCAAATTATTAAATCTTTAATCATTTATCTAATATCTACATTGTGTTAACCTTTTTAATAAATAAAGATAGCCTATAAAATGCACGATCAAAAAGATACGCACGTATTTGTAGTTTTCAGGATGACAAAATAAGGAGGACTACCTCAGGAGTTGCTTGATGCCATCGATATTTCTATAGCATAGACCCGTAAATAAGAAGGATGTGTTTCTTATAATTTAGCCAAGGATGTCACATTCCCTGGCTTATTCGAGGCTAAGAAAGACTCACTTACAATGGTTGAGTAATGGAAAAGTATGGAACATCTTAAAAAACATTTAGCCATGCCATATCTAACAGTACTGAAAGAGCTTTTGGGCAAACATACCATCCAAGTCAATGCATAATTTTTTGAAAAAGTTAAATGATTCAGATTGTAATAACATGATTGCTATGTTTCATTGATTTATTCAAAGTTAATACTGTTAAATATCTTTATATATTCTTATATTTTGCCTGATTCTTGATTTCTGATATACTGTTAACAGATTACATGAGCATGTTTAGCAAATTTTGGAAAAGTAAATAAGAACAACCTGTCGAAATTGTCAAAAACTAACAAAAGCTTGAAGACAAACAAAATCAGGTACAAGTTAGCAAAAGAACGAGTGATTAGGACCTAACTAAAGAATCAGAAGGATATGAAAAACCATAAGAGGCTTAATAAGCTCCAGAAGAAATAAAAAATGTTATCATCGATCAAGACTATAAAGAATTTGCCGATTACACTCCCTAGAAACTAAATTAAATAATCAGCAAACTGGAGTAATTTTCTGTTGATTGTAGATTTTTCCCGGCCAAGGACTAGCCAAGGCATCAGCTTGCATACTCTGACGGCGGAAAGTTTTGCAACGATAAATCTCATGTGAAAAAAATGAGATCAATTGGCAAGGAAATGGTAAAGCTGATCGGCAAGAAAATAATCAGTGGAGATTTTAATCTGACAAGAATATCATTTCCAATTAAAGCTATGGTCCCAAAGACAGCATTATAGAATTCAACAATGGGATGTAACAAATATCTAATATAGGTTGCATGCTTCCGTATTTTATGCCAAGGGCAACCGCCACAAACAATCCAGTTTAGAGAATGAAATACTGTTTGACATCGATAATCTCAGCATCATACTACATGAACCTGTTCATGAAACCAGTATATAATATTTTTATTGTCAGTTGAACCCAGTATTAGGTGAAACACTATAAGGATCATACCCGGATGGTACTCAGTTGTACTGTGAGCAGATATCCCATCATCCTCCAATCACATATTTTCTTGCAACTGGACCTAAGGACAGCTATAGATTTAGTGGATATTATGCATTTTAAGCCAATGCAGGTCTTAATTCGATGACACTTTCTAATAAAGGTAGTCGATGTTTTGAGTTCAACGACGGTATGAAAATAAATGCGAATTTTAATAAATAATGTTACAGTGGAGTTTTTCTAGGAACTACTAGAACTGAAGCTGAAGGGACGCTTTTGCTTCATGATGATAAAAATGGTATAACTTGTGAGCTGAAATACGATAAAGTTAAGAAGAAGTACAATATTATTATATATTTAGACCAACTGACTATTTTTAAGGGTATATCAACCAGAATGGAAAGCCAGTCAGCAAATTCTATGGCACTTATTGCGGGTTTATTGATTTTGACGGAGTCAGATATTGGGACGGTCGATATTTGCAAGCTATTAAAATACAGTTGAAATAAAACGCACTTAAGTCTGATTTTAGAAATAGAAGGGATCTTCAATTATTGAAATAAGATAGATTGGACGAAGCTCAAGAACAAAAGTAAGTAATCGAGTAAGCGCAAAGGAGAGATGCTAAGCTTAGAAAAAATAGAAATCATTGAAATAAAATAGTAGACTTTTTTGATATATATAATTAGTTATTATCATTCATAATGTTAATATTTGAGTAGTAACAAATCAAACACACAATCATTATCTATTACCCTAATTCTTATAATATTTCAATCTTCGTCTTATATTTAGACATCGAGTTGCACATTATGCCGACAATATGGACATGTAGATTTGGTCCCCAGCCACTAACTGATACACTAGACATGGAAACAATGCCGGCAACTAGGTAATACTACACACTCGTTGTCATTCTAAAATTATAGTAAACAGATCGAGCAGGAATTATTTATTTACGGGTATTTGCGATGGTAATCAATATATGGTTTACGGTTGTTTGTCAAGAAGGTTGCTAAATTATGGGGGGATAGGCTTGTGCTTGCGGAAAGGAGGGTTTATGTCATCAACCGGTATATCTGGCGGATGAAGTACAGGATTAATATCACGATTACTGCTAAGTAGTATGAGAAATTTATGGCCAGCACTGCAATTATTAAGTACTTGCATACCAGGTTTATCCATATATTTGACCCGTAACTTTTGTTAAAGTTCTCAAAAATGAGACCCAACATAAAAAGACAGAATATTACAAAAGTACTTTAATGTTAGAACTTAGTCTTCTAATAGTAACATCTGTAGTATATCAGAATGTTGTCTAACCCCGCTAGTAACATGAGCCCGGCTGTAACGTTGATTATGTTCTGACCGGCCTCATTGAAATGCCAATAGAGACCAGTTGGTACTAGCAGTCCAATCGCGAGACAAGTCTGCAGGATACGCGGTAGGGTTAGTAAAGAGGAGAGTGTCACAGGCTAATCCATCCGATATTCGTGGGAATTAGCTCGAATTTATTTATTATTGAAGATTGCTCATTATAATCATAGAATTAGGCACCCACTTTATTATATGATAGATAAATAAGTAAAGATAGGCAATTTATTATTACTTGAATAGTAAAATATTGAATTTAGTAGAATGTCAGGCACAGGCGAAAAAAGATAGCTCAAGCAGCTCATGTCTAATCTACACTAAATGATTCGGTTTCTGGGTGAGGATGACGGCTCAAATCTTATCATTAAGATCGATGAGTTCTAAATGTTGCGGAGAGATTTTGTGAAATCTTCATAATAGTATGAAAAGTCGAGTGACCTACTTCCAAACACTTCCGATAAGAAAGAGCGAGGCATCCTTATATACAAAATATCAAGTAATCGTTCAGTGATGAACAGATCTCTTAATCAAATGATGGACCTATGTATGAAGCTAAACCAGAAGATAAAGTCTGCTCAACACAAAAAGAAGGCTGAAGCTGATAGCGAGAAGGGAAAACTAGAAAACGAGTTACAATATAAAAATTTGACTGTCTACCAGCTCCAAAGTGTGTATTTCAAACTTACTAAGAAGGAGCATAAGGATGTATCAAATAATGAAAACTATCCTGATGAATAAACTCTATAAGAGCTACAACTCAAGAAACCTCTTAGGCGAGGATTTTCCGAAACGTCAGACCCTAATTCAATTGAGCACATAAAGTAGAAATAGTTACTAGAGGCAATAAAATACATCGACGCTCGTATATAATAGAAAATGGACTACATTTTGGACGGATTACGAACTATAAACTATAATGCAGTTACAATCAGCGAAAGCATCGGAGTAGTACACAACAAAATTCTCATTAATGTATAACATATTGACGAAAATCTGGACAAATTAGAATAAGCTGAGAAATTATTAGATGAGGCAGCTCCACTTGTCAGTAAACCTAACTGTATCATGAATTTGATTATTGTTATCTTGTTGGGAGTTCTGGTGTTCTTCATTATCAAAGTGTTCGTTAGTACGTCTGGGTCTAATGTAATCACCTGATTCTCAATGATTTTTGTACTCTCATAGGTTCTTTATTAAATTTAATTTATTTAACTAAAATAGACTTATATTATGACATTTAAATGGCAAAGTAGAGCAGTTTGGTCTATATATGATAATATATAATAGTAAATAACAGCACAATAATGGGTAATTCTCCAGGCATATTAAACCCCGACTCCTAGTTACAAACATAATCTCAATCCCGAGATATAAAGAACTTAACATAACAAGCAGACAAATTATCAAATATTCTGCATCTTGACACATATAGTACTTCAGTGATCAGACGCATATTTGTGCAGAAAAGACAAACTCATCTAATATAAATTATACGCAAAATTGGTAATAAAGAGAAAGTGCAACTATTTCTAGATCAGGTTCATTGCGCTAATTTATAAATATTGGATTCGGTACATTTTTTATATATCATTAGTTTTATGAACATATTGTTAGATCTTCATGCGATATCAGATCTTAAAAAGATTAGATTTAAATAAAACAGAAAGTTGTACCACCATTCGACAGAGAAATTGGGATTTGTGGTTCAATGAACCTCATGACAGAGAATAGTTGGAACCCTATCAGCGAAAAATATTGTGATATCGTTGATTTAACTAAAGGGACTCAAAACATATCAGGCTATTAATATTACAAAGAGAAAGGACTGTAAGCTATCAAGAATGAGGAAGGTAAAATATAATTAATATAGTCAGTTTGCTATATAATCATGGCGGGAGGCAAAAACATGCGATATGATCTCAATTAGTATAAAGAGTGCGACCCACTAACCTAACTACCATCGAAATCAAGTCTCATATAGATATTTCTTAAGAAATTTGAGGCTTTAGGTAAATTGATCAACGTCCCTATTCATATTTACATTATGGTCAACGACGAAGAACATAAACGTAAAATTAGAAAGATAAAAAGCTTGAAGATCCCTAACCCTGAATTTATTGAAATTGATTTTCTCACTCAGATTAATTACGGAAGTTTGGATTTGGCAGGAAGACTAGTGCTAACTGACAAAACAGATGTTTTCATGCATCCCAATGGTAATGGTGATCTATGGGGCAATTTCTAACCTAAAAATATTGAGAAACTAAAATTGAATCAATTCAAGTATTTTCAGATCTTTGGTGTTTCTAACATGTTAGAACACTGTTTTGACTGTTACATAATTGGTAAATTAATACATTAACGATTGCCGTGGGCTACAATGTGTAAATACGACCCCAACCCTAAGAATACAGATCCAGTAATGTTTATAAACAGCGATAAAACAATCCATGTGCGTGATCCTTAGTAGATTGGATATGGCATGGACTCAAACAATTTGGGTTATATGCCTACAAACTGCCCGCATATTTTTCTGCAAAATAGTGTATTTAGTCTATAATTTATAAAACTAGCAGTTCAGTCTCCAGGATGGCTACAACACAGAAAATATCACTGCAAACTAAAACGTATTGATCATCGTGCTCCATTATCAAACTATACTTCTATATTGGTCTTTTAGAGATAAATAACAGATATATTTGCAATTACATCAACCATACTCCCACAGCAATAAACATTCCCATAGAACAGACTGTCAAATATAAATATAAACAAAATAAAGAGCAGAGGCGCAGTTATTCTCATGAATTAGAACATGTATCATAGTCCTTACTATAACAAGTATGATAGACTGGTCGGGGTTGTCAATCGCAGTTAAATGCATAAAACATGGCTCAATATCGGTGAAAAATACGATCAAAATTAAGATAAAAATAGGGATTATATCTAAGAGAAACTCAAAGAAATATGCTAGATTGATCCTGCTATTAGTCTGTAAGGGTAGAATTTAGAATAAATTATCAAATAACTAGCTAATCTAAACGGCAAAATTTAATATCCGCTCTATATATGCGATTAAAGTTACTAATAAGCCAGTACAAATGAGAACATGGGTTCCACACTCAAGTAGAGTAAATTCGCCAATTTAAACTACTTCACAGACGGAATATGAACTCAGTATTAAGAATTGATGTATTTATATTGATGACTATAATCTGACCATAAGTTTCACACACTAATCATTTCCATCCCAAGTTCTCCAAAGCCTTATCGAAGTTATCGATGGCGTAGGTCTTCTTGATGTTGGTCATTCTGCCGCCGTTGATGGGTCCACTCAATGACTGGGTAGTTTCCTGCAGTTTGAATTTATTGTTCGCTTCATCAACTCTGTTAGCGATGGTCTCAGTCACAGTAATTGGAGTGCTTTGACTTATGTATTTGAAATTGAAGTTGTTTCCGTTTTGGTCACCGCTAACCAACTGAGCTCCTGATAAGTTAGGGATCTTTGATCGGAAGAACGAGTCTGCGAGCTTTTGAACATCGCTCAATTGAGCAACATTTACGGCTGAGTTAAAGTACGTTTACCATCCTCGTGCTGGAGACTAAGAGTGTTTGATCCTGCAATGAGTGCCAATCCAATCGCCAACGCCTTGAACATATCTAATCCTTTGGATAAATTAAATAAAATATATTACTCCATTTTATTCTCGATTTATATACAAATTTTAAATAAGAGAAGTAAGTTTACAGTACTGTTTTCATCAATATACAAATATAAAGCGTGTGATTTAATTATGATCACTTGCTATGATGATTTGCTATTATTTAATATCAGGTTATTGATAATAAGAATAGAAAATCTCAGTATTTGACTGCACAATAATTTCAAAGATCAAGGCATGTTCGCAAAAAATAAGCAGAAATTCAAAAGATAAGATTTTATATTCTAAAATGGTTGGTTCTAGACAAAAGTAAAGCAGCCAGGTTCATTACACATGCAACAATTTCAAATATCAGACTGTGAGTAATGCGATATATACATACTGGATGCCTCAGCAGGAGTTTTCATCGATGATTGCAAATACTGCACTGTGTTTGTTGGGTCTTCTGAGTCCAGTCTGTTTGTGAGAGATTGTCATTATATGAATATTGTGTGTATGACACAACAATTTCGGGTAAGGGATAGTACGCATTGTAACTTTTATCTGTGGTGTGAGAGCCAGCCTGTTATTTAGAGCAGTCATAATCTAAAATTTACTTGTTTTCCCAGTCAAATCAAATATTCACTATTGCTGAATCAAATGCAAGAGGCTAAGTTGAAATTGTGGAATAATAACTGGTTCGATATTTATGACTTCACTATAGGTAAGTATGGCAAAAATGTAATGAATTATTAGAATGTTGATACTATTCAATGCCAGAGTGTAATTGTTGACAAAATTAATAGTAAAATTTAAGAATTAAGACTATCATGTAAATAGGAATTAGTGCCAACATGTACTGGTGTTAGCCATATACTCAAGAAAGGTATCAAGAGTTATTCAGTCCTCATTATTTATCCAGTTCCATAAAAATCACTTACTCTTCCAGTCTTGCACAGTCGTACTTCACTAATTTCGTAATCACTTAAAGCTCGTCTTGATTAGAGGATGATAATCCACCCAACTTAACTGTATCTCTTTGTTAAGATCAAAGTAGAAGAACTGGATCGTTGGAAAAGAGCTTAAGCAAAAAGCAAATAAAAATTTACAATCATACACATAGCAAATACATAATCATAAAAGTAAGCATTGGAAAGCACAGTATTCGTCCCCTTTGCGGACTAACGCGGGTGATATTCTCCCTATCATAAGCAAGAATGAGTAAAAATAGCGTGATATTATATAATAATTACTGAATTTTTAATTTTGTTCTGTATCGAATAATATCAGTATAAATATTCTGCGCTTGGCCTCTCACTCCAATCTAAGACGCGATGCTGAATATATTAATGTTCTTGGCATTGACAATAGTGAAGTCAGCTATAGTCGATAATTGTATGCGGTATGTGACTAACCCTTAGACACAAATTTCTACATGTATTTAATGCAGGGATGGGTTCTTCATTAGGATCGGTAACTGTATCTAGTGTAATAAAATAATCAAGAATGCCTAATGTTCGGGATTCAAGGCTTATAGCTATGGATCCAATATTGTTAATGCTTATTCTGGAGCATCTGCATATGTGACACCAGCTAAAACTACGAGTAATACTAGTAGCACTATTGGTAATACGAATTTAGAGCCAGTTAAATAAAATAAAGCAGTATAATCAGCAACTGTAACAGCAGCAAGTGTACCAAAGTTAGTATCTTCAAATGTTGAACAAGTTGCCCAAAATTCAGGCAAAAATGTGAACAATAATGTGGATATAGCTGCTGCGAATACTGTTGTTTTACCTACAGTTCAATCTTCCAGTGTAGTCAATTCAGTCGAGATTAAATCTAATTCGATTACAGCAAAAGATCCAAATGGAGTAATTGTAAAAGATATTGTGATTGTTAAACCCAACTAACCAGCTGTCGCAATTGCTATAAAATAAGCAACCGCAAGCGTTTCAAATTTATAAAATTGTAAATAAATTGACACAGCCTCCAGCACATGCATAACATGTTTCGGAGCTTATGAATTAAAGCAATAAACTGGCACAAATAAGGCTATCTGTGTTAAGAAATAATCGTTAAACAGTGGCGATAACAAAATGAACAAATGTCTGGTTTACTCCTAAGTTTAGAACAAATGTATCATGTGCTAAGATTAATGGGTGCTTGCAGCTGATGGTATATGTAAGCAGGCTGCTGAATCTATGAATAACAAAAAGCCAGTATGTAATGAAACAATTGTGCCTAATATTGCAGTATAAAGTATTCCTATTATCCCGAAGGCTGCAGTGTAGATTACTCCGGTTGTGGCTGAAATGAACTATGTAAAAGCTGATGTAGTCGGTACATTGAGTAAAACTCATATTTAAGATAAAGCTTTGCCTGCTTTAGATGGTCAAATATCAATGGAGCCATCATCAAAATAAATAGTACAGCCTATAAACAATTTAACAGTGGGAAATTTATTGTCTCGATTAAATAATGATACAAGTCTTTCTCCAAATGTGCAAACACTTCAAGCTAAAAAATCATTAAAATTACAACTGAACTCATCTCAATCATCACTTTCATTGCCTGCAGTCCAGAATGTAAACAATTCTGCAACTGTTAAATCGAACCAAACCTTAAAGATATAGGTGAGTATCGAAGATGCAAATTCACCCGGGTCTTCATATATAATCAAGGCTACAGATTTTGATCCCTGTGCCTAACATTAAAATAAAGATGATCCCAAAATGTGTACAAAATGCACAATTGGGTTTATATTGAATAGTCTGCAAAATAAATGTGTCAATGTTAGTAAATCTATTGTTTTAAGCCCTAAGAGAGTATCAACAGATATTAAGCCTGATAAAACGATAAAAGATATGTCTGTAAATGCAGTCTCAACACCAACCCAGAATATGTTAACTTCTTCAGTTCCTTTATTACAAAATTCTGCTATATTACCAACTTCTAGCCATGCAGTGCCTTCAATATCTACTTCTACTTCTACTCAATCTTCAACCACAAATTCAGTAACTCCTGCTATAAACAGTAATACTTATACAAATGTTTAGCCTGTGGGTAGTCTATCGACAACAATAACAATAACGGTGAACAACAACAACCCGAACAACACAATTATAAACATATCGACGAATTCAAGTAAACCTACACAGATTGATACATCAGGCTTCGGATTAGGAGTACCAGTAACAGCTACAACTAATGCAGCTGACACAGTTAATGGAGTAAAGTCAGTATCATCAAATATAATTAATTCTTCTGGTGGGCTAGCCAATGGGAGCAGCAGCACTCAAACTGCTTCACTAGTTACTAATGCTTTACCTTCAGTTTCATCTGCTACTTTAGCGTCTCCTGTTTCAGCACAAGCTACTTCAATATCAGCAGTAGCTCAACAAGCATCTCTATTGAATAACAATAATATATCGCCTAACAACAACATTAATAGTATATCAGCAGCAAATACAAATAGTATAAGTATACCAGTGGCTACTTCATCAACAGCAACAGCAGCTACAATAACAACTAGTGCTGTCTCCAAAGATCTGACATCATCATCAATAAGTAGTAGTAGTAGTAGTAGTAGTTTAACAGTAGCATCAACACCAACATTAATACTATCATCAGCAACCCCAACATTATCACTACTACCAGCTGCAGTAGTCAGTCCATCAACAGTATCAAATTAATTTAATAATACTAATACTAATAGTAATAGTAATACTAATACTAATATGGCTGTAATTGCTAAGACTCAAGATCAACCTATTCCCATAGCTGCATCAACAACTCAGACACAGGCACAGACACAGACAACAGTGCCATCAGTTGTTACAGCACAGTCTCAGATATCTACACAAACTCAGAGAGCAAATACTCAACCAGTATCAACAGCAACACCATAGATATTAACAGCAAAGATACCGGTTTCAGCTGCATTAACAGTAGGAAACACAATAAGTAACACAGCAACAAATGCAACAACAGTGAGCAGTGGAGTAACAACATCAACAACAAATACTGTGACATCACCCACAGCTACATCAACTGTAAATAGTATAACATCAGCTACAAACAATAGTGTTAATTTATTAAAAACAGCAGCTGCACAGTCCAGCACACCCTTACCAAACACAAATGTTAATACTGCTACTACTGCTACTACTGTTAATAATACTACTACTGTTAATAGTAATAATAATAGTAATAATACAGTAAAGCCAAGCCCAAAGATACAAAAATGCACCCGATACCGAGACTACAGCTATACCTAGTGCACAGGTTGTGATACTGGTTACCAGTTGTACCAGAACAAGTGCTACGATATATTCTCATATCGACTACTCATGAAAAGCAAAATGTTAACCACATCCACATCTACTACTACACCATGAGCTAGTTATATAGCTAGTTACTCATCCTCATCTATTTATTGTACTATCATATATACATATCATACTGACTCAATTATTTATTGTTTTACTATGCTGCGAATATATACTTAATACAAAATTAATATGATCATGATATTCTTGTCCTGTCTCTCACCAGATAACTCTTCCTTAGTTATCCCTTATATTAATTAACATAAGTATTTATTTAACTCCAATCACACTGATACTGGTATAGCAGCAAGCATAGATCTTACTATGTTCGATTTTATCCAAATTTTTACCTGAATTTCTTCAATACATTAGGCTGGAATTCACCAGGACTCCATAATTTTAGTTAATTCATGGGTCTGTATTTGTATGAGAATTTGCATATTCTAGGCACATCTGCTTGATAATTTCTACCTATTCTGATAATAGGTTTGGGTTTAAGTTGTGATAACAGTATAAACAGCTATGGTATATATTGCTTAAAATTATCAATAACAATCTTAGTTTTTTTAACAACTGCTATCACTTTCTTATCTTATTTCTGTGCTTATTCTCGTTTTGATACTGATTTACTGGCTTATATTGATACTGATATTTATGATTAGTTTAGTTTGTTTACTGAGTTTATGTTTACTGAGTTTATGTTTATGTTTGAGCTCACTTTTTGTAGCTCGTTTGCTTAATTATAGGCGGTTATTTGCTTGTTTTAGCAATGTATGTTTTCATCTTATATTTATTGGTTTATTGGAATTTAGATTTATATCTTTTTGTTTGGAGGTTCAGTCATCTTATGTTATATATATTACTATTAATAATTCAAATATCAATACAGATCAAATTGTAAATGTATAATACTTGAGTAATTCCATGATGATTATTGAGAGATAATATTAAAAATCAATGCTTGAATTTTAATTACTTTTATTCTGACTCAGACTCAGACTATGAATCTGATCCCGACTCTGACTCTGATTATGACTATGATTCTGATTACGAGATAGATCCAGACTATGACTATGATCCTGATTCTAACTATGACTCAGAGACAGACCCTGACTCAGACTACGACTACGACTCAGACTCTGATTGGGATTCTGAGGTCGATCCTGACGATGATTCCAATTCCGATTCCGATTCTGACTATGACTCAGATACAGATCCAGACTCAGATTCTTATTATGACTATGATTCCGATTATGACTATGACTATGATTCTGATTCTGAGACAGATTCTGACTCCGATTCCTATTCCGATCCTGATTATGATTATGACTATGAAACAGACCCAGACTCAGACTACGACTATGATCCCGATTCTGACTATGACTATGAGATAGATCCAGACTCTGATTATGATTATGATCCTGTTTATGATTATGACTCAGACTATGACTCTGAGACAGATTCAGACTATGAAACTGACTATGGCTATGATTCTGACTATGACTATGACTGTGACTCAGACTCTGAAACAGAGCCGGACTCAGACTCTGATCCCGATTCTGACTATGATTCTGATTCTGATTCAGAGATGGATCCAGACTATGATTCCGATTCCGACGACTATGACTCTGAGACAGATCCAGACTATGACTCTGACTCAGACTACGACTACGACTACGACTCAGACTATGATACCGATTATGAGTCAGATTCTGACTATGACTATGATTCTGATTCTGAAACAGACTATGATCCCGATTATTATGATTATGATTCTGATTCCGAGACAGATCCAGATTATGAATCAGACTCTGACTCTGATTCTGACTATGATTCTGAGACTGATCCTGATTCTGAATCATTATCTTCATTTTAATTATTTTTTTCTTTGACATAACTAATTTTTTCAGTTTAATTATTCATCATTTTTAATTCTTACTTTGTTTGCTATTTTCCATCTTTTTAGGTCTGCTTCGAGTTTTTATTACAATATTACTATTTAAACCTGAATCTATTTTATTCCGTTACTCTTATACTTTCATTTTCTTAAATGATATTATTTTGAATTGTCTCGATTTGGCTTGAGATCATTGATAATTTGCTATTGTAATCCATATTATACGATTTAAAATTGAATGTCCGTGGTCTCAAATATTGAGTTAATTTTTCAAATGGATTTATCTTTATCATTGGAATTGTAGATATTTTGTTGAATTTTGTTGCCAGTTAACTTATAAGTCCCTTATTTTTTTATTATTTGTGACTCAAAATCAATTTTTTACTATTTTATTACTCAACATGTCTCAATGCACTTAGTGACACGTTTGCAGCACAGATAGGAAACGGATGAACATTGTTCCTAATTATTATGTTCAGAAACTTGCCAACTTCCTTGGTCTGCATGCGACTGATGGCCATCACTAAATAGCTACAAAGATATTATATATATAGTGTAACCCATACCAAAATTAAAACATTATAAAATGGAAACAATGTAGACACATATTAAGTGTTAAAAAATAATGGCCAAAGTATAATACATTTATTTATAATTTAGTGTTTATATTAAGCATCCTGTAAATATTTTAGTACTTTTTAATTGTTAAATATTCATTACTTTTAGATTCGCCCTTATAATACATAAACACCTAATATACATAATAAAATTAATGATAGATATAAGACAATGTTGAATCATAATTAAGCATTTCACTGTGAAACTTAATCATCATTAGTTTAATCTTCAAGTTATTATTCAGCATTTTTTGAACTCTTTTTAACTTTTCTTGCATTTTATTTTCTTTTCCTCTGCTACTCGTACCCTTTGCATATCTATTTTATGTTTTATAGCTGAGTCTTAGTAATTTGCCATCGCTTTAAAAATTAATTAAAGGCCTTATTAGATTACAATTTTATCTGATGTGCTTATTTTTAGTATTTCAACTGTTATTAAGCAGGCAGTTCTTTATAATGAGGATCTTCGTCAGATTTGACCAAATTGTACAATCTATTTGCAGTGACATTTCTAACAACCGGGATCTAATGTTCAAGTATATATTTATTGTACATTGGAAGCAATTTTTGTTTTTATTCCTCACATTCAGCATTGATATTCTCTTTTTCTTTCTCTGATAGCTAATTCCACATGCTAGCTACTGTTGAAATCGCCATCTTTTTGCCACCATTTAGCTTGAACTGTTTTGCTACGAAATAAGTATATGGATTCAATTTTCTGAAAAATTTTGGAGGATCAATATATAATTTTTAGTATTCTTGTATTTTATTCTGAAATTACAAGTGCTATTTTTCATATTTTTGTTTTAATTTCTCTAAATCACTATCACCCGTCTTCATTTTCTACTGATATATATTGTCAAATTATGTTTTTTTGATTGACGGATATTGCTTTCGCAATAAATTTTTGTATTACAGACCAAAATTTATGGGAACGGGCGGTCTTTGTGGGATTAAGTATTTCTTCAAATGTATGATCATACTGAGACTTTTATACAATGCTGATATGTCATTCACATTTTTCATGTGTACTAATTTGTTATCAATGAGTTTATTAATGACCTATAATTAAACAAACTTAAAATTTAGCATTAATGATAAATATTATAAAAGTACACATAAACATAAATTATCAAAAACTCAAGCCACGTTCTCGTTCGTGTAGTAATTTATTAATTCCAGTAAAATTATTTGCTGCTTTTATATAGCGCGGTTTTAGATGTCTGGGTTTCTTCTATTCAAGCTGCGATGTGTTAACAGTACTTCAGATGAACTTTAAAGATCTTAATTAAATCTCATAGGAGCACGGGATGTCTCAAAGTTCTTATATCTCTCAATCTGTCCTATTTTCTATATTTTGTTAATTCGAGTACGAGCAACTAGAATGTTTGCTCTCATTATAGGGCATTGAATATATTTACTAATTTTTTACTTAAAATTCTTTTTATTCTGCCAGTCAAAATCAGGCACATATTTAGTACCATTAAAATTAAATGTTTCTTTTCTTTTACTCATAATTGTGCAGTTCATCTTACTCTCAGAAGCAGATTTATTTATTTTTTTATTTTTGTGCGAATTTTCGGCTTATATTTATTTCTATTTTTCATCAGAAATCTTCTAAATTTCATCAATATTTGAATACTTCTATTTTATGATATCTCGTTATATGGCATTCAATTTATCTGCATTTTAATGAAAATAAAAAGCTTGTCCTGATTTATTTGAATTGTATGCAGTCAAACCGAAACAATCGATTGCCTTTTCTTCATGAAATCTATCATTCAGAAATATTGCTAGTTTGAGGGCTTTTGAATAGAAAATGTGAGAGTTAGCTTCATCACTCTTCTATTTATATAGCTATCCAATTTAAAAACATACTTTCATTGTAAATTTGTGAAGTTATAGCCTGCGTGAACAGTATTCAATTTATTTGTAAATTTTTATTAAGTCATAATTTTTATATTTTCGTGTGGTAATTTAATGACTAAGATGAAATATAAGACGAGCAAGCTCACCATTGACTTATAGAGCTTAAAAAGGTCGTAATTAAACGTAATTTTATTTGGGACCAAGTGCCAATTTTAACTTTTATGCAATACTTTGAATATCTTCAACATCTTGCGCAATAGTACTGGGATATTTCTCGTACCTTTTCATCAGATCTTCGAGTAAAACAAATATTTTTTATTTGCCAGGTTTACTCAACATTTTACTAAATACAAGTTGAAAGTAATCTGAAAGCGAAAAGAAATTTTTAGTATGTTTTTGTTGATTAACGAAGGAAAGATTTGATATTTTCATCAACTCAGATGTTTTAGAAGTGTCACTTTATGGTTCTTCTTATATTTTACTTACTTTAAATTTTTATTTATTTTACTTGTATTCAGCATAAAAATTAGAGTTTGTTTGGGTTTTGTTAAATTTATTCTATTTTTATTCTTTACCATGCGTGAGCCTCGTGAGTCTTTTTCTTCTTCTTAATGATTAAGTTAAATCAGTAATCGTAATTTTCTTTCTGGGAGTAAACATTAACGATAATTTAGAATGCCGTTGAGAATTTTTATCGCTGCAGGCTGCTGAATTTCTTGGTGACACAGGTGCACTTAATAAAAAAGATGCTTTATCTCGTATGCGATCATTGATGATAGAAGCCTCCAAATCCTGCAAACCCAAGAAAGAATTATTAAGAGAACCAAACGGAGAAGACTATGCTGTTATGTGCTACAGTTTTTATGTTTGGCGCTATTTGGTGATTGTTATGAGCGGGTCTATAACTCTATTTTTCCTTCTGATGGAAGATTCCATATTATAATATCAGACAATGCTGATAAAATGGATTGAGAATCATAAAAATACTTTCAATATTATACGAATGTAATTCTAAAATTTATTTTCGGTGTATTTATTTCGGAATCGTTATAGGTGTCTGATACATACTAATAATAATAATAATCAGCACAATATATAGATTGATGAAGTGCTGCGCAAAGATAAAAAACAAATTCAGATACATCGTACTGCCCTGCGTGATCGGCATAGCAACATCAGGCTTATTATTTCAGCTTATATACTTCATCCCATCAATATAGACAGAATCGACTCGCATAATGCTACAAACATCAGCCTTGGTGACATACATAATGTGCTTTATTTCGTACTATTTCGCAATAAATATCACAAACTAGCTGCCCAAAACTCTATTAATGCCAAGACTGAAATCTCAATTAAAACACAATCACCCTCTGTACACATAGCGTAAACAGTGCTAGAAGTAGAATCAGAAGTATAAGCCTCCTCGTGTGTCGCATTGTCATGCTTGTAAATGTGTGGCACGTATGGTAAATATCTATATATATTTAGGATCATCATTGCCCATATACTGATAACTGTGTCGGTGCCAGGAATATCAAGGCTTTTATTCTGTTCTGTCTATATGGCGGCATATTTGCACTCCAGTTCTAACTGCTCAGTGTAGTATACTACTATCAGTTAAGTGCAGGTATTGTAGGCAAAATATCAGAATTATAAGTGTTAATCTGGATGATACTCAGTTTTGTCGGGTTTTTCCTGTCTATCAGCATGAATGGATTAGCACTCAGTAATCTGTATATGGCTGGTAAAAATTTAACACAAATTGAAATGCTTAAAGGAATTTTTACACTCAGGGACAGACATGGCACTCATCCTAATCCTTATGATTTAGGATTTTTTACTAACCTGAATATTGTTTTCGGTGGCGATTACTGGCTTTTTTGGTGGCCCAGTGAAGTTAAGAGTAATAATGACTTCACTGAGTATCCAATGAGACCTCCTGTTCGGGCCAGAGACATCAAGTAACTACCAGATAAATACCAAAAACAGTTATAGGATCCAATAGCACGGGCAATTCCTAAAACTTTAGACTAGCTTCGAAAAAGAGAATAACATAGCTATGATGGAGTAGTCTTCTTTTATTTAGGCAAGCCTTACAAGATGACCCAGTAATAGATTAAATCAGAATTGGCTGATATTCATAATGTGAAATAATAATAGTTACTATAAGATGCAAAGTAACAACCTACTTAAGTCAAAATAGAGAAGCATAGGAGCCAATAATAAAAATAAATACTTGCTGATATATACAATGACTGAATGTTTATAATCACTGTCAAAAATAAAAAAATATCATTATTTTGGTTTTCTTTTACGAACAACTGATGGACATTAAGATCCTCTAGGATGTCTGCCTTCAATGCCACACTATTTACACACTTTCTTGCCTTAGTCATCCTAATTCTTTTTATCTGTTTTCTTATTATTATAGTTATTACGTTCAGCTGGAAATCCCGATTTGAATTAATTAATTTTACTGTTAATACTTCCTGTACCTTTGTTGGGACAGTTTGGTGCAATATGACCAGGTTCGTTACATCTGTAACAAATTATCTATCGCTTATTCTATGTGCTGGTGTTGTTACTCTTATTATTATTGTTAGTGTAGTTACCGGTACTGTTACTTTTATACGTTGATGTGCCACCTTTCTTATTATTATAATTATTGTACTTTGTTTTTGAACCACTGTTCTAGTCGTTCTGTTTCCATGTACTACTGCTGTTTTTTTGGTATTTGTCGAATTTGTTTGCGAAATTTGATCTACTATTATTATTATTATTATTGTTATTGTTATTATTATTGGCAAATGATGAATAATTATTACTGTTGTTTGAATTTGGGTTATCGCTGCTATTGTTACGGTTCATATTTGGCTGAGTATTTGAGTTAGTATTGTTATTATTGTATTATTGAGTAAAATCATAGATTTATTCATTGCAGCCTGGAGACAAACAAACTTCAATACTTCCTGTTTATGACTATTGGAAATTCAACTTAATATACATATTCTAAATAACTTTTCCTTACTTTGCAGTGATTTCAACCATATTGCTACGACATCTAGTACATTATTTATTAGTCTATTTTACTTAACCGATATAGGGTGGTAAAGACTGAGTCCATTTACAGGCTGGAAATTTCGAGCATCCAATAAAATATGAACTATTTCTTTAGGAGTATCGCACAACTCCATCACCTTAATTACACTTTGGGCATTTACACACTTTGATGAATGATGTTTTCTTATTTTAGTTTTGCTGTTGAACTTCTGACTTTTATTGTACTTATATTTTCTTCAAATCAGAATTTGAATCCATGTATTTCTTCATGCTCTTCAGCCAATCTTACTTAATATTTACTAATTTTTCATAGATGGGTAACATTTACTGTAGAGTTTATCTTGTGGCTACTTCCTGCGTGATCTACCCGTCAGCAATTCTATTCATTTTCTGTTATATTTTGCGGCGGATTTCACATTATGGTAGTGAAATTCCTAATTAATGATAACTTTGAACTAATGATGCTCCTAAATTTGTGGGTTTTAAGGTGTTGCTATTTTTTACTGCATATTTGCGCTTCTGGACGTTTTAAATATGTTCATGGATTGTACTGTCAGTACCTATTTGATTTTTCTACATCATATCTATCAATTATGATTCAGTCATGTAGCCCGGTGGCGTTGTTTTAGACTATTTTAAATTTATTTTAGCCAAGAACTCATTAGGGATATCAGCTGGAAATGATGTCTCAACCCACTTTTAAAATGGATAGATTTATAGAAAATTATGCTCCTTAATAGTTAAGTAACTGGCTTTAAATGCTTAACCTGAAACATTAGCCTTGACCTAAAACTCGACTCCGATAGCATCAGCCGAACAGCAGGCAAGAAAAGATCGTACAATAAGATCATAAACTCTCCACTCATCGGGATCTAAACTTTTCCTGTCAACCAGTTTGACAGGATGGATGGGCGTATGGGCTTCGTCGTTGGATGTACCAGATTTCGGCGGTGTGTATTTGCCTTACTGAAGTAGTTTGTTTATATATGGACCAAACTCATGAGAATTTTATAGACGCTAGATTAGATTTTTTAAGTTCATTGTCTTAGGGAAAGCATTAGTCTATGTACGAGGATAGCTTATCAAACCTTTCTGATATAATTTTTATGCTATTTACATTGCCTTAGCTGAAGATAACCGCAGTTTATCAGTAGCTAATTTTTGAAATTTAACTGTTGTTAGAGGGTACGGCCGATACTTTTTCTTGTCGTTTTTCTTTCTGTCAGTTACCTTGCCAATAACATTTCCATCAGGAAAAGGACTCAATATTTTATACACAGTTAAATTAGCGTCATGTTAGCTACGAGTATTTTTCTTTTACCAAGTGAATGGAATGCCAGTGTTTTCATCAATTATGCATGTCATTTAGATAAACCAATATTTCTAAGGCTTAAAGTTCTTTATTTGCAGATATCTTTACACGATGAAGCTCAGAGTGGGCATCTGGCAAGGTCCATAACTTAAAAAAGAACCGCTTTAAAGCTGAAACATACTTTGAAATGTGGTGGTCTGAAACCTCGTAAATGAGCATCCTGATCTAAAATCAATTTCTATCCTGTAATTTACAGCATCAGCCTATCTTTTGTTGGGGTTGACGAGTCCATTATAAGCATTCCATACATCTGTAGGAGTTACGGCAGAAAATCGCGCTCTTTTTATTGTAATTTTGGGATTTGCTTTGAGGCATAATTCAATAACCTCGAAAGCTATCGCTTATCCCTCGCGATCACAATCTAGCCATAAAACCAACTATTTGTGATCTCTTGCAAGTCGGCTGATATTATTTGCTACATCGTCCATATCAGGGCCTAATTTTTTAATCATGGGCACTTATGATAACAGTATCTTTTTGTTGTCGAAAGATTTCCAATTTTTGCACTATTCAGGCAACTCATATTCAAATATATGCCCCCTTACACTGGTGAATCGATGCGGTTTATTCTATAAATCAAATTCGTAAATGGGATTGTATTTGCTGATCGAAGGTATATTTCTGCGTGAGGATCTCGAAAGCACATTGGCGACTTATTTAGCGATGCTGTTTTTCTCTGCGACGTGAAGTACTGACATC
>APMI01040476.1_pt1 | contig 23918 bp, 25 predicted proteins | sample 667938 | NCBI WGS metagenome assembly APMI01 (sample SAMN01084076, study PRJNA167559) | wastewater metagenome | biome: Wastewater | place: Denmark: Ejby Moelle, Odense | collected 2011-11-28
GGCAGAAAGCATGGTTCCTCTATATCCGTGGTGAAAGAAGCAAGGGTGTAACCGGCCTCACCAGTGATGCTTCTGCCACTACGCTGAGAACTACCGGTACTGTATACACCGGCGACCAGGTAAATACCATCGGTGCCAATGCCACTGCATTAATTGGTAATGTTTATCCGTCAGCGATCGATTTCACCGGCCTGGTACGTACCGGCGGTGTAACCAATACCTTCTATATCTGGGATAGTAAAAAACTCAATGGCATCAGCCTGGGTGCTTACCAAACCTTCAGCGGTACCAATGGTTATCTCTGCTTATTGTCTGGCGGTAGTTATACAGTTGGCCAGCCCAATACCATCATCGAAAGCGGACAGGGTTTCCTGGTAAAAAGCATTGCAGCGGGTACTCTAACACTGAAAGAATCTGCCAAAGTAAGCGGCAGCAACGGACTGGGCTTACGTCCTTCGGCTCCAAAAGCCAAGATCGACAGCAGGCTGTTCAATGCCGGTGGCGATATGCTGGATGCCAATGCAGTAGTATTTGATGCAGCTTACGACAGAACAGTGAACAGCGATGATGCCAACAAGCTGGGTAACCCGGGTACCAACTTCGCCGTGGAAAGAGAAAACAATTTACTGGCGATAGAAGCCACCCAGCCACCGGTAAACAATGATGTGATCCCATTCAGGATGTGGAACCTGCAGCAGCAAACCTACAAACTGGAATTTGCAGCCAGCAATATGAATACAGAAGGATTGTCTGCCGTGCTGGAAGACAATTACCTGCACAGTGCTACAGCAATTGATCTTACAACCACTACTACAGTAAACTTTACTGTAGATGGCAACAGTGCTTCTGCTGATGCCAACAGGTTCAGGCTCGTGTTCACCAAAGCAAAACCGGTGGTTACCGACACCAGGAAGGGGTACAGCATTGCACCTAACCCGGTAGAAAACGGGTTAATGAACCTGCAGTTCCGTAACCAGGCAGCAGGAAAATACAGTGTAAGGATACTGAGCCAGAATGGCCAGGCGATGCAACTTTCCAGCATCCATCATGCTGGTGGCACTGCTTCGCTGCAGGTTAACCTTCCGGCCGGTATACCAGCAGGCACTTACCGTGTAGCGATCACTGCACCGGATAAAACCACTACTGTACAAGTTGTTTTGATAAACAGGAAATAATTCAACGTTTCGTGCAGCAAAAAAGTCCTTTTAAAAGGACTTTTTTGCTTTTAAGCCCTTCTTTTTTTGTAAAATAGCGAAGCCCCGGCCAGTGCAGCAAAGAATTTTTAAAGATTCTTCAAAAAACTTTAGCAAAAACCTTTGCTATATGATTTACACCACTTACCTTTGCACTCCCAAATCAAAAAAGAAAGTTTAAAGATCTTTGCATATGTCACAACGAATCAGAATCAAATTACAGTCTTACGACCACAACCTGGTTGATAAATCTGCAGAAAAGATAGTTAAGACTGTACGTAGTACAGGCGCCGTAGTAACTGGACCTATTCCTTTGCCTACGCAGAAGAAGATTTTTACTGTACTCAGGGCTCCTCACGTTAATAAAAAAGCAAGAGAGCAGTTCCAGTTGTGTACACATAAACGTTTGTTAGACATTTACACCAGCAGCAGCCGTACAGTGGATGCTTTAAGTAAGCTGGATCTGCCAAGTGGTGTGGATGTTGAAATTAAGGCTTAATGAACCGCCTGTGTAATAACAGGCAGGCAGCAAGTCAGTTCTTGAATTAAAATAGTGAAACGCCTATCTCCCTAAAAGCATTGGAGCGCTGGGTATAAATAAGATACAATGAAAAGTATTATTGGTAAGAAAATTGGCATGACCAGTATTTTTGATGCAGCCGGTAAACAAACCGCCGTTACCATCATCGAAGCAGGTCCATGCATAGTTACACAGAAAAAGACCGTTGAAACAGACGGCTACAATGCCCTCCAGATTGCATTTGGCGACAAAAAAGAAAAACACTCCACTAAGTCAGAAGTTAACCACTTCGCCAAAGCCCAGACCTCTCCAAAAAAAGTAGTTAAAGAAATCCGCAATAGCTCAATAGATAAAAATATTGGTGAAACAATTACAGTAGATATTTTCACTGAAGGTGAAACTGTTGAAGTTGTTGGTACATCAAAAGGTAAGGGTTTCCAGGGTGTTGTTAAACGCCATGGATTCAGTGGCGTTGGTGAAGCATCTCACGGTCAGCATGATCGCCAGAGAGCTCCAGGTTCTATTGGTAACTCTTCTGATGCATCAAGGGTTTTCAAAGGTATGAGAATGGCTGGCCGCATGGGTCAGGACAGGATCAAGATGAAAGGTCTGAAAGTAGTTAAGATTTTCTCTGACAAGAATTATATCCTTATCAGTGGATCAGTTCCTGGTCATAACGGTTCAATCGTTTTAATTCAAAAGTAACCCTTCGTTCCGGTAGTAACCGGGCCCAGGTTGACAATAAAAAAAGAATATCATGCAAGTAGATGTTTTAAATATACAAGGTGCTAAAACAGGACGGACTGTTGAACTGCCAGAAGAGATTTTTGGTATTGAACCAAACAACCATGTTGTTTACTTAGCAGTAAAACAATACCTCGCTGCACAGCGCCAGGGAACACATAAAGTAAAAACAAGGGCTGAAGTTCACGGGTCATCCAAAAAGTTGCACAAACAAAAAGGAACCGGTGGAGCCCGTAAGGGTAACCTGCGTAGTCCTATCTACAAAGGTGGTGGTACTATTTTTGGTCCAAAGCCGCACGGTTATGATATCAAGTTGAACCGTAAGGTGAAAGACCTGGCAAAGATCAGTGCTCTTAGCTATAAGGCAAAAGAAAACGCCATTGTGATCGTGGAAGATGTGAACATGGATGCTCCCAAAACAAAGCAATTCGCCGGTATTTTGAAAAGCCTGAATGTTAGCGATAAAAAAACATTGTTTGTTTTACCTGAATACAATGACAATGTTTACCTGAGCGTAAGGAACATTCCAGGTGCACAGGGTACTTTGTTGAGTGATGTAAACACTTACGATATCGTAAACGCCAACGTGTTGGTATTTACAGAAAGTGTTGCAAAGATCTTTAGCGAAGAAGAAAAAGCAGAAGCGTAAAAACAATCAGCTAATTAGCAAACTATCAAATTATGAAACTCACTGACGTAATAATAAAGCCTATCTTATCTGAAAAGATAAATAAGCAAACAGAAAAGGCCAACCGCTACGCATTTGTGGTTGACAGGAAGGCAAACAAGCTTGAAATCAAAAAAGCTGTTGAGCAATTCTACGGTGTACAGGTTAAGGATGTGAATACTGCGGTAATGCCCGGTAAAGCAAAATCAAGGTATACAAAAGCTGGTTTTTTAAACGGCCGCAAGCCTGCTAAAAAGAAAGCTTACATCACTGTAGCAGAAGGCGAGCAGATCGACCTGTACAGCACGATCTGATTATCAGTTTAAAAGGATGGCATCAACTGCCGCAAAAGTTGAACTAATTATAAACTAAATAAATAACCGCAAGGTTAAAAATTTAAGATGGCACTTAGAAAATATAAACCAACAACAGCAGGAACCAGGTGGAGAATTGGTAACGCTTATGCAGAAGTTACTACCAATGTTCCTGAAAAATCTTTGGTTGAAAAGAAGAACAGCACTGCAGGCCGTAACGCTCAGGGCAGAAGGAGTATGAGGTACATGGGCGGCGGTAACAAGATCAAGTATCGTGTAGTTGATTTTAAAAGAGATAAGAAGAATATCCCGGCTGTAGTTAAGTCAATCGAGTACGATCCAAACCGTACTGCATTCATCGCTTTGCTTAACTATGCTGATGGTGAAAAACGTTACATTATTGCCCCGAATGGTTTGCAGGTAGGCGCTACCGTTTTAAGCGGTGACGAGGTTGCACCGGAGCTTGGCAATGCGTTACAGTTGAAGAACATGCCACTCGGTACAAATGTTCACAATATTGAAATGCAGCCTGGCCAGGGAGGTAAATTGGTAAGAAGCGCCGGAGCCAGCGCACAGCTTTCAAACAAGGAAGAAAAATATGGCGTGTTGAAAATGCCGAGTGGAGAATTAAGGAAAGTGCTGATCAACTGTTACGCTACTGTAGGTGTGGTAAGCAACAGCGATCATAACCTGGAAAGCGCCGGTAAAGCTGGTCGCAACAGGTGGAAGGGCGTAAGGCCAAGAACAAGGGCGGTAGCGATGAACCCGGTAGATCACCCGATGGGTGGTGGCGAAGGCAGGGCTTCCGGTGGGCACCCACGCAGCCGTACTGGTAAATATGCGAAAGGTGAAGTTACACGTACAAGAGGAAAGGGTTCAGATAAAATGATCATCCAGCGCAGGAACGGAAAGAAATTACCAAACAAATAATCATCACTGTTAAAATATCCTGCGCATTGCAAGGGAGAATCAACAAAAAAATAAAACATGGCTCGTTCAATTAAAAAAGGTCCTTACGTAGATGCTAACCTTGAAGTAAAAGTGTTGGCGATCAACGACGGAAAATCAAAGAAAGGTGTTATTAAAACCTGGAGCAGAAGGTCAACCATCACTCCTGATTTTGTAGGACACACACTGGCAGTTCACAACGGTAACAAGTTCATCCCTGTATATGTAACGGAATTTATGGTAGGACATAAATTGGGTGAGTTTGCACCAACAAGAAACTTCAGGGGTCACTCAAGTAAAAAGATATCGTAAAAGTTTAAAGTCTAAAGTTAAAGGTTGAAAGTTGGAAGCAGCGAAAACCTTAAACGATTAAACCTTAAACCTCAAACAAAATAGAAAATGGAAGCAGTAGCAAAACTTAAAAATTATCCCACATCACCACGTAAAATGCGTTTACTGGTTGACTTAATTCGTGGTATGGAAGTGGAAAAGGCTTTAGGTGTTTTACAGTACAATACAAAGCACCCGGCTGTTCCTTTATACAAGCTGCTGAAAAGCGCTATCAACAACTGGGAACAAAAGAACACAGACGCTAAAGTAGAAGATGCGAAACTGGTTGTAAAAACAATTATGGTTGATGGCGGAAGGGTTATCAAGCGCATGCGTCCTGCACCACAGGGAAGAGGTTACAAGATCCGCAAACGCAGTAACCATGTAACATTAATTGTAGATAGCAAAAGTTAATATTAAATCTAAAAAGCATTAACCAATAATATGGGTCAGAAAACAAATCCGGTTGGTATCAGGTTAGGAATCACTCGTGGTTGGGATAGTAACTGGTACGCAAACAAAAGAGACTTTGCAGGTAAGTTAGTAGAAGATAACAAGATCAGAAACTATCTGAATGCCCGTATTAACAAGGGTGGTATATCCAAAATTGTTATTGAGCGTACATTAAATAAACTGATCGTTACTATCCACACTTCCAAGCCAGGTATCATCATCGGTAAGGGTGGTGGAGAAGTTGACAGGATCAAGGAAGAATTGAAGAAGCTGACTGGTAAAGATGATGTGCAGATCAACATTCTTGAGATCCGTCGTCCTGAACTGGATGCGCAAATTGTAGCTGATACAATCGCCCGCCAGTTAGAAGGCCGTATCAATTTTAAACGTGCCGTTAAAATGGCGATCGCTTCTGCGCTGCGTATGGGTGCTGAAGGAATTAAAGTTAGGTGTGGTGGTCGTTTGGGCGGTGCAGAAATTGCACGTAGCGAAGAGATCAAACAGGGAAGAACACCATTGCATACACTGCGTATGGATATTGATTATGCAAGTGTATTTGCACAAACTGTATACGGGAAGATCGGTATCAAGGTATGGATCTGTAAAGGTGAAGTGTTGGGTAAAAGAGATCTGAATCCAAACTTTATCGCTGGTGGTAAAGAAGGTGATGTAAGAGGCGGTGGATTTGAAGGTCGTGGTGGAGACAGGAGAGATGACAGAAGAGGTGGAGATAGAAGAGATGATAGGAGAGGTGGTGGTGACAGGGGTCGCCGTGGTGGTAACCAGGGCGGTGGAAGAAGATAATTCAATGATCGCGGATTTCTGATTTGATTTTCGCCGTAAAAATTTTTTAAGCATTAAAAGTGGTTTGAGTTTAGATCACAGATCATCAAACTCAAATCGTAAATAGAAATACGATGTTACAACCAAAAAGATCAAAACATAGGAAAGCTCAGAAAGGCCGTATCAGGGAAGTGGCTAAAAGAGGCACTACCATTTCATTCGGTTCATTCGCTTTAAAAGCACTTGAACCAATCTGGTTAACCAACAGGCAGATCGAGAGTGCCCGTCAGGCAATGACCCGTCACATGAAAAGGGAAGGTAATGTTTGGATCAGAATTTTTCCTGACAAACCAATCACTAAAAAGCCGGCTGAGGTGAGGATGGGTAAAGGTAAAGGTAACCCCGAGTACTGGGCTGCAGTAGTAGAACCAGGTCGTATCCTCTTTGAAGCAGACGGCGTACCAATGCAGGTAGCTAAAGAAGCTTTTGAACTGGCTGCTCAAAAATTACCGATCGCAACAAAGTTTGTTGTAAGGAGGGATTACCAGGCCTAAACCAATTAGCGAATTTCAAATTAAAGAACAATGTCAAATAGTAAAGATTTTTTAGCAAGTGTTAAAAGCCTCGGTCTTGATGAGCTTAAGGCCAAGATCGCAGAGGATGAAATGAGGTTGAAGAAATTATCTTTTGCTCACAGTGTTACTCCTGTTGAGAATCCAATGACCATCCGTGCATTGCGTAAAGATATTGCCCGTTTAAAAACAGTATTAAGAAGTAAAGAACTCGGTTTAGCATAAACCACAAATTTGCAACAATGAGCGAAGCAACAAACACAATTGAAAGGAACTTACGTAAAACGAGGATCGGCGTTGTATCAAGCAACAAGATGGATAAATCCATCGTCGTGACTGTTGAAAGAAAAGTAAAGCATCCGCTTTATGGTAAGTTCGTAAAAAAATCAACCAAGTTCCATGCGCACGATGAAAAGAATGAGTGCAGTATTGGTGATACAGTAAGGATCATGGAAACAAGGCCTATCAGCAAAACAAAACGCTGGAGACTGGTTGAAGTGGTAGAAAAAGTGAAGTAATTCAATACCAAGTACAATGTACTTGGTATAAGAAAAGAACAGAGACTAAAATAATTTGGAATATCTCAGTACTCAGTACTACATACTCAGTGCTAAAAACTAAATAAAATGATTCAGCAAGAAAGCAGATTGAACGTGGCAGACAATAGCGGAGCAAAGGAAGTTTTGTGTATCCGTGTGTTGGGCAACTCTGGCCAGGATTATGCTAAAATAGGTGATAAAATTGTTGTTACAGTAAAAGATGCAACACCAAACGGCGGTATTAAAAAAGGTACCGTAAGCAAGGCTGTTATCGTAAGAACAGTAAACAAACTGCGTCGTAAGGATGGCTCTTACATCCGTTTTGATGACAATGCTGTGGTACTGCTGAACAATTCTGATGAGCCAAGGGGTACACGTATCTTTGGGCCAGTGGCAAGGGAATTGAGAGACAAGGGCTACATGAAGATCATTTCATTGGCGCCGGAAGTACTGTAAATGTGATTGTCAATTGTGAATACTCGATTCTATGATTCACAGTTCACTACTCACTATTGACAAATAAAATTGAAAAAACGCTGAAAAGCAACTTATAAAATGAGTACAAGATTTAAACCGAAGTTCAACATTAAGAAAGGCGATAACGTTGTTGTTATAGCCGGTGATGATAAAGACCTCAAAAAACCACGTAAAGTACTGGAAGTGATCCTTGAGAAAAGCCGCGTACTGGTGGAAGGTGTAAACATCGTTACCAAGCATACAAAGCCTACTTCTCAAAACACCAAAGGTGGTATTGTTAAAGTAGAAGCTCCGATCGCTATTTCAAATGTAATGCTTTGGGACGCCAAAAAAGCTACTGGTACCAAGGTGAAACTTACCAGGGAAAACGGAAAATTAGTTAGAATATCTAAAAAATCAGGGGAGGCTATAAAATAATGAGCACAACAAAATACACTCCGAGATTGGCCGATAAGTACAGCAAAGATGTTGTACCTGCGCTGATGAAAAAGTTTGGTTACAAAACTGTAATGCAGGCTCCTAAATTAACAAAGATCTGTTTGAACCGTGGGGTTAACGGTGCTGTAGCGGATAAGAAGCTGGTAGATATTGCGGTGGAAGAGCTGAGCAACGTAACCGGTCAAAAAGCAGTTCCTACAACCAGTAAAAAAGATATCTCCAACTTTAAGTTGCGTAAGAACATGCCGATCGGTGCAAAAGTTACGTTACGCGGCGTAAAGATGTATGAATTCCTTGACAGGTTCGTGTCTGTTTCCCTGCCACGTGTTCGTGACTTTAAAGGTGTAAATGACAAGGCTTTTGATGGTCGTGGTAACTATACCTTGGGTATCACCGAGCAGATCATCTTCCCAGAAATCGACATCGATAAAGTGAATAAGATCACTGGTATGGATATCACTTTCGTAACAACTGCTTCTACCAATGAAGAAGCTTACGAATTGCTGAAAGAACTGGGTATGCCTTTTAAAAATGTAAAAAAATAAACAAGTACAATGTGGTCAGTGGAAGGTACAAAAAGTGCTCACCACTTATTACTAACTACTAAATACCAAAAAAAATATGGCAAAAAAATCAATTGAAGCCAGGCAAAGAAAGCGTGAAGCAATGAGCGCTAAATATGCAGACAAAAGGGCGGCACTGAAAGCAGCAGGTGACTACAAAGCTTTGGATCTTTTACCAAAGAATGCTTCACCGGTTAGATTGAGGAACCGTTGTAAATTAACTGGTCGTCCACGTGGATACATGAGGCATTTTGGTTTGTCGAGGAACATGTTCCGTGACATGGCTTCACAGGGTAAAATTCCAGGTGTAACCAAAGCAAGCTGGTAATCTAAGTACCCAGATCTGAGTACCTGGTACTAAGACTAAGAAGGATATCGCATTGAAATAATTTATTCAAACAACTAATTACAAATAACAATGGTAACTGATCCGATAGCAGATTTTTTAACAAGAATCCGTAACGCACAAATGGCTAATCACCGTATTGTGGAAATACCAGCCTCTAATTTAAAAAAGCGTATTACCGAGATCCTGTACGATAAAGGTTATATCTTAAAATACAAATTTGAAGACGATAACAAGCAGGGCCTTATAAAAATAGCATTGAAGTATGATGCTGCTACCAAACTGCCTGTTATCCAGAGTTTGGAAAGGGTAAGCCGCCCGGGTTTGCGTACTTATGCAAAACCTGATGAATTTAAGAGAGTGAAAAACGGTTTAGGCATTGCCATCGTTTCTACTTCTAAAGGTGTAATGACTGATAAAGAAGCCAAAGCACAGAACGTAGGTGGAGAAGTATTGTGTAACATTTACTAAGCTGCCTGTTTCCCCTGGGAAACGAAAGAATCATTAAACAAAAATTACTGGTTGGACAATTAAGCCTCAACCGTGGCTGAACACAAACCAGCTTATCAAATAAAAAACAAAAACCGGTTATGTCAAGAATAGGAAAAAAACCAGTTGAAATTACAAAAGGTGTAACCATCACCGTAGGTAGCGACAACGTGGTAACAGTAAAAGGACCAAAAGGTGAACTGAAACAAACAGTTGACAGCGATATCATCATTGAAGTGAACGAAGGCGTGTTAGAAGTTAAGCGTCCTACCGAGCAGATCCGTCACAGGGCAATGCACGGTTTATACCGTTCATTGATCAGCAACATGGTTAAAGGTGTAACAGAAGGTTATACCAAGAAAATGGAACTGGTGGGTGTGGGTTTTAAAGCTGCCAACCAGGGAAATATCCTTGACCTGGCGCTGGGTTATTCTCACAATATCATTTTTGAAATTCCCAAAGAATTAAAGATAGCAACTTCACAGGAGAAAGGGCAGAACCCGATGATCACGCTGGAAAGTGCAGACAAACAATTACTCGGACAGGTATGTGCCAAGTTACGCAGCCTGCGTAAGCCTGAACCATATAAAGGTAAGGGTGTTAAATTTGCAGGTGAAGTATTGAGGAGAAAAGCTGGTAAAGCTGCTGGTAAATAATAGTTAACAGGTTGAAAGGTTAACAGGTTATACGCCCGTCAACTTATCAACTGATCAACCAATCAACTTTTCCCGGCAGTATCGGGAGATAAAATAAAAAGAACATGAATAATAAAGCAAGTGCAAGACAGAAGATCAGGTACCGCATTCGTAAAAGAGTAGTAGGTGTATCTGCAAAACCAAGGTTAAGTGTTTTTAGAAGTAACACTGATATCTATGCACAGTTGATCAATGATGAAACCGGTACAACCATTGCGGCGGCTTCTTCAAGAGATAAAGACATTAAAGCACAGAAAGGAAATAAAAGCGATAAGAGCAAACTGGTAGGAAATGCCATTGCAAGAAAAGCAGTAGAATTGGGCGTAGGAGCTGTGGTATTCGATCGTAGTGGCTACATTTATCACGGGCGTGTAAAAGCGTTGGCTGAAGGTGCAAGAGAAGCAGGTTTACAATTCTAATTTTAAATTTTTTAATCAGGACTATACATGTTAAAATCAAATGATACCAGGGTAAAAGCTGGTGACCTGGAGCTGAAAGAAAAAGTTGTTTCAATCAACCGTGTGGTTAAAACCACCAAAGGCGGTCGTGCATTCAGTTTCTCTGCTTTAGTAGTAGTAGGAAATGGCAATGGCGTTGTTGGACAGGGATTGGGCAAGGCAAAGGAAGTACAGGAAGCAATTACCAAAGGAATTGAAGATGCCAAAAAGAACCTGATTAAAGTTCCGGTAATGCATGGCACTATTCCCCACGAACAGCTTAGCAAAGAAGGCGCTGCAAAAGTATTGATCAAACCAGCAGCTCATGGTACCGGCGTAATTGCAGGAGGTAGCATGAGGGCGGTGCTTGAAGCGGCAGGTATCACGGATGTATTGGCCAAGAGCCTTGGTTCTGCCAATCCTCACAACGTGGTAAAAGCAACAGTAAAGGCATTGGCTACTTTGCGTGAGCCGATCGCTGTAGCAAAAATCAGGCAGGTATCTTTAAAGAAAGTATTTAACGGATAATACAGTTTAAAGTTAAAAGTTTAACGTTTAAAGTTATTGAAGCTTATAAACCTTAAACCTTCAACCTTGAACCTTAAACTATAAAAAGGTTATGGCAAAAATAAAAATCACACAGGTTAAGAGTGTAATCGACAGGCCGGAGCGCCAGAAGAAAACAATGGCCGCCCTTGGCTTGCGGAAAATGAATGCTTCTGTGGAAGTAGAAGCAACACCGCAAATTCTTGGTATGGTTACAAAGGTGAATCACCTGGTAACAGTTCAGGAACTGGCTTAAGCTGCTGTTATAAAATAATTATCAATTAACAAGCGAGGGGTGATACCCCGTAAGTACAAAATCAATATAAAACGATGAATTTACATTCTCTGCAACCAGCCCAGGGCTCAACCAAAAAGGAAAAGCGTATCGGCCGTGGTGAAGCAAGCGGTAAAGGTGGTACATCCACAAAAGGTAATAAAGGTGGTCAAAGCCGTGCCGGTTATAAAAGTAAAATGGCTCACGAAGGTGGTCAGATGCCTATTCAGCGTCGTGTACCAAAGCGTGGATTTAAAAATATCAACCGTGTTGAATACAAGGTGCTCAATCTCGGACAGGCAGATCATTTCGCTGAACAGTATGGTATTTCAGAATTCAGTCCTGAAAATATGTACATCAATGGATTGATAGCTGGTACCGACAGGATCAAATTGCTGGGTAACGGAGAAGTTAAAGGTAAATTTTCCTTTAAAGTTCATGCTGCCAGTGCAAAAGCCAAAGCTGCTGTTGAAGCTGCAGGTGGTACTGTTGAGATAGTTAAATAATTCCCCGATATTTGCAGACGCATTCCTGCTTGCCACTTTTAGGCAGGTATGAAAAGCGTCTTTTTGGTTTAAAGAAACATTTTTAAAAAATTATTCTGTGAAGAAATTCATTCAAACGCTGAAGAATATCTGGAGCATCGAGGAGCTGCGGAAAAAAATATTGTTTACCCTGTTACTTGTGTTCATTTACCGTATCGGTTCTTTTATCGTATTACCCGGTATTGATCCCAATAAGCTGGCTAACCTTGCCAACAGTACCAAAAGCGGTATGCTTGGTTTATTGGATGCATTTGTAGGCGGCGCCTTCCACAAGGCTTCCATCTTTGCGCTGGGCATCATGCCATATATCTCTGCATCGATCTTTATGCAGTTGATGACCATCCTGGTACCGCAGATGCAGAAGATCCAGAAAGAAGGAGAAAGCGGCAGGAAGAAGATCAACCAGTGGACACGTTATCTCACAGTGATTGTTACAGCTTTCCAGGCTGCAGCCTATATCGGTTATTTAAAAAGCCAGGGAAATGCAGATGCATTGATCGTAGGCTACCTGCCATACTTCGTAGTTTCAACCGTGATCATTTTAACCGTAGGTACATTGTTCGTAATGTGGTTGGGTGAAAAGATCACTGATAAAGGTTTGGGTAATGGTACTTCCATCATCATCATGATGGGAATCCTCGCCAGGCTTCCGGAAGCTTTTATCCAGGAATGGAGCGCAAGAGCTACCAGGGGTGGTGGTGGTTTATTGATCTTCCTGATCGAGATCGCCTTCCTCATTGCCATCATTATGGGATTGGTAATGCTGATACAGGGAACCAGGCGTGTACCGGTTAACTATGCCAAACAGATCGTGGGCAACAGGCAATTCGGCGGTGCAAGGAATTTTTTACCACTGAAAGTAAATGCGGCTGGTGTAATGCCAATCATTTTCGCACAGGCCATCCTTTTCCTTCCAACTATTTTTTCTGGCTTCACTGGTGGTGGATGGGCTAAGTATTTTACTGATCATACCAACGTCATCTACATGATCGTGTATTCAGTTTGTGTGATTGCCTTTACCTTCCTTTATACGGCGCTTATCTTCAATCCAAAGCAAATGGCTGAAGATCTGAAACGCAATAATGGATTTATCCCGGGTGTTAAACCAGGGCAGCCAACGGCTGACTATATTGGAACTATCATGGACAGGATCACTTTACCAGGAGCGGTTTTACTTGCTTTTGTTGGTATCCTTCCCGGTATATTCCAGTTGGTATTTAAAACACAGCAAAGTTTCTCTACTTTCTACGGTGGAACTTCCCTGCTGATCATGGTAGGTGTTATTTTGGATACCTTACAGCAGATTGAAACACAGCTTTTGATGCGCCAGTATGATGGCCTCATGAGCAGCGGCAGGATACAGGGACGGCAGACGGTAGCAAGCGGTATGTAATCGTCTATCCCTGCGGGGTAGCTAAAAGATAAAAATAAACCCTGGCATGATAGTCAGGGTTTATACTTATAAAGCATTTGTAAATTTTTATACGACAGGGGAACAAGATATGATCCATTATAAAACAAAAGAAGAGGTTGAATTAATGCGTATCAGCAGCCTGCTGGTTAGCAAAACGCTGGCGCATGTGGCTTCGCATATAAAAGCTGGTATCTCTACACTTGAACTGGATAAGATCGCTGAAGATTTTATTATCGCAAACGGCGCTACCGCTTCTTTTAAGGGATACGGAACTCCACCCTTTCCATTTGCCTGTTGCATTAGCGTGAACGATGCGGTGGTACATGGCTTTCCAACAAAAGACGCATTGAAAGATGGCGATATTGTTTCGGTGGATGTAGGCGTTTTTAAGAATGGATTTCATGGTGACAGTGCTTATACTTTTGCTATCGGCTCTGTGACCGATGAAGTGAAAAACCTGCTGACGGATACAAAAGCATCTTTATACAAAGGCATTGAAAAAGCCGTTCATGGTAATCGGACCGGAGATATTGCCTATGCGATACAGGACTATACCGAAAGGCAAAAGGGCTACGGTGTAGTAAGAGAACTGGTGGGGCATGGACTCGGCCGCAAACTGCATGAAGATCCACAGGTGCCCAACTACGGAAAAAGAGGCACGGGCGCTAAATTAAGGGAGGGAATGGTGATTGCGATTGAACCCATGATCAACCTTGGAACAAGAAATGTGTACCATGATAAAGATGGCTGGACGATCCGTACTGAAGACGGCAAGCCCGCTGCTCATTATGAACACAATGTTTGCATCCAGAAAAATAAGGCCGACATACTTTCTTCCTTCACAGAAATTGAGGCCGCTGAAAGATCTAATCCAAATCTCTTTTCAGATTATTAATTAAATTATCCCGCTCACTAAAGTAATTTAATATGCCCGCCATATTGAGGTGAAATATCATTGCCTTACCCCACTTGACCCAGTCGTCTACATCAAATTGAGTATGTTTTACCCTTACCGTTTCTGCTATTTTTAATTGCGAAATAGCAGCGTGTGACTGTTATCGCTGTATATATATTAAAATGGCAGCATATCCCGATGATTGCTGCCTAAACAGCCTGTGTTGATGCATTGCTACAGGTAAACCAACTGCTGCATATTTATGACGACAGACGTTACATACCGGCGCAAGCCATTCTTTGCTTCGGCACTATCCCGGTTGTTTTTTTTTATTTCTTTGTTTAGTCCGCTGTATTGTTTCGCCATTCCTCCGGGCAACGATGACTGTGCATCTGCAACAGTCATCAATATTCCTTCAGGCGGATTTGGTCTTGGTACATTCACGTCTGTACAGGCTGATCTTACCAGCGCCACGGTACAAACGGGAGAAACATTTGCTCCTGCCATCTTTGTAGCAGGCCTCGATAAGAAATCAGTCTGGTTCAAATTCAGCATAGCAACCATCAGGGCAGTGAGGGTTACATTAACACAGCCTGGCACTACCATCACAGCCGGTGATGCAGGTTTTGCTGTATATCAAACCAGCAACTGTTTGCCCACCAATACAGATATCAGCAGCAAACTGACACCTATTGTTACTTTCGGAAATACCTATCATCCCTGTGTGCCAAGCGGAGAGTATTACATACAGGTGTCATCAAATTTTAATGCCAATGGCCCTATCACCATACAGATCGAAGTAACAGATCAAACCGGTGCTGCGTACGATCATCCCAGCCAGGCCTATGCTTTTGGTACCGCAGGTTACTATGCCCATAAGATCGATTTCAATACCGAGTGTCAATCCATTGAAGATGCAACCGAAGTGTGCAGTGCTTTTGCAGATCCGTTACAGTATAATAAAAGCGCCTGGATGACATTCAAAACGCCTTCTTATTTTGATTACATTGTTTTGCAATTGTCATCTGCGAACGGAAGTTATTTCCCATCCAATAACGGACAGGCTACCCGAAGAACTTTTGGATATACCTTATACAAAGGAGATGCTGTTACGACTCCTATTGGGTCATTGGTAACCGTTAGTGGATGCGATTCTGTGCAGACAGATGGTTACTATGCATCTTACAAAATGTACAGGTGCAGCGAGCTTGATACCGGTACCACGTACAGTATACAATTCTTTATAAAAAAAGATTTTGCAGATGATGTAAGATGGGGAATCTTGGTAGGGGGGCAGGGACCGACCAAAGCGCCGAAACCGATATTATCGGGAGTGCCTGCTGGAACCAATGCCCTCGGCAATTTGCCTTCAACACCGGGCGGAACACAGACCACCGCTTACGACGTATGGGGCTGCAACAGCCGTCACAATACTTCCAACTGCAGCCCGTCATTGCCCGATACCGGCATTGTGTACAATGGTGGTAAATATAACCTCAGCAGTTTTTTTACTTTCACGTTAACCAATACATCTGCCATCTATTTCAGCAGTACGGTTACGCAATGCGGCCCACAACCATTGGTAAGAGTTTTTAAACAGGGACTCACCAATAATTGTGCTGGTTTGGATACTGCCAATATCATCGGCGTTTTTAACTACAGCGGTACTATTGATTGCCTGCAGCCCGGTGATTATACCGTGCAGGTGTCAGGACAGGAATATACTTATCCTTATAATTATTTTACTACTTATACACCCACCGCAAACTACGAACAATGCCTGAGCAGTAATTTAGGTACCAGCTTCAGGTTAGATATGACAGCCTATTCACGCAAGCCTGCCAATAAATATTCTCTGAATATAACAGGTGCGTTTGACAGTATCAACAGGGTAGGAGCTGCTATGCAACCGTTGGCGAATTTGGTCGCTTATACTTCTGTATCGGATACAATGGGTTGCCAGAATACATTAAGGCCCATTGATACCACCTGCAATCCCGTGAACAATAAAGTGATCTATCGTGAATTTTTAGTGGACGACAGTGGCACCGTAGATTTCTCTAATTTAACCTTCACGAATTATTCTCCCTGGCGCTACCGGTTATACAGCGGCGATGTGAATGCTCTGGCATCAGCACAAAATGTATTTGCATTCCCGGATAAGGTATCGGGATTGAAGCCCATTACGGAATGCATGAACTGGGAAACAAATTGTACCAATAAACGGGCCTGTGTTATTCCCGGTACTTATACATTTACCACTATGGGTGGCGATGCAGATGTGGGAAGAGTTGATAAACCTGTTTTTACTTTTGTACGAACAAGAACCCGGCACAATAGCCCGCTTACTGCCCAGGATATGGGAAGTATCTGGGATACACTGGGCGCTGGTGGTGGTACTATCAAAACCGATGTGGATGATTGGGGATGCGATGACAATGCGGTTTCCATCAACGGTACAGCACCCAGCATAGTTGGCGGCCTGCCTGCCACCAAGGCCATCTACCGGCAGTTCTATCTCAATAAACCTTCGCTTGTAAAAATTGACAATCCTTATTACTACTATTGTTACGGCAGAGCCTATGGTACCCGTTCACTGTTTTATGGAAAAGCTACAGATGGCTTCCCGGGCCTATCCCCGGTAGGAGGGCAATGGAGTAACTTTGTCAATAGTGCAGGCACCACTGCCGGTTGTGAATTGTTGCCTGCGGGCTGGTACACACTGGTGTCTTACAACCAGGGGCCAAGTTACGACAGCACTCTTCGCAGCCTTAACCTTGAAGGACGTTACAACAGTTCGGTCGGGTACAATGATGAATGCCAGGTAACCATTACACCATCCTGCCCCGGCCCTGCATTTAACCGGCCATACAGGGCATCCGTGAACGTTAGTAACCAACCACATCTTATCCAGTTGGTAAACAGGGTGAACAGTACACCTGCTTATCCAAGAACAGACACTACTTATGTATTGCCGACAGAGCATTTCAATTGTACACTGGATACACCTTTTTCAAATCATCCAATTGTATCATGTGAAAATGCTGCGAACAGGGTAGTGTACTATGTTTTCAAAACAACGCAGGAATGTTTCCTGCAGATCAATGCCGGCGGGTATTTTGCGGTATTGTATGATAAAGATGTGCGTGCCGATTCGCTGCAGTTTGCCACATTAACACCGATCCAGTCCTGCAATAGTTTGGCAGGTTATATTCAATATTGTTTTTTTCAACCCGGAACTTACACATTGGTGATCTTTGCAAAAGACAATAATATCTGCAGTTCGGTAACGCCTTCTATCTATATTGATAAGATCGGCTACTCCCGTTTTGATTTTGCCGGGAAGGCCTATGATTTCGGTACAGTACCCCCAGACTCTGCATGGCACTACGGAAAAGTGGGAGATGTAAATCCATTGAACAGTTCAAGGGCGCCAAGCAATGATATCTTTTACTGTACTACCGGTGCAGCTTTAACCGATCCAACAGAACCGGTATGCGGTTCTATCCTCGTGAATCCCCATGTATATAATGATGGTCCGAATAAACCATTGTATGATTCTGCTTTTGCCGCAGGCTATGTATCAAGAAGAAATCTGTGGTACACTTTTGTAGTAACTGAGCCGGGCTACATCAATGTAAAGGTTGAGAGTAAAACGCCGGGGAGAGAGTACCAGCAAAAGTTTACCGTGTATCAAAGTAACGTAGACGCCAGCCTGCCTTTTAGCACAGTTGTAAGTACCGGGGAAGTGGATTCAACTGTTTCGCAGGGTTTACGACCAATCGTAACCAACCAGCAAACCTGGTATTACTGTGCCAATTTATACAACTCAGTGCAGTTTTACAGGGATCCCTGCAGCGCTGTACGCACCCGTTATTATGTACTGGTGGAAAATGTATATGCAGAACCTTATGAAAACGGCGGCACTTTACCCAATACACAAACAGAAGTGTCTGTGATGATCGATTCTATCAACCTGGTATTACCCAAACACGATCATTACTCACAGGCCGGTGACCTGGGAACAGTGGGCGTTGGTACTTACCAGGGTGATGTAGATAATTATTCCTGTGCTACCAGGGATGCCGCAGATCCGTTTTATTTCTATTCCGGTAACAATTGTCAAAAAACATTGTGGTATAAATTTACACCTACTATAACCGGCAACGTTAGGTACCGTATCTATATCGGTGGAACCAGGTACCAGGATTACTACCAGGTGCAGTTGTACAAGCAGATCATTCCCGGAGATTCTTCCATTAATGGTTTGCAGATACAGGGTTATCACGGTGCTTATAGTACAGACAATACCTACTGGGCTGAAACCTGCGTATCACCCGGCACTTATTATTTAATGATAACCGGTTGTGGCCAGGTAAATGAATATGTATATCCCGAGATACAACTGGTAGAAGCGGTGGGAGATTTTTGCAGCAGGGCAGTGCCTGCAGCCATTAATGGGCCTGGCTCTGTAACGGCATCGGTACTGGTAGATTGCCATACTATCGGCACTGACTACGGAGAATTTGGACCACAGCTTACCTGTCCCCAGGGTGCTAATACGGCAGACTATAAATCAAGCTGGTTCCGCATGGATATTGGAGGCACAGATACGCTGGATGTAACCGCTTTTTTAGTGGAAAATACCAATGCGGCTTCAAGCGATATCAAATACAGGCTGATGACCGGCGACTGTGGTGCGATGCAGGAGCAGAGTTGTGTACTTGATGCACTTACTCAAAATACTTACCAGTGTCTTGTACCGGGGCAAAGTTATTATGTGCAGGTATTTACACCAGTAATTAAATTCAATCAGCAGGTAACGGGAACGATTGACCTGAAATTATCAGCCATCGCACATGCAGATACATGCGCACCTCTTACCAATTGCCTGGCCACCGCCAACTTCACTTCTTTGTTTGATTGTAATACAGACGAGTCAGTAAAGTTTGTAAACTTCTCCACCTATGGTACCAGCATTACGTACAAATGGAATTTTGGCTCCAGCGGGCAAACATCAACAGACGTATCGCCTTATTTCTTTTATCCTCCTTTACCGGGCGACTCGACTTATAAAGTAAAGCTGGTTGTAGAGAATACCAGTTGTGGTAAAAAAGATTCTGTTACAAAAACAGTCACTGTTCCCGGCAGACCTTATATCAATTTTGGAAATGATATAGCCCGCTGTGATGGATCACCCATTACACTTTCCGCTGCTTCTTATCCTGCTGCAACGTATACCTGGCAGGATGGTAGCGTTGCTGACAGCTTCAGGGTAACAGCTATTGGCAACAATCAATATTGGGTAAAGGTCAGCTACAATGGATGCAGTAATGCCGATACGGTAAAAGTGGTAGTGAGTAATATAGCAGCGAAACCATTGCAAAATATTATTCTCTGTGCTGATTCAATTTCCATCAATGTAAGCAGGGGGCAGGGAGAGACCTATCAATGGAATACCGGTGCCACGTCTTCTTCCATTTTTGTAAGCAACCCTGGTGTGTACTGGGCCGATATAAAATATTTTAGTTGTACTTACCGTGATTCTTTTGTGGTAAACAACGTGAATACAGCAAGGCCATTGGGAGGCGATACAACTGTTTGTATTCCTTCAACCGGTTACGTGCTGCATGCTACCACAGCAGGTGCACAATCCTATACCTGGCAGGATGGAAGTGCAGCAGATAGCTTAAAGATCAGTTCGCCCGGCCAATACAATGTAACGATCAATTTTGGCAGCTGCACGATCAAGGATACAGTTGATATCGGCGGATACCCTGCAGCACTTATACAAAACATAGATACCTCAATTTGTGCAGGAGCTTCGCTTACACTGCCGGGTGGAATGGTTGTACGAAACGCCGGTACATACAATGATACATTGAGGTACAGTGGCGGTTGCGATAGCCTGGTGAGAAAGGTAACGGTCAGGGTTAACCCAACAGCAAATCTGGGGAACGATACCACTGTATGCCTGGCGCAGCCTTTAGTACTGAATGGTACTGCGGCCGGGGCACTGTCTTATCAATGGCAGGATAATTCAGCAGGAAGCACCTACGCAGTAAGATCACCGGGCTTGTTTTGGGTAAAAGTAAATTTTGCTTCCTGCAGTACAATCGATTCGATCAATGTGTACGGGTCAGCGGCACCGCTCATTGATTCTACCAACACCAGTATTTGTGCAGGTTCCTCCTTCGCTTTGCCATGGGGAACAGTGGTAAATGCTGCGGGAGTTTACCGGGATACCATCGCATCACAATCGGGTTGCGACAGTGTTATCCGCATTGCGAATATTACGGTAAATGCAAAGCCCGCATTGGGTAATGATACATCAGTCAATATTTGCGGCGGCAACAGTTTCGATCTGAGACCTCTGTATGCTGTCGGCGGTTTAACTAATGACTGGACCTTTAACGGGTTGCCGGTTGTTGATCCTGCTGCTGCAACCAGTTCCGGAACCTACAGGTTAATCGTTGTAAATGCAACGGGTTGTTCAGATACGGCCATTGCCACGCTTACCATTAACCCTGCACCATCACTCGGCAATGATACTTCCTTAAGTACTTGTGCTGGCAGAACGATCAACCTGAGTAGTATTTACACTACTGTGGGACTCACGGCTGGTTGGACGAAAAATAATATTATTGTCAATAATCCAACTGCGGTGGCAACAGCAGGTAATTACCGTTTGATCGCAATAAGCAATGCAGGGTGCAGGGATACAGCCCTTGTTACAATCACTATCAATCCTAAACCATCCATCGGTAATGATACTTCTGTGGCTATCTGCCAGCAGCAAGCCCTTGATCTTACCAGTATTTATACAACCAGCGGTCTTGCTGCCATCTGGACGAAAAATACGGTTGCTGTTGCTGTACCAGCTGCTATAACTGCTGCAGGCAATTACCAGCTCGTTGCAGCCAACCCGTTTAATTGCAGCGACACGGCCCTGGTAACGTTAACGGTTAACCCAAAACCGGCCTTGGGCAACGACAGGGCAATGAATGTGTGCATTGGCCAAAGCCTTTACCTTGATACATTGTACGTGACTGCAGGTACAACTTATACCTGGTCTGTCAACAATACGGTAGTGGCTTTGCCACACGTAGTGAATACAGCAGGCAGCTACCGGTTGATCGCTGTTACGGCCGCAGGTTGTTCAGATACTGCAGTCGTAAATATAACCATCGTTCCCAACCCGGTATTGGTTATCCATGACCCGGCAACCTTATGTATTCCGCTTACAGCTAACCTAAGAGCAGCAGCAGTTACAGCAGGATCTTCACCAGCACTCACTTACACTTACTTTACCGATGTGGCTGCTACGGTTACATACCGCAATCCCGGCGCTGCAACAGATGGACTGTATTATATCAAAGCCAGCGATGTTAATAATTGTATAGCAATCCAACCCGTGCAGGTGAACAGCTACCCATTGCCTGTTGTGAATGCAGGCAGCGATGCCGGTATTTGCGATCAAGATTCTACTGCAACGCTGACTGCCACAGTGAGCAATGTTTCCGCCCCGGTTACTTATTTATGGTCACCGGTAATTGCCGGTGGTATTGCAGATTCAACATCATCCAGCACCATGGTAAAACCTGTTACAACGCCCCAGGACTATGTATTGACTGTTACAGATGGCTATGGATGTAACTATGTAGTGAGCGATACGATAAGCGTGAGCAAGCAACCTCCTGTACTTGCTTTTGCCGGGAATGATACCATTGCTCCAACAGGAATACCGCACCAGTTGTTTGCGACGGGCGGTGTAAATTATATCTGGTCGCCGCAAAATGATTTGAACAATCCTTATATAGCGAATCCATTGGCTACGATCTATGCCGACAGTATGTTATTCAGCGTAATAGTCACTGATGCAGCAGGCTGCAAAGGATACGATTCTGTTTGGGTGAAGACTTACAACGGCATTACCTATTATGTACCCAATGCATTCTCTCCCAATGGAGACGGGTTCAACGATGTATTCCGGCCTTTGCCGGTAGGTATTGTCGCCACAGAATATTTCAGGATATTCAACCGGTACGGAGAGCTGATGTTTGAAACCAGCGAATACCGGAAAGGATGGGACGGCACTTATAAAGGCAGGCCGCAGGCAGCAGCCAACTATGTGTGGATATTGAAAGGGAAAGGCAGGAATGGCAAAACCATTGAAATGAAAGGCAACGTTGTATTGGTAAGATAATTTGTTATAATACCCTGTACTTTCCGCTGATCCTTTCGTCTACCCAAATATGATTGGGACTGATATAGGTATCTTTATACTGGATGATGATGCCTGCTCTTGCAAAAACATCTCTTACCAGTTCGCTGCAGATATAACTTTTATTGCGTTCCCGTTTGCTGATCCGGAGCAGTATCCTGATCATGATCCTGAATATCTCGTAATTGTCGTAAGGCCGTGTAAGTGCATCCAGGCCAAAACTGATGCCTTTGTTTAATTGTTCCTTTGGTAAGTCCTGGTGAAGTCTTGCCACCACGATCTGCCCTTTGTAACATCTTTTGGTACCCTTGTAATCGGAAAGATAATTGCTTAGCGGGATCAACCGGATACCGATCTGTGGTTCGGCCTCCAGCATCAGCACCCTTCCCAATTCTTCATCTTTATAAATCACCGCTACATGGCTCCACACACTTTTGGTAAGGCTTTGTATCACACCTGAAAAAGCATAACTGCCACTACAAAAAATGATATCGCCTGTTTTAAGCTGATCTCTTATTTTTTGATACGGGATCACCGGCATTAATTTGATCTCTTCTTTACTAACTGCGGCAGCCATAGTGCGTGTTGGTTTGATAATTAGAAGTAAGCTTAATGGAATTGCATTTTTAGAGTACTCTTTCTCGTCCTTCGTTTTGCTCTTGGCAGTTTCCCTTACTTTTGAGCATCGCTAAGTTAATGTATTGATGAATAAAAAGAAACTGGTTGTAATAGGTGGCGGAGCCGCAGGTTTTTTTTGTGCTGTAAACGCAGCCAGGATGAATCCATTGCTGCAGGTAGTGATCGTGGAGAAGTCTTCCAAACTGCTGAGCAAGGTAAAGATCAGTGGCGGGGGACGTTGCAATGTAACCCATAGCTGTTTCAGTATCTCGGAGATGATCAAAAAATATCCCCGGGGCAGCAGCTTTTTAAAAAAGGCATTCCATCATTTTTTTACAACCGATACCATTCAGTGGTTTGAAGAAAGAGGTGTAAGATTGAAGGCAGAACAGGATGGCAGAATGTTTCCTGTGAGTGATTCATCGCAGAGCATTATTGACTGTTTGATGAAAGAAGCACACCTTTATGGAGTAGAGATCATGATGAACAGGGAAGTGGAGGCATTGTCAATCGTCAATGGTGAATCGTCAATGGTGAATAGTGGGTCGTCAATCGATAATGGTGACTCGTCAATGGTCAATCAACAATGGTCAATCATGTTTAAGGGAGGCCAGCGCCTGGTCGCTGATTATGTTTGTATTGCAAGTGGAGGATATCCCAAAGCGATACAATTTGAATGGCTGAAACAATTGGGGCATACGATCGAAGAACCGGTTCCTTCTTTATTTACTTTTAATATGCCCGGCAATGGGATTACTGCATTGATGGGATTATCGGTTGAAAATGCTGTTGTAAAGATCAATGGGTCAAAATTGTTATCACAGGGTCCGTTATTAATAACGCACTGGGGCATGAGTGGGCCTGCCATTTTAAAACTCTCCGCCTTTGCCGCCA